>OGPJ01000085.1_pt1 | contig 76672 bp, 73 predicted proteins | sample 1552831 | NCBI WGS metagenome assembly OGPJ01 (sample SAMEA2579914, study PRJEB22360) | human gut metagenome | biome: human gut; feature: human-associated habitat; material: faeces | place: Denmark | collected 2008/2010
GTTGTCCTTCCAGATGTGCGATACGTTCGCGGAAGTCCACTGACGAGCGGCGAATGGTACCGTGTACATCATACCCTTTTTCCAATAAAAATTCAGCCAGAAACGATCCGTCCTGTCCTGTAATACCTGTGATTAGTGCTACTTTTCTTTCCATAATGGTAGAATCAATCAAATAATGTTTTTTGTTTTATGCTTGTGAAAATTCTTTGATACGTTGTTCTTCATTCAGGCGGCAAACCAACAGCTTTCCGTTCTTTTCTGCCACGATGTAACCGTCCAGTCCTTCTAACACCACTTTCTGCTCGTCTGCCACGTGTACCACGCAGTTCCGGCATCCAAATAGCTTCACGTTGTTTCCCACGTATGCATTTCCGTTCTCATCCTGCGGCAACAATGTGTGTAGCGAACCCCAGCTGCCCAAGTCGCTCCAGCCGAATTCCGCCGGCAGTACGTCAATTTCTTTCGCCTTTTCCATGACAGCATAGTCAATTGAAATTTTCTCGCAGGTAGGGAAGAGGCGTTTCAGTTCCTCCTGTTCCTTATCCGTAAATAAGGCAGGTTCCAGTTCGTCCATCACTCCGGCTATCTGTGGCGCATACATCCGGATGGCCCTGGTAATGGTTTCCACGTTCCATACGAATATACCCGCATTCCAGAAAAAGTTTCCGGCAGCTACATACTTCAGAGCAGTTTCTTTGTCTGGCTTTTCCTTGAAAGCCTCCACTTCGTAAATACCTCTGCTGTCAGCTTCACCTTTAGCCGCAATGTACCCGTAACCCGTTTCCGGTCGGCTGGGCTTGATACCCAAGGTCACGATGGCAGCTGATTCCGCTGTCTTTTCGAGTGCGGCAGCGATACACCGTGCGAATTCAGCGGTATTTATTACCAGGGCGTCCGAAGGTGTGACCACGATGTTTGCCTCCGGAAACTCCTTCTTGATTTTCCAGCAGGCATACGCTATGCAAGGAGCCGTGTTACGCGCTTCCGGTTCAGCCAGAATATGGCTTTCCGTTAATTCCGGCAACTGCGCCTTCACGATGTCTGTATACTTTTCGCTGGTTACCACCCAGAAATTCTCTATCGGGCAGAGCGGAAGAAAACGCTCTATGGTAAGCTGTATCAGCGATTTACCACATCCCATCACATCAATAAACTGTTTGGGATATTCGGGGGTGCTCATAGGCCAGAATCGGCTGCCGATTCCGCCTGCCATAATGACTACGTGTGTTTGCATTGTCTATTTTCTATACTATTATTTATTTTGATTTATTTCTTTGTAAAGAATGCCTATTTCTTTGTTGATAGTATCAATATTGAAAGTTGTTTGGGAAAGAATGATGGATTGTTTTGTAAGATGATTTCTTAATGTGTTATCTTTTATTAGGCGTTCCATTTGAACTGCAAGTTTATCATAATCTCCTGGCTGGAAAAGTAAGAGATTTTCTCCATCTTTTGCAATATCAGGAATTCCTCCTACAGGAGTGGTAATAACCGGCAAGCCGTATGCCCAAGCATCTAGCACTGCCATTGGAAAGCCCTCTGCATAGCTGGGCAAACAAAAAATAGATGCTTCTTTGAAAGCCTTGTCTTTATCTTTTCCATTTATCCATCCCAAAAATTGTGTCTGTAATTCAATTCTTAGTTCTTTTGCTAGTTTTTTTCCATTATCAATTTCTCCATTTCCGGCAAAAACAATTTTCCAATCAGGATATTGAGATGCTATTTTAGCAAAAGCTTTAATCATGTCCGCATATCCCTTTCTTTTGTTTACAGTACCAGCATATAAAATGATATTCTGTTTTGTGTATTTTTCTGGGAGGATTTCTGTTGTACAAGGATTATAAATGACTTGTATTTTATCTCCTAAATGAAATGTGTCATTTACATATTTTTTCCATAATTGTGATAATACAATTACTTTATCCGCATGTTCGAAAAGATATTTGTATACTTTTTGATATTTCCCATTGATAGTCGTCTCAGGAGAGAATGCATGAAAATGTACAATAACTTTCTTTTTCCATAGCTTAGACCACCACATAAAAAGACATTTCCGAATAGCTGATGGAGGTTCACTTGTATGGATGTGTACGATATCATAAAACGGAAGATTTAGCATAAACAAAATCCATCCTTTGCAAAAATAGAATAATTTAAAAATACTACCTTTGTCAATATGAGTTTCAATCCATTTACAGTGAAATTCTTTCCATTGTTCACCTTTTTGGTGAACTTTTATGACAGAAGTGATTCCCCCTCTTGTTTTGTGAGAGGTAGCTATTATTAAGACTTTTGACATTTTTCTAGATTATCTTTTAATAAATTAAGAGACTCTATTCGAAATTTACATACCTTAGGAGTTACTTCACTATAATTAATAGGTTCATTTATTTCATTGTATATATCAGATTTAAATAGCCTATCTTGTAAAAGAAACTTGCTTAATAAGCTGTCAATTCTTGAATGTGTTGAACCTGATGTAGTAGGTTTAACTCTGTAAAAAGTTATAAACTGTTTTTCTAGCATTATAGAGAATATTGTACCATGAAAAGAATCTGTTAAAACGTATTTTGCATTTAGTAAAAGTGACACAAAATCAATGGGAGATACATCATAAGGAGCATAATCTCCAAATTTATCATCCATTTTTAAATATTTATCAACATGTCTCATTACTATTATTTTACAACCGGTTTTATCTTTTAATTCATTTGCATGTTTACGAATATCTTTACGCTCACCTAAGAAATAACAAAAGATGTAAGGATCTTTAATTTTAAATTTAGATGAATTAGCAAAATCAATCCATTCTTCTTTTGTTAATAGCATAGTCGGATCGCACACGAAACTTGGTTTAATATTGGTTATACTTTCTACAATTTCTACCCCACGTTGTTCCCTCATACTGATCCAGTTAAACCTTTTTAAATATTCTCTTGTCCCTTCGATTTGGTGAGTAGGGATATTTGATACTCCAAAACTTGATGCATATGAGATTTTAGGAACACGATCATCCACAAACATTAGATTGTAAAATCCGGAAGCAAAACCCATTGGATGCCAAAGTTGGTCACTCCCGGTTAAACAAATGTCATATTTTCGTGAGCCTTCCTTTAATTCCTCATAGCCATTGAAATATTTGCATAATGGTTCAAAATAGTTTTCTTTGAATTTTTCTACGGCTTGATTCCTAATATTATTATTTTTTTTATAGGAATGTAAATATAATCCTTTTATTTTCTTATTTAGTCTAATCAAAAGTTCACTTTTTCCTCCACTTCTTAAATATTCAGGTAAAGCACATAACGTTCCCCATAGCCCCCTTTTTTTTATATACCTTATAATTTCCACATCGTAATTTAATGATTTTAAAATTCTTACAGTAGCATATGCTTGCAATGTTGTACCATAATTATTATGATTTTTCCTTCTTACAGCTAAAACGCAACCAATCTTCTTCATAGAATAAAAATATTATTTTTTTAATGATTTATCTTTAAGAATATCAATTATAAACCAAAGGTTTTTATGTCTTCCTATAAATTGTTGTATATTAGTATGTATAAAATCTAGTAAAGATTTTAGTATTTTATGGTCCTTATACAATTGATCATAGGTAGGAACTTTTTTCCCTATAAATTTATAAAGTCTAATAAATGTGGCATTTCTGTACTTCTTTTTATATGCCATTATTTGAGATTTATTTAAAGTCTCTGTTGATAAATTATTTATAGTTATAACTCCTTCTTGTTGAGCTTTATTAATTAGATCTAAGAAAAAAGGATTTCTTACAATGAATGAATTTATTCCAATGGTATCTTGCATATAAGGTTCTATGTGAATATCCCCAAACGAGACATCACTTAACTCTCCATAATGATCTATGCACATAACGCACCTGGTTGGAACAAAAAATGAGCGTAATGGATGGTAGTAGCTTTGATATTTTTCTGTGAAATGAAAACTTTTCTTATTTGTAGGGTTTATTCCATCTGCTACCATATAACCTAAACAGCCTTCATCTCTGTATGAAAAATAGGTTAGGTTATCTTTACAGATATTTCTTTCTTTGAAAATATGCTCCGTTAAATAGAATGTTCGTCCTGAAGAACAATAGATAGCAAAATAGCCTAATATTTTATTTTTAAATGTCTTGTCAATTCTTTCATATTTTCTGAATCCTTGTATGTGGCAAGGAACTCCGACAATGATAAATTTACCTTCTTTGCTTTTTATAGATTCAATAGCAGTGTTTAGGGTTACTGGCGAATATTTAGAACTTTTTGATTGGATAATCTCCTCTTTGGTTGTTGCTAGAAAAGATTCTACCATTAATTCGTTTTGTGGGTTAAACTTTGTGACATAAGCTCCATTTATATATTTTTTTTCCAATAACCAGATTAGTAGTTGTGTTACCATTCCGCCAGAAGCACTATGATACCGTATGTTATAATCATTACTATGTCCAGTAAAACACTTTATATAAGCTCCAATTAATTTGTCATGTTTTGTTTCATCAAAGTTTAGACATTCTTTAGAGATTTGTGTAAAATTTATTCCAACTCCTGGACATACATCAAAGCACTTATGGCATCCTTTGGCATTTTTACATTGGTTATAATTAATTTGAGGCCTAAAACTTCCTTTTTCTACGTGCATTATAATAGCGTGGGAGGGGCATGTATTTTCACAAATTCCGCAACCTGTACAGAGATTGTTTTTCTTTGTGTAATCAATATTGGGTTTCATTATATTTTTGTTTATAGAAGTTGATATATTTACGTGCTGATTCTGAGATGGAATATTTACTTATAATAGGTAATCTTTCTTGATAAATATTGTCGTGGCTAGTTTGGTCCTTTAAGGCTTCTTTTATTGTTGCAATAAAAGAATGTGCAGTGAAAGTTTTGGGAATCCAGCATTTAGGTACATTTGAGATTTTTATATGCTGTTCTATTGGAGAAAGCACGCATGGAATTCCGTTAAAATAAGCTTCTAAAACTGCAATAGGTAATCCTTCGAATGTAGAACAGCTTAAGAACAAGTTGGCGCTATTTTCTATTGCTGATACATCAGATCTAAGGCCTAGGAAATGAATGGTTTTATATTGCTTAAAATTTTCAATATCTATATATCCTTTCCCATAATTTCCACCGCAGATACAAAAATGTATAGTATCATCTTTAAGTTCTTGTACAATTCCTGTTAGAAAGTCATAATTTTTTTGTGGACGTAGCGATCCAACAAGAACAATAATTTTGCATGTTGGGGGTAGTTTTAATTCTTTACGTAAATCGACAACTTCTTTTGTTTTTACGATACTTGGGGAAACTCCATTATCAATCACGCAATATTTTTTATTATTTTGTTCTTTTAAATCAAACGCAGCTTGTGAACAAAATATTAAAGGTTTATTCCTGTTTAATATTTTATTTATATTGCTCCAATTTTCTGGTCCATTATGGATTGTAATATAATGATTAATTTTTTTTCTGCCTATTGTAGAAAAAGCTCCATATATATGACTCATTTCACCATGAGAATTAATAATATCAGGTCTTAGGGATTGCACAAGTTTACGGCAATTTATTAAGGTCTTTATAAAAGAGATTTTGTTGTGGAGGATTTTATTTAGATAATATACCTTAACTCCATTATTGACTAATATATCCTTTAAATGTTTACTATATTCATATGTGTCTCGATCGACTACTATTATAGAAACATCACATCCTAATTTTTTTTGTTCTGGTGCTAGAGAGAGTATAAAATTTTGAATTCCTCCCCCTTTCAGAGAGTTTAATATATGAATGATTTTCATCGTGGTTAGTTTTATAATATGCTGTTACGGATTGCGTCTAAATATCCATGGCCATATTTTAAATCAGGCTCTACATAATTTCCTTCAGCCCATTCATTCCATGAACGTAAGAACAAGATTCTATGTTCAGGTTGTTTATTTTGAATGACTTTTAGGGCTTCTTTTATGTGTTTTTTAAATAATTCAGGTGTTGATCCAGTATAAATTACAGCACGTCTTCCACCTCGTGGAGAGCGATCCCAATTAGGCACTATTGATGGATAAGAATTTTCTAGATAATCGTATTGATTGTAAAAGTTGTTTATGATATCCTTATATTTGTATTTGTCAAGGGGAGCTATTTTAGGAAAATATTTTCTAAGTTTATGCTCAATAAGTTTAATATATTTTCCCTTAACTTTTGATTCTGCATACCATAAGTTTGATGGAGCAATAGCATCGAATCCCAAATCGAAGATTTTCGGATATCGTTCTAACCATCCACTAGCTAATCCTACAAAATGAATTCCTTGGAGCCCATTTTGTAATGCCAATTTATTCCATACATTTATAAAGTGATTTGGATTTGGCAGTGAAAATGGATCATAAATCATAAAAATGGGTTTCTCATCAACTTTTATGTAGCGTTTGTCTTTAAATGCTGGTAGAACATTATAAAAATGATTGATGATATCATCCTCACCAGGATATGTTTGTAATAATAAATCCACATCTTTGTGATTTTGTGCTGTACTATTCCATGTGCGGCGAGTCCAACTATGGTTAGCCCATCCTAAGCAAAAAGGAAAATCAGGTTTCCCTGTTTTAAGAACCTCATCAAAAATTTCACTTAAAAGAGTTCTTCCATTACCAAACCAATAATGCCAATACATAAATCCTTCAATTCCAGCCTCTCGAGCCATTTCCGCTTGCTGTTCACGGATTATTGGTAAACGAAGGTCGTAATATCCTAAATCAGCAGGGACTCTTGGTTGATAATGTCCTCTAAATAAAGGGCGTGCTTTTCCTACATTAGTCCATTCAGTAAAACCTTTTCCCCACCATTCATCATTTTCTGGAATTGGATGAAATTGGGGAAGATAAAATGCTATAATTCTTGCTTTGGAATTCATGTTATTTATTTTTTAGATAAAAATGCTCGATTTTGTTAATAATGTTTGGGATATCCTCACGAGTTATGTTATTTATAATTGCTGTTTGTTCCTTTCCATTTAATCCATTTGCATTAAATGCACCTTCAAACTTGTAACTATATGCTAATCCAAAGAGAGGAACGTTGCTATATATAGCTGCAAAATTTGCATGCATACGTGTTCCGATAAAGAAATTCATTTTTGATATGAGGTATTTTATTTGTGGTGAAGTTAAATTCTGATTAATTAATACGACTTTTGATTTGCTTTGTAGCATATTGTAAGCTTCACAGCATGCAACAATATCATCATTGTTTTCCTCTGGTTTTTCATAATTATAAGAATGTGGAATCAAATATATTGTATTCCCCTTTTTTTGAAAATGTTCAATCAGTTGATTGATCAAATTGGGGTATTGATCAAATTCTCCAGATAATGTTCGAAATTTATTACTATATGCTAATCCACTTACATTTATTCCAATTGCATTGTCTTTTATTTCAATATTCCATGGTTGAGGTTTCATATAATAAGATAAATCACGAGTTAATTCATATGAAACATCCATTTCATTTAATTCTTTTATAAATTTATCATCACGTACAAATACTTGCTTGGAGTATCTTAATATTTTTTTTGCTATTTCATAGTTTTTTTTGCTTTTGAATGGTCCTAGTGTTTGAGGTAATTGAATAACCGGAATCTTAAGTTTCATGGCTATCTCAGTATCGACCAACCTCCATAAAAAAGTTGCAGTATTATATATGTCTGAAAAGCCATCTCCTCCATTTATTGCAGCGACCTTATCTAAATTACCCATAATTCGACCGAAAGTGGTAAAAGGAATTAATATTCCACCTTTCAGAAGAAGAATTTTTTCAAGAAAGGAAACATGTTTGGTAACTATTTTCCAATCTTTTCCTTCTATTGTAATTTGTTCAATGATATCGCTTTGATATTTAGACTCCCATATCTTTTTGACAAATTTAATGTTAATTATAGTTTGCTCGGGGCTTAGCAATCCTTTTTTGTACATAAATGCTATTGCACCATAACTGAGGGCAGCTGTGCCGCGATTGTTATCATGCAAATTAATACCTGAGATAATAATATATTTTTTCATAACTAATTTATTGTTTTTCCCACTGTTTTGTATCCATATTATATCGTTTCACAATTTTAGCAGGGTTCCCTGCTGCTATAGAGTATGGTGGAATATCTTTAGTTACGACAGCTCTAGCCGCTATGATACAATGTTTTCCAATGTGAACTCCTGAGAGTATTTCGCAATTAAATCCTAGCCAACAATCATCTTCAATTATAACGGAACCTTTGCTTATTAGCTTTTGTGGAGCTATAGGTTGAGATATATCTTCATAACCATGAGAGTGATCTGTTATGTGAACATAACCTGCAAAAAGAACATTTTTCCCTATTTGGATTTTGTTAATAGCTGCAAGACTGCAATGTTTGCCAATCCATGTATTATCACCAATTATTATTTTAGGATTGTATACAATATTTGCATATTCTGTTATTGGATAAAAAAATGAGTCAGATCCAATACCAACATTTTTTCCTATATATATACATTTATGATTTTGTATAGTCGTTCTTTTATATATTGTTAATCCTCCTTTGCAATTACCAAATTTTCTTGAGATAATAATTGAACGTAAACGTAAATTTATTTTTTTGAATTTCTTGATATATGTATTAAACATAATTTTTAACGTTGATAGTTTATAAATTGCTGAAATTATTTTATTGTGTTTATTCATGTTTTTTAATGAACTTGTTGCCCATTGGAAATAGTATCTGTTGTTTTTTAAAAGTGTGAATATTTTATAGGTACTATGTCTTTTCTTTAAATGTTGTTCTTTGAGTATATTGGGTCTTTGTGCTATAGCGTATGCATCATAATTAGATTCTGTACAAATTATTCTTTTAGATTCGATTAATCTAGTTATTACCTCTTCTCCTGTTAAAGTGTTTATTCTAAAAAGTGTGTTACCTATATTATCTTCTTCTAAATATTCCTTAAGCCAAGGATCAGCAAGAGATACGTCCGAGTTATAACTTGTATCACGTTTGCAATATAAGCAACGTTTGGGGCGAAATAACCAAGATTGATGGATTGTTTTCCAAGGGTCTGTATAATTTTTGAATTTAAAAAAATGATTATCTTTTGTCTGTATTTGAATTCCACTTGGCCAACCGTTTCCTCTATATTGGATGTTTGTTATATTTTTTTTGTCTATCCCTATAAATTTATAGAAACACCATGTACCTTCTATTGATGTTTGTCCAGAGCAAGAAAAAGAAATAATAAAACTTTTTATGTTTCTTTTGTTAAGTATTTGCCGTAAAGGGGTTACATAACATGGCGGGCAAGAAATCACTATTCCGCCTTGTATTTTATCTAGATTCTTTTGTATGAATTCAATGATATTTATATCCTGATATATACTACCACATACATTTATTTCACTTGCTGAATATATAAGTTGAGGTGTATACATGCAATTTTGTTTATCAAAAACGAATGATATAGATGTTCCATATTCAGATTGTGACAATAAATATTGAGTAATAGTAGTACCAATTCCTCCTGATGAAGCTTGATATCTAATTGTATTATTTGTAGTATGGCCTATGTAAAAATTATTTATGTATGCTTTCATATTTATTGTCTCTTGAGAATTTTATTAGTAATGAAATTAGTAATTTGATGTTGTTCTGTTTTATTTAAACCGATAAGAAAAATGAAGCCAATATTTATAATAGAAATAAGAAGAGTCTCGATAATGAAGGCCATGAAATTTGATGCATTTATAAAAGAGTGAACGAAATATACTATTATACTTATTATGAATATAGAATATATAACTGGAAAAATAATTTTGTAAATAAAATTATGAATTGAGAAAATAGGCATTATAGTATTTAATAAATATATGCGTGCAATTAGACATAAAATAGAAAATATAATCATTGATATGTATCCATATTCAGCTGGAAATCCTAATTTGAAAAATATGTATGTGGCAGGAAAAGCCATTATACTTAGGCTTCCCACTATTATTTGGTATTTTTTTATTTGTCCAGTTGCTAACATTGCAGTATATAAACATTGAGATAAACTTTGACATAAAGAATATATAATAGTATATTTAACAAATAATGGAGCGTAATCTGGTACTTGTTTTAGCCATATTGAAAGAATATATTTAGTATTAATAAAAATTGGTAGGCATATTATCCAAAGCAAAAAGAAAGCGTATTTTGTGCCTAAAATGATCATCTGGTTTACATGTATATAATCTTTGGAAGCATATGTTTTCGTTATTTGTGGGTTTAAAGCCATCATAAAATTTTGAACGAAAGAATTGATAGCGTTATCTACTTGTGAGGCAATTCCTCTTGCTGCATTGAAAGTAACTCCATAAAATAAGTTAATTAATAAGTTTATACCCTGCCCATTCATAACCGCAGCTGTTGAACCAATAAAATTCCATCCACAGAATCTTATCATTTCCATGAAAATTTTGGAGTTTAATGTAAAAGAAAATCTACATTCTTTGAAATTTTTATTACAATACCAACCATAAATTAGACGTAATATCAATGCTATAATTAACATAAAAATAGCATAAACGATTAGTGCATCATAAGCTATAATATATAATGCATATACAATTAATAATTTAGCTACTACCTCAAATATACTGATATATGCGAAGGCTGAGATTTTTTCATACGCAATAATAGCGGCATTATACGGTATGCTGATTATGTTTATACAAAATGTTATGACAGAGCATTGAAATACCCAATTGGCAGCAGTCAATCGGGAAGGATTAATATTTATTTTATTGTTAAGAAACCAGATTCCAAAACTTTCTAAAAGTAAGAAAACAATAATGGCTAATAGGATATGAACTGTAAGTGTTGTGGAAAAAATTTTTTTTATTTCAGGTTTTTCTTTTCCTAATTCGAATGCAATGAATCGCTGACTCGCGGCTGTAAGTGTTCCACTTAGAACAGAAAACATCATAACAAAACCTCCCACAACATTGTAAATACCATAATTTTCTACTCCTAATGCATCTAGAACTATTCGACTCGTGAAAATAGTTACCCCCATTATTAGGAGAGTTCGAAAATATAGATAAAGTGTATTCTTTGCTACTCTTTTATTATTATATAAATTTGTTGTCATAGGAGATTAAAAACGAGTTATAGTTTAATTATGTTGGTAACAGTATCTAGTTTTATTTTGTTCTAGTCCAATAATGATAGTATAAAATATGAACATATAATTTATTCCAAAATCTCCTGTGATTGTACAATAAATAAGATAATAGACTAGAAGACCTAATATTATTGAACGTGTAAATATGTTGTTAAAATTATTTATTGTATACTTATAGTATTTCCAAATAAAATATCCCCATATGAAGAATCCGATAATTCCGTTGTTTACTAGTATTATATAAATCAGACTCTCAAACCATAAGAGTTTTGGATGAGTTCCATATGTTGCATTATACCAAGATGCCCATCCATATCCTTTTCCTGTAAGAATATTATTTTTTATGATATCAAAACATCCATTTAACTGTTCAATTCGCATTGATAAGCTTGAACCTTGAATATTAGAATGATTGGAATCAATGATAGACATTATATAATTATTCGCTTCTGGGTAGATCATTGGTAATACAAATATGATAATAATGAAAATACATATTCCATAAATGAATATTTTAAATTTTCTTATGTAAAGTATCATTATTAGGCAGGTAATAGCTAATGCAGCAATGGGAGTTCTGATTCCAGAAGTGAATATTGCAAGAAATATACAAGATAATACTGTTATCAGAATTTTAGGCTTGTTTCTTAAAAAATATAAACTATAGATAAAGAAAAAACCTAAATTAAGTCCATATGTCATAGGGTGAATAAAAACTGAAGAAATTCGTCCAAATAGGCGTCCTTCTGCTAATTCTGTTTGTGCTGCTAATCCGCTGTTTCCTGCTGCATATGCTTCATTAAATTCTAGACCAAATAAGGGTTGTATAATCATTTGGTAGGGGTTGATTCCAGGGGTAAGGGTTAGCAATAATCCATATATTGTAATAAAACTAAAGATATAAAATAATGTATTTGAATATAGTTTTATTGTTTGGGGATATGTCTTGATATTTCCATAAAGGAAAAGAATAAAAAATAAGCTAGAAACACTTGTAAACCAAGAATTCATACTTACAATGAATTTCTCAGATGTAAAAAGTAATAAGAAATTCAAAGATAATAATATGATGTAAGGCATAAACGGTTTATAATCAAATGCAGATAGCTTATTCCTGAATTTAAATAAAAAAAGAATAAAAAATAGAACGGCGGTAGTTCTTGAATATATTATAAAACCATTAAGGTATAAGTATGGTGCCATATACATATAGATGAGATATAACATGGCACCAATTTTTGGTTTTAAAATTGAAAATATTAAAACCAAAAATGTTAATACAGAAAGTATTGTTGGCAGTAATTCCATTAGAATGTTATTTGTATATTTCTTTACAAAAGAAATATACAGACGCTTGTATCGTTATATAAAATTATTATTTGGATAGATTAAGATTATCTATTTTTGTACATATTTTCGTAATACTTTTGATAATCTCCAGAAGTAACATTATCCATCCATTCCTGATTATTCAAATACCAGCGAACCGTCTTCTCAATACCTTCTTCAAATTGCAAGCTTGGCTCCCATCCTAACTCCCGCTGCAATTTGGTAGAATCGATAGCATAGCGCATGTCATGTCCCGGACGGTCAGTAACGTAAGTAATCAAATCCATGTCTTCTCCTTCCTTGCGTCCTAACAGACGGTCTACGGTTTTAATCACTACTTTAATGATGTCAATGTTCTTCCATTCGTTGAAACCGCCAATATTGTATGTCTCGGCAATCTTGCCACTATGGAAAATGACGTCGATGGCACGGGCATGATCTTCTACATACAACCAGTCGCGTACGTTTTCTCCTTTACCGTATACCGGCAGTGGTTTGCGATGGCGGATGTTGTTAATGAACAACGGTATCAATTTTTCAGGGAACTGATAGGGACCGTAGTTGTTAGAACAGTTGGTGACAATAGTCGGCATACCGTAAGTATCGTGGAAAGCGCGCACAAAGTGGTCGCTACTGGCCTTGCTGGCAGAGTAGGGACTGTGCGGGTTGTATTTCGTAGTTTCCAGGAAGAACTCTTCTCCGTAGGCCAGATGATGTGTCTCGGATGAAGCGGTTGTAGTGAATGGCGGCTTGATGCCTTCCGGATGTGTCATTTTCAAGGCTCCGTACACTTCATCGGTAGAGATGTGATAGAAGCGTTTGCCTTCGTATTTTTCCGGCAGACTTTCCCAATAAACTTTAGCAGCTTGCAGCAGGCTGAGTGTGCCCATCACGTTGGTACGGGCAAAAGTAAACGGATCCTTGATGCTGCGGTCTACGTGGCTTTCAGCAGCCAAATGGATGATACCGTCTACACGGTATTGCTGCATGATTTCCTGCATCTTCTCGTAGTCGCAGATATCGGCTTTGATGAAAGTGTAGTTCGGCTGGTTTTCGATGTCCTTCAAATTGGCCAGGTTACCAGCGTAAGTCAGTTTGTCCAAGTTGATAATGTGATACTCGGGATATTTGTTGACGAACAGACGGACTACATGGCTGCCGATGAATCCGGCACCGCCAGTGATTAATATATTGCGTTTGAATTCCATGATTATGCGTTTTTAAGATGATTGATACAGATTTTTAAAGAGTCGGTCCAGTAGGGAATCCGGATGCCGAAAGTTTCTTTGATTTTGGTTTTGTCCAGTACCGAATACGCCGGGCGTTTTACCGGGCTGGGGAACTCGTTGCTGTGGCAGGGCTGGATGTCGCAATGTGTCTGTCCGGCCATTGCGGCAATAGCTTTTGTAAAGTCGTACCAGGAACATATGCCTTCGTTACTGAAATGGTAAATACCTGTTTTGCTGTAACCGCTTGTCGGAGTTTCTGCGGTGTAGTCCTGCAGGATGGTTTGGATGGCCTTGGCCAAATCGTAGGCGTAGGTCGGTGTACCTGCCTGGTCGAATACGACTTTCAACTGGGGCTTGATGGCCGTCAGGTTCAGCATGGTCTTGACGAAGTTCTTGCCATATTCGGAATATAACCAAGCCGTACGAAGAATAACATAATCGCATCCTGTGGCCTGAATGTACTTTTCTCCTTCCAGCTTGGTGCGTCCGTAAGCACCGGTGGGAGTACCTTTCTGGTCTTCCCGGCAAGGAATGTTATATGGGTCTCCTCCAAATACATAGTCAGTGGAGATATGGATAAGCAAGCCGTTGACTTCTTTCATGGCCTCTGCCAAGTTCCGGGGAGCTTCTGCATTCAGTACGCGGCAGAAGGCCTCGTCGGATTCGGCCTTGTCTACGTTGGTGTAGGCAGCACAATTGACGATGCAGTGAATGTCGTGTGCCTTGACAAGTTGTTTCACTGCTTCCAAACTGGTGATGTCCAACAGGGTGGTTTCCACACCTTCTGCTTCTACCACGTCGGTAAAGATAAAATGATAGGGGGTGTCTTGGGCTATGAGTCGCATCTCACGTCCTAATTGTCCATTGGCACCAGTAACTAAAATATTCATGTTCATCAATGAATAATTAAGAATGAATAATATAGAGTGAATCTATTTTCAGAAAGGGCCGAATTCAAACGGAGAATCGAAGTCCTTTAAAAGGGGATGTTTGGTATCTTTTTCACTGAGGATGGCGTGCTCGGTAGGAATACGCCAGTCGATACCTAAAGAAGTGTCGAGAATGCTAATACCGCCGTCGGCTTCCGGATGATAGAAATTGTCGCACTTGTACTGGAAAATGGCTTCCGGACTCAGTACGGCAAATCCGTGGGCAAAGCCACGAGGAATGAAGAACTGGCGGTGATTGTCTTCAGTCAGCTCTACGGCTACGTGCTGTCTGTAAGTCGGACTGCCTTTGCGAATGTCTACCGCTACATCCAATACGGCTCCTTTTACGCAACGTACCAGTTTACTCTGTGTGAAAGGGGGACGCTGGAAATGTAGGCCGCGCATCACGCCGTAGCTGGATTTACTTTCGTTGTCTTGTACAAAGTGAACTTCACTCACTTGTTTGTTGAAATCTCTTTCGGAATAAGATTCGAAGAAATAACCTCTGTCATCCTTAAACAAGCGTGGTTCAATAATTACCACGCCTTTAATGTTCGTTTGAATCACTTCCATGATATAATAAGCGTTTTAAAATTCCAGATTACTTTTTCCGGTACGTTCTACTTCGTCAATGACGCTGAGCAGATACTTTCCGTATTCATTTTTCAGCATGGGCTGGGCCAGTGTGCGCAGTTTGTCGGCGGAAATCCATCCTTGGCGGAAGGCAATGCCTTCTAGACAGGCAATTTTCAGACCCTGCCGTTTTTCAATCACTTCGATGAAAGTGGACGCTTCACTCAAGGAATCGTGGGTACCGGTATCCAACCAGGCAAAACCACGTCCCAATGTCTGCACTTTCAGCTCACCATCTTCCAGAAAACGCTGGTTGACAGAAGTGATTTCCAGTTCCCCACGAGCAGAGGGCTTGATGGACTTGGCTACGCTGACCACCTTGTTGGGGTAGAAATAAAGTCCGACTACCGCATAATTGGATTTGGGCTGAGCGGGCTTTTCTTCGATGCTCAGGCAGTTTCCTTCTGCATCAAATTCAGCCACACCGTAACGTTCCGGGTCGCTAACCCAATAACCGAAGACCGTGGCTTTCCGGTCTACTTCAGCCGTGCGAACCGCTTCCCGTAACATGGCACTCAGACCGTTGCCATGGAAAATGTTGTCGCCCAATACCAAGCAGACGTCGTCTTGACCGATGAATTTTTCTCCAATCAGGAACGCTTGTGCTAGTCCGTCGGGAGAAGGCTGTTCTGCATACTCAAAGTGCACCCCGTAGTCACTTCCGTCTCCCAACAAGCGGCGGAATCCGGGCAAATCGTAAGGCGTAGAGATAATCAGAATCTCGCGGATACCTGCAAGCATCAGTACCGAGATAGGATAATAAATCATCGGTTTGTCGAAGATGGGCAGCATCTGTTTGCTGACTCCCTTGGTGATGGGATAGAGGCGTGTACCGCTTCCACCGGCTAGCACAATTCCTTTCATAATTTTATTTTATTTGTCGTTTTTATTTCCATAGCCATAACCGTAGCCATAGCCATATTTCTTTCCATAACCGTATTTGCCATATTTCCCATATTTTCCATAACCGTAGTAATAGCCGTTTTTACGTTGATCCATGTCGATGCAGTTAATCAGTGTACAGAGGTTCGGGAGTTTATGGTCTTTCTTCAGTTCGTTAATGAGTTCATAATGGCTCTTGTGGGTATAGCCGGCACGACAGATATACACACTCAGGTCGGCTACACGGGCAATCAACTGAGTATCGGTTACCATCCCAATGGGGGCTGTATCCAGAACCACATAGTCGAAGTTTGCTTTCAAAATCTCGATGGCCTGATCGAGTGTTTTTCGTGCAACTAACTCCGTAGGGTTGGGAGGTACTGTACCTCCCGGAAGGATATATAAATTAGATGATATAGCAGAAGGCTGGCACAAAGAAAGTAAATCGGTATGTTCCGGATTGGCCAGATATTGGGTAATACCTTTTTCTTTGTGTGAAATCTGGAAGACCTTATTCAGTCCCGGTTTGCGGATATCAAGACCCACAATTACTACTTTTTTACCCATGAAGGCGAAACTGCAAGCCAGGTTGCCGGCGGTAAAACTCTTTCCTTCACCGGAACTGGTGGAGGTGAAGAGAATCACCTTTTGTCCTTCCTGTAACATGTATTGGATGTTGGTACGTACGGAGCGGAATACTTCTTCCATCAAGTCGTTGTGATTCTCATGGACCACAATCGGATTTCCTTTGGTGTCCACCATGGGTACGTCGCCCACTACCGGTACATCGGTAATCTTTTCGACATCGGCACGGCTTTCAATTTTGAAACGAAGCAGGTTGCGCAAATAGATAACTCCCACTGGAATGCCGATACCCAATACCAATGCAATCAGGTAGAACATCTTTTTGTTGGGAGACACGGGAACACTTCCGGCCATGGCTTCCTCAATGATACGTCCGTTGGTAGCGGTGGAAGCCAAGGTGATGGCATTTTCTTCCCGTTTTTGCAGCAACAGCAAATAGAGGCTGGCTTTGATTTCCTGTTGGCGGGTGATGCTCATCAACTCTTTTTCCTGGGTAGGAGCATTGCTGATGCGGGCAGCGTATTTTTTGCCTTCACGGTCCAAATCAGACTGGGTGATTAGCAAACCTTTTTCTACATTGTCTACGGTTGTCTGCACATTGGCGCGAGTAGCCCGGATACCGGCATCCAGTTGAACTACGGCAGGGTTGCTTTCATTGGAAGTACGGAGCAGACGTTTGCGTTCAATTAATAGGTCATTATACTTGATAATTAAATCACTCAGGCCTTGGTCTGCCAGTCCTACATTGGCGGGAATTACTTCCATCTCATTTTTCGGGTCATTGATATAGCTTTTCAAGAAGGTGATTAGTCGAATTTGGGTGGCATTTTCAGCCTGCTTTTGCTGGTAGGCAGAATTTTCCTTTAATGCCAGTTGAGCATCGGAACTCAAATCGGTCAGTCCGGCCTGTTGCTTGAAACTGGCCAGCTGGCTTTCCGTGGTACCCAGTTCCTGGTTGATGATACCGATTCGTTCATCAATAAATTGGGCGGTTTTGGCAGCTACTTCATTTTTGTCGTTATTGGCATCTTCGTTATACAAGGCTACCAGCATATTGATGAAATCCACGCCACGAGTGGGGTTACTTTCATCCAATGAAAGGGCGGCGATGGTGGTCGTTTTGGAAGTGGGTTCACTGGTTAAATTTTTTGCGTAGGCTCCAGCTACAGCGGTAGGAGATACTACGGTAGTCGTGATGGTACGTGTTTGGTCTATTTTTGCCAATGTAGAGTCGCTGTTCGCTGAAAGGGTAAAGACGCCTACAGGAGTAGTCAATACGCCTGGAAGTTGGTCGAAGTGTTTATGAAGGGTTACTTTGTCGGCATTTCGACTAGGATAGTAGCTACCTTCTACATCCACTTTTCCATCAGGGGTACAAGTCATTTCTAAGGTCACCGGGCCAAAGAGGCGGTCGGCCTCTTCGGGAGTGGTCCATACCTGCACCGGAGAAGTTTTGTACAAGTCAGTCGGGTAGTGGAAGGTCTGTGCTTCTTGGTAATTGATATAGAGATTCAGTTTATTGACGACTTTTTTGACAAGGGTGCGGGAGCGGAGAATCTCTACTTCGTTGTCGAAATTGCTGGCCATACTGAGCATGCCCAAATCCTGCATGGCCTGCATGGGAGAGGCAGACGGGTTTTTGGTCTGGTCACCCTGTTTAATCAATACGGTGGCATTGACATTGTACACGGGGGCTTGATAACGCAGATAGGCATACATGGCGATGCCCATCACGATGACACAGCCCAAAATCCAGGGCCAATACATCAGGTATTCAAAAAACAGTGCCTTGTAATCTACGGGCTTTTCATCTTCCGGCTGGAAGCCGTTTTCGTATCTTTCGTCACTCATAGTAAGCGTGAATAGGTATTTTTTATGGATTTCTTGTTTTTATAGTCTCTTTCTTGTCTTATTCTATTTGAATACAGTGACCAACAGGCTGGCAATGGATACCAGAATGGAAGTGGCACTAATCCAGATGGTGGTGCTGTTGCCGATATCGGAGTTCCTTGCCTTGGCCTTGTTGGGGGTCACGTATAGGATGTCATTCTGCTGGAGATAGAAATAAGGGGAAAGTACCAAATCGGCATCGTTCAGGTTTAGCGTCTGAATCTGGCGTTTGCCGTGGGCATCCTCACGGACCAGTTTCACATTGTCGCGTACGCCATACACCGTCATGTCGCCGGCCATAGCCAGGGCCTCCAATACGTTGACTTTTTCGTTAGTCACGGTGAATGTTCCAGGTTTGTTTACTTCTCCCAATACGGAAATTTTGTAGTTGACCATGCGTACAGTCACAACCGGAGTCTCTTTCAGGTAAGGAATCAGTTTTTCACGAATCAATTCTTCGGCTTGGTTCTTAGTGAGTCCACTGACCTTCAAACATCCTAATACAGGAAAATCTATATTGCCTTCGTTATTTACGAGATATTGCTGTAAGCTGGGTTGTGTAGTTGTATATTTCCCAAATGCTACATTTGTTGGATCTTGCACCGTCAGGTTGAAAGGAGCGGCGGCCTGTGGATCGGTCGTATTTACCGTGATGTTTAGAATATCCTTGGGCATGATTTTAGCATCATACAAAGGGATTTCCTTGCCGTAATTGTTTACTACTTCCGGATCTTGCAGATACGGCACTTTTTTGTAAGACGTACACCCGCTCATCAGCAGGGTGGACAATGTCAGCATGCAGATTACTTTGTGTATCTTCATCTTTTCTTATGGTTTTGTTATGATCATTCTAAAGGAATTTCCCTGCGCATAGGGCGTGCTTCGCCGTTACCACTCCCAGCTATGGATTGGGGCGGTAAAAATTACGGCCGATAATCAGCTGCAAAATTAAGCCTTATTTTTGGTTTATTCAACTTATAGAGGGGTTTTTGTCGGTGAAAAGGGTGGAAATCAATGAAAAAGTGGGCATATCGGCGGATTTTGTAACAATTCTGGAACAATGTATGGGGTACAGGGCGGGGCGTGAGAAAAACGCAAGTGCGTTTTACCTGAAACGCAAGTGCGTTTGTGATAAAACGCAAGTACGTTTTACTTCAAACGCAAGGGCGTTCGATTCAAAACGCAAGGGCGTTTTCAGGGAGTTCCGGAAAGGAAATCATGACGGGTTGTCGGGGTTGGCAGGCATTTTTATAAAATGTATATACGCGGGGTGTGGAAAAATACAACGCTTATATTTTTCCACACCTGTATATAGAGAGTTTGCAAAACCGGTGCCAACCCCGACAACCCGTCAAGCGGTGGCCCGGGGAAGGCCGGTTCTTCACTACCGTTCTGTATCTTTTGTGCGAGAGGTTTGGATGCCTTGAATTGATTTAATTCGCTCTAAATCAGTGGCGAGTGAACGGAAAAAGTCGCGGAGCAGCTCGTCCTGCTTCTGCGGGTCGGCGGCAAGCAGTCGGTGGTACACGGCAAGGATGCGGCCGAGGTATGTCAGATCCGTCAGGAGCCCTTTTTAACTTTTTGAAACGTGTGTGCGCTCATCGGCGCCAGTCGGCACAACTCTTGTACGGTGAGGGTACGGCCGTGCGACAGCACCTGGTGGCGCCACGCTTCCAGCATCTGTCCTAGTTCAATCAATTTCGCTTGTTTCATACGCATTTTTGTTTAAAAAATAAAATTATAGTAAATTATTGGTTAAAATATTGCACGCATGTGTGCAATGTGGGTTTGTACTTTCTGTAAACTTGTGTTACATTCGTTTCGCTGTTTTGAAAAGAAAACACAAAAATTAAAACTAAAAGGATTGCAAATTTAATAAATCATTAAATAAAGCACGAGAAAATGAACAAAATGATGCTAAGTATTTTTAAGGGTTATGCCGACACGATGCCCGTGGCGGTGAGTCTTGATGAAGTGGTCCGTTTGATTCGGGAGGACAAGGTGTTGGCCGACCACACCGAAAAATACCGTTACTACCGCTCGCAGGGGCAGAAGACGGCTGCCGGCCGGGAAAAGTCGGCCTGCCCCTGCTTTGCCGTGGCGGTGCGTTTTGAGAACGGGAAACGGAAGGCCGACATCAGTGGCTGGACGGGTCTCTCGATGGTGGACTTTGACCATCTGCCTGAAGGACGGGCGGGGGAAGTGTTCGAAAAAGTATGTGCCGACCCGCACACTGTGCTGGCTTATACCACCATCAGCGGGCAGGGGGTGAGAGTGGTGTGCCGCTACTGTCTGGATGGAGAGACGCCCGATACCGACCGGGTGGCATGTTACAGCCGGGTATTCCGCAGGGTGAACGAGTATTATGGGCAACTGACGGGGTGCAGTTTCGACCCTGCCTGCAAGAATGCCACGCGACTGAGCGGACTGGCGCATGACGCGCAGGTGCATTATCACGACGGGGCGGAACCTTTCCGCTTCGACCTTTCGCGCATGAAGAAGGCGGATGAGCCGCGCAGGGGACGGGTGGAGCGTGTGGTGGCCCGTATCCGCAGGGAGCTGGACGAGCAGGGTGTGGTGTATGCCCCGCATCATCACAATGAGTACATCATGCGCATGGGGTATCTGATGAATGAGTTCGGGCTGCCGCTGGAGCAGGCCATCGGCTGGGCGGACGGACGCTTCCCGGAATACGACGGCGATGTGGCGGCCATTTTCCGCTCGTGCTATGCCGATACGGAGACGCACGGACGGCGGGAGGCGGAACTGTTTCGTGCGAAGAGGGAGAAGAAGGGGGAAGGACGTTCCCAGCTGGCCACGCCCCAGGAGATTGAGCAGTTTCTCGCCACGCAGGCGGAGTTCCGGAAGAATGTGATTACCGGGAAGGAGGAGATGCGGCACCCCGAGGCCGAGGAGTTTGTGGAGCTGACCGACCGCCTGGTGAACTCGCTGTGGAGCCGCATGACCAAGGAGGGGCACACGGTACGCCTGTGCGATGTGCGTTCGGTGCTGGAGTCGGAGTTTGTGCCGGAGTTCAACCCTTTTACGGAGTATTTCCGCTCGCTGCCTCCGTGGGACGGGGTGACCGACCACATCGGGCGGCTGGCGGCCACGGTGCACGTGGAGGGTGACGCGAAACTGTTTGATGATTGTTTTCGCAAGTGGTTGGTGGCTGTGGTGGTGTCGCTGATGGTGAAGGAGGTGACGAATCACCAGATTCTGGTGCTGGTGGGGCGGCAGGGCTGCTACAAGACGACCTGGCTGGCGCGTCTGCTGCCGCCTGAACTGCAACGGTATTTCTGCGTGCGCTCCAACAGTGGACGGCTGACGAAGGACGATAACCTGGCGCTGTCGGAATTTGCGCTGATTTGCCTGGAGGAGATTGACGAGCTGCGCCTGGGCGACATCAACCAGCTCAAGGCGATGGTGACTATGCCGGCGGTGAACGAGCGGAGGGCGTACGGGCACTACAAGGAGAACCGTCCGCACATCGCGAGTTTCTGCGGCACGACCAACCAGCCGGAGTTTCTGAACGACCCCACGGGAAGCCGGCGCTGGCTGCCCTTCGCGGTGGTGCACATTGACGACCCTTACACGCATCCCGTGGACTATGCGGGGGTGTACGGGCAGGCTCTGATGCTGTGGAAGAAGGGGTTCCGCTACTGGTTCGACGAGGAGGAAATCGCGCAGGTGAACGCACGCAACGAGCGGTTTGAGACGGCCAGCCTGGAAACGGACTTGCTACTGGCTTTTTTTCGCGTGCCGATGCCCGGCGAGGAATGTATGTTCCTGACGGTGGGCGAGATTCTGCAGCACATCAACGGGGGCATGAAGAATCCCCTCAGTGCTGTCAAGGTGGGGCTTGCCTTGCGGAAGGCGGGATTCGAGCAGGTTCGCGTGGCGGGAAAGAGGGGGTATCGGGTGGTGATGTACACCATCGAAGAGGTGAACCGCAACCGTCGTGCCATGGGACGATTCACCGAGGCGCCGGCTGAAGAGTAGTCTTCATCGCCCGGTCGCCGGCTGGTGATAACGCTTTGATTTTCATGTGGCTTTTTATGTTCCGAAGAAGGGAAATACCGGAAAAAACGGGTGGAAAAACTTGTGTATCCGACCGGAATTGTGTAAATTTATAGGTAACTAAAATAAAACGGAACAATGAACTACATGCAATTGAAAACGGGACCGGGAGCTGCTTCCGGGGAGGAACGGGAGGGTTTCTGCCTGAAGGCTTACCGGAAAAGTGAGTTGGCGGGCTTGTATTTTCCGCAGGCAGGTAAAAAAGGTGCCCTGCAGGGGCTGGGGCGATGGATCAAGCAGTGTGCGGAACTGGAAAGGGAGCTCGAGCGGTCGGGCTACCAGAAAAACCGCAAGTTTTTCCTGAAATCGGAGGTGGAACTGATTGTGAGGTTCCTTGGAGAGCCGTAAGCGGCGGCGTTTCCTTTTTCTAATGTCTTCAAAAGTCTTCAAATTTCCTCGAATGTCTTCGTAAGTCTTCGTATGTCCTCAAATGTCTACATGGGCGGAAACGGGGAGTGTAACTTTGCCTATGTAAATGAAGAGTGAATAATGAAGAACAATCAAATAATGAAGAATGAAGAGTGAATAATGAAGAATTGGCAATGGATAATGAAGAGTGAATAACGAGGAATGGGCGCGCGTTTCCTGGATTCTTAATTCATCATTCTTAATTCTTAATTCTTCATTCAAGATTCATCATTCTTAATTCTTAATTCTTCATTTTATTATTAATTTTTAATTGATTGACCTATGAAGAAAACAGTGACTTATTCGGTTGTAGGGCGTGTGAACCCGGCCGATCGTGAAAGCGGTGAAGTGAAGTATTATGCACAGTCGCAGGCTCGCGGCGAGATGGGTATCCGTGAAATAGCGGAACGTATTCACCAGATGTGTACCGTGACCCGTGCCGACGTGATGGCGGTGTTGACGGGACTGGAAGACATCGTGTCGGAAGGCCTGCAGGGTGGCGAAATCGTACGCCTGGGTGAACTGGGTTCGCTGCAGCTGAGCCTGAGCGGGGAAGGAGCCGCTACGGAAGATACGTATACCGACAGCATGATTGAAAAGGTACGCGTGCTGTTCCGCCCGGGTACGGTGATGCAGGAGGCTATCAACAACCTGGCTTTCGAACGGGTGCCGGTGAAGTATAAGAAAGAAGAAGAGGACGACGGTGCTGGGGTGTAATCGGAACTAAGGCGTGAGAAAATGACGAAAGTAAAATGGATTGTGGTCAGGGTGCTGAAGTGTATTCTCTGTCTCCTGACCGGAAGAAAACCGGATTGTGATGAGAAAAATTGACATGATTGTGATTCACTGTACGGCAACGAGAGCGGACCGCCCGCTCTCGCCTGCCGAACTGACGAAGATGCACCGGAAACGGGGGTTCAAGTGTTGCGGATATCACTATTTTGTCCGCACGGATGGTGAAATTTGTACAATGCGACCGGTGGAACGGGCCGGAGCGCATGCCAAGGGTTATAACGAGCACAGCATCGGCATCGCGTACGAAGGGGGACTGGATGCGCAGGGACGGCCGGCGGATACGCGTACGGAACTGCAGAAGCGTTCGCTCCGGATTCTGGTGAGGGTGCTGAAATCGGATTTCCCGGCCATCACGCAGGTGGTGGGGCATCGCGACCTGAGCCCGGATCTGGACGGCGACGGAACGGTGGAGCCGGAGGAATGGACCAAGGCCTGCCCCTGTTTTGACGTAAAAAAGGAGCTGTAGCGGAACAAAAGTTTTCTAAATCGTAAAAAGAAGGTGTCCGGCGCCTGAAAAGTTTTCAGGATTCGAAATAAAATCCTACCTTTGCACTACTCAAAATCCAAACGGACATGGCGAATCTGTATATTATCATTTCTGCATTTGTATCGGCAGTGATACTGGGGAGAATCATTATCCCGAATATTCTGATTATTTCATTGCGCAAACGCTTGTTTGACGTGCCTGATGAACGGAAAGTACACAAACGTCCGATACCTCGCCTCGGGGGAGTGACCTTTTTCCCGGTAATTCTTTTTTCCTTGTGTGTGTTTACGGCCGTGCGGCTGATGACGGGCCACGGACCTGCCGAGACATCGACAACGGACCTGGTGTGCGAGTTTCTTTTCCTGACGGGAGGGCTGACCCTGCTGTATATCGTGGGCATTGCCGACGACTTGATTGGGGTGCGCTACCGTAAGAAGTTCCTGGTGCAGATTATCTCGGCGGCGATGTTTCCGCTGTCGGGCTTGTATATCAACAATTTCTATGGTCTCTTTGGCATTTACCTGATTCCTGCAGAGGTAGGTATTCCGCTGACCATGCTGCTGGTGGTGTTCATCACCAATGCCATCAACCTGATTGACGGTATCGACGGACTGGCGTCGGGGCTGAGTATGGTGGCACTGCTGGTGTTCGGGGTGCTGTTCGTGCATTTCCGCATGTGGAGCTATGCCATGCTGGCTTTCGTGACGGTGGGTGTGATTATCCCGTTCTTTTCGTACAACGTGTTCGGCAGTGCGGATTTGGGAAGGAAGATTTTCATGGGGGATACCGGCAGTTTGACGCTGGGGTATATTCTGAGCTTCTTTGTCATCAAGTACTGTATGTATGAGCCGGATATGCTGCTCACGATGAAGACGAGTCCGGTGCTGGTGTCGTTCAGCGTGCTGATGGTGCCGTGTCTGGATGTGATTCGCGTGGTGCTGCGGCGTGCGCGTAACAAGCGGTCGCTGTTCATGCCCGACAAGACGCACATTCACCACAAGTTCCTGGCCATGGGTTTCTCACCGCGGAGGGCGCTGGTAACGATTCAGTTGATGTCGGCCTGCTTCTGTGCGTTTACCATCGTGGCGATTCTTTATATGAACAACACGCTGGTGTTCGTGATTGACGTGGTGGTATGGACGCTGCTGAACCTCTGGTTTGACCATGTGATCAGTAAGCGGAAAAATGAAGAGTGAAGAATTAAGAATGAAGAATTAATATAGTGAAGAACGGGAGGGGTGACTCTTCCGTTTTTTTGTTATGACATAAGAACAAAAAGACATAATTTCAATAATGATGAAAAATGAAAAGTGAAAATGCAATACGCTCGCCGCTTTTACTTTTTAACTATTACCTTTTAACTCAATATGTTCTTCTGTTCTTTTGTCTAAAAACAAAAAGGCTTTGCTTTTACTTTTTAACTTTTATCTTTTAACTCAATATGTTCTTCTGTTCTTTTGTCTAAAGAAACAACATGTTTCTGTGAGGCGTATCGTTTGAAAAACTTATGCGATTAAGTTGGAAAGATGAAAGTTTTTATGTTTCTTTGTGTAAACTTCATCTCTGCAAGCTATGGTTAGTACAACAGACATCATCGACAGACTGAAAATATTCAAAGCACAATCGGCTTCGAAATATAAAATAAAGTTCATGGGGTTGTTTGGCTCCTATGCGCGCCAGCAGCAAGATGAAAAAAGTGATGTGGATGTTTTTATCTGTCTGCAGGAACCGGACTTTTTCGTGATGGAGCAGATTAAAGAAGAACTTGAAGTTTTGCTCCATTCTTCTATTGATTTAGTGAACTTTAGAGAGTCACTTCGTCCAACGTTAAAAAAGAATATCCTTAAAGATGCGATCTATATCTAAAGAAATATTGATTGATTTATTGGAGCTGATTCTGGAAAAAGCTACTCTTGTGATAAACAGAAATCAGTCGATTGCGTGTGCACAGGATTTTCTTACATCGCCGGACAGAATGGAAAAATTTGATGCAGCATGTATGCTGATACAGGTAGTAGGTGAAACGGCTAAGAAGATAGATGATCGAACTTCGTCTCTGTTGTTTGCGCATTATCCGCAAGTCTATTGGCGAGGCGTATTCGGATGTCGAAATATTATTTTGCATGAATATGGGAATGTAGACCCCATCCAGATATTTGGTATAATCAAAAAGTACCTTCCTGAACTGGTTGTTTGTGTAAAGCAAATTTTGTCAGACGTGGAAGCAGGTAAGCATGACAGCTTATTCTTGTCATAGAATGAAGAGTGAATAATGAAGAACGGGAGGGGTGACTCTTCCGTTTTTTTTGTGATTGCTTGCCGCTTTTACTTTTTAACTATTAACTTTTAACTATATACCTTTTTCTGTCTAAAGAAGCTCGATATCTGTATAACTCGTTTGAAAAAATGTGTTGTAATGAATGCTATTCGTTCGAAAAAATGTGTCGAATGTTGGTTTATTCGCTGGAAAAAGTGTAATTTCGTCGTTGGGAAATAAGATTACACCATGCTTAAAAGGAAGATAGAAACATATTTAGCCGACTGGAAACGGTCTGAGGACAGAAAGCCTCTTGTAATAAAAGGCATCCGCCAATGTGGAAAGACATACATTGTTCAGAAATTCGCAAGGGAGAATTATGAAAGTGTGGTCTATATGAATTTCATTCTTGAGCCTGACAACAAGTCTGCCTTTACCGGCAATATAGATGTGGATACCATCATTCTCAACCTCTCTGCTTTGATTCAGGGCAGTCGTTTCATTGAGGGGAAGACTTGTATTATTCTTGACGAGATTCAAGAGTGTAGGGAAGCAAGGACTGCCTTGAAGTCATTTCATATAGACGGGCGTTTCGATGTCATTGCCACAGGTTCGCTTTTGGGGGTAAAAGGTTATGGTCAAAGTAAGAAAAAGAAGGAGGATGTAGGGCAAGATTCTGTTCCGGTTGGATACGAAACCGTGATTGACATGTATCCATTGGATTTTGAAGAGTTTCTATGGGCAAACGGAATCGGTCAGACAGTTATTGATTCTGTAAAATCATGCTTTGAGAGCGAAAAGGCTGTGCCTGACGGGATTCATAAGGTCATGATGGAGATGCTGTACAGATATGTGATTGTCGGAGGTCTGCCGGAAGTGGTGAATTGCTTCCTTAAAACCAGGAATATCGAGCTGATTTATAAGTTGCAGCGAAATCTTATTGCCGGATACGAAGAAGATATGGTTAAATATGCAGAGGATGCGGACAAACCCAATATTCGGGAATGTTTTGAATCTATTCCGAAGCAACTGGCTAAAGAGAACAAGAAATTCCAGTATTCAGTTGTCAAAAAGGGAGGAAGGTCTTCTCAATACATCGGCAGTATTCAGTGGCTGGAAGATGCAGGGATTATCCGTAGATGCTATAACACACAGACTACGGAATTGCCGTTAGAGGGGAATGCTATTAAAGACTGTTTCAAAGTGTACACAACTGATATAGGTATTCTTGTGGCAATGCTCGACTATGGTACTCAGGCGGATATTTTAAAGGGAAATCTTCTTGGATACAAGGGAGCTATTTTCGAGAACCTCATGGCGGATTTTCTGTGTAAGTCCGGTCAGAAACTGTACTATTTCCATAAGGACAGCGGGCTTGAACTGGACTTCCTGGTAAGGTTCAAAGGCGAATGTGTTCTCCTTGAAATTAAGGCAAAGTCTGGTAAAGCAAAAAGCATGACAACGGTTCTTAAAAATAAGGACGTGTATCATGTTAAGAGTGCAATCAAGTTAGGGCAATATAACGTAGGCCGTGATGGAGATATACTTACCATTCCACTATACATGGGATTTCTTGTAAACGACAAACTTGCAGACGTTATCATTCCTGATGTTGATGTGAGTGCGTTGAATAATGAAGAATGAAAAATAATGAAGAATGAAAAATAATGAAGAATTAAGAATGAAAAATGAAAAGCGAAAACGCAATACGCTCGCCGCTTTTACTTTTTAACTATTACCTTTTAACTCAATATGTTCTTCTGTTCTTTTGTCTAAAAACAAAAAGGCTTTGCTTTTACTTTTTAACTTTTATCTTTTAACTCAATATGTTCTTCTGTTCTTTTGTCTAAAAAAAGACATAAAAAATAGACATAAAAAAAGGGAATCTTCCCAGACTCCCAATCTTCATTAACCTTAAATCTAATACCATGAAAAACACGATGCAAAGGTAAGGATTTTGTGTTATGAAACATATAATTGGGGAGAAAATCTGCATTGAATTAACTATTTTTATGTTTTAAAGCAGGAGCGCGGAATTTTTACACCGGTTTTTTCTGCTTGGAATGGAGATTCCGGGGCTAAGCGCTTGGTGATTCGTTTTCAATAATGTATCTTTGTCCTTAAAACTAAAATGAAAGACAGAATGAGAAGACAGTTTGTAAGATTGGCATTGTGTCTGTTCCTGCTGGGGGGATCCGTTGCGTATGCCCAAAGCGGAATGACCGACAACCAGGTGATAGAATATGTGCAACAGGCGCTTCAACAGGGCAAGGACCAGCAAACCATTGCGATGGAACTGCTGGCCAAGGGGGCCACTCAGGAGCAGTTGCTGCGATTGAAGTCCATGTATTCGAGTTCGACGGGCGCGTCGACATCGGGCAGCGGTTCTCTGACGGGGGAAGACAGCTCGCTGCTGGGATCTGGTTCACGGGCCCGGAAAACTACTGCGACCGGTACGGAAGAGGATGCTTCGGAATTCCTGGAGACAAGTTCGACAAACGTGGACAAGAGTATGTGGTCGGAAGACATGCAGAAGACCATGAAGAAACGCCGCAACCTGACGACGGTGGTTACCAGCGAGAACGATGTGTTCGGACGGAATATCTTCAACATTGAACAGCTGACTTTCCAGCCTAACCTGAGCATGGCGACTCCGGAAAACTACCGTCTGGGGCCGGGTGACGAGGTGATTATCGACGTGTGGGGCGCTAGCCAGAATACCATGCGGCTGGAAATTTCGCCCGACGGCTATGTGAACATCATCAACCTGGGTCCGGTGTACCTGAACAACATGACGATTCAGGATGCACGCCAGCTGCTGAAGCAGGAACTGGGAAAGATTTATGCGGATTCGGGCAATAACATTCAGGTGACATTGGGAAATATCCGTACCATCCAGGTGAACGTGATGGGGGAAGTGATGGCGCCGGGTACGTATTCGCTGTCATCGCTCTCGACGGTGTTTCATGCGCTGTACGTGGCAGGCGGTGTGAGCGACATCGGTAGCTTGCGTAACGTGCAGGTGGCCCGCGGCGGCAAGACGTTTGCCCGTCTGGATGTGTATGAGTACATCATGAAGGGGCAGATTCAGGACGACATCCGCCTGCAGGACGGCGACGTGGTGATTGTGCCTACCTACGACGAGCTGGTGAAGATTACGGGTAAGGTGAAGCGTCCGATGTTCTACGAAATGAAGAACGGGGAATCGGCTGCTACTTTGCTGAAGTATGCCGGTGGTTTTGCTTCGGATGCTTACAAGAAGAGTATCAGGGTGTTACGAAAAGACGGTAAAGAATTTTCCGTGAAAACGGTGAACGATATAGACTATTCTGCGTTTAAATTATTAGACGGTGATGTGATTTCGGTGGATTCGATTCTGAACCGCTTCAACAACCGTCTGGAGGTGAAAGGGGCTGTGTATCACCCGGGAGTATTCGAGTTGAGCGGTTCGCTGAACACGGTACGCCAGCTGGTGGAGAAGGCCGACGGTTTGCTGGGGGATGCCTTTACAGGACGTGCGGTGTTGTATCGCGAACGGGAGAACCTGACGAAGGAGGTGCTGCCGGTTGACATTCAGGGTATTCTGAACGGTACTTCGCCCGACATTGCCTTGCAGAAGAATGACATTTTGTATATCCCGAGCATCCACGACTTGCAGGACATGGGGAAGGTGACCATCAGCGGTGAGGTGAACAAGCCGGGCAGCTATACGTATGCCGACCACATGAGCCTGGAGGACCTGGTGATTACAGCGGGCGGTTTGAAGGAATCGGCTTCGCTGGTGCGTGTGGACGTGTCACGACGCATCCGTGACCCGAGAGGGACGACGGAGCCGGACGTAATCGGACAGAATTTCTCGTTCGGACTGAAGGATGGTTTCGTGGTGGACGGTGAAGCGGGATTTGAACTGCAGCCGTACGACCAGGTGTTTGTGCGCCGCAGCCCGAGCTACAACGAGCAGGTGAACGTGACGGTGGACGGTGAGGTGCTGTTCCGCGGTGACTATACGCTGAACACGAAGAGCGAGCGTCTGAGCAGCCTGATTCAGCGTGCCGGCGGGGTGAGCCGCTATGCGTATGTGCGTGGAGCGAAGTTGCGCCGCGTGGCCAACGAGGAGGAGCTGCGCCGCATGGAGGATGTGGTGAAGATGATGCGCCGTGAAATCGGTGATGCCATGGCCAACACGCTGGGACTGAAGGTGGACAGTACGTTTACGGTAGGTATCGACCTGGAAGCTGCACTGGCGAACCCGGGCGGAGACGCTGACCTGGTGTTGCGCGAGGGCGATGTGCTGACCGTGCCGGAATATAACAATACGGTGAAGGTGAACGGAGCGGTGATGATGCCGAACACGGTATCGTATGCGGCAGGCAAGAGCGTGAAGTATTACCTGAGCCAGGCGGGCGGTTACTCTGCCAACGCCAAGAAGAGCCAGAAGTTCATTATTTATATGAACGGACAGGTGGCCGAAGTGAAGGGCAGCGGCAAGAAACAGATTGAGCCGGGCTGCGAAATCGTGGTACCGAACAAGACGAAGAAGTTCAACTTTGCGAACATAGTATCGAATGCGACTTCGTTTGCTTCACTGGCTACGATGCTGGCTTCACTGGCTACGATGATGAAATAACCTTTAAATCTATGAGTATATGAACATGAAAATGAGACTGATTGTCATGAACTTCCTGCAGTTTGCCGTGTGGGGAGCGTATCTTACCTCAATGGGTACGTACCTGGCGGGTGTGGGATTAGGCGGACATATCGGAATTTTTTACGCCATGCAGGGGATTGTGTCCCTGTTCATGCCGGCTGTGTTGGGTATTGTGGCTGACCGCTGGATTCCGGCGCAACGGTTGCTGGGGCTGAGCCATCTGTTGGCTGCCCTGTTTATGGGTGGAGCGGGCTATTATGCCATGACTACGGGACCGCAGGTGGAATTTGCACCGCTGTTCTCGTTCTACTCCGTGAGTGTGGCGTTTTACATGCCTACGCTGGCTTTGTCGAATTCGGTGGCTTATACGGCGCTGGACAAGGCAGGGCTGGATACCATCAAGGCGTTTCCGCCGATACGTACGTTCGGGACCATCGGTTTCATTTGTTCCATGTGGCTGGTAGATTTACTGGGATTCCAGTCGAACTACATGCAGTTCTTTACCTGTGCGGCATGGGGCGTGGTGCTGGCCGTATATGCCCAGACGCTGCCGGAATGTCCGGTGAGCCGCGCACAGGGCGGACAGAAGTCGCTGGTAGAGGCATTGGGACTGAGGGCGTTTCTGCTCTTCAAGAACCGCAAGATGGCGGTGTTCTTCATCTTCTCGATGCTGCTGGGTGTGTCCTTGCAGATTACCAACGGCTTTGCCAATCCGTTTATCACGAGCTTCAGCGCCATTCCGGAATATGCCAATACCTTTGGCGTGCAGCATGCCAACCTGCTGATTTCGCTCTCGCAGATCAGTGAGACGTGCTGTATCCTGCTGATTCCGTTCTTCCTGGGACGCTTCGGCATCAAGAAGGTGATGCTGATTGCCATGGTGGCGTGGGTGCTGCGCTTCGGACTCTTCGGCCTGGGTGACCCGGGCAGTGGGGTGTGGATGTTCGTGCTGTCGATGATTGTGTATGGCGTGGCTTTCGACTTCTTCAACGTGTCGGGCTCGCTGTTTGTCGACAAGGAGACGGACCTGTCTATCCGCTCGAGTGCGCAGGGACTGTTCATCATCATGACGAACGGTATCGGAGCCACGGTGGGTACGCTGAGTGCGCAGGCGGTGGTGAACTGCTTCGTGGACTTCAATTCGCAGGCGCCGCAGGTGGAAGGCTGGAGCCGGGCGTGGTTCGTGTTTGCGGCCTACGCGCTGGTAGTGGCGGTGACTTTTGCACTGGTATTTAAATACAAACATAAAGTAGATAACGATTAATTAGAATGTGAAAATGGAAAAGAAAGACGAATTTGTAGAAATGCGGGTCCGTACCATTGACGAGGCCATGAATGTGGATAAACTGATCGGGCATCTGACATTTGATCAGGTGATGGACGATGAGGAGAAGATGGATATTATGATGCTGGACGGGCAGAACTTCAAGCTGCTGCTGGAGGAGGTGAACGAACCGCACCGGATGATGCTGGGGATTATCAACCCCGACGAGGCGGACTTGCTGTACGCGGCTGTTAACGACCCGGAGGGCACGGATGCCACGCTGCCTTATCAGACGGTGCGTATTCTGAAGGAGCTGGGGGTTACCGTGGAAAAGGTGGTGGTAAAGGACAAGGTGAAGTTGCTGCACCGTGCGATTGTGACTCTGCGCAAGGAGGACGGCTCGGTGATGGAGATGCAGCTGACACTGTTCGACGCGCTGGTGGTGAGTCTGATAGCCGGTGTTCCGTTCTATGTGAACGCGAAGTTCCTGGAAGACCCCCGTTCGGGCTTTACCAAGTCTGTGCCTAACACGAAGGCGCTGCTGCTGCGGTTGATGCCGCTGAAAGGGCTGGAGCGGGAGATGGAGGATGCCATCCGCCGCGAGGACTATGAGTATGCGGAGCTGATCAAGCAGGAAATGGCGACCCGCAACAAAGAAGAAGAGGAAGATTACGAAGATTTGGAGGATTTAGAAAAAGAATTGTAATTATGCACGTGTTTTATACACCGGATATTGCGCAGACGCTGGAGCTGCCGGAAGAGGAAGCGGGCCACTGCCTGCGGGTGCTGCGTCTGGGTGTGGGCGAGGAGATTATGCTGACCGACGGAAAGGGATACTTTTACCGGGCGGTCATTTCGGCAGCTACGCAGAAACGCTGTGTGGTGAAGGTAGTGGAGAAAACGGAGCAGGAGCCTTTCTGGAAGGGACATCTGCACCTGGCTCTGGCGCCTACGAAGAACATGGACCGCATGGAATGGCTGGCGGAGAAGGCCACGGAAATCGGTTTCGACGAGCTGACGTTCCTGAACTGCCGTTTCTCGGAACGGAAGGTCATCAAGACGGAACGGGTGGAGAAAATCGTGGTGTCGGCCGTGAAACAGTCGCTCAAGGCACGCAAGCCGGTGGTGAACGAGATGACGGATTTCCGCCGCTTTATGGAGCGGGAGTTTACGGGACAGAAGTTTATCGCCCACTGCTATGAGGGGGAAAAGCCTCTGCTGCGCGACGTGCTCCGCAAGGACGAGGATGCCGTGGTGCTGATTGGTCCGGAAGGGGATTTCAGTCCGGAGGAAGTGGCGCTGGCTGCAGAAAAGGGCTTTCAGGCAGTGAGTCTGGGCAAGTCGCGCCTGCGTACGGAAACGGCGGCACTGGTGGCCGTACACCTGATGAACCTGACGCACGCGGAATAAGCTGATGTGTAACTTTTAAATAGAATCATTATGAAAAAGACATGGAAATGGATGGGAAGCCTGGCCTTGGGTATGGCTTTCCTGTTGTCTGCCTGCGGGGAAGACAATGCGTACACCAATGCGTTGCCAAAGGATGCGGCTGCAGTGTTCTCGTTCGACCTGATGGAGATGGCACAGAAGTGTGACCTGAACGACCAGGTGAAGCAGTCGATGGGGCAGATGATGAAATCGAGCCTGAAGGGCAGTGCGGATGCCCTGGTGGACAAGCTGATGGAGAACCCGGAAGAGAGCGGGTTGAGACTGACCGACCGGGTGTATTTCTTTGCCGCTTCGCAGATGGAAATGGGCGGCGTGCTGGTGCGCATGGCCGACAAGGGAAAACTGGAAGATTTGATGGCCATGCTTCAGGAGCAGAAGGCGTGTGAGGCTCCTGCCGACGGTGACGGTTGCCGCTGGACCGTGGGTGGCGGCGGACTGATGGCCTGGACGGACGATGCGTTTCTGATGCTGGCGGGCAACGGTAACCCGAAGGACTTGCAGCATCAGGCTTCGATGTGGTTGCGCCAGAAAGAAGGGGAGGGCTATTCGGGCACTCCGGAATTCAAGAAATTAGAGGATGCCGACGAGGATGTGGCCATGGTGACTTCGCTGAATGCCATGCCGAAGAGTTACCTGGGCCCGGTGACGATGGGGTTGCCGGCTGACTTGAACCTGAATGATTTAAAGATATTTTCTACGCTCGATTTCCAGGCGGGAAGGGCCGTGATGGAAGTGGAGACGCTGCTGGAGGGCAAGTTCAAGGACTTGCTGAAGAAGCAGGCGGAGGTGAGCGGCGAACTGGACGGCACGTATCTGAAGGTGTTCCCTGCCAATACGGTGCTCTGGATGGCTGCCAACGTGAACGGTGAAAAGGCGTATGAGCTGTTGCGTGAGAACCCGACGGTGCGTCAGGAGCTGGACAACTCGATGATGCCGCTCGACTTTGAGGCTATCTTCAAGGCGGTGAAGGGTGACGTGGCAGTGGCCATGCCGGAGATGTCGTTGAAGCCGGGCTTCATCCTGTATGCCGACGTGAAAAACGGTGACTTCATGCGTACGTTTGAGGACCTGAAACCGATGCTGGCCATGACCAACGGTCAGATGCGGCTGGTGGACAAGGGTGAAAATGCTTATCAGTTTGTGGCTGCCAACGGTGCCATGCTGGGCATGGGCCGCGGACCGGTGTCTTTCTGGCTGGGCGTGAAGGATGACCGCTTTTACCTGACGAATCAGGAGGACCTGATTGGCCGTGAGGTGAAGGGGCTGTCGCTGAAAGACTGTGACTGGGCCAAGGACGTGAAGAATAAGCATTTCTACCTGAACGTGAACTTCCAGGCTTTGTCTGCCGTTCTTCCGCAGATTTCTTACATCAGTATGCTGGACTACCTGAGCATCGAATCGGATGAACCGACCAAGGCTCGCCTGGTGCTGCAACTGAAGGACCACAAGGAGAATGTGCTGAAGCAGCTGGTACAGATAGTTAATAATTAATAGTGAATAATGAAGAATGAAGAATGCCATTCATTATTAATTCTTCATTCTTCATTATTAATTCTTCATTGAATAAAATGGACAACATGGATTTGACTTGCGGCCACTTTGTAAATCCGTTTACTGATATCGGGTTTAAGATTATTTTCGGGCAGCCTGCCAGCAAGGAATTGCTCATCACACTGCTGAATGAGCTGTTGGCGGGGGAGCATCGCATAGAGAACCTGATTTTTCTGGACAAGGAAAATCATTCGGACAGTATGGCGGATGCGGGGATTATCTATGACCTGTACTGCCTGACCGACACGGGAGAATACATCATCGTGGAGATGCAGAACCGTTTTCATAGTAGTTTCCTGGACCGTACGCTGTTCTACATGTGTCGTGCCATCGGGCGGCAAGTGGAGAATCTGCGTGAGAAGAGGCGGAAGGAACGTGAGTTGCAGACCGGGAAGCCGGAGACGGAGGAGGATTTTCTGCTGAGTGAGCCGATGCAGGAAAATTATGGCTCCAGATACAAGCTTTCGACCGTGTATGGCATTTTCCTGATGAACTTCCGCGAGCCGGGGCTGGAAGAGAAGTTCCGCACGGATACCGTGATTGCCGACCGTGAGAGCGGAAAGGTGGTGAACCCTCATTTCCGGCAGATTTTTTTGCAGTTCCCTTACTTCACCAAGGAACTCAAGGATTGTGAAACGCTTTATGACAAACTGATTTATACATTGAAGAATATGCAACATTGGAACCGAATGCCGGACGCGCTGAAGGAGCAGGTGTTCAGCCGTCTGGAAGAACTGGCTGCCGTGGCCAATCTTTCATTGGAAGACCGTATTGCTTACGACAAGGCGCTGGACCGTTACCGTGTGAGCCGCATCGTGGAAGAGGATGCACGTGAAGCCGGATGGAAGAAAGGGCTCGCGGAAGGGCGCGCGGAAGGACAAGCTAAAGAGAAAGTTGCCATTGCACGTAACCTGAAATCGCTGGGTTTGAGTACTGCTCAGATAGCCCAGGCTACCGGATTGACCGAAGAGGAAGTGGAATCGACAGTTAATAATTAATAGTGAATAATGAAGAATGAAGAATTAAGAATTAATAATGAATAACGAAGAGCATTCTTCATTCTTCATTATTAATTCTTCATTGAATAAAATGGACACAATAGAATTACAGCAGACCCTGCCGGAGGTATTCGCCGGACGCGACGGAATCGTGTCGGACGTGTGGCACCGGCAGGTGGCTTTTCAGAAAGGAAAGATGTATCTGATTGAAGCGGCGTCGGGCACGGGCAAGTCGTCGCTTTGCAGTTTTATTTACGGGTACCGTACGGACTACCAGGGGATTATCACCTTTGACGGGGAGAACGTGCGGAAGCTCACGGTGAAGCAGTGGACCGACATCCGCAAGCGTTCGCTGGGCATGCTGTTTCAGGAACTCCGTCTGTTCGGGGAACTGACGGCGTGGGAGAACGTGCAGCTGAAGAACGGGCTGACGGGCTTCTGCCGCAAGAAGCAGGTGAAGGACTGGTTTGAACAGCTGGGCATCGCCGACAAGTGGGACGTGAAAGCGGGCAAGATGTCGTACGGGCAGCAGCAGCGTGTGGCTTTTGTGCGGATGCTGTGTCAGCCGGCCGACTTTTTCTTCCTGGATGAGCCGGTGAGCCACCTGGACGACGGCAACGGGCAGATTATGGCGCGTATCCTGAAGGAGGAAGCGGCTCGTCAGGGTGCGGGAGTGATTGTGACGTCCATCGGCAAGCACCTGCCGCTGGAGTATGACAGGGTGCTGAGTTTGTAAGGTATTAACACGAAGACGGATATGATCTGGAAATTATTGAGGCAGCACATCAGTGTGGCGCAGCTGGCAGGATTCTTCCTGGCCAACTTGTGCGGTATGGTGATTGTGCTGTTGGGCATACAGTTTTACAAGGATGTGTTGCCGGTGTTTACGCAGGGCGACAGTTTCATGAAGAAGGACTACGTGATTGTGAGCAAGCAGGTGAGTACGCTGGGCAGCCTGGTGGGCAAGGGAGGTACGTTCTCGCGTGCCGACATAGCCGACATGGAGTCGCAGCCGTTTGCCAAGCGGACGGGGGCGTTCACTCCGGCGCAGTTTCAGGTGTCGGCCGGCATGGGTATGGCGGGCATGCAACTCTCTACGGCAATGTTCTTCGAGTCGGTGCCCGACGAGTTTGTAGACGTGCGGCTGGAGGGCTGGACGTATCGCGAGGGGCAGACGGAAATCCCTATCATCATCCCGCGCAACTATCTGAACCTGTATAACTTCGGCTTTGCACAGAGTCGCAACCTGCCGCAGCTCTCGGAGGGCGTGATGGGAATGATGACGCTGGATGTGCGGCTGAGCGGACGGGGACGGACGGAGCGCATGAAGGGACGCATTGTGGGTTTCTCCAACCGACTGAACACGATTCTGGTGCCGCAGGCGTTCATGGAATGGGCCAACGCCACATTGGGTGACGGCGGGCAAACGGCTCCCTCACGACTGATTGTGGAGGTGGACAATCCGGCGGATGACCGCATCGCGAAGTATTTCAAGCAGAAAGGCTATGAGACGGAAGGCGACAAGCTGGATGCGGGAAAGACAACGTGGTTCCTGAAGATGGTGGTGGGCATCGTGCTCACGGTGGGACTGATTATCAGTGTGCTGTCGTTCTACCTGCTGATGCTGAGCATCTACTTGCTGTTGCAGAAGAACACGAAGAAGCTGGAGAACCTGCTGATGATTGGGTTCAGTCCGGCGGCGGTGGCGCGTCCGTATCAGGCACTCACGGTGGTGCTGAATGCAGCGGTGGCAGCCATGGGCGTACTGCTGGTGTGGATGGCACGTGATGCGTATCTGGACATGCTGCAGCGGATGGTACCCGATTTTCAGGCAGGCAGTCTGCTGCCGGCGTTGCTGACGGCTGGGGGACTTTTCCTGCTGGTATCGGTGCTGAATGTGCTGGCTGTACGGCGGAAAGTGGAATCTATCTGGAGAAAGAAATAGCATAAGCATTAATATATTATCTGTAAAACCAAATGAAAATGAAGAAACTAAAGAACGTATGGCTCTTTTTGAGCTTTATCCTGATGGTGGCCGGAATGGCAAGTTGTAGCACGGAAGACCCGACGGGGGTGGAAGTGTCGAGAGATGACATTATCGGTACATGGAAGGTGACGGCGAATGATTATGAAAATGTAGTTGAAGGAGAAGGTAGTGGGAACTATGTAGGGCAGAAACTTGTTGTGAAGGGTGATGGTACAGCTATTTTTTCGGTAAGCAATATACTTGGAAGCTGGATGGAGATACTTTGGCTCTTTCAGGTGTGAGTGATATAAGCATTAAGGTTATAATCCTTAAATACGAAGGTGATATAATTGAGGCTTCTTACACCTGTTATTTCCTTTCAGAAGATTATGAGGATAGCGGTCACTTTACCTTCAAACGCGTGTAACGAGACATATTAATATAAAGAAGAGCCACAGTAATGTGGCTTTTTTTGTAAGACATAAAGACGACTGTTTTTAGACATAAGAACATAAAGACAAAAGAATTTTTAACTGTGTAATATTATGGATATGAAAACAGAAGACCTTATTAAGGTAATTATTCAATGCGCATACAATGTAAGAACACATCTGGCAGCCGGTTTTTTAGAGTCGGTGTATCAAAAGGCATTGTTGATAGAGTTAAGGGAAAAAGGTATTCATGCGGATTCTGAAACCCCTATAAATGTATATTATAAAGATGAGATTGTAGGGGAGTTTAGAGCAGATGTTATTGTAGAGGGAGAGATAATTATCGAACTAAAAGCGGTGCAACATCTTCTTTCCATACACGAAACTCAGCTGGTTAATTATTTGACGGCAACTCATAAAGACCATGGATTACTCATTAATTTTGGTGGTGACCGTATAGAAATAAAAAGGAAGTACAGAGAGTATAAACGCTCATAATTTTTTATGACGTAAGCATAGAAAGATATTTCTTGAATGTTTTTGGACATAAGAACATAAAGTACATAAGTTTATATTTACACAGAAAATCTGTTCTTATGTTCTTCTGTCTAAAGCAAAAAGGCAACATCCTATAGCAGTTATTATTTTTCGGACATAAGCATATAAGTACAAAAGAAAGATTGCATCTACAAAATCTGTCTTTATGTTCTTCTGTCTAAAATAAAAAAGATACACCCATATAGCACGTCATGTTCTTTGTCTAAAATAGTATGTGTGACCGCACACACGTGCAATTTCCTGTAAATATTTGTTTAGATATTTCGTCTCTGTGTAAACAAGTGTAAAACCATTTGTCCAATATCTCTTGATTTATGTCTATTATTAGGGGAATCAGTCTAAAAAATGTTACATGGAGTTACATATATGAGAGTTTATTCAGTAAATTTGCGTTACAGAAATGGTCAAATTTTAAACAAATACCCGGGACGTTTGTTTAAGAGGTAAGAACCATGGATGATTCATTCTTTTAAATTAAAATAATTGCTTATGTCAAAAATCGTTGGACACATTTCGCAGGTAATCGGTCCGGTGGTCGATGTGTACTTCAAGTTTGAAGAAGGACAAGACGTGGAACACGCCTTGCCGAAAATCCACGATGCCATGACGATTGCCCGTAACGACGGGCGTACGCTGGTGATTGAAGTGCAGCAGCATATCGGTGAAGACACGGTACGCTGCGTGGCCATGGACAGTACGGACGGGTTGAAGCGCGGAATGGAAGTCGTTCCTACGGGGCATCCGATTTCGATGCCTATCGGAAACCAGATCAAGGGCCGTGTGATGAATGTGGTAGGTGATACCATTGACGGTATGAAAGAACTGGACAAGACGGACGGATTTCCTATTCACCGTGAACCTCCGAAATTCGAAGACCTGGCTACTACCCAGGAAGTATTGTTTACCGGTATCAAGGTGATTGACTTGCTGGAACCTTACCTGAAGGGTGGTAAAATCGGTCTGTTTGGTGGGGCGGGTGTTGGAAAAACCGTGCTCATCAAAGAGTTAATCAATAACATTGCCAAGAAACACAATGGTTTCTCCGTGTTTGCAGGAGTGGGTGAGCGTACCCGTGAAGGTAACGACCTGCTGAGAGAAATGATTGAATCAGGCGTAATCCGCTACGGTGACGAATTCCTCAAGAGCATGGAGGAAGGAAACTGGGACCTTTCGAAGGTGGATTACAACGAAGTGGAAAAATCGCAGGTAGCCATGGTGTTCGGACAGATGAACGAGCCTCCCGGTGCCCGTCAGTCAGTAGCCTTGTCGGGTCTGACACTGGCCGAATCGTTCCGTGACCGCCAGACGGGCGACAACGGTCCGCGCGATATCCTGTTCTTTATCGACAACATCTTCCGTTTTACGCAGGCAGGTTCTGAGGTTTCGGCCTTGCTGGGACGTATGCCTTCGGCAGTAGGTTACCAGCCGACACTGGCTACGGAAATGGGACAGATGCAGGAACGTATCACTTCTACAAAGAACGGCTCCATTACTTCCGTGCAGGCGGTGTACGTGCCGGCCGATGACTTGACCGACCCTGCTCCGGCTACTACCTTTACGCACTTGGATGCCACTACGGTGTTGAGCCGTAAGATTACCGAGCTGGGTATCTATCCGGCTGTAGACCCGCTGGATTCTACGTCGCGTATCCTCGACCCGCTGATTGTGGGCAAAGAGCACTACGAAACCGCTCAGCGCGTGAAACAGATTCTGCAGCGCAACAAGGAGCTTCAGGATATTATCTCTATCTTAGGTATGGATGAACTTTCGGATGAAGACCGTCTGACGGTGAACCGTGCCCGCCGCGTGCAGCGATTCCTTTCGCAGCCGTTTGCCGTGGCCGAGCAGTTTACGGGCGTGCCGGGCGTGATGGTTTCCATAGAAGACACCATCAAGGGATTCAAGATGATTCTGGACGGCGAGGTAGACTATCTGCCTGAACAGGCTTTCCTGAACGTGGGTACCATTGAGGACGCCATCGAGAAGGGTAAGAAGCTGATGGAAGCGGCTAAGAGTTAATAAGTAAAAGTTAAAAGTTAAAAGCTGAAGGCGCTGAAAAGCCGGCGGCTAATAACGAATAATTGAATTATGAAAGAACTTCATCTGGTTATCGTTTCACCCGAAAAGCTGGTTTACGAAGGTAAAGTGAGCCAGGCTACCTTTCCGGGAAGCGCAGGAAAATTTCAGGTCATGGCCGACCATGCCCCGATTATTTCCACGCTCTCGGCCGGGGAAGTGAAATACGTGGCCGGACAGGAAACGCAATCCCTGCAAATCAAGGGGGGATTCGTGGAAGTCAAGGAGAATCAGATTTCAGTCTGTGTGGAACTCTGAGAGGAGCGAAGCAGGCGATGAACCGAATATGTTTTTGGCGGCTTTCCGGATGAAAAACCGCACGATACTATGTTTTTGTTGACCGTTAAGAAGAAATTTATAAAAGAACTGACCGTGATTGGAATCGTGCTGACGACGCTCGTCGCCGTGGTATATCATCTGTTCATTCCCGACAGGTATTTCCTGTGGTTTCCGGCCATTCCGATATTCTTCTATCTTTTCGGCCTGTTTTACATAGAAATGTTCGCGTTCAACTATCACGTGGGGCTGGAACGGATTGCGATGACGTATCTGGTGTGCAAGGTACTGAAATTCATAATCAGTGCCATGCTGCTGATGTTCTACGGATTTGTGATAGGACATGAAGTGGTGGCGTTCATGCTGACCTTCATCTTCTTCTACTTTGCGTTTCTGATATTCGAAACCCGTTTTTTCCTTCTTTTTGAAGCGAAACTCAAACTAAGAAAAAAAGCTAATGATGAAAAAAATACGGTACATAATCATCACGCTGTTACTGCTGATGGCGGTTCCGGCTGCGCTGACGAAGGCACAGGCCGCTGAGGGTGACATCGACGTGAACGAACTGGTGTTCGGACACATTGGCGATGCCTACCAGTGGCACATTGCGAAGTTCGGCGATACGGAGGTAAGCATTCCGCTGCCGGTGATCGTGAAAAGCAGTACGGGCTGGCATGTGTTCTCGTCTGCCCGGCTGGAGGAAGGTCCTTACGAGGGACTGTACGTGGCCGAGGGTGGTGCCTACGACGGCAAAATCGTGGAACGCAATGCGGCCGGCGAGGAGGTGCGTCCGCTGGACATCTCCATCACGAAGAATGTGCTGGGCTTGTTTATCAACAGTGCGGTGCTGCTGGTCATCCTGATGAGCTGCGTGCGCTGGTACAAGAAACATCCGCTGGAAGACGGGGCACCCAAGGGGGGCGTCGGCATGATTGAGGCCACGGTGCTTTCTATCTACAACGACGTGATTAAGGGCTGCATCGGCGAGAATTACCGCCGCTACGCTCCTTATCTGCTTACGGCGTTCTTCTTCGTGCTGGTGAACAACCTGATGGGGCTGATTCCTATCTTCCCCGGAGGTGCGAACGTGACGGGTAACATCGCCATTACGCTGGTGCTGGCTTTGTGTACGTTCGTGCTGACCAACGTGTATGGTACGAAGGCTTACTGGAAGGAAATCTTCTGGCCCGACGTGCCTACGTGGTTGAAGGCGCCGATTCCGATGATGCCGCTGATTGAATTCTTCGGTATCTTTACCAAACCGTTTGCACTGATGATCCGTTTGTTTGCCAACATCATGGCAGGACATGCGGCCGTGCTCAGTCTGGTGGCCATTATCTTCATCACGGTGAAGTCGGGTCCGGTTATCAACGGCTCGATGACGGTGGTGTCGGTGGCATTCAGCATTTTCATGAATGCGCTGGAAATTCTGGTGGCATTCATCCAGGCATACGTCTTCACGATGCTGTCGGCCGTGTTTATCGGTCTGTCGCAGGTGAAGGAACATGCCGAAAAATAATTGATTCAAAGAAAATTAAAGTATAACCTTTTAAAACAAGAAAATTATGTTATTGTCAGTTTTATTGCAGGCAGCTGCAGGTGTAGGTATTAGTAAGTTGGGCGCCGCTATCGGTGCAGGTATTGCAGTTTTGGGTGCCGGTATCGGTATCGGTAAAATTGGTAGCTCGGCCATGGAAGGTATCGCACGCCAGCCGGAAGCTTCAGGCGACTTGCGTATGAACATGATTATTGCCGCAGCCTTGGTAGAAGGTGTGGCACTGATTGCCATCGTGGTTTGTTTGTTGACTTTGTTCTTGTAAAAAATAAAACGATAAGTTATGGGATTATTAACTCCGGATCCGGGGCTGCTGTTCTGGATGATCATCACCTTCGGAGTCGTGTTCTTCATCTTGGCGAAAAACGGCTTCCCGGTGATTCTGAAGACAGTGGAGGACCGGAAAGCATACATTGACAATTCGCTCAAGGCGGCGCGTGAGGCCAACGAACAGCTGGCCAACGTGAAGGTGGAGGGTGAGAAAATCCTGGCACAGGCACGCGAAGAACAGCACCGCATTCTGAGTGAGGCTGCTGCTACGCGCGACCGCATCATCAAGGACGCTCAGGAGAAGGCCTTCGCCGAAGGCAACCGCCTGATGGAGGAGATGAAGAAGCAGATTGAAACGGAAAAGGAAAGTGCCATCCGTGACATCCGCCGCCAGGTAGCCGTGTTGTCAGTGGGCATTGCAGAGAAGATTCTGCGCAACAAACTGGCCGATGAAAAGGAACAGGCTGCGCTGATTGACCGTCTGCTGGATGAAATGATTGAAACTTCTAAAAAATAACGTGTCATGAATACAGGAGTCGTTTCAAGACGTTTCGCGAAGGCACTGCTGGCATACGCGAAGGGTGAAGGGCTGGAAGACAAGGTGTACAAGGAGGTGAAGACACTGGCAGCACACTTTGCCGAAGTGCCCGGCCTGCGGCGTGCCGTGGAAAATCCGGTGCTGGAGAGAAGCAAGAAGCTGGAGCTGCTTTGCGAGGCTTCGGGTGGAAAGGACGTAAGCCAGGTGATGACGCGTTTTCTCAGCCTGGTGCTGGAAGACAGAAGGGAAAAGTTCTTGCAGTTCATGATGTGGTCGTACATCGACCTGTATCAGGAAGACAAGCACATCCTCATCGGAAAGCTTACCACTGCCGTCAGTTCGCCCAAGCTCGTGGCACACTTGCAGAAACTGGCTTCCGAGAAGACGCACGGTGAGGTAATCCTGGAAGAGAAGGTGGACAAAAGCCTGATCGGAGGATACATCATCGAACTGGGTGGCTTCCGCCTGGACTCCAGTGTGGCGAACCAGTTGAAGCGCGTGAAACAGCAGTTTATCGCGAAAAACAGGAGAATAGTGTAAACAATGAATAATGAAGAATGAATAATGAAGAATGAATAATGAAGAATGAATAATGAAAAACGATTCCTATTATTCACTGTTCATTTTTAATTGTTCATTATTAATTATTAATTAAAAAGAATTATGCCAGAAAATACAATAAAACCCAGCGAAGTTTCAGAGGTGTTGCTCCAACAGTTGAAGGGGATTGACAACTCGCTGAAATTCGACGAAGTGGGTACCGTGCTTCAGGTGAGCGACGGTGTGGCCCGTATTTACGGTTTGCGTAATGCGGAAGCCAACGAGTTGCTGCAGTTTGAAAACGGTATCATGGGAACGGTGATGAATCTGGAGGAGGACAACGTGGGAGCGGTGCTCCTGGGTCCGACCGACCAGATTAAGGAGGGGATGATTGTGAAGCGTACCAAGCACATTGCTTCCATCAACGTGGGAGAATCGATGCTGGGACGTGTAATCGACCCTCTGGGTGTGCCCTTGGACGGGCGCGGCGAAATTGGCGGAGAGCTGTGCGAGATGCCGCTGGAGCGTAAGGCACCGGGGGTTATCTTCCGTCAGCCGGTAACGGAACCGCTGCAGACGGGACTGAAGGCTATCGATGCCATGATTCCTATCGGCCGCGGACAGCGTGAGTTGATTATCGGCGACCGTCAGACAGGTAAGACGGCCATCGCCATCGATACCATCATCAACCAGCGTGCCAACTACGAGGCAGGAAATCCGGTGTACTGTATCTACGTGGCCATCGGTCAGAAAGGTTCTACCGTGGCCAGCATCGTGAATGCGCTGCGTGAGAAGGGTGCGATGGACTATACCATCGTGGTGGCTGCTACGGCTTCCGACCCGGCTGCCATGCAGTATTTCGCTCCGTTTGCCGGAGCTGCCATCGGCGAGTACTTCCGTGATACCGGCCGTCATGCACTGGTGGTGTACGATGACTTGTCAAAACAGGCTGTGGCTTACCGTGAGGTATCACTGATTCTGCGTCGTCCGTCAGGACGTGAGGCTTATCCGGGTGATATCTTCTACCTGCACTCTCGTTTGCTGGAACGTGCGGCGAAGATTATCAACCAGCAGGAAGTGGCCGAACAGATGAACGACCTGCCAGCCAGCCTGAAGGGTAAGGTAAAGGCCGGAGGTTCACTGACCGCCCTGCCGATTATCGAAACACAGGCCGGCGACGTGTCTGCCTACATTCCGACCAACGTGATTTCCATTACCGACGGTCAGATCTTCCTGGAAACTGACTTGTTCAACCAGGGATTCCGTCCGGCTATCAACGTGGGTATCTCTGTATCGCGTGTAGGTGGTAGCGCCCAGATAAAAAGTATGAAGAAAGTGGCCGGTACGCTGAAGATTGACCAGGCACAGTATCGTGAACTGGAGGCCTTCTCGAAGTTCAGCAGCGACATGGACTCTGTGACTGCCATGGCTATCGACCGTGGACGTAAGAACAACCAGCTGCTGATTCAGCCGCAGTACTCACCGATGCCGGTAGGCGAACAGGTGGCCATTCTGTACTGTGGTACGCACGGACTGATGCGCGACATTCCTATTTCGAAGGTACGTGCCTTCCAGGATGCGTTCTTGACTTACCTGCGTGCCAACCATCAGAAGGATGTGCTCGACGTGCTGGCTTCCGGAAAGATTACCGACGAAATTACGTCGCTCATTGAAAAAGTGGCCGCCGACGCAGCCGGACAATTTAAAGCATAAATCCTATGGCATCACTGAAAGAAGTTAAAGGAAGAATCAACTCAATCCACGGCACGCTGAAGATTACTTCGGCGATGAAGATGGTGGCGTCTTCCAAGCTGCACAAGGCGCAGGAGGCCATTGAAAATATGCTTCCCTACGAACGCCGGTTGCACCGCATGCTCAGTAATTTCCTGGGCGCGGAGCTGAGCGTGGAATCGCCTTTTGCAGTGAAACGTGAAGTGAAGAAAGTGGCCGTGGTGGTGTTTGCCTCCAACAGCAGTCTGTGCGGCGGATTCAATGCCAATGTAATCCGTCACCTGAACGAGGTGGTGGCAGAGTATGAGCCGAAGGTGGGCCGTGAGAACATCCTGATTTATCCGGTGGGCCGTAAGGTGGCCGATGCGGTGAAGAAGATGGAGGGGCTGACGGCAGCCGGCGATTATCAGCACATGAGCGGAAAACCGAACTATCAGGAGGCGGCTGATTTAGCTGCCGAGCTGATGACACGGTTTGCCAGCGGTGAGATTCAGCAGGTGGAGCTGCTCTACAACCACTTCAAGTCGACCTCTACGCAGGTACTGACGCGGGAGACTTATCTGCCGCTCGACCTGAGTGCCGGTCATACGGACGAGAAGGGAGAGGAGCAGGAAGCCATGCAGGCCGATTACCTCATCGAGCCGTCGCCGGAACAGGTGATGGAGGAGTTGCTGCCCAAGGTACTCCGCATGAAGATGTACACCGTGCTGCTTGACTCCACGGCGTCGGAACATGCCGCACGCACCATGGCCATGCAGATTGCCACGGACAATGCAAACGACCTGATTCAGGAACTGACCTTGATTTACAACAAGAGCCGCCAGCAGGCGATTACCAACGAATTGCTGGACATCGTGGGCGGCAGCATGAGCTGACCCCGCGGGCGGAACTCTTGTGTTCATTGCATAAAAAAACGTATCGCTGTCTCACGGCAGGATACGTTTTTTTTTTGAACGAATAAACTAAAAAATTAATTATCTTAAAAAAGAAAACATGAAATTCTTTGGTGATTTATTTCTATAACAAACTGATTTCGTGTTTTGTTCGCTTTATCTGTCGGTTTTTCTTTACTGATTTTTTAATAACTGTAAAAGCATACAGCCGCACCGTCAAGCAGGCATTCCATTCGTCCTTCTCCCAGGCGGATATTGTCCATGTAGGAGTAGTCACCTCCGCCGTAGTTCAACCGGATGCTGGTGTAGAAAGCATCGTACCAGTCCCACGTAAAGGTGTAGGTATATTCCTCCCAACGTCCGCGGGCATCCTGAATGCGGATAAAGTCTTCACCCGTTCCGTTGGCATAGAAGCGCAGCACCTGGAAGTGGTGCAAGCCGTAGTCGTCGTACCAGTCGTCCTGCCAGTCGTAGCTGCAGAGATACGCTGTGCGTTCACGATATTCCAGGGTGTTGTTCCCTAATTCCATTTCCACGTTACACGACGGGAAGGCGAGTGTCAGTGCGACCAGCATCGCCATATACATGAATTTTTTTACCCTTGTTCTCATAACTCTTTGTGTGTTTGTTTTCCTCTATGTGACAAAGGTATCCGGAAAAAATCATACAAACGAATGATTTTTCCTATTCCTGCGGGGGAATTTCCCTATCAGAGGTAGGGAAATGCATCGGCCTGCGGGGTGGCAGATGGTGTATCGCCTTTGCGGCTGATCGGGAATGCCAGTGCATTTAAAGCAAAACGTCCTTGCGTTCGGATTGAAACACAAGGACGTTATATGGAAAACTCTTTTACGTTTTACATGAAACGCAAGGACGTTTTTTCAGGATTTCTGGAGAAGTACCGTCAGCGCGTCGCGCCAGTCTTCACCGTTATGCGGGCAGTAGGTCTGGAAACCCAGCTGGCGGGCTGCCTGTACGTTGCCTGCCCCGTCGTCAATGAAGAGCGATTCTGACGGAAGAATGTCGGCATCGGCTATCAGGAAGTCAAAAATCTGCCGGTCGGGCTTGGTCACTCCAATCTGGTAGGAGAGGTACAGCTTGTCAAAATAGTCGCTGAGCGGTTTCCCCTTTGACGAGAATGCCGGACTGCAGGCCCAGTCCATCACGTAAGGATTGGTGTTGCTCAGCACAAAGAGCTTGTAGCGCTTGCGCAGCTCCTTCAGGCAGTCGAGCAGACGTTCGTCCAGTCCGGTGAAGTAGCCCAGCCATGCCTGGCGTGTCTCCTCCCAGTTAGGAGTACGTCCGCCGCACAACTGTCCCAGTTTCACCTGGAACTCATCGGGCGTAATTTTTCCTTCTTCCAGTTCTTGGAAAATCCCCGTCTGGTGATATTTGTCCAGGCGCTGGTCGGCATCGGCCACCCCTAACTGGCGGAACGCTTCCACCGCCTGTTCGCGGCTGATAGGGGCGATGACCCCTCCGAAATCAAAAATCAGGTTTTTTATCATATATTGTTTTTATTTTCTCAGCATCAGGTTCTTGAACGGAGCAGGATAGGGAGTTTCAAATTCCATCCGTTCGCCCGTAAGCGGGTGGTAGAAGCACAGCTTGAAGGCGTGGAGTGCCAGACGTCCGAGCGGGTCGGTTTCGCAGCCGTAACGTGCATCGCCCACCACCGGATGACCGAGCGACTGCATGTGCACGCGAATCTGGTTCTTGCGTCCCGTTTCCAGTTGCAGCTCCATGAGCGAATAGCCGTTGGCCCGCTTGATGGTGCGGTAGTGCGTGATGGAGAGCTTGCCTCCGTCGTCTACCGGCGAGGAGCTGACGTACAGCTTGCGGTCGGTGAGCCAGGAGCGTACGGTGCCCTGGTCTTTTTCCATGTCGCCCATGACGATGGACACGTAGCGGCGGTCGTACACGATGTCGTGCCAGTTGTCGCGGAGCGTGTGTTGCGTCTTCTCATCCTTGGCATACATCATGATGCCCGAGGTTTCGCGATCCAGACGGTGCACCACGAAGATGCGGTTGTTGCGGTGCGTGCGCTTCACGTACTCATTCAGAATGTGCTGTGCGGTACGCTCCTTCTGGTGGTCGGTAGCCACGGACAGCAGTCCTTCCTTCTTCTCCACCACGATGAGATAGGCATCCTCGTAGAGAATCTTCAGCATGGGGTGGCGGAACTCGTGCTTGTTCTTTTCACGGCTCACCTGCACCTTCATGCCCGGCTTCAGGGGAAAGTTGTACTGTGTCTGGATATTGTTGTCCACCAGCACCACGCGGTTGGCCAGCAAGGCTTTTACGCGCGTGCGGCTGATGCCGTCCATCTTCTTCATAAGGAACTCCATCAGTTCCGCCGGTTCATTGACCGGATAGATTGTATATTTGGCTGCGGCACGCGGAATAGGGCGTCGGCCGTTGTTGCCAGAGTTATTTCTTGCCACTTTGTTGCGTCAGTTAAAAGTTAGAAGATAGGGGAGAGTGTTTAGCGTCTTTCCAGTTGCACGACATTTTCCACGTGATGCGTGTGAGGGAACATGTCGACAGGCTGTACGGCAGTCACCTTGTACTTGCCGTCGAGCAGCTGGAGGTCGCGTGCCTGTGTGGCCGGGTTGCAGCTCACGTAGACGATGCGTTTCGGCTCGGCAGCCAGAATCACGTCGATTACGTCATTGTGCATACCAGCGCGGGGAGGGTCGGTGATGATGACATCCGGACGTCCGTGCTCTGCAATGAAGTCGTTGGTAAGGATGTCCTTCATGTCGCCCGCATAGAACAGCGTGTTGTCGATGCTGTTCAGGGCCGAGTTCACCTTGGCATCCTCGATGGCTTCGGGCACATATTCGATGCCCACCACCTTGCGTGCCTGGCGTGCCACGAAGTTGGCGATGGTACCCGTACCCGTGTAGAGGTCGTACACCAGCTCGTTGCCCGTGAGTCCGGCAAACTCGCGTGCCACCTTATATAAATTATAGGCCTGTTCAGAGTTCGTCTGATAGAACGATTTCGGTCCCACCTTGAAGCGCAGTCCCTCCATCTCCTCGAAGATGTGGTCGTTGCCCTTGAACACCTCCACGTCGAGGTCGCCGATGGTATCGTTGCACTTGTTGTTGATGACATACATCAGCGAGGTAATCTGCGGGAAGCTGTCGGCCATGAACTGCAGAATTTCTTCCATCTTGCGGCGGCCTTCGTCGTCGGTCACCTTGCACTGCAGCACCACCATCAGCTCGCCCGTAGACGAGGTACGGATCATGATGTTACGAAGAAGTCCTTCCTGCGTACGCAAGTCGAAGAACGGGAAGTTGTGCGCGTAGGCATAGTCGCGTACGGCATTGCGAATCTGGTTGGAAATGTCGTCCTGCAACCAGCACTTGTCGATGGCCAGCACCTTGTCGAACGCCCCCGGAATATGGAATCCCACGGCATTCATCTGGTCGTACTTCACATCCTGCTTCACCTCCTCTTCCGTAAGCCAGCGCTTGTTGGAGAATGTAAACTCCAGCTTGTTACGGTAAAAGCGGGTCTTTTCCGAGCCTAAGATAGGACGGAATTCCGGCAGTTCTACCTTCCCGATGCGGGTGAGGTTGTCGAACACTTGTTTCTGCTTGTACTTGAGCTGTTCCTCGTAAGAAAGACATTGCCATTTGCATCCTCCGCACACTCCGAAGTGACTGCAGAACGGCTCCGTGCGCAGGGGTGATTTCTCATGGAACTTTACCGCCACCGCTTCGGCGTAATGGTTCTTCTTGCGCTTCACCTGTAAATCGACTACGTCGCCCGGCACTACATACGGGACAAATATTACCAACTCGTTCACTTTAGCCACGGCTTTTCCTTCTGCGGCTACGTCTGTTATCGTTACCTTCTCCAGTAAAGGCAGTTCTTTTTTCTTTCTTGCCACGTTCTTTTCAATAAAACCAATTTGGGAGCAAATTTATACATTTTTCCTGACATTCTTCCATGTTTTTCGAAGAAGTTCATTTTGCAAACTCTATGTTGCAAAATATGTCGAAAAATATCTTCACAAAATTGGGGATTCAATAAAATATGTATAGATTTGCCAGCGGTTGACCAACGAAAAACATTATTGAACCTTATCAAATATAAGAAAACATGGAAAAGAAAAGAGTCTATACTTTTGGAAACGGACAAGCTGAAGGAAAAGCTGACATGAGAAATCTTCTGGGTGGCAAGGGCGCAAACCTGGCCGAGATGAATCTGATCGGGGTGCCTGTACCTCCCGGATTCACCATAACAACCGAAGTCTGCAACGAATATTTTGAAAAAGGAAAAGAAGCAGTGGTTGCGCTGCTGAAAGACGACGTGGAAAAATCCATCAAGGGAGTAGAAGCCCTGATGAAGTCGAAGTTCGGCGATGTGGAAAATCCGTTGCTCGTTTCCGTACGTTCGGGTGCCAGAGCGTCCATGCCGGGGATGATGGACACCATTCTGAACCTGGGTCTGAACGATGAAGTAGTAGAAGGACTGGCTCGCAAGACCAACAACCCTCGCTTTGCGTGGGACTCTTACCGCCGCTTCGTACAGATGTACGGCGACGTGGTGCTGGGCATGAAACCCGTGAACAAGGAAGACATCGACCCGTTTGAAGCCATCATTGAAGAAGTGAAGAAGGCCAAGGGCGTACGTCTGGACAACGAACTCGACGTGGACGACCTGAAGACACTGGTAGTCCGCTTCAAGGAAGCCGTGAAGAAACAGACCGGGCAGGAATTCCCGTCATGCGCTTACGAACAGTTGTGGGGTGCCATCTGTGCCGTATTTGATTCATGGATGAACGAACGCGCCATCCTTTACCGTAAGATGGAAGGTATTCCGGCAGAGTGGGGAACAGCCGTGAACGTACAGGCCATGGTATTCGGTAACATGGGTGAGACTTCGGCTACGGGTGTATGCTTCTCACGCGACGCTGCTACCGGTGAAGACCTGTTCAACGGTGAATACCTGATCAATGCGCAGGGTGAAGACGTAGTAGCCGGTATCCGTACTCCGCAGCAGATTACCAAAATCGGTTCTCAGCGCTGGGCCGAACTGCAGGGTATCTCGGAAGCAGAACGTGTGGCCAAATATCCTTCTATGGAAGAAGCCATGCCGGAAATCTACAAGGAACTTGATGAACTCCAGACCAAGCTGGAAAATCACTACCACGATATGCAGGACATGGAATTTACCGTGCAGGAAGGCAAACTCTGGTTCCTCCAGACCCGTAACGGTAAGCGTACAGGTGCCGCTATGGTGCGCATCGCCATGGAAATGCTGCATCAGGGCATGATTGACGAAAAGACCGCTTTGATGCGTTGCGAACCCAATAAGCTGGACGAGCTGCTGCATCCGGTATTCGACAAGGAAGAACTGGGACGTGCCCGCGTGCTGACACGTGGTTTGCCGGCTTCTCCGGGTGCTGCCTGCGGACGCATCGTCTTCTTCGCCGAAGATGCTGCTGAATGGCATACCAACGGCCATCGCGTGGTACTGGTACGTATTGAAACTTCTCCGGAAGACCTGGCCGGTATGCAGGCTGCCGAAGGTATCCTGACCGCCCGTGGAGGTATGACCTCACACGCAGCCGTAGTAGCCCGCGGAATGGGTAAGTGCTGTGTATCAGGTGCCGGAGCCATCAACGTAGACTACAAGACCCGTACGGTAGAAATTGACGGAGTCGTACTGAAAGAAGGTGACTACATCTCCATCAACGGAACCAACGGATATGTATATGCCGGAGAAATTCCGACTCAGCCGGCCAAACTGTCGGGTAACTTTGCCGAACTGATGGAACTCTGCGATAAATATGCCCGCCTGAAAGTCCGTACCAATGCCGACACGCCGCGCAACGCACAGGATGCCCGTGGCTTCGGTGCCGTAGGTATCGGTCTGTGCCGTACGGAACACATGTTCTTCGACGACGAAAAGATTGTAGCTATGCGTGAAATGATTCTGGCTAAGGACGTGGAAGGCCGCAAGAAAGCCCTCGACAAACTGTTGCCTTACCAGAAAGCCGACTTCAAGGAAATCTTCAAGACCATGGACGGACTGCCTGTCAACGTACGTCTGCTCGACCCACCGTTGCATGAATTCGTACCGCACGATTTGAAAGGTCAGGAAGAAATGGCACAGGCCATGGGTGTGACCGTAGAATATATTCGTCAGCGCGTGGAAAGTCTGTGCGAACACAACCCGATGCTGGGTCACCGTGGTTGCCGTCTGGGAAATACGTATCCGGAAATCACCGAAATGCAGACTCGTGCTATCCTGGGTGCTGCCTGCGAATTGAAGAAGGAAGGCTACGACCCGCATCCTGAAATCATGGTGCCGCTGATTGGTATCCTGTATGAATTCGAAGCACAGGAAAAGGTGATCCGTGAAACTGCTGCCAAACTGTTCAAGGAAGAAGGCGTGGAAATTCCGTTCAAGGTGGGAACCATGATTGAAGTGCCGCGTGCCGCCCTGACTGCCGACCGCATCGCTTCACATGCCGAATACTTCTCATTCGGTACAAACGACCTGACTCAGATGACCTTCGGTTACTCTCGTGACGATATCGCTTCCTTCTTGCCGGTTTACCTGGAAAAGAAGATTCTGAAGGTAGACCCGTTCCAGGTACTCGACCAGAATGGTGTGGGCCAGCTCATCGAAATGGCAGTAGCCAAAGGCCGTTCCGTACGTCCGGAACTGAAATGCGGTATCTGCGGTGAACATGGTGGTGAACCGATGTCTGTGAAGTTCTGCCACAAGGTAGGTCTGGATTACGTGAGCTGCTCACCGTTCCGCGTGCCTATCGCAAGACTGGCTGCGGCGCAGGCTGTGATTGAAGAAAGTTTGTAATTTGATGATTTTTTAACATAAGATGCCATCCCGTGAGAACTTGTATTTTCTTTCGGGATGGCTTTTTTGTGGGTTTTCGCTAAATTCGTATCTTTGACGGAAAAATAAAGAAACCCCAATGGATACAGAATATTTGAACCGTTTTGAAGAGAGATTGCAGCAGGAATTGCTGCGTTTGTGTACTGACTATCATGTGCTGGACGGCACCCTGCTGGCTACGGAGGACCTGGACAACCGCTGGCACGATCTGGCACCGGAGTACGTGGCCGATGCCGTGGAACAGATTCGTGACTATCCCGTGGTGTCGGTGGCCTGGGCAGCTTATCTGGGCCTGGGAGTAGCTTTCTGCTGGGACGAAGACTGGGAGGCCAGCGCAAAGGCTTCTTATCAGTCATACTACGGAGAGCAGGGATTTGATGACATGGATGAACACATCGTGCGCGATTTGCTCGGTTTGTCGCTTGACGGTAAAGAAGCTCGCCAGCTGGAGGATATCATCCGCCGCTGCGGACAGACTACCGTGGGATTGATTCGCCACGAACAGATAGAGCCGCAGAGCCCGCTGGCCTTCCATGTATTTGCTCGTGCCTGCCGTACGATGTTCCGCATCGGGGTGGCCATTGAACTCAAACGCTTAGGATATAAATTCGAGAAAGTAGAAATTGGTCGCGTGCCGGGCGGAATGCTGTCATAAGAAATTCTCAGACAGGTTTTCTGTCACCTTAAAAACGCTTTGACGTTTGGATTCAAATGCCTTTACGTTTTACTTGAAACGCACTTGTGTTTTGGGTAAAACGTAAGGGCGTTTTGTCTTAAATGCACTTGCGTTTTTTTATGGGATGAATTTTAGCGAATTTTCGGCCCATATTTTTCTTCAAATTCCGCCACAATCTGCTGGAAATGCGTCGGCAGGTAGTGCATGGCCTGAGCATGCAGGGCAGGGGGGATGCCGTAGAATGCTTCTGCAATGCTGCCCGTGATGCAGGCCAGTGTGTCGCTGTCGCCACCCAGTGAGATAGCCGTACGTATGCAGTCCTCAAAGTCCGTCCCGTCCAGAAAGGCGCGGATGGCCTGGGGCACGGTGCCTTGGCAGGTGGCGTCCCATTGATAGGTATCACGGATGCCGTCGCAGGTGAAGTTCATGTCATAGCCGAATTTTGCTTCGACGGTATTTTTTATGTCCTCCTTGCTTTTCCCGTTCCGGGCCAGAAAGATGCAGAGTGCCGTAGCCTGGGCACCCTTGATTCCTTCGGGATGATTGTGCGTGCAGGCAGCCGATATGCGTGCAGCCTCCAGCGTCTCTTCCTCCGTGCGGAATGCCCATCCCACGGGGCCTACGCGCATGGCCGAACCGTTTCCACAGCTGCCGTAAGGACGGAGCTGTCCCGTTTGCTGTCCCTGGTGGAGCCATTCACGGAAACGTCCGCCGAAGCCTCCCAGCGGACACGGGTAACGGGTGGCATAGCGGAAATAATAGGTGGCACAGTCTCCGCCGTGCAGCAGCCAGTCGGCCGTAGCGAGGGTCAGAATACTGTCGTCGGTATATCCCTTCTGCGGAGTGAGGAAAGGAAACTCTTTTGTCTTGATGTTGTGGAACTCGTAGACGCTGCCTGCGATGTCGCCAAGGATGCTTCCAATCATATTTCTTTGTTTGTATAGACACAAAGGTATGGAAATAAATGAATATGAATCGATAATGGCCGACTTATTTCATAAGATACAAAAAATCATTTATGGTGGAACCTTTTATTACAATCATTACATATATAATTGGCATTAGAAATTTTCCCAAAGAATGCAACTATAAAAAACGAAATAAACATAGACAATGCTATATAATCGGCAATAGTTGATCTGATACCCAAATCATTTGCCCAAACAAGATAAAGCCCCGGAATAAGAAAAAGAAAGATGCACCATAATGCTATAGCAGTTCCGTATTTGTTGCTTACGGCTATGGCTGACACATTGTAACTTCCACATTTAGGGCACCAAACATGAGACTCATTTCTACTATCAATAATAGGATTTATTATCTCAACAGCTTTTTCATAATCTTTCTCGAAAACATATATTGCAATACCTGTGATAGCACCATAAGCACCTGGATTTTGGTCTTGCCCCTCATCATGCTGGCGAGAAACAATGTTATTTTCAATAAGCAGATTTGTAATCTCATCTGCATAAATAGTAGTATCACATTTTATAAGAAGTCTTTCCTTCATATTAGAATTTACTTTTATGCAATATACTGATATTTATATAAAAAAGCAAGATTTATCTCTAAACCTTTATTATAAGCACTATATTTGCGATACGGACTCGAACCTAAAAAATAAAGTGATACTTTTATTTGCAGCTGTTATATTAATAGTTATTGCAACAGTCATTAAAATATACTTTACATAACTGCCTGAATAATTTAATTTTATTAGTGCAGTATTTATAATACACCGGGCTTTATATTTTGAGGAACTTGTCATAGCAAGTAGAAAATACCTTAGATAGTGAACACAGAATTATAAACTCTAAAATCAAAGTGACATGAAAACAAAGAACTTATGTGGAATACTGATGCTATTCTCTTTTTTAGTGTCGTGTACAGAACGGCAATGTATAATTCATGGTATAACTACTGGTGTAAAAGATGGTGATTATATGTATATAACTGAATATCTTGATAATACATATCTTGATTCGGCTGTAGTTATGAATGGAAAATTTACATTCAAGTTACCGAAGGCTTCAGAAGAAGATTTTTTGCCTAAAGTTATAGTTCCTGCTGTGGGCAATGAGCCAAGTGTAGCTATGGTTTTTACACAAGATTCTGAAGTGAAATACATAAGAGATAGCAATAAAGATATATTCGATATATATGGTTCTCCATATAATGATTTGTTCCGTATAGAAGGTTTTAAAATAGATTCAATAAGTCATGTGTTGGGACATCTTGATAATCTATGTTTGAAGGATTCTACTTTGACGCAGGAACAGAAGGATTCAATAACTTTAAAAATGAATGAACTCATAAAAGAAGACTCCATTCTCAATATTCAAAGTATAGAACGTAATATTGATAATCTTGTGGGGGCTTATCTATTATACATAAACAGACATTCACTGAACAAAGAAACATTTCAGAAGCTTTTTGAAAGACTTCCCAAGAAGTTTGCATCATCAAAGTATTTTGATGACGTTAGGAAATAACTTGTCTTTCGCTAAGTTCTATGAATAACCAACAGTTTACGATATGAAAAAATACGTGATATTTTTAGTCCTGTTCATCGCAGCTTTTTGTGTAAAGGCACAGCCTATTACTCCACAGGTGAATGAAAATGTGGAGCTTATGAGTATCTTGTCGCGTATGGCCGGTTTCCCGGAATATCACATGGATATGGCGGGCCAATATATAAAGGATATGGACAGCTATTTTAAGGAGAGTACTGGCCATCCGGCTGTGCAGTATATGAAAGAACTCAGGAATAAGTATGGCATAGCTTATGATGCCGTCATGTCAATGGCTGTACATCTGGATAACCGGAATGGTATTTTTTCATTGGTAGAGGAAGATATTTCTACTTTAGAGAAAAGATGGAAGAAGGTGGATAAGGATGAATTTCTGTCTTATCTCAGCAGCTTTTATAGGGATACAAAATTCAATGAATTCTTTCTGGCCCATAAAGACCTTTATGAAAGGGGCATCAAGTTTTATCAGGATAATGTCATCAGTCATTTTGATATAGACTGGTATGCTGATTTCTATGGAAATGAACCTCAGGAAACTTTTTCTGTGATAATCGGTTTCTGCAATGGAGGTGGAAACTATGGAGCAGACCGGCAAATAAAAGGACATAAGAAGGAGGTTTTCGCTATTGTGGGTTATTACGTGAATAAAGAAGGTATGCCCATGTATAGCAAAGAATATTTGCCGACGCTGATTCATGAATTTAATCATTCTTTTATCAATCATTTTCTGGATGAAAACAAATATCCTGATTATGTAAAAGAACTGGAGCCGGCTGCCACGGATTTGTTTAATTCTTCACGTTGGAGTATGGCGAAACAAGCGTATGGCAATTGGAAGACCGTGATAAACGAATCACTTGTCCGTGCGGCTGTTATCTGTTATATGCTGGACAAAGACTACAAGCCGGAAGAAATAAAAAATGAACTGTTGGAGCAGGTGCAACGAAATTTCAGATGGATGCCGGAACTGGTGAGCCTGCTGAGAAAATACGAAGAAAGACAGGTAAAATATGGTAGTTTTGAGAATTTCTATCCGAGGGTAATAGATTTTTTCGAAGACTATGCTAAAAAGGAAAATAAAAGACTGGACGTCATAAAATCAAAGTAACATGAAAACAAAGAACTTATTGGGAGTACTGCTCCTGTTTACATTTACCTTCATCAGTTGTGATAAGGAGGACGAAGAGGGTAGAAAAATTACTGATTATAAAGAGTATGTGCTGACTGTCGCATCGGAAATGAAGCCGGGGGTAATATGGTCAGAGGGACGTGATTATCTGAAAGAAGTATATCCTGTAAAAAAAGAAAATGCAGAAGGGTGGGATGCCTTAGGGGGTATCGGCGGATTTGAATTTGAAAATGGATATGAATATAGAATAAAAATCAGCGAAACAAGTTACCTGGATTATAGCATGGGGCAACCAGCCTGGACAGAACATGAGTTGCTTGAAGTAATCTCCAAAGAGAAAAAAGCTTCGGAGGGATTACCGAAACACTTTATTCCGTAAGCATTCTATAAAGACAAGTTTCTGCCTAAATACAGATATGCGGTAGAGGCTGATAACAAAGAGGTGATTGAAGGGGATTTGAAGAATCACTCTATTCTGCCATTGGAGTATCACTATTTCTATTATGGCAACAGTGAAGGACCGAAATGGCTCGCAATAAAAGATGACATCAGTGTATTAGGGACAGCACACTATAAGAGCAAATACCCGGATGCAGGCGTAAAAGCGGTTGTAGTTTCTTATGCCATTGAAGTAAACTGACACAATGGTCAAGACTCCATTTCCACCTTCACTTCCTGAATGTTCCGAAGCGCATCACTGAAGTTGACGCCAATCTTGTAGACCGTACGGCTGTCCTTGGCAAAAGGTGCGGCATAGCCTTTCTCCCGAATCTGGGCCAAAGCTTCGTCCGCGCTGCCGTTCAACTTGAATTCCATGATGTACACGTAGTCCTGCGTCTGGAGTACCAGGTCAATCCGACCGCGACTGGTGTGGTATTCCACCTGCACGTAGAAGCCCATCAGCTTGAAGATGATGTAGAGGATGTTCTGGTAGTGCACTTCGCGATCACGCGCCAGCTCGTATGGAATGTCGGCAAACATGGTTTTCAACCGTTCGAAGAAATCATCCACTTTGCCCGCCATTACTTCCTCCACAAAGCACTGAATCTGGTAGGGTGACTTGCTTACGCTCACCGATGCGTAGTTGGGCAGCAGGAACTTGAAGAACCCTTGTTCCACTTCACGGTTGGGGAAGCCCAGTGTGTAGTTCTCGAACATCTTGTTGTAACCCTTGATGGTGAGATAGCCGCTCTGGTAGATAACCGGAATCGGGTCGGTTGAGGCCGTATCGATGCTGTCCAATACAGGCTGACTGGTGACGATGTGTTCCAGTTCTTCTATCGGATAGTGGTGGAGTTTGAGCAGTTCGACGAGGTAGGTCGGTGTGCCTGTTTCAAACCAATAGCTGCCGAACTTTTTCTTCGCAAACGTATTGAGCAGACTGAAAGGATTGTACATGCCCACGGCATTTTCCGTGAAGTGATAACCGTCATAATTGGATTTCAGCTCTGCACAAGTCTCTTCATAAGTCAGGCCCGTAGCTGTAGCCAGCGCATGAATGTCTTCCTCAAAATACGTATGGATTTCCTTCTCGCTGATGCCGCAGATTTCCACGTAGCGGTCGTCCATGGAGATGTCCATCAGGTTGTTCAAATCGCTGAACACGCTGACCTTGCCGAACTTGGTCACTCCCGTAAGCAGGGCAAAGCGGATGCAGCCGTCCATGGATTTCAATGCCCCATAGAAAGCTTTCAGGGTACTGCGGTATTCGTTCTGCAAGGCTTCGTTGCCGATGGCCTGAAGCATGGGCTTATCGTATTCGTCGATGAGAATCACCACACGGCGGCCTGTCTGCTCGCAGACACGGCGGATGATGCCCTGAAAACGCCGGGCCACACCGATTTCACTGGAAGATGCTCCATAAAGTGCTTCCCAATTCTGTACGTTTTCCTCCAACACGTTGGTCAGTGATTCCGGTGTATCGTATTTCTGTGTATTCAAATCCAGGTGCAGTACCGGATATACTGTCCAGTCCTTCTCCAGCTTCTCCAGTGCCAGTCCCTTGAAAAGCTCTTTCTTTCCTTGTGCATAGGCTTCAAGGGTCGACAATAGCAGGCTTTTTCCGAAGCGTCGCGGACGACTCAGAAAATAGTAACTTCCTGTATTGAACAACTGATAAATCAAGGCGGTCTTATCGACGTATTCATAACCACCCAATATCACTTTCTCAAAGTTCTGCACTCCTACCGGATATAGCTTGCTCATAACCACTGGATTTTGATTCTACTGCGAATGTAGTAATTTTCAGCGAACATTCAAACAGGCAGGAAACAGGAAACGGAAAAGTTGGCCGGAAATGTTGTTGGGTATGGTATCAGCTTCGGGGAAAAAGAAAAGGAACCGACCTATTTAAGAGGCGATTCCTTTTTTTGTGAGAGTTATTTTTTCAGCTTATTCTGCTACTTTCTTTACCACCAGCGTATGATTATTGGTATCTCTCCATTCTGCCAGGAGGGCATACAGCTCTTTGTAATTCGATGGAGTTTGCAGCTGGCGGCTGATGCGCAGGCTACGGGTCACTTTCATGCCTTCTTTCGTGGGCTGGTAGCTGAATACTACTTTTCCGCAGGCATTGCTGATTTCCTTGTTAGCGCGAGGAGTCACTTTCATTCCTTCCGGCAGGCAGACAATGGTCTCCAGCGTGCAGTTCATAGTTCGCGGCAGAAGGATATTCTCGGGAATGGTTGTATTGGCGGCATACGCATAGAGCGTGCGGGCCGGTGTCGGGTCGTTCAGTGTCACGATTCCCCATCCTTCGGCAGGCTGCTGCAACTTCTTTTCGTCCACTCTCAGGGTGTCGGTCTGCTGCATTTCCTTGGCTCCTAAGTAAGCTTCCATTGTTAGCGGTTTTCCATCCAGACTGATCACCGTCAGGAAGGGTTGCAGGCTGGCTTCTTCGGTGCCTGTCAGGGCGACCTTTTCGGGCATCAGCTTGCTCTGGGCTACCAGCGATACGATGGTAGACAAACCTTGGTTTTCAGCCTTCGACGGACGCAAAGCACATACGGCTACTTCCGCTTCCAGTCCGGCTGCCTGCTGCAGGGTGACATCCAGGTTCGCTAATTCTGCCTGTGTGCCGTAAGCCGAACGGATAACTTCCGATGCCGGACGGAGACGGTAGCCGGCATCCTGCAGTGATACGCCGCAACGGCCCAATTGATACAGTTCGGTCATGTAGCGGGCAATGGCGTTGCGGATAGCCTGCGGATTGCCTTGGATGCCTCGGGTCAGTTCGGCTACCTTTGCTTCGATAACGGAGCGGTTGCCGGGCTGGAATTGTGCTTTCAGGCTTTTCAGGGCTTCATCGTATCGTGACCAGGTTGAGGCCACGAAGACGGGCATCATACCGCTGGCTACTGCTTGTGCTTGTCCCATACTTCCTCTTGCAGAAGGATAGGCGTAAGGGCGGGGCTTCACTTCCTTCAGTGTCCAGGTGAAGGATTTCATTCCGTCTCTCTGGGCAATGGACGGCTGGGCAGAAGCGTTCAGCAGTTCATAGTGTACCGATTTTCCGGCTGGTACGTTCAGGCGGAAGGTGAATTCCTTGATGGGAGAAAGTTCTTTGACCGGACAGCAGACATCAAGTTCCGGCAGGTAACCGGCTTTGCTTACAATGGAGTAATCCAGCACGATGGTGGCACCTAATTCAAGTCCGGTGTGCACCACGACCATTTCTTTCAGCTGGTTGTAGGCCGGTGCGTTGGCAGCTGCGGCAGGCAATACCTCTACGAAGGCATTGGCGGGTGTCTGAACCACGGTGCCATCTTTCTGGCGGGTGTAGGACGCGTGAATCTCCAGCTTCTGGAAGTCGGGGTTATACACGATAAATGTTTCTCCGTACAGGCCGTTCATGGCGGCATGGGTGAACAGGGTGAGTTCCTTTTGTACACGCATCTCCTGACTGCCGTCGGCACGCAGGGTGTACGTTTTCGAGAGTTTGCGGAATTCTGCTTCCGATGCGGCTCTGGCCGGCAGTACAGCCAGCAAAAGCATTCCTATGATTCCTATGTAGATTGATAATGTTTTCATTACGCTTCGTTTCTTGTTAAATCCTCGTATGAGTGGTTATTTCTTTACCACAATATATTCTCCATATCCCTTGGCTGTGTTCACCGCATTCCGGAAACTTTCCCAGTCGGATGCTTCGTAGACTCGCTTCTTTAGGCGCAAGGATGTTTTCACCTGCAACTGGTTGCCGTTTTGGCCCATGTATCCGGTGAATCCGGCACCTGGCCCGTCCATCTGGTCCTGCTTTTCCTTTCCTTGCCATTCGTATCCTGCAGGAAGTTTCAGGTTTTCTTCCATTTCCACCAGACGGGAGCAGCCGTCCTTGAAGCCGTAGGCCCGTTTCTCCAGGCTGGTATCTATCCGCAGGTAGGAGAGGACTTGCGTGTAGAGGTTGTTCAGCACGAAGGGTTTGAAAACCATTTCTCCCTGGTCGCCTTTCAGTGCATATTCCGGAATCTCGTAGCGGAACGTAATCTGGATAGGGGCGCGCTGATAGTCTTTCGGTGTCCGTCCGTAGTCCACACTTTTCAATCGGGCTTTGGGCGATACGTTCAGCAACTGGCGTTCCATGGTATGTGCCCATTCGCTCTGGAATCCGGTGGTGAAGATGCGGCGGATGTTGCTGTCGCTCTGTCCCTCGGCTTCGATGGTGAAGGTGCCTTTCAGCGTGCCTTTTTCATCGAGGGTATTCTGTGCCTTGATGCGTACGTAATGGTTTTCCGGGTCGGAGATGGGGGTCAGGCACAGGTCGGTACCTTCCGGTGTACCCGGTAGGTAATTCTGCTGCTGTTCGGCACTGCTCCACAGTTCCCGGCAGAAAGGTACCCACGTGGGGTCGAGCGGCATCATTGTGCCGTCACTGAGTTTCACCACGGCCACGCAGTGGTTGAAATGGTCGGCCGGAATGGTCTCCACCCGGCTGCCTGCCATGGTCATGGCTGGGAAGGCTTCGAATCCTGCCATTCGCAGGAACGCAATCAGTGTGCCGGCAATGTCCTTGCACACCCCGCAGCGGTCGGTGTAGTTCATTTTCAGGTTGTGCAGGGTGAATCCTTCTCCCTTTCCCATGGAGATACCTGCATAACGTATGTTGTCGGCTACCCAGTGGGTGAGTACCGCCACTTTCTCCAGTTCGGTCTTTTTACCCCGAATGAGTTCGTCTACTTTCTTCTGGGCCTCTGGAATGGCGGTGAAACTGCCGTAGTCTTCGTTGACTCCATAGAACCAGCGTGACTTTTCTTTCCAGTCGGCGGTGGTAGACATCATCAGTTTCGGTGCGGCGTCATAGAAGTCGACCATATTCGGTTCCCGACGGAAGGGCATGATGGCATCTTTGGCGAAAGTATAGACTTTCCGTCCGTCTTCATAGCGCATGGAGGAAGCGCAGCTGCCCTGATAGAACTGGAATTGCATTTCTTTTTCGGCCGGCAGACTGACGCGGTACACTTTGCGCAGGGTGGGATCGGCCGACCAGAAGGGCACGATGTCGTAGAACTGTCCGCGCATGGGCGGGATAAAGCGGGAGTCGTCGCCTGACTGGGGTGCATCACTCAGCAGGGCATACGTGAATCCTTTCTTGTCGATTTCATAGTCGATGATGTCGCCCGGTTGCAGTGCGCCCAGTTCCAGCATAATCTGGCGGGCTCCCCAGTAGATAGCTCTGGCCGGAGCGGCGTAGTCACAGGCCTTGGTTACATCGACCGATGTATATGTTCCGTCGGCATGGTAGATGGTCACTCGCTTGAAAGTAGCAGCTGCCGTCAGCGGGTCGTAATCGTATTTCAGTATCCGTTGCTGCAAGGCTCCGGCAGTTGTCTGCACCCGTACAGCCCGGCAGACCGCAAACGAACCTTGTCCGGTGGGTTCCACCGTCACACTGGTACTGTCTAGTAAATTCACACAAGGATAATCGGCATATTGTTTATCCAAAGAAACTGCCCCGTCGTTTCTCCACGACTGGGCATGTACGGCCGTCCCTCCTCCTATCAGGATGGCAGCACCTACAAAAAATAGTTTTGTCTTTTTCATATTTTTCTGATAGATTGCCTGGTAAAAAATAACGGTCTTAAAGGTAGGTATTCTTGTGTAGCTGACCTAACGATTAAGGGATTTATTTTTGATAAATGTCTCTGTAATTGGGAAGGGATGGAGTTATTGATAAAAGGTATGATTTCCAAATTTTGGGGACGGTTTTTAGTTATTAAACATGAAATGGAAGAGAAATATGCAGTAAAGTCGTATTTCTCAGAGAATTTCCTAAATTTGCAACAGACGAACTGTAAATTTGAAGACCGAAATGAGGGCAGTTATACAAAGATGGATAATCTGTTTGTGCGGAGGGATGCTTTTTCCTTTTGCCGAAGCGCAGGTTGTGCAGCGGGGGGTGGTGCTGGAAATGAACAGTGGAAACCGTCCGCTGGCAGGGGTGGAAATCAGGGCGACCGGTGCGGCTCCGTCCGACAGCGACCAGGAGGGGCAGTTCGTCTTGTCATTTGTATCTTCTCTGCCGGGCGACCCGTTGCTGCTGGACGGGGTATATAAGAAAGGTTTTGAAATGGTAAACCGGGAGAAGGTGGATAACTGGAACCTTTCGTCGGATGCGGTGCTGAAAATCGTTTTGGGGCGTACGGAGATGATTGATGCACTGCGGAAAAAATATTATCAGATAGGTGTCTCTGCCAGTGAGCGGGAATATCATGCAGCGCTGGTGGAACTGGAGACTCGCCGGAAACTGCAACGGCTCACTGACGAGGAGTATGTCCGGAGGGTGGATTCTTTGTCGCAGGTGCAAGTGACCTTGAAGCGAAGACTGGAGGTGTATGCCATGAGGTTTGCCCGCCTGAACCGTGATGAACTGGAACGAACAGAGCAGCAGGCGCTGGAGTTGCTGGATAAGGGTGACATGGAAGGAGCTATCCGCTTGTATGAGTCCATGCATACGGATTCAGTGCTGGCACAGCGTGTGGCCGGAAGGCAGGCTGCCGATGCGGATGTGCAGCTTTTGCTGCCTTCATTGGTGCACAGTTTTGAACTGATGCGGCAGACGGGCGATGTGGCGGGCTGTGATTCGGTGGCCCGCTTGATTTTGGAAGCAACACGGGAGATGGCTCCACGACTGACCGTGACGGAGTGGATGTGGAACAGTGGAAAGAAAGAGTCTGCCATCGACCGATATGGCCTGCTAGTCAAGGAAGCGCAGACGGTGGCCGAGGTGGAACAAATAGAGGTCAGTCTGCAACGTTGTCGGCAGGATGTGAAGTGGCCTAAGAAAATAAAGGAGAAACTGAAATTACTGGAAGAACGGATTCTAGCTCGTCGTTACTGGGCTCGAATCAAAGAAAATAGTTGGAAAAATGAGAAGTAAGCTGGTAAAGGTTTTTATTGCATCGTCGGCTGAGTTGGATCAGGACAAAACGATGTTTGATGTGTATTTTTCGGACAAGAACAAGCTGTACCGGAAAAAGGATATTGAGTTTGACCACCGTACTTGGAAGGATTTCTGCAGTTCGCTGAACGACGGTCGCCTGCAGGACCGCTACAATGCGTACATCCGTGAATGCGACCTGGTGATTTTCTTGTTTCACACACGCCTGGGAAAATATACGCGTGAAGAGTTGGAAGTGGCTTTGGCTGCTTTCCGGGAGAATAAAGAACGTCCGCAAATCTTCATTTATTTTAAGGAAGAAGGTATTGAGGATGAGGCGCTTACCAATTTCAAGCAATACTGTGAGCATACACTGGGACACTTCTGCGATGTGTACACTACACCGGAAGACTGGCGGGTTAAATTTGACCGTCAGTTGGCTATATTGGAGCAGGAAGGAGTAATTCGTGCTCCATCAACCGAGGAGAAAATGCTGTATAGACTGAAGTTTACCTTGTCGTATGTAGTAGCTCCGCTGATTGTGATGTGGCTGGCATTTAAGGCTTTCTTCTATTTTACCCCAGTAACTACGACGGTTTGCCTGAGCGATCAGACAGTTTCCGCACTTCCATTTGAGGGGGCGGACATTACGCTGACTTATTCCGACAAGAGCGAGACCTGCCACGTGGACCGACTGACCGATGAAGCGATTTTCAAGGAGATACATTCCCGTTATCTGGGTACTCCGGTGCAGCTTTCAGTCACTGCTAAAGGATATGAACCAGTGGACACGGTGATGGAACTGGAAAAGAGACTGGTGGTAAACATACGTCGCGACAAGAGTCTTTCAGTAGTGTTCGGCACCGTGAAGGATGAAGCGAACCGTCCGCTGTCAGGCGTGACCATACAGGTGATCGACTTACAGACTGTTTCGGATGAAATGGGAAATTTCCGTTTGTCGGTTCCTCTGGACAAACAGCGGGTGCAGCAGCGGGTACAGGCCTTCAAGAAAGGATATGAATTATGGGATTTCACCGGTCCGGTGTCCGATAAAATCCCATGGAAAATCATTCTTCGCAAATAAAAGTTACTTGGTATAGAGCCCGTTGCTGTGGTATTCTTTCAGGGTGTACAGCAGTAGGGCATCATTCGGCTGGGAGCCTGCCTTGTATTCCAGCCCTTCCTTCAGCAGTTCCTGTGCTCCCGGTTGTGAAAGTTTGCTGAGCAAATCGCCCTTGGCCAGCTTGACGACAATAGGGTAGGTGGCGAAATACTGCGGAAATAGTGCTTTCATCTCCTCGGCTATGGCGGAAGCTTCTTCCAGGTAGTGCAGGGCCTGCTGGTTATCGCCATTCTGATAGTAGTTCACACTGACGTTCATCGTGATGAGCATGTAGTTCGTTCCTAACTGTGCTTTGTTTTGTGCATATAGGTCTTTCATCAGTGTGTAGGCTTTTAGTTGTTCCTTCAGTGCCTGCTTGTATTTTTTCAGTTTGCTATAACCCAGGGAAAGGTTGTTGTAGGTGCTGCATGTATTTGCTTTGAGTTCGTTGTTGTGGGGATATTTCTTCAGTTCCTTTTCCCGTCCTTCTTTTACGCGTTCCAGGTATTTCAATCCGAGTTCATAATATCCGCCGCATACCAGTGCGACTCCCATGCTGCTTTCTACACTCAGGTTTTGGTATCCCCAGGCCGATTGTATGGAATAGAGGGCATCGAGTTCAAGAGCTTCCTGGGCGGCTTCCTGGTTTTTAGATTCTGCAATCAGTACATCAATGTATTTGGCTCGTGCATAAAGATTTTCCTGGGTAAACTGGGAACTGCTGGATTCACTTAGTTTCTTGGTGTATTGGTAGGCTTTGACCAGGCTGCGCCGTTCTTCTGGCTGGTTGCCTTTTCGCGAATAATAAGTGGAATACATCATCTCCAGATTGTGCAAGGCGTTGATTTTAAAATCGGGTGAAAGAGAAGTGAACTCTTGTTCGATTCTCGTTCTCAAAAGTTCTGCTCTTTCTGGGAATGCGTCGGTTTCGGAATCTACACTCAGTTGCAGGTAGACGATGTATCGTTGCAGGAACTCAGCTGCTTTGGTAATCGGATTTTTCTGGTAAAGTACTTCTGCTTTTGTGTATGCCTCAGCAGCTATTTTATAAGCATCTTTCATTTGACCGGCATTCATAGCAAAATCCAGTAGCATATCCAGGTAGTTCAGTTCGATGGAAATTCTCTTTTCCTCGTCAAGGTCGGGGTCGTTGAGGCTGATTTCTTTGATTTTTGCTGCAGTCTGACGGGCCTTCTCCAAATCTTCCTTTTGGGAATAAAGCCTCATCAGTGAAGTATAGGAATCTAGAAGAGAACCTTTCTGTATCCGGATAAACAGCTGATTGTCACTAACGGCTATTTGTTCTTCAAGGTTTTTGATATTGCTCAAATATACCTCTTCTGCCTGTTTCCATTCATGTATGGCTTCGAGCAGGTAGGCCGTCTGGTGAAGCGTGATTTGCATGACGGCCAGATAGTCGCCCGATGGCATGGCTTCTTGTGCCTGTTGCAGGATTTCGAGTGCCTGCTGGTTGTATTCGAAGGCCTTGGAGTAGTCTTTTCGGATATTGGTGGCAATGAGTGTCTTCAGATTAAGAACCTGAATAAGCGATTTTTCATCGAATGCCAGTTTCTGACAGCGGTCTGCCCATTCTTCCAGGTCTTGTTCTCCTAAGGTGATTTTTTGTAGGACGTATTTTAGGACGTAGGAAAATCGGTCGGGCAATATTTCTGCAATCCACTTGTAGGTGTCATAAGCTTTCTGCTCATTTTCCTTTCCTCCGGCCAGTGCACACAGGTCGGCGTAGCGATACATGCGTTCTGCCAGCAAATCAATGTCTTCATCGGCTTGTGTGCGTTGCTGTAGCTTTTGGCGGGCCTGAACAATCAAGCCGGAATTGTTATATAATTCTATTGCCTCTGTCAGTTTGCCATCCTCTACCAGTTTCAGCACTTGTTTCTCTATTTGGGTTATATCGTCGGGGTTGATTCGGGCAAATTTCTCGGCATACTTGTCCAGCATGTTCATGAAAGTGTGGTTTTCTTCTGCCAGTTCTTTCAGTCGTTGGGCTCTTTCTGCTTGCGTAATTTTCTGCTGGGCGTACAAATGGTTGATTTCCTGTACTGTCTTATTGCGAAGCTTGGAAAAATGTGCTATGGCAATGGCGTAGTAGTGATTCTTTTGTTCTTCGATGGTACCTTCTGGGGCCATGACAATATCCAATGGGCGCTTCTCTGAAAGAATCCAGCCGTTGAGCATGTCGCTGTTGACGACTTCGTACCCTTTCTTGTAGGCTTGTGGAGAACTGATAGCTGTGCCTGCTTTGTGATTCAGAAAATGAAAGCAAAATTCCCCATTATTGTCTGTATCAGTAGCAGGTGCACCGATGGCCATTAGTTGTACTCCGGGCAAGGGGGTATGTTGTGAGTTGAAAATGCGTACGTTGCCTTTTTGTGAAACTTGCGCTGAGAAGCTGACAGAAATTAGCAGTGCCGTACAGAAACAGGTAAGAGATGGTGTGTTTATCATAGATTTCAGTTTTATTGTGTGTGATGTCTTTTGAAAATGATTTGACTGTGGATAAAGATAGGCATTATTTGTAAAACCGGTAATAGTCGGCTCTTATTTTTTTGAACGACAAGAGATAAGTGGTATAATTTTCAGTATATTTGTTGGAGGCATTGTTTATTTAAATATAGAAGATATATGAAACACATCCTGATTCTTTTGTGTGCCCTGCTGGGCCTGGGCAGTTGCCAGAGTGGTAACAGCACTGAGATAGACAACCGGACGGTACAGACGTTCGACGTACAGCGCTTTATGGGGAAGTGGCACGAGATTGCCCGCTATGACCATCGCTTTGAGAAAGGCATGACTCGTGTAACGGCCACTTATACCTTGCTACCCAACGGCCGGATTGAGGTGCTGAACGCGGGATACAAGGACGGAGAGTACAAGGAAATCAAGGGAAAGGCTAAACAGCCCGATCCGAACGACCCTGGCAAGCTGAAAGTGTCGTTCTTCCTGTGGTTCTACGCCGACTATTACGTGCTCGATATTGACCCAGATTACCGCTACGTGCTGATAGGCAGTAGCAGCGACAAATATCTCTGGATTATGAGCCGCGAAGAAACCCTGCCCGACGAAGTACTTCAGGAATTGATTGAAAAGTTGCGCCAACGTGGATATGATACGGACAGACTGGTGTTCAATTAATGAGAGAAAAAGAATATGGGAAATAAAAGAGTCCCTCTGCTTCACTTTGCGGCGAAAGCAGGGAGACTCTTATTTTATTGGCCGATAAAGAAGTCAGGTTTGTTTTTCAGGCCCTGAACCCGATGCGACGGATGGGCTGCGGTTCCAGTTTCACCACCTGCTTGCCGCGGAGACGATTACCTGCCTTCACGACATCTTCCTGGGTGATGGTACGGAACAGGAAGGTATTGTCGGGGATGGAAGGCTGCGACATGATACGCTGGGCCATACTCTTGATGATGCCCTGCTCAATCAGGTTGTGCAGCCAGCGTCCGTTGCCGAAATACTCATCGCGCTGGGCAGTGGCTTCCGTAATCAGGGTGTACAGTTCCTTGTCTGCTTCAGAGGTCAGTTGGAAATTGCGTTTCTGCAAGAGACGGTGTGCCATTTCCATCAGTTCGTCCGCATTGTAATCGTCAAAGTAGAACTGGAGAGGGAAACGTTCCTGCAAGCCGGGGTTGGTACGGAGCATCTTCTGCATCTTGTCCTCGTAGCCGGCCAGGATGATAATCATATCAGGGTTGGGCTCCGAGAGCACGGTGAGCAGGGCGTGAATCACCTCTTTCCCGAAATCTTTCGTTTCTTGTCTCGTGGTAATCAGGGTATAAGCCTCATCGATGAAGAGTACGCCGCCCCGGGCTTCCTCGATGGTCTGCCTGATATGCTTTTCTGTCTCACCGATGTATTCGCCCACCAACTTGGTGCGGCATGTCTCTATGGTATGTCCGCTGGAAAGCAGTCCCATCTGGTGATACAGCTGTCCGATGAGTTTGGCTACCGTCGTCTTTCCTGTACCGGGATTGCCTAAGAACAGCATGTGGTGACGGTTGTCCAGCTCCGTGTCGAGCCCTAATTCCATACGCCGCTTCATGAAGGCGGCCATCATCCGGGCTTCCTGCAAGTCTTCCTTCAGGCGGGTCAGTCCCACCATCTCCTGTAAAGCTTGTTCGGCATTCGATGGTGTATTGTCTTCGGGCAAGGGATTATCTTCTTCGGTATGCGGAAGCGGTTGTTCTTCGTCAAACGGCAAGGGGAGATCATCTACTGGAAAGGCTTCGTCTGGGTCGTTGGTTTCCGCCTTGTCGGGTGTATAGATGGTGTTCTCTTCCGTAAAGATGCGGCTCATTGCTGTGCTGCATCTGCGCAACTGATAGGTACTGTCCATTGTGCCGTAGAAGATGAAGATAGGGCCAGAAGAAACTTTCTGTTCCATCAGGTTTCCTAACAGGTCGAGCAGGTTGGATTCCTGTCGGGTGTACTCCTTGTAGGGCACTTCCACCAGCACCACTTTTCGGGTGTCCATCTTCTCTTGTAGGACTTTCCATTGCAGGGAACCCTCCAGCAATTCTTGTAGGGAGAAATGGTTGCAAAGAGCGGTTTGCTTTTCACAAAAATGAAGGGCCAGCAGGCGGGCGGCATATTTGCGAGCCTGATTGCCTGAAACAAGCAGGTGAGGTACGGCAAGCTGATGGCTGTCGAGCGCATACAATGTTTCGAGGAACTGCCGGATGAGGTTCGAGTCACATTGTTCCTGGTGCATCCAGGAGAACAAGGGCAGGAAACAGAAGGTCTCGGCAAAGTATTTTTCTTCAGGGCGGGTCTGGAAATCCTCCACCTCGGTCTTGTCCCAGCATTCGTAGCCGGAATAGAGCTCTAAGAGTGTCCATCCCACCGGGCGTCCGTTGCGGTAGACGTAGATACGGTAGAGTCCGGCTTCCCATTCTTCTTCAGAGAGGATGTCGAACCGTACTTTTCGGGACTTTTTCCCTTTCAGTGAACGGGTATCACAGCCCAACAGGCGGTATTCGCAGGAATACACCCGGATAGAGAGCTCTTGGGCATCGGTAAAACCATCGGGATGAGAGATTTCCACGGCAAGGTGGTTGTGAGCATATTCGGGAGCACAGAGATCTTCAATAAAGGTGCGTGTAGCACGTAACATGACATTTTTCATATACAACAAACGAATTTTAAAATGAGAAAATAGAAATAGATAAAGATAGAAGCTTACGGACATAGAAGGTAAAGGTCCGTAGCAGCGTAGATTCTCTCTCGTTTCCCCATCGAAAGAGAGGTGTGCGGCTAGTACGTCAAAGAGCACAACAATCCCGGCCTCCTTGTCGGAAGCAATAATTCATTCGATTCCTATGCTGAGAAAAATCCGGTCAGGACCTCAGCGGAACGTAACGAAAACTTTGTGTGACATCTTTAACGATCATTTGTTGTATCTAAAATCAATGCGCGATGAAAACCGCCTTGTGCGGATTTTCGGGACAAATATAAGCATAACTCTTTAATTAACGAAGAATTAGGGAGGAAAATCATACTTGTGGCAAAAATAATTCTCCTTGCAATCGTTTGCTCATTGAGAGATTATCTTTACATTTGAGTAAAGATAAAAACGAAGGAATATGTCGCACACGAAATTTAATCTGCAACGGTTTCTGGATGCGCAGGAAGGCGTGTATCCTGTGGCATTGAAGGAAATCAGGAATGGCGGTAAGCGCAGCCATTGGATTTGGTATATTTTCCCTCAGCAGAAGGGCTTAGGCTATAGTTACAACTCGGAGTTCTACGGACTGGACGGGGAAGAAGAAGCCCGGGCTTATCTGGCACATCCCATATTGGGTGCTCGCTTGCGGGAAATCTCTCATGCCTTGTTAGGTCATCGTGGCCATCGTACGGTGCGGGAACTGATGGGTTCGGAGGTGGACGTGCTGAAACTGCATACCTCGATGAAGCTGTTTGATAAGATTGCACCGGGAGAGGTGTTCGGAGAAGTGCTGAAGGCGTATTTTTATGAGTGAAAGGAGGAAAAGGCATGAAGAAAATCCGAATAACCGTAATGCGAAAGGCGTGTTACCGGGATTTAATGGAGAAGTATGAGAATCCCATCGAACATGCGTGTGACATGGAAGAAGGGCAGGTGTTCATTGCTAATGGCTGGGAGAAGCCTGAGGGACTTTGTGAAAGTGCATGGCAGAGCATGTCGCCTTTCGTGATGGCACTGGCTCATGGGGGAAGCAATTTTTATGACGGCTGGATGAAGAACGAACGTTCGGCTATGATTTCGTGCAACGACGGTTTCCGTCCGGTGAGTTTCCTGATAGAAGTAATCGATTAATACAGAAGAATATGTTAGCTTATACGTATATGGAGCACGGCCGTTTCTCATTGATAGAGAAGACTGTGCCCGAGCTGAAAGATCCGAAGGACGCCCTGGTGCGCGTCACGTTGGGAAGTATTTGCACCAGCGATTTACACATTAAGCACGGCAGCGTGCCGCGTGCTGTACCGGGCATTACGGTGGGGCATGAGATGGTGGGCATCGTGGAACAAGTAGGAGCGGAGGTCACTACCGTGAAGCCGGGTGACCGGGTGACGGTCAACGTGGAGACTTTCTGCGGGGAATGTTTCTTCTGCCAGAATGGGTATGTAAACAATTGTGAGGACCCCGACGGAGGATGGGCACTGGGTTGCCGCATTGACGGGGGACAAGCGGAATATGTGCGGGTGCCGTATGCCGACCAGGGGGTGAATCGCATTCCCGACGGAGTGACGGACGAGCAGGCGCTTTTCGTGGGTGATATTCTGGCTACCGGTTTCTGGGCTGCCCGTATCTCGGAAATTACGCCCGAAGATACGGTGCTGCTGATTGGAGCCGGACCTACGGGAATCTGTACGTTGCTCTGTGCCCGACTGAAACATCCGCGTCGTCTCATTGTATGTGAGAAATCGGAAGAACGTATCCGTTTTGTGCAGACACACTATCCTGAGGTACTGGTCACTACGCCGGAACAGTGTCGGGAGTTTGTGAAAGCCCACAGCGCGCATGGAGGAGCCGACGTAGTTATTGAAGTGGCCGGAGCTGATGATACCTTCCGGCTGGCATGGGAGTGCGCCCGTCCGAATGCCATTGTGACCGTCGTGGCCTTGTACGACCATCCGCAGGTACTTCCTTTGCCCGACATGTACGGCAAGAACCTAACTTTCAAGACAGGCGGAGTAGATGGTTGTGACTGTGCCGAAATTCTCCGGCTGATAGCAGAAGGAAAGATTGACACTACGCCACTCATTACACACCGCTTCCCGCTTAATGAGATAGAAGAAGCCTACCGCATCTTCGAGAATCGTCTGGATGGGGTGATTAAGGTGGCGATAACTGAAAAAGTCGAGCTTTATGCAGGAGACACGGACTGGCAGCGTATTGCTCGGACCAAACAATCTGATTTCCGTCGGAATTGTTTGCAGGTGGGATGTGAGGCCAATTCATTGAACAGGCAGGATGGTACGAAGAACTATTATGGCAATGTGCTTCAGGAAAAGGATGCCCGGAAAGGATTGAATTTCTACGAAGGTTTCCGGAAAGAAATCTTGTCTGCCATAGGGGCGTACAGACAGCCGTTATGGGCTAACTTACTCCGTAGTGAACATATTCCGTGGAACTTGTTTTTCCCGATGGGACTTACTTCTCGTGCGAAAGAAGCGTGTGGTGAACTCTTGAGGGAACTGACAGGGCTGGAAGTGAAGGAGGTGACCTGTATCCGGGTTGAATATGCTCCTTCTTCTGCAGACACTACAGATGGATGGCGCTATTTGAATGACGGTACCTCGTTTGACTGTTATATTGCGTACAAGGATAATTCGGATGCTTTCTGTGGAATCGGTATAGAAGTAAAATACACGGAAATGGCTTATAAGTTGCAGTTTGGCTCGTCTGAATACAAACATACTCGAGAAAAATTAAGCGAAGAATACCTTCGTGTTACTCTTCAGAGCGGATGCTATCATACGGTTTTGGCTGCTACTGACGAAGAGGCTTTTCCAAAGATTCTGATAGAAGATGATTACCGTCAGTTGTGGCGTAATCACATGCTTGGCATGTCGATGCTACAGCATTCAGACATCCAACATTTCTTGTCGGTGCATTTGTATCCTTCCGGGAACAAACACTATGAGAAGGTGCTTCCTGAATACGAGCGTTTGTTGACAGAGAAAGGCCAGAGCACCTTTCTTCCTCTTACTTATGAGCGACTGTTTGAAGCAATGGGACATTATGTGTTTTTCTCTTGCGAGAAAGACAGAAAGTGGAAAGAATATTTGCGGGACAGGTATTTGTACTGAGAATCTGAAAAGGAATTATGAAGAAATCTTTAATAGGAGCCATTGGAGAACAGATGGTTTCAGTGAAATTGATGCAACAGGGATGGAATGTGTTGAATGCTAATGCTTCTATTACGAATTTTGAATCCATAGATTTGGTGTGCATAAATCCCGAAACAGATGAAATATCCCTTGTTCAGGTCAAGACTCAACTGGGGCAGAATCCTAATTTTAATGTAGGATGTACGATTCAGAAGGTGGATACCTTGTTGGAAAAGATTAAAGGACCATGGGTATTCGTTCAGGTCATCGGCGAAGGGCTTGATATGGAATTTTATTACTTTATCCTTTCGCGACAGGAAGTAGCTGACTTGATTCTTACTAGTAATGAATGGTACCTCAACGATTGGAAAAGGACAAAAGAATTATCGGATAATTGTACTGTAAACTTGAAACTGAAGTGGTTGAAAGGGGAAGGAGAGTCAGAAACGCCATTACATTCTGCCTACGTTTGCAGTTTGGATCATGATTCAGAAAATTGCTGGCAGAAATTATGGGAATAATGAGAATCTGAATAAATGTTGTTTTAAAATATACAGACTATGCGAAAGAATTTTGGAGTAAAAACATGGTTGTACCCGATGCCCGTATTTATTGTGGCAGCGTACGACGAGAATGGAAACCCCAACGCCATGAATGCGGCGTGGGGAGGAATCTATACGGATGACATGGTGGGCATCTGCCTGGCCGAAGGACACAAGACGACCCAGAATATTCTGGGCACGAAAGCCTTTACCGTGAGCATGGCTACAGCCGACCATGTGGCAGCCTGCGATTATGTAGGGCTTGTCTCGGGAAAGAAAGAGCCGGATAAATTTGCCAAAGCCGGTTTCCATGCCGTAAAATCGGAGTTTGTGAATGCGCCGGTCATTGAGGAACTACTCATGACACTGGAATGTGAGCTGGTTTCATACGATCAGGAGAGCAATCATCTGGTAGGCCGTATTGTCAACGTGTCGGCAGCAGAAGAGATTTTGGATGAAAACGGACAGATTGACCCTGCCCGTCTGAAACCGATTACGTATGACCCGATTCATCATCACTATCTGGTGATAGGAGAGAAGGTGGGTAATGCCTTCTCCGATGGGAAAGCATTGAAGTAAAATATAGGAGGCTGTCTCAAAATAGAGTTGGGATGGCCTCTTTTGCTTTATTTCAAATTGAA
>OGPJ01000096.1_pt1 | contig 74175 bp, 47 predicted proteins | sample 1552831 | NCBI WGS metagenome assembly OGPJ01 (sample SAMEA2579914, study PRJEB22360) | human gut metagenome | biome: human gut; feature: human-associated habitat; material: faeces | place: Denmark | collected 2008/2010
ATGGTTGATTCTTGTTTTTCGTGGTTTAAATCAACATTTTATTCGACTTTTAATCGTTTCGGTGATAGTATAGCCTAATAAAGTTTTATTAAGAATTCTTTCGAAAAGGGAATAGGAGGTTATGGCTCATTATCCAAGAATATGAAATTCCCGCATGACTTATTTTTTGTACCGTATTTATATAGAAAAAATGTGATTCCTTTTCGGTCTTTCGATTTTTGGATGGAGGATATTATGTATCGAGAATATATTTTTAGAAAGCAAGCTCCCTAAAATCTAATTTTTACCGAGATAGTTTATAATTGTGAAAATATGGCTCTAATTCTAAAAAATAAGTCAAAAGCGAAAAAAAGTGAGAGAATTAGTTTTCGATTTAAAAATAGAACGCTATATTTGTACAAGTAAAAGATAAAAAATAAAACACAAACATTTAAAATAATAAAATATAACACAGGCTTTTAACAGCAGTTTTAAACGTTGATTTAAACCACGAAAAACAAGAATCAACCATGATTAATTCAAACAAATTATAAACGAGTATTTACTAACCTTGATTATTAACAAACAAGCAGTATTATGAGAAGACAGGTGCTACTTCTGTTATTTTCCTTATTTGCTATAGTAGGTTTCGCTCAACAACGCACCGTAACGGGGACCGTTGTATCTGCCGAAGACGGACTGCCCGTTATCGGGGCATCGGTCCATGTCAAAGGCACCTCACAAGGAGCGACGACCGACTTAGATGGGAAATATTCTATTAAAGTCAATGAAAACGCAAGCCTAACATTCAGTTACGTGGGTATGCAACCGAAAACGGTGCAGGTTGGAAATCAATCTGTCATCAATGTAACTTTAACCTCGTCATCGACACAATTAGACGAGGTTGTCGTAACAGCGATGGGTATTCGGGAAGAAAAGAAAAAACTGAACTTCGCCGTCCAGAGCCTAAATGCCGACGAAGTTACTGCTGGACAATCGGCAAACTTCGTAAATTCTTTACAAGGGAAAATTGCCGGTGTGCAAGTATCAGGGAGTGGAGGTTCACCCAATTCCAGTTCCCAAATCATCATTCGTGCGATTTCGTCCATCAACTCAGGACAAAATAACGAGCCCTTGTTTATTATCGATGGAATGCCTATGCGTGGAGGCGGTTCGTCGGCCGGTGACATCAACCCGAACGACATCGAAAACATGACCGTATTGAAAGGTGCTGCTGCATCGGCATTGTACGGCTCGGAAGCAGCCAACGGTGTAATCCTAATCACCACGAAAAGCGGTAAAACCGGACAGATCGTCGTGAACGGTAGTGCCAGCGTACAAATCGACAACAGCGTAAGAATCCCTAAAATTCAACAGAAATATGCTCCGGGAAATCTCGGTTTCTATAAAGAAAACTCCGTAAGCGGAGGTTGGGGTCCTCTTCTGAAAGAAGGAGAAAGAACCTACGATAACGTCGGGAATTTCTTGGGAACGGGATTATATCAAAAATACGATGTGAACGCTTCGGGAGGAACAGACAAATTCACAGCTTATGCATCGTTCAACTACACTTCTACCGACGGTGTTGTCCCCGAAGATTACAAGAATCGCATGGGTGCTTTGTTAAAAGCAACTTTCACCCCTTCGAAATGGGTAAAAATCAATGCATCATTAAATTATATCGATACGAAATCCCGTTCATTCGGCAATAGCATGAGTTCTATCTACACTTGGCCTATCAACAACGATATGCGTGTGTACAAAACGCCATTGGGAAAACCGGTTTACAGCATAGAAGACGGTGGTCGTTACGACAATTGGAATGCCCTTACAGACGCCGATAAAATTGCAGCCGGAGTAAGCCCTTATTGGGGACGTTACGAAGACGGAGGGGAGACACAATCTTCACGTACCATCTTAAACGGATCGATCGAATGGACTCCCATAAAGGATTTGACCTTCACCGGTAAAATCGCATACGACAAAGGATACACAACTTCCGACGCTTACGCCAAACCACGTTTCGATAAAGACGAACTGGACGAGAGCGTTATTTCCAAATATCTCTACAAATTCGGTTCTTATAAATTCGAACCCAGCCGCAGCGAACTACTCACGGTACAGGGATTGGCCACATACAAAGTAGATTTGTTCAAAGATTTCAGCATGAACCTGTTGGCCGGAGCCGAAATCATGATCAACAAAAGCTATGAAGCCACTATGGCGGGACAGGAGTTCGTATTGGAAGGAGACTATTACAGTTTCAACAATACGAATACCGAAAACTGGCTGAAAACGGGCGACTATCCCATTTCCTACTTCCGCTCCAAGAAAAACAAATACGGGTATTTCGGAGAATTGCGATTCGACTATAAAGGAATCGCCCAATTAAGCGGAACAGCCCGCTACGACGGTTCCTCTACCTTGAAACAAGCCGAAAAATCTTCTTACTTCTATCCTTCGGTAACGGCAGGTTTAATTTTCAGCGAATTGTTCCACATCAGTAACGATTGGTTCAGCTATGGTAAAATACGCGGAAACTGGGCACAAGTCGGGAAAGATGCTACTCCCAACAAATTTACCAAAGCCTATCGGGAAGCCTCTACATTCCCCGACGGAGGATATAGTGTCGACCCAACAGCTTCTTATGCCATTACGCTGGAACCCGAAATGACAAAGTCGTGGGAAATCGGAGCCGATTTAAGATTCTTCGACAGCCGCACCCGTTTAGATGTAGCCTACTACTCGACTACGGTAAACAACCAAATCGTAACCGTGAGAGTTTCACCTTCATCGGGAACTATTCTACAAGTCCGCAACGAAGGTAGTATCGAGAATCACGGCGTGGAGGCCACATTAAGTCAAGACATTCTTCGCAGTAAAGATTTCGAATGGACCGCCAACCTCAACTTCGGGTTGAATCGGGGTGTCGTAAAATCGTTACCCGAAGACGTGAGCGAAATTCAAGGGACACAGTTCAGCGATATCTATACTACCGCCTATCTAAACGGTTCGACGACGGGTATTTCAGGCAAGGACTATATGCGTGCTCCCGACGGACAAATACTTATCGACGAGGACGGATATCCCATTATCAACCCGGCCAAGAGCGTATATATCGGTAACCGCGAGCCCGACTTCCTGATGGGATTGAGCAGCACGTTCCGATGGAAAGACTTGACTGTATCGTTCTTACTGGACGGACGTGTAGGAGGAGACGTATATAATGGAACCGCACGCTCGCTCTTTACCAACGGTATGCACAAATCGTTGGAGAACTACCGTAACCGCGAAGTAGTCGTAAAAGGTGTAGTCGCACAACCCGACGGAACTTATGTACAAAACAACAAGCCTATCATTTTGAATCAGACCAACCTGAATACCTATTTCTATGGCGTAAGCTCCAATTTTATCGAAGACGGTTCTTATCTCCGACTGAGTTACGTCACCGTAGGATATGATTTCACACGGTTCTTGAAAAAAGGGAATCCCTACATTAAAGGATTGAGAGCTTCCATTACAGGCCGCAATCTCTTCCTGTTGACCAAATATTCGGGTTCTGATCCGCAAATTTCAACTTCGGCAGCCTACGGTACAGGAACGATGGGTATCGACAATATGTCTATCCCGGCCACCCGCAGTTTCAATTTCACTATAAACGCAACATTCTAACATCAAGGAACCATGAATAAATATAAAGTTATCATATTATCGTTGTTAATCAGTTTCATGGGCGCAAGTTGCGAAGACTGGTTGTACGACAACGTCAACGAAGATGCCGCTCATGAGGTTCTGCCCCAACAGGTATTGCCTGTCGTGCTGTTCTACTCGGCTCAACTTCAATTCGACCATGCCGAATACGGCGCTTATCTGACCCAAACATTGACTACCGGCGGACGTAACCAAACGTCGAGTTTCGCATACAAATCCGGCTGGGGCGATTTCCTGACGATGAACCGTCACCCGCAATGGCGCCGCCACTTCTACGATATCGGTGTCAATGCCAAAGAAATCATCGACGAGGCTCACGAAGCACAAGCGTGGAATCTGGAACTCATCGGCCGTACCCTTCGGTTAATGTCCACCCAAATGACAACCGACCTGTTCGGAGACATGCCTCGTTCGGAAGCCTATGAATCGAACAGTCCGCACTACGATACGCAAGAAAGCATCTACGAGTGGATGAATCAAGAAATAGAAGAGCTGATAGGCATGTATGAAGATCCCACTTATACCGAAGCCGCGACCAATATACCTATCGATCAATCGATCGACCGTATCTTCGCCGGAGACCTAAATAAATGGAAACACTATACCTACGCCTTAAAAGCCCGGTTATTGCTTCGCAAATTGCCGAATTGGGAAAACAATGCGGCGACATGCCAAGCCATCATTACAGCTGTCAACCGTGCTCTCGAAGGTTGGGAAGATGTACTTTATCGTTTCGACGGCGGTAACGGAGCCCAAAATTCTCCGTGGGGCGAAGCCTTCGGATCGACCGAACAAGGAGGTCTCGGCTGGGAAGGACGTGGCAACATGTTGAATTCGGCTGTTCCTACCAAATATTTCATGGAAAATATATTGGGCGTATTCGAATCGCATAACAACCTGAAAGGCTGGGCGGAAGATCCTCGTATCCTCGCTTTCATGAGTGCACGGCCGGGACCCTCGGGAACAAGCGATTCCGGTACTGAAATGCGTTACCTCGATACCAATATCGGTATGGACGTTTCCTACAAAGTGGATAACTACCCCACCTTGTTCCCCGAAGTCGACGGCAAGAAAGTTTCGGTCTATACGCAAAACACAGGTTATGTTCCCCTCTTCCTCGAAGAAGAACTCCTGCTTATCAAAGCCGAAGCTACTTATTGGAGCGGCGACAAGCCGACGGCCCGTTCATTGACCATGCAAGCTGCCGAAATTAATTTCGACCGATTCAATCTTTCCTCGATTTATGGAAGCAGTTATACCCGCTATCGCAATAACTATTTGGGGAATGAAACCGGAACAGGAAACTATGTAACTACCTACTTCCCTGCCGACGGATTCAACATCGGGCACATCATGCGTCAGAAATATGTTTGCCTCTACCTGCAACCCGAACAATGGACCGATATGCGTCGCTACAATTACAGTTGCGAGGAGAACGGAATACAATATGACAATACTTATGTATACCCCGGATTAAAACGGCCCAATAATATTTATGAAGCTCATTGGGGAGACGATCCCAAAGCATGGATCAACCGTATCAACTACGACCCCGAAACAGAAGAAAAATACAACAAAGCCGAATTGGAAAGACTGGGCGCATACAAAAACTATCAATGGTTGCGCAAACCTATGATCTGGCAATAAATAGAAAAGAATCGAAGTATTACAACAAATAATAACACTCGATATGAAAAACAAAGTAAAAATAGCGTCTCTTCTGCTGGCAATCGCCGGATTATCGGGTTGCGAAATCAACGACCCTGTAAACGATTGGGCAGACTTGGGACAACAAACCGCATACGTTTATTGGGAGCTGAAAGATGCCGTGAACGCCGGTAGCGACCTCGATTTCAGAGTTTACTATTATGCCGACGGCAGTACGATAGAGAAAGCCCAAGTTTGGTATGGAGTGAGCAGTACGATCAATCGTGCCGTTACATGCCCATACATCAGTTACACCTATACCGAAAGCGAGACCGACGAAGTAGTCGCCTCGCATTTGGTGAAAGAGTTCGATCCTCAAACCGTGTCGTGGGACGATGCCAAGTCGTCCTACATTCTCGACGCCACTTTCCCGGTCTCCTCTTCATGGGCTAGCGTGACATGGGCCAGTGTAGGAAGTTCCGATTTTACCGAAACTTTATTCAAGACCTACTATCCCGGCGATTACGAGACCAACTTCCGGGAGGCTCTAACCACTCAAATAGAGACCGATTACCACGGGAACATGAAAAAAATCGTTGTCGATGGATTCATGAAAATGACCGAAGAGGAATATGAGGCTCTCTTCACGAAAACGACCAACGAAGCCAACGAAGAAGTATATGAAATCACCGACGAGAATAAAGCCCGGCTCGATGGCATCGTTGCAGCTCTAACCACGCCCGAACTCATCTTCGACGGCAAAGAATACGGAGTAAACTACAATTGCACCTATACGTTGAGCGCCAAATTCCAAGTAAGCGACTCCAACGGTGTGATAAGCAATACCGATATTAAAAATATTACTGTCAACTAATAGAAACGGAAAGAACAATGAAAGCATTAAGAAATATAAGTTTGACGGTTGTCTTGTTGGCTTCGTTATCTGCTTGTGTGGAAAACGATCCCACTTACAATGTATATCCCAGTGACGATGTAGCGTTTACCTACCACATCACGAACGAAGGATACGAACTCGACTATCTGGTAGGTTCCACCATACAGTTTACCAATACATCGGCCATCTCGGGTACATGTACTTGGGACTTCGGCGACGGGGAAACTTCGACCGACGTTAATCCTACCCATACATACAGTTTACCCGGACAGTACGAGGTAAAATTGACCGTAGGCGACGATTATACGACTCGTTCCTTGCTTATCAACGACATTAAACCTACGATCGTCGCCAAAACGGAAGATGATAGAATATGTGTCATCAACGACGTCGAAGTGACTTTGGAAGTGACCTTACGAAATCCGGCCGCATCGGAAGAACCGGAATACACATGGGTATTGCCCGAAGGAACGACCTTGCTCGATCACCCGGAAATAACAGGTAATACCTATACCGGCGAAAATCCGGGCCGATTAGTCTTCAAAAACATAGGTTCGCAAACCATCACGTTGAAAACCACTCTCGGCGGACGTGCGCTCCAAGATGTAAAAGCCAATGTACAAGTAGGTACGCCCAATACATCGAAAACGCTCTACTATGCGGTAAAAAGTGGAAACGTAATGGCCTATAAGCTGGATTATAATGTTCCTGAGGGAAGTAATAACTCTCCCTTCGACTTAGGCGTAAAAGCGGGAGCTCACCCTCTGAATATGCTGTTCCATAATGAAGTTCTATTCGTGCTCGACTGCGGTACTCAATTCTCGTATGTCAACGATGAAGATGGAACCCGGGGCGACGGCAAAATCACAGCGGTAGCCAAAGACGGGAGCAGTATGGAAACCGTGCTCTCCAACATCGGTAACGCCGCCTTCAACGATCCTTTCTACGGTTGGATAGACAACGAACAAATCTATTTCGCCGACCGGAATACAGGTATCCGACGCATCGGTGTCAACGAACGTAACTTGGCACTCAGCACCAGCGATGCCAAATACGATTATTTCGTTCAGAACAATCGGCTCGAATACTACGGTAACCCGTGGCAATACGGTGCAATGAATGCTTGCTTCGCCAAAGTGGACGGGTTGTGGTATTGGGGCAAAACATACGGCGGAGGCGGTATCTTCCGTTTCGCAGAAAGCGATATCAGCCCTGTGGACATCAGTCGAGGAACCAACCCTCCCTATGCTACGATTTTCCCCGATGAATTCGTGAAATCGTTCGTGATAGATGCCACCAATCAAATTTTATATGCCGTCATTCGAGACAAAGGACTCTATGCCGTTCCTTTAACAGATATTACGGCCAACGACGCGACAAAGACCAACACGAAAGCCGAGAGCAAATATCTCGTAGCGAGCTTCAAATCGGACAGCGAAGGAAGCGTAGGAGAATATGTCGATGTCTGTCAAATGGTACTCGACAGCTCCGACGGTTCGGTTTACTTCGGACTCCGTGCCGAAGAAGGCAGCTCGGAGACATCGGGAGTAAAACGCTGGAATCCCACGACGAAAAAGCTGGAAACTATCGTATCGGGGGTCAATGTCTATGGTATAGCACTGAACAACGAGTTATCGAACCTATTCTAAAAACAAAAGCCTGATAATTTTCCGCCGGTCTAACCGACCGGCGGGAAAAAATATCTTAACTAATTAGATATGAAATACATCGCAAAAATAGCAATCGTACTGTTTACCTTTTGGTTAGCTATCCCGACAGTCGCTCAAACTCCCAAAAAAGAGGTCAGAGCGTTCTGGTTATCGACCGTATGGAGATTGACGTGGCCGAAAACTACCGTTATCTCGAACACCGGAAATGCGCAAGAAATCCAAGAACAAAAAGACGAGTTAATCATGTTGCTCGACTCGGTAAAAGCAGCCAATGCCAATACCGTTTATTTCCAAGTGCGCGGCCGTTGCGATGCGATATATAAATCCTCTTACGAACCGTGGTCGAGCGACCTCGTAGCGACACGAGGCATGGACCCGGGGTACGACCCCTTGCTGTTTGCTGTCGAAGAGGCTCACAAACGGGGTATCGAAATTCACGCATGGTTCAACCCCTACCGGTATGAAAGCGTACTGCACCAATGGGACGGAACACCTCAAAATTATCGGGAATCTCACCCGGAATGGCTCTTAGACTATTCGGACGGTTCTATCTTGAATCCGGCAATGCCGGAAGTGAGAGACCATATCACCGCCATTATTCAAGAAGTCGTACAAAACTACGACATCGACGGTGTTGTCTTCGACGACTATTTCTACATGTCGGGGACGACCGACGACATGGACGACGAGTTATACCAGCAATCCAACCCCGACAACCTCTCTCGGGCCGACTGGCGACGTCAGAATGTAAATAAACTGATCGCTCAGGTCTACCGAATGATTCAATCGGAAAAGCCTTATGTGCGATTCGGTATCTCTCCCGCCGGTGTATGGTGCACCGATGCCACGATAGCCGAGCGATACGGCGTTACTCCTACCCCGGTAGGTTCTGACTGGGCGTACGACGATATCTTCTGCGATCCTATGGCATGGATACAAGAACATTCTATCGATTACATATCGCCGCAAATCTATTGGACGATAGGATCGAGCAGCGACTACACGCTTATCGCCGAATGGTGGAGCCAAATCGTAAGGCAATTCGGTTGTCATTTTTATTCGAGCCATTCGGCATCCGATTTGAGCTCGGCCAAAATGCCATCAAAATACGGAAAAACGACAACCGGTAGCCTATCGTTCGATTTAAACGGAGAAAAAGTTTCTTCCAAAGTGCTCTCTCCCATCGAACGGAAAACAGCCGAAGAAAACGAATACATCGTCGATGGCGCAACCGCTTCGTTCAAAGGCTCCGAACTGGTCAATCAAATTAAAGTAAACCGCACATATGACGAAACGGGAGCCCCGGGAAGCGTATTCTACAACATGCGCAAGGTAACCCATACTTCGGGAATGCTCTCCTTGTTGCGGTCGGACGTTTATAAATACCCGGCTCTAATACCGGCCATCAGCTGGAAAGCGACCTCCGATCCCGGATTAGTATCGAATATCGCTTTCACTAACGGTCAATTATCATGGACGGGAGCAGAGGGTATGCGATACGCCGTATATGCCGTACCGGAAAATGCGGCACAAACGACCGCTTGCCGGGATGCCCGCTATCTGTTGGGGCTCTCATACAGCACCGACTATTCCATACCGACAATTTATCGCACGGGGTATACATACGCTGTTTCCATCGTCGACCGTTACGGAAACGAGTATGCACCCTTGTTCATGGGAGCCACGGCAGGTACAAACGAAGCCGTGACATTAAACACTCCGGTAAACAACGGTACGGCCATAGGCAACTACGAGTTCACGTGGAGCAGTGTCGCCGATGCTTCCTATTATATAGACATTGCCCGCGACGATTTATTCACCGACCTCATACTCTCGCGGGAAACTACCGGTACTTCTTTCCCTTCGAGCTATCTGCCCGACTTGGAAAAAGGGACTTATTACTGGCGGATTCGTACACGAAAAGCCAACTGTTCGGACGGTATCTCTGCCGTATATGCATTCCAGTCCGGTCCGTTCGAAATAGAATCTCCGACCAAAGGAGCTACCGAAGTGTCTGTCACGCCTTCTATCACTTGGACCGAATATCCAAACGCTACGGAATACCGACTCGAAATAAACAAATACGACGACTTCCGCTCTATGGGTAAAGTTCTCGACCAACGATATAGCGAACACTCCATTACCCTCCCCGAAGGCGTATTGGTGGGAAATACGAAATATTACGCACGCGTAACCGCATACGCAGGCTCGACAGAAAGTATCAGTAAAACGACGAATTTCACGACAGAATCGAAAGAGCCGTCCATACCGGTCATTCTATATCCCACGCAGGGAGCGACGGTCGAAGCCACGTCCTTACAAGTACGCTGGGCAGAAGAACCGTTCGCCAGCACCTTCCGTATCGAATTACACACCAACGACCAGTTTACCCCGATACGAAACGTAAAAAGACAGACCGTAAACGCATTCACTTACGAAACGGAATTCGACAACTTGACCGACGGTACATGGTATCTGCGAGCCCGCTCGGAATACGTAGGAGGCGAAACGGAATATTGTGATACAATATCCTTCACTTTCAAAAATTCCTCAGGTATGGAAACTCTCGAAAAGAGAGGTAAATGTTATGTCATACAGGGTGAGAATCCCGCTCTCGTCGTAGGAAACGGTGCACGCCACATAACGGTCGATGTAGCTAACTTATCCGGGCAAATTATCGGGCGTTTTGCCGATATGGAAAATCCGGCAGCAGGAGACCGTATCGAATTGAGCGGGCTTGTACGTGGAGTCTACGTGGTCATCGTCCACATCGACGGGAAAAAAGAGATATTGAAATTGATACACTAACAATTTGATATATATTGAGTTATGCAATATAATTTTTCATTTATTTATTCATTTAATTTATTTTTATCATGAAAAGATTATTACTTGGGATGGTTGCTGCATGTATGGCAACATCGATGGTCGCTCAAGATCCGGCGACGTATGAAAAAGCAGGTGAATACACATTGGAAAATTTGTGGATGAAAGCTGCCACTACCGGAAATAATATGGGAGTAGCCGATCAGTTAGGTGGAGCCAGCGCTTCCCGTGGTATGACAGTTAAAGGAGACGAAATGTTGTTTGCGTACAGAGCTACTTTTACGGGTATCAAAATCTACGATTTGAAAACCGGAGAAAAGAAACGCGATGTTCAATTCGACACAGAAAAGTTTAAAATCACCTACACTTATACCAAAATCGATACTATCGTAAACGCTCCCGGCGACACGACATTCCAACAGACACCAATGGAAGAACAAAAAACGCCCGGATTCCTTTGCAACGATATTCAGGTAGACGATGCCGGAAACGTAGTTGTATTCAACATGTCCACTGCATTGAACGGCGAAGCTATCGGCGTTTGGAAAATCGACATGACGAGCGGAGAGCCCACCAAAGTAATGGAATTGGCCAACAAAGATGGTCTGCTCGACGGCTATCGTGTCGACTATTTTGCCGTGAAAGGCGATGTTACGAAAGATGCTATCGTCATGTTCCCAGTCAGCAGCGGGAAATATGTGATTCGTTGCGATATTAAAGACGGACAATTAGCCGGGCAAACAGGTGACTATGAAGGCTATAATTTCAAAGTTATCGAAATCAAATCCTATTACCCCGCAGAAGCTGTCGACAACGGAACCGGACCTCGTGTTTCAATCATCGATAACGACTACTTCTATTTGGACGGTTTCAATAGTGCAGCATCTCTCTACGACATGAGCGGTTCTTTGATCGAAAGCGTAGGTGATGCTCCCGAGGAATGCGCTATCAAAAACGTAGGAAATAACGGTATCTCTGAATTTACATTGAACGACAAACCTTTCTGCGCATACGTAATTTCCAATACGGCCACGACTCCTGCCCAAGCATGGAACATTATCGAAATGGGCGAAGGTCCTACATTTGCCGGTGCAACTTATTACTGGACATTCCCGCAAGGTGGTATGGGCGATATTTCGAACCCTGTTCGTACCGCATTGCCCCGTATCGCCAAAGTAACCGACAAAAACGGTAAAGAAGCTGCTTATATCGCTGTCTCCGCATCGGGTAGCGGAGCTGCCGTTTACAAAATGACTCCCGACGGATATGACAATGACTCTGAATCGGGTATCGCTAACGTAGCTGCCGACAACGTGAAGATATTCGTAAGCGGCGATGCCATTTATTTCTCTGGCATGGCAAACGCTGTCGTTTACAACTTCGCCGGACAAAAAGTAATGGAAGCTGCCGGTGTACAATCTATGGCCGCTCCTGCCGCCAAAGGCATTTACATTGTAAAAGCGATTATCGACGGTGTTGAAAAAGTTCAAAAAGTCGTTGTGAAATAAGCCCTTCGTGCTGAGCGACATTTAAAATCTATTTTTTAGAAGAAGGGCGGTATATGTAAGTTATATATATATCGCCCTTTCCTTTACCCTTCCCTATATAAAAGTTCAAAAAATATTCAATCTGCCTATCGTATCTCAAAAGTAAATGAGACTCCGACAAACGGGAGATTCGAGAATAAGATTTGAAAAAGAAGCTGAAATTCATTCTATCCGTATCGATTAAAACATTTCTAAACCAATCCTTTTGTATTAAACGGTTGCCCCTATGAAAAAGATTTTTACACTTCTCGCAATTTTTGCTTGTTTACCCATACTGCTCAGTGCCAAAGGCCCGGCAGTCATCGGTGGCAGCACCTACACGGCCGATACCCTCTCTCATTACAAAGTAGGCCCCGGAACTTATTACACCGCCATTCATTTCTATGGTCCCAAAGACATGAGAGCCTTTTATTTGGAAATCGACGCTACCAATCCTTATCTCTCTTTCCAATCGGTCTTGGGTCGGGATTCGTTGGTTACGTGCGAAGGCATTACCAACATGGCCGCCCGAAAAAGCAAAGAAGGCAGCCGTTATTTCGCCGGTACGAATGCCGACTTTTTCGCTACTTCGGGAGCTATCGGAACTCCGGTACACGGATGTGCGGTAGAAGGCCAATTGGCGAAAGTTCCCGTATCTTCGGGCCCTCAAACATCTTTCACGACAAACGACGAATGCTTCATCTCGTTCGTCACTTATGCAGGTGAACTCACCCATAACGAAACCACATATACCATACACAACGTAAACGGAAGCCGAAGTACCGATCAATTAGTACTCTACAACCGTTATGTCGGGAATTATACCCATACCAATGCTTACGGATATGAAATACCGGTAAGTCTCGCAGACGGAGAGAAATGGGGGCTGAACAAGACCGTGAAGCTGAAAGTGGCGGGTACGGGCTCGGCTGCCGGAAACATGGCTATCGCCGAAAACGGAGCCGTATTATCGGGGCATGGAACGTCTGCCGACTTTTTGCAAACCTTGCAACCCGGCGACGAACTGGAAATAAAAATAATGCTCCAACTCGAAGACGGCAGTTACCCCGACATTAATTGCATGGTAGGCGGGGACCGTAAAATATTGGAAAACGGAGAAGTTCTCGAAACCGATTGGGCAGAGCTCCACCCGAGAACGGCAATCGGTTACTCGGCAGACCGTAGCAAAGTGTACATGCTGGTAGTCGACGGACGTCAAGGCGGATATTCCGATGGCGCTACGACCAAACAAATGGCCGACATGATGAAATTCGCCGGAGCCGCCAATGCCATGAATCTCGACGGTGGCGGATCGAGCGGTATGTATATCGAAAAATACGGACAGGTGAACAGCCCCAGCGACGGACACGAACGCGCTGTCAGCAACGGTATCTTCGTGGTATCGAATGCCCCGGACGACAATACCGTAGCCGAAATCTTATGCACTTCGGCCTACTACTCTCTCCCCAAAAACGGCATATTCACACCCCATTTCATGGGATACAACCAATACGGGTATCTGATAGATACCGATTTACAAGGCGTTACATTGCGTTGCGACGAGTCTCTGGGATATATAAAAGGAACCGACACATTCGTAGCTTCGGGTGACGGCAAAGGAAAACTATATGCGACTTACAATGGCATAGAAACCTCCATCGATATAGTCATCAACGAGCCGCAAGGTCTTACGCTTCGACTCGATTCGGTCATCAACGACGGGCTTTATGAATATCCCATCGAAGTAACAGCCATCGTTAACGGAGAGAGTATGCTCATTTCTCCCGATGTATTTTCATGGACCGTTCAAGACCCGACGATATGCGCCGTCACCGAGGGACTTTTAAAGGGCATCGCGAACGGTAAGACCGATATATATTGCCGTCAAGACGACTTTACCGACACGCTATCGGTAACCGTACAAATTCCCGACAGGCGCAACAGAGCGATAGACGATTTCTCGGATGCCTCGTCATGGGACATCACCAACTCAGCATTGAAAGACATATCGATCGTACCGACAGCACAGGGAACAGAATTGCGATATACATTCAGTTCAGGCCGCGCTCCCTATCTGCAAATCGCCAAAGACATTTACCTGTACAGTCTCCCCGACTCCATGCGAATCACGCTCAACACCGGAGCGACCCAAGTGAGTAAAATAGCACTGTCGATGAAAAACAATGCATCGAGTACTTCCACATTGACCGAATTCGAAAATATACCCCAAAATACCGACCATGTTATCTCGATTCCCATGAACGGATATTTCGAAAACTACCGCGACATGTCGTTATATCCCGTGAAATTCCAAAGTCTGAAATTATTTATCCTCGGTTCGTCTCAAACGGCAGGGAACCCATATACTATCGCACTCAAAGAATTTTCGCTCATTTATGACGGTATCACGGTAAACGTATCGAATCCCGAAATAGCTTCCTTGCTGCGGGTTTACCCCAACCCTGTCGAAGCAGGTGCATCTCAAATACATTTCGTTTTACCCCAAAATGCCGATGTAAACTGTGAATTGTACAACCTCGGCGGGCAGCTTCTAAACCGAGTAGAAATGGGACAAACACCAGCGGGAGAAATTACCCTGCCGATAGGTAATTTGGCGAACGGAACTTACCTACTGAAAATATATCGTAACGGCATCGCCGATAGCGTGAAAATCATTGTCAAGTAAAAAAATCAATATAAAAAAGTCATGAAAAAGATATTCAGCTTCCTTCTTTCCGGGGTATTGTCTCTCTTTATTTATGCTTCGGGAATAACCATCGGAGGCAAAACCTATGCGGTAGATACCATCGTACACTCGCACGATATAGGTCCCGGTACGAAATATGCCTTTTACGATATACCCGCCTATCCGCTTAAATTCCATGTCATGGAAGTGGACCTTACCAATCCATACGTAGACATCGAGACTTGCCTTAGCGGAGACAAAGCCGTCGCAACGGAGACTCCGTCGAGCATGTCGGCTCGCAACAACCGTCCGGGGCACGAAGTCCTCGGTGCGACGAACGGCGACTTCTATCAATTTCAAGATCCCATCGAAATAGGAATTCCCCGCAGCGGGCAATACCGTCGGGGCGAATGCGTGACGAATCCGGTAGGGCGCGCCTCATTCGTCCTCACTCCCGATCGGGTTCCTTACATCGACCGTGTAAACTTCGCCGGAACCGTACGTTCCGGCGATAACAGCCATCGGTTACACGCCGTAAACATGCAACGTCTGGAATGGGAAACAGAAACCGCCCCAAACTTCATGCTGCTATACACCAACGCCTACGGTACGGAAACTCACGCCACCACCGGCGGAACGAAGGTCATGCTGCATGCCAAAGAGGGCGAATTGTTTTTCGGAGCGAACAAAAACATCGTGTGCGTTGTCGATTCGGTTTTCGCCAATCCGGGCATATCGCCTATTCCCGAACAAAGAGCGGTCTTATACGGAGTAGGCACAGCCGAAACCTTTTTGAAAAGCCTCTCGGCCGGCGACGAACTGACTGTCTTTTTAGGTACAGATCTTGCCTCGACTCCGGGTTTGCTGACCGACTTCAAGGAACAAATGGGCGGAAGCGACCACATCATATTGAAAAACGGAGTCCCGGCCGACGTATGGGACGAAGAACACCCCAGAACATGCATGGGTATTTCGCAGGATAAAACCAAAGTCTATCTTATGGTAGTAGACGGCCGTCGGGCAGGATACTCGGCAGGGGCAACCCTCAGTGTATTAGGCGATCTGTTCCTTGCCATAGGCGCATACGATGCTGTCAATCTCGACGGCGGAGGATCCTCGGCAATGGTTATCAACCAACAAATAGTCAATCGACCTTCCGATAATAAGGAACGAGCTGTCGGTAACGGCGTACTGGTCATTTCAAAAGCGCCGATCGACGATGTTACCGCCCGATTGGAATTCGAGCCAATTCACTATATACTTCCCTCCTACTGTCGGTTTATCCCCCAAGTGACGGCATACAACCAATACGGATTGATCGTGAACCCCGACTTCAAGGATTATACGCTTTCCTGTTCCCCCGAAATAGGTTACATAGACGAGAGCAATGCATTCGTAGCTTACGGTAATCCGGGACACGGAACCATCACGGCAACCTACAACGGCATATCGGTGACAAAAGATGTAACCATACAAGAAACCGATTTCGCCATGCGTCTCGACTCCGTAATTTTGGACGGATACGAAGAGTATCCCATCGAAATATCGGCTACAATCGACGACAAAGAATTCGTACTGAATCCGTCGACCCCTCAATGGGAGGTCGCCGACCCGGAAATATGCGGTATATCGAACGGCGTTTTATCGGGTCTGAAAAACGGCGTAACGACTGTAACCGGAAAACTCGATGATTTTACCGGCTCTTTGAAGGTAAAAGTAGAAATACCGCAAACTCATATTCAACAGGCCGACCAGTTCACCTCCGGCTGGGAACTCACAAGTATCTCGGCGATAAACGACGTGGCTCTGACACCCCATGCGAATGGAGAAACAAACCTCGAATACACATACAAAAGCGGCAGACAGCCTTACATACAAATGGCTAAAACTTTCAGCTTTTACAGTATCCCCGATACATTCAGAATAACGCTCAACACAGGCGACACCAAATGTTCCAAAATAACCATGTCGATGAAAGGCGGACTTATGTCGACCTCGCAAATCATGGAATGGCCCGCAGTGAACCCCAACGAAGACTTCACCTACGAAGTCGCCATGAACGACTTCTTGGACGATAAAGAAGACCTCGGCAATTACCCCGTACAGTTCCAATATCTTAAATTTTTCTTGGATGCCTCCTCACAGACCGCAGGACAAAAATATAAGATTCGCATCAAAAATTTCGATTTGGTATACGACAAAGTCACTTTGAGCGTCCCAAACATTGCATTGGCATCCGCGTTACGAGTTTTTCCTAATCCGGTTAAAGCCGGTGAGACAGACGTATATCTGCAAATCGAAGAACCGGCCGAAATATCGGTACAAGTGTACGACTTGAACGGGAAACTGCTCGTCTCGAAAAATTACGGGAAATGCGAAAGCGGAATCATAGCCATACCCATTTCGAGCCTGCAACCCGGCAACTATCTGCTGAACATCAACAAAGACGGTAAAAGCGATGTCGCCAAACTGATTATCAAATAAATCACTTATTCACAAAATCATGAAAAAGGAACTATTCGTTTTCGCCTTATCTGCTCTATGCGGATTAAGTGCCGAAGCAACCATAAACATCGCAGGCGTGGAGAAACAGGTAGACACGCTGGAATGCCGTACGGTAGGGCCGGGCGTTCAATATGTGCGTATGCACATGCCCGAATATCCACTGGACGTCTATACCATGACTATCGATCTGAACAATCCGTATAACGATGTGGATGCTTTCATCGGGAAAAACCATGCCGGAAGTACCGAGGCCATGACCTCGGCATATACCCGATTGTCCACTCCCGAACATCAATCCATCGGATCGATAAACGGTAACTTCTGGATTGTTTCAGGACAAAATATGGACGACCGCCTGCTGGGACAACCGCACAGCGGTTGTATAGTGAACGGAGAAATAGCCACTGAACCGAATGGCTGGAACCGAGCCGGACGAGGAGACGAAATAGAGAAATTGCAGGAGATAGGATTCGTCGTACTCGACCAAGACAAAAAAATGTGGATCGACGACATGAATTTCGAGGCGAAAGTCATAAACGCCGCTAATGAAAAAAGTTTCGACATCGCCGAAGTGAACCGTATCCGCAATGAAAACGAAATTGTACTTTACAACCACTTTACCGGACAAACGACCAGCGACATCGACGGAACCGATGTACTCATCAAGCCCATCGAGGGAGCATCGTGGGGGCTTAACAAGGACGTGGAATGCGTCGTAACCCGTATCGTGCAAAGCAAAGGCGGAACCGAACTCGAAGAGGGTGAATATGCTCTTTCGGGAAACGGAACAGGAGCAGAGTTTCTAAACCAAATGAATGTCGGCGATAAAGTAAAGATAAATACAAAACTTACTACCCGCACTGACAATCTGATTCCCATAGCCGAGCAAATGCTCACCGGTAACGCTCTCGTCATGAGGGAAGGGAAATTGACTCCCCGAAACGAAAACGAAGCATATAACTCACAAACCTATTCACGCTCGGGCATAGGCATGTCGCAAGACGGAAAGACACTCTATCTGATCGTTATCGATTACAAGTCGAGCACTTCGGTAGGGACAAACACGGCGACGATGTGTTACATACTGAAACAAGCGGGAGCTTGGAACGTGGCCAACATGGATGCCGGAGGATCGGCTCAGATGATGTTGAGAGGCAAGCTCGTCAACAACCCGGCCGACGGAAAGGAACGTCCGGTATCGAACGGATTCATGATCTTCACCAACGCTCCCGAAGACAACACGTTGAACAGCCTTGCTTTCGATAATTACAATTTGGAAGTTCCTTCCTACTCTTGTTTCGAGCCGACTATTCTGGGATACAACTCATACGGCGTATTGATCGATACCGATGTGCAAGAATTTACATTAAGTTGCGATGCCTCGTTAGGAACCATTTCTTCGGACGGAAAAAAATTCTATGCCTCGCCGAATGCGACTTCGGGTTACCTTCACGTCACTTCGGGAACAGCGACAGGAAAAATAAAGGTAACTGTAAAAGAAGCGGATATCGTCATGAAGAACAGTGAAATCATAGCCGACAAGGCTCACCCCTACTCTCTCGAAGTCATTTCTCATATCGGCGAAAACACGTTCACATACGACCCTTCGTCATTGTCTTGGAGTATCGAAGACCCGACTGTCTGCAAAATCGAAAACGGAATATTGACCGGAATAAAAAACGGAACGACGAACATTACCGGCAGCATAGGCAACTTCTCCGGAAACATGAAGGTAACCGTCGAAATACCGGAATCCCCCAAAATCCCGGCCGACGATTTTTCCGGCTGGACTACAAAATCCATCAGCTCCATCACCGATGCCACCGTTACTCCTTCGGGGAACAATCAGGCCATATTGGGATTCACTTACAAAACCGGACGACTCCCATACGTAGAAATGGACAAAGCGATTACTCTTTACAGTATTCCCGATACCTTGCGCATGCTAATCAATAGCGAGATACCCGTGTCGAAAATACAAATAGCCTGCAAAGCCAATGGCGACAAAGAGCAGTATTTCGAATACGAAGGAATAACAGTCAATGAAGATTATCTCATCAGCATTCCTCTGTCCGATATCACCGGAAAAAACAACAGAGGAGGATTTCCCGTCTCTCTGAATTATATCAAATTCTATATCAACACGACCGGAACGAATAGCGGACAAGCCTATAAGATACATATCAAAGAGTTCTCTCTGGTCTATAACGGCATAGAAAGCGGAATAGACGAGACGGTGGCCGGTAACAAAAACATGGTCGTCTACCCGAATCCGATAACGGGCAATACCCTCTTCTTACAGGGAGAGAACATCGTTCCCGGTTCGTTGATACGCATATACGACCGAGTGGGGGCATTGATACTGGAACAACTACTCGACGAAACAGGAATCGTAAACATCGGCGACCAACAGCCGGGTGTATACATCGTGAACGTGCAAAATGAGCTAGGGACCCATGTATGCAAAATCGTTATTCAATAACTTAATTCATTATAATCCATGAGAGTAAATTTAACCATAATCCTGCTAGCATGTATCGCATCGCTATCGGGACAGAATGTAAAAGTTACCAAACATTACGAGATAACCCCTTCGGTCGGACAATCGGCCTTCTATCCGATACTTAGTCCCGACGGGAATCGAATCGTATATACCTCTGAAAATTTTTCCGGCTTAAAATCATACGATTTTGCGTCAGGGAAAACCCAGATTATCACTACTGCCGAGGGAGCCGGGTTCGACCCGATTTTCAGCACCGACGGTTCAACGGTGTATTATCGGCCGCAAAGCATCATAAACGGACGTGTTCACCGATCTTTGAAAGAATATAACTTGATCGAGAAAGCCGAAAAACAACTTATCGCCCCAACCCGCGATTTGAAACGTCCGGTCGCCATCTCAGGCGGTATGGAAGTAGTGGCCGACAATAAACTTATGAAAAGTACAGGCTCTCAAATAAGCGGGAACTATGTCTATTCCATCATCAAAGAGGGAAAAATAATCGTGTGCGACGGTAAAAGCACCCGCATATTACGTCCTTACGGCGACAAAGTGGAAAGTTATTTGTGGACAGCCGTATCGCCCGACGGATCCAAAATCGTGACTTATGCCATAGGCGTAGGAACCGTTGTACTCGATATGCAGGGTAACATACTTGCCGAACTGGGCGACTACGAATCCCCTACGTGGTATGGCAACGATTTCGTTGCAGCCATGAAAGCGACCGACGACGGTCACCAATTTACTTCGTCGAAAATCGTATTGTTAGACTGCAACAGTAAACAAGTACACGATTTGACATCTCCTTCCGAAATGGGTATGAATCCGTCGGCCTCGGCCGAAGCAGGCAGAATAGTGTACAGCACGGTCGAAGGAAAACTTTTTATGTTGGAATTGAATGTAACGAAATAACCTCATCGCCATGAAAAAATATTATATCATTCTCATTGCCTTCTTGGGCTGTTTAGGCTTGCAAGCCAAAGATATGACCGGACTTAAAATTTACATCAATCCGGGTCACGGCGGTTATGACTCGGACGACCGCAATGTAGCCGTATATCCGTATGCACAAGGCGACACACTCGGTTTTTGGGAATCCTCGTCGAATCTGCACAAAGGATTGATGTTAAGAGAACTGCTACAAGAGCAGGGAGCTACCGTAGCGATGTCTCGCGTATTAAATCGGACGGAAGACGATCGAGGGCTCGAAACCATCGGGCGGGAAGCCAGCGAATGGGAGGCCGACCTGTTTTTCTCCATACACAGCAATGCGACCGGCACGAGCCGCCGGGATAATTTCCCGATGATGTTGTTCAGAGGATATACCGAAAATCCGGTAAAGCCCGAGGACAAGGTAGCGGCAAAGATACTGTTCAAGCACCTTATCGAAAACCAAGTAACCTATTGGACTCAAACGGAAGAGTATGTCGTGGGCGATTTTGACTTCTATCCCGACTGGAACAATGCAGGATTGGGAGTCCTCCGAAAATTAACCGTCACCGGGTTTCTTTCAGAAGGTTCTTATCACGACTATGTGCCCGAAACATATCGTTTGCTCAACATGGACTACAAATGGATGGAAGCATGGCATTTCACCAAAGCTGTCATGGAATACTTCGACACAGAAGGATTCACAACGGGAAATATCGCCGGTGTTATTTATGATAGCCGCATGACCCGTACCGAATCGTATGTACAACACGGAAGAGACAAGCAAGTGCCATTATGCGGAGCCACAGTAACCCTGTTGCCGAACAATATCACCTATACGACGGATAACCTATACAACGGCGTATACATGTTTAAAAACCTCGCTCCGGGTAATTACCAGCTAAAAATCGCAGCGGAAGACCATTACGATCGGACAATCGATGTAACAGTGACAGCCAATACAATAAGTTATACCAATGTGGCTATGGACAGAGTGAGAAATACAGCACCGGAAGTCACCTCTTACAGCCCTGTCATGGAAAACGAAACAGACAGCATCAACTGTACGACTCCCATTGTCTTGAATTTCAATTGGGATATGGACACGGAATCTGTACAAAAGGCTTTCTCGATCGACCCTCCCGTAGAAGGGAACATTACATTCGAAGATTCACAGTACCGAATGGTATTTACTCCCACTCGTCCTTACGAGGTAGCTACCCTATATACCGTAAAACTCGACAAACGTGCAAAACACCCGGGTAATATGTCTATGGCCGAAGATTTTTCCTTCACGTTCTTAACGCAGGGAAGAAACCAATTGAAACTATTGGCAGCCAGCCCCTCGGAAGGAGCGGTACTACACTATCCGAAACCGACGATCGAAGTAAGATTCGATAATGTTCTCGACCCTGTCAATATTCGAGACCTCATCAAATTACAGGATAATGAAGGAAACGATGTCAGCATCAACTTGCGTTCTGCCAAATACAACCAGTTAGGAGACTCCTACGGGAACTATTATTTTACCACAGCTGCCGATTTGAAACAAGGACAAAATTATAAATTGAAAATAGATGCCTCGTTGCACGATGTGGAAAATATAGCGATCGTAGACCCCATCGAAATCAATTTTACCGCCGGAGATGTAAGCCGCTCCGAAACAGCCGTCGAGGAATTCGAAACTCCCGACATGATTACATTCGATGCGGCCCAAAGTATCGGGACAACCACTGCAAAAACGATTCGCTCTACCGCTCAAAAACTGTTCGGTAGCGCATCTTACAATTTCACATACACATTCAATGCAGACGAAGCTCACGCCGTATTCACGACAGCCGATACATTCGGAAGTTCCACTGTGGTCGACAATACCCAAACTATCGGTATGCACATTTACGGCGATCTTTCTTGCGACGAAATATGGCTGCAACTATCCTCTGAGAACGATACACAAGAGATTTTATTGACGAATGTCGATTTCAGAGGCTGGCAATTCCGAGAAACCCGTTTGGACCAGCTGAATCCGGGAAAAAACTATCGCATAAGCGGTATAAAGATAACGAGAACAAAACCGTTCTTCTCCGAATCGGGTAGTTTCTTCTTAGACAATATGCTGGTATATACCTCCTCGGACATTCACTTTATCGCTACATCGAAAGCCGTAAATGTTTATCCTAATCCGGCCTCCGATATATTAAAAATTCAGTCTGACACCTCCGTACAACGATGGACCCTGTACAGCCTATCGGGAAGCTGTATCGCTACCGGTTCGGAAACAACGATAGATACCTCGAACATTCCCTCAGGAACGTACTTGTTGAAAATACAGACCGAAGGAAAAGAGTTCTGTTATCCGGTTTTGATTGTACATTGACAAAGGATTAAGAATATACGGGCGATAAAGTATAAACAATCTGCTTTGTACTTTACCGTCCGTATTTTTATCGTACTATTTTTAACAGAATTTTGATACTTTACAGTAAAATAAGTATTCTATTTGGAAAATGAAGAAAGATATTTTATCTTTGCATAAGATGCAGAAATAGGTTGTGCCTCAGTAAAATCGATGCTAACATTGTTTCTACTTTCGAACGGCACTATTCTCATAAAAGATAAACGACACTCGCCGATACGAAAATTAATTTTCATTACGGCCGTCTGTTCTATCTTTATAAAGAGTTGAATGATGCCAGAAAGCACATCTATCAAGATTTTTTATTTATGAAAGTTATAGCAGAAAGTGGTTCCACGACAACAGAATGGGTTCTCGTCGATGGAAAAAATGTTTTGGAAAGAAGCTTTACGGAAGGAATAAATCCCTTTTTCCAAACGAGAAGGGAAATAAGCCACAGTATCCGTCTCAATTTACCGGAAACTTTTTTTAAGAAACGATGGGAACGGGTCTATTTTTATGGCGCCGGATGTGCCAATCTGGATAAGAAAAACATACTCGAAGCCTCGTTAGTAGCACAGTTCAAAACACCCATTTCGGCGGAAAGCGATTTATTGGCTGCCGCCAGAGGTTTGCTAATCGACAAACCGGGAATAGCCTGTATCTTGGGGACCGGTTCGAATTCTTGTCTATACGATGGAGAACGTATCATTAAAAACGTACGTTCCGCCGGATATATCTTAGGAGACGAAGGCAGTGGGGCTGCTATGGGACGACGTTTTTTAAGTGACTATTTAAAGAACCTTACTCCAAAGGACCTCTGCGATGCTTTTCATGAAAAATTCAAAGTTACTCCGGACGAGATTATGGACTCCATATATAACCACCCTTTCCCCAACCGTTCGCTTTCTACTTTCTCCTATTTCTTGAAAGACCATCTGGACAACAAATATGCTTTCAATTTAGTCTATGAAGAATTGATGAGATTCTTCCAAAGAAACATTATCCAATATGACTATAAATCATATCCGGTTTATTTCATGGGTAATTTGGCCTATACCTACGCCGATATTCTCGATTTGGTAGCTAAGGATTTCGGATTGAATATAGAAAAAACGGGAAAAAGCCCTATGCAGGGACTCATCGAATATCACTCGATCTACGGGTAAAGATATCTCATTATTTCGATTTATACTCATATGCAGGATCGTATCGACAGATTCTGCATATTTTTTTCTTGTAAAAAAGAGAGATGAATTCATATTAAAAAATACTAAATATATGTTCTCGAATCAAAAACATATATTATATTTGTATGAACCATAGTAGAGAGGTATCTACTCATGAACTTTCAGCACCTAAAATAACGCTGTAAAAAGTTCTAACAAAGAGAAAATAGATTGACAAAAAACAAGAACCGAAGTTTATCCATTCGAAAAACATGAAAGAGAACCGATATATTTTATCATTTATAATTTTCTTATTAAGCTCACTATCAATCCATTCACAAACGCATAGCGACCTAAGAACGACTGTCGAAGAAGCACTTGTTTCTCTAAAACCCGAACACTTAGCCATCGGTGAAATAAAATTAGATACGCTTCTTTTAGAAAAGGGCAACAAACTTGTCGTTCAAATGAACGATGAGTTTTCTTATCTTCCATTCAGAAAGGAACTCGTTAAACGAGCCTATGACACCATACGTTCTATTTTACCTCCGGACTTGAAAAAGAAAAAACTTTTCATTCTTACCAGTGGCTATGAAATAAGCGAATTGATTCCTTTCGCCGACAACCGCAAAAGATTCGAAATTCATTGCGAGCGACCGATCGTCAGCCCAATAAAATGTCACTACCTTCCTACAAAAGGTTTACTCAACAGACATATCGCTCTATGGCAAAGTCATGGATACTATTTCGAACAATCCTTGAACCGATGGGAATGGCAACGTGCCCGGATTTTCGAAACCGTAGAGGATCTGTACACCCAAAGTTTCGTCATGCCGTTCCTAACCCCCATGCTTCAAAATGCAGGAGCCTATGTATTTTCTCCTCGTGAACGAGATACGAACCGGCACGAACTCATTGCAGACAACGACAATGCCGATACTTATTTCGAAACAGGAACCGAAAAGGTAAAATGGGAGAACGGCGGCACAGGATTCGCCCATACAGTCTCGGTCTATACCGGCACTCGAAACCCGTTCGACGACGGAAGTTTCAGACAAACAAAAACCACGACCGATCCCCGGAAAGAGATACAGGCCCATTGGTATGCTCCGATACCCCAAACCGGGAAATATGCAGTTTATATCGCCTACCGCACAGTCAAAAACAGTACCGACGACGCTTTATACACCGTATATCACAAAGGCGGAAAAACACAGTTCAAAGTCAATCAAAGTATGGGCGGCGGCACATGGATATATTTAGGACATTTCGATTTCGCCAAAGGTGAAAACGCCCATGTAGAACTCAGCAATCTTTCCCGAAAAAATGGAAAAACAGTCACGGCCGATGCGGTGAAAATAGGAGGCGGATATGGCAATATCGCCCGACGAGTAGACGATTCGCACATCGACGAAAATCCGGGAAATTCATCGATAAACTATTCCTATACGACAAGCGGTTATCCCCGTTTCACCGAAGCCGCCCGCTATTGGCTACAATGGGCGGGATTCCCCGAAAAAGTCTATTCCCCCAGTCAAGGGAAAAACGACTATACCGACGATTACAAATGCCGGGGAGAATGGGTCAATTATCTGGCAGGAGGTTCGGACATACTGCCCGACAGTTCAGGATTGAACGTTCCCTTAGACCTCGCTTTCGCTTTCCATTCCGATGCGGGCACAACCAAAAACGACTCGATAATCGGGAGCTTAGGAATTTATTTTACCGGAAAAGGGAGAAAGACCTATGGGAAAAACACTCCCAGACAAGTTTCTCGTTATCTCACCGATGTCGTATTGACACAAATCGCCGACGACATACGAGAGACTTATGAACCGGAGTGGAACCGCCGAGGCATGTGGAACAAATCCTATTTCGAAGCCCGTGTACCCGAAGTCCCTACCATGCTCCTCGAATTGCTGTCTCACCAAAATTTCGCCGACATGCGTTACGGGCTCGACCCACGATTCAGATTTTTGGTTTCCAGAGCCATATACAAGGGTATTCTAAAATTTATCGCCAAACAAAACGACTATGAATATCAGGTACAACCCCTGCCGGTAAATCATCTGAGAACGGAGTTCATCGGGACGCACGAAATAAAACTGACATGGCGTGCCGTCGAAGATCCGTTGGAACCGACGGCCACTCCCGAAAAATATATCGTCTACACCCGAATCGGAAACGGAGCGTTCGACAGTGGCACACTTGTATCGGACACTTCATACACGAAAAGTATAATACCCGATTCGATTTATAGCTTCAAAGTCACAGCCGTAAATTCGGGAGGAGAAAGTTTCCCTTCCGAAACGGTGTCGCTTTGTCGCTGCTCGCAAGAAAAAGGCACGGTCATGGTTATTAACGGATTCGACCGGATAAGTGCACCCGACAGTTTCGAAATAGACACCCTCATGGCAGGCTTCGACACACGCAAGGACTTCGGAGTGCCTTACCTCTACGACATCAGTTTCATCGGCGAACAATATGAGTTTCGACGAAATATCCCGTGGATAGACGATGATGCTCCCGGATTTGGAGCCAGTCGTGCCGACTATGAAACCCGCGTCATCGCCGGGAACACATTCGACTATCCGTATATACACGGCCTAGCCATAACGAATGCCGGATATTCTTTCCTATCGGCAAGCGACGAAGCTATGACCGACCAACTCGTCGCCTTGAACGATTATCGTATCGTTGACCTCATTCTCGGAAAAGAAAAACAAGTGAAAATAGGTAGAGGTGTCACCGACAGAGCATTTAAAACATTCCCCGAATCCCTGCAAACGATCATTGCCGACTATTGTGAAAACGGAGGAAACATCTTCGTCTCAGGAGCCTACGTCGCTACCGATTTATGGGACAACGGAGATGTGAATGAAACCGACAAACGATTTGCCAATGAAATCTTGCACTATACTTGGAGAACAGGACAAGCCTCGGTCAGCGGACAGGTGAAACCCGCAGCTTCGCCGTTCCCTGCATTCGACACGCTCCATGTCGAATACCACAATACGCTCAACGAAAATTGTTATGCGGTAGAATCGCCCGACGGGATAGAACCTTTCGGAAAAGGAAGTTATACCATACAACGATACGGGGAAAACAACATCGGCGCCGGAATCTTCTATCGGGGACAGCGTTATAACACATGCATTTTAGGATACCCGTTCGAAACCATCAAAACGGACAAACAAAGGAATGAGCTGATGAATGCCATTCTATCATCTTTCGACCAAATAATAACCCATCAATAAGTTATGAAAAGAATTTATCTTTCTCTCTCGCTTTTATTGCTTGTCATTATCGGCAGTAGAGCCGCAAACTTCAAATACGCATTTCTCACCGATATACACATTACCGCCGGAGATTCTATCCCTTACAACGATTTAGCCCGGTCGGTAAACCAAATCAACGATACTCCGGGCATTGAATTTGCCATTGTATCGGGCGACATCACCAATATAGGAGACCGTCAATCGATGGAAGTGGTCAAATCGCTACTCGACGGACTGAATGTCGAATACCATATCATTCCCGGTAATCATGAAACGAAATGGAGTGAATCGGGAGTAACCGATTTCGCAAGGGTATTCGGAAGCGAAAGATTCAAATTCGAACATGACGGTATCTTATTCATGGGAGTAAATTCAGGCCCCATCATACGAATGGCCGACGGTCACGTAGCGCCTCAGGACATCGACTGGATCAAAACGGAATTGGACAAAGCCGGTAAAGAAAAGCCCGTAATCTTTATCACTCACTACCCCCTACAACCGGGCGATGTAGATAACTGGTACGACGTTACCGATGCCATACGCCCCTACAATATCCGCCTCGTCATGGGCGGACATTACCACAAATATATGCAACTGGAATACGATGGTATCCCCGGTATTCTGTGCCGGTCGAACCTAAGAGCCAAAGAGAAAACAGGCGGATACTCTCTGTGTGAAGTCACCCCTGATTCTATTTTCATTTACGAGCATAAAATAGGTAATGTCCCTACCCGTAAAGGAGCATACTCCATGACCGGAATGAATTATCCCAAAAGCAATGCCGGTTATCCTCGTCCTGATTACTCGGTTAACAAAGAGTTCCCGCAAGTTTCGGAGCAATGGCTCGTCAGAAGCGGATATGAAATATTCTCCTCACCTGCCTATTGGGATAAAAAAGTTTACGTAGGCGATGACTCCGGGGCCATTTCCTGTTATTCGGCCACCGACGGCCGAAAACAGTGGAGTTTCAAATCGGATATGCGTATCATAGGGACACCTGCCGCCGATAAAAACGTCGTCGTATTCGGCTCTGCCGACATGAATATATACGGTCTGAATGCATCCAACGGCCGACTGTTGTGGAAAATAAACACCGAAGCACCCGTATTGGGAGCAGTTACCATACAAAACGGAATCGCCTACATCGGAGGCAGCGACCACAAATTTCGCGCAATCGACATCAAATCGGGAACTGTCGTTTGGAGTTACGACGGCGTAGAAGGCTACATAGAAACCAAACCCCTCGTTTACGACAATCTCGTGATATTCGGAGCATGGGATAAAAACCTCTATGCCCTCGATAAGAAAACAGGAAAAGAAGTTTGGAAATGGCACGAAGGGAAACCGGGTAGATTCTATTCGGCAGCGGCCGTTTGGCCCGTGGCGGCAAATGGGAAAGTATTCATCGCCGACCCCGAAAGAGCATTGACAGCTATCGATGCTTCTACCGGAAAAACCGTATGGAGAACCAAAGAATCGATGGTACGTGAGACCGTCGGCCTGTCGGAAGACAAACGGAGAATTTACAGTAAAACCATGAACGACAGTGTCGTATGTTACTCTGCCACTACCGACTTCCCTGAAAAAATATGGGCTTCGAATGTCGGATTCGGATATGAGCACGCCCCGTCCATGCCGGTTGAAAAAGAGGGTGTTGTTTTCGGCAGTACCAAAAACGGATTGATGTTCGGGTTGGATGCCCACACAGGCAAAGTACTCTGGAAACACAAAGTGGGTAATTCGCTCATCAGTACACTCGTACCGCTTTCTAAAAACAAATGCCTGTTTACTGCCACCGGCGGTGAAATAGGATTGTTGGTAATCGATTATAAAATAAACAAACACAAATAATTTTCCCTATGAAAACAATAAACTGTTTCATACCTTTTTCTGGTAAAGTTCAAGTTACCGAAACCATCAAAGGATTACGCAACTGCGAATATGTGAAGAACATATATTTGCTATCTTCGGAAAAAAGCAAAGAGCAAATAGAAGGTTGTGAAATATTGGACATTTCGTTGCTCAATGCCTCAACCACTATGAAACTTTTGGCAGCGTACAGCGATGCCGATTTCACATTGCTTTATACGAAACACACCACATTAGAGTTAGGATACTTCGCACTCGAACGTATGGTTCACATCGCCGAAGATAGCCAAGCCGGTATGGTATATGCCGATTCCTACCATGTAATCGACGGTGAACAGAAGAAAGCCCCGGTCATCGACTATCAGTTCGGCAGTTTGCGAGACGATTTTAATTTCGGTTCCCTGCTGTTATTCAACGCCGAAGCACTCAAAGATGCAGTTGCCCGCATGAAAACCGATTTCCAATTTGCCGGATTATACGACCTCCGTCTGAAATTATCTCAAAAAACATCGTTAGTACACATTAACGAATATCTCTATTCCGAAGTAGAAAACGATACCCGAAAAAGCGGAGAGAAAATATTCGATTATGTAAATCCCAAAAACCGGGGCGTACAAATAGAAATGGAAGCCGCATGTACCGAACACTTGAAAGAAATAGGCGGTTATCTCGAACCGGTATTCGAAAAGATCGAATTCAACGCCGACAATTTCGAATACGAGGCTTCGGTAATCATTCCCGTACGGAACCGTGTACGCACCATTGCCGATGCCATCGACTCGGTCTTGAAACAAAAAACGAACTTCAAATTCAATCTGATTATTATCGACAACCACTCGACCGATGGAACCTCGGAGGCTATCGATCGCTTTGCCGGCGACGAAAGAGTAATCCATCTTATTCCCGAACGAAATGACTTAGGTATAGGCGGTTGCTGGAACATGGGCGTACATCATTCCAAATGCGGGAAATTTGCCGTACAATTAGACAGCGACGATGTATACAACAACGAAAATACCCTGCAAACCATGATTGATGCATTCTATGCCCAAAACTGCGGTATGGTCGTAGGAACTTACATGATGACCGATTTCAATATGAACATGATTGCTCCGGGTATCATCGACCACAAAGAGTGGACTCCCGAGAACGGACGGAACAATGCACTCCGCATTAACGGATTAGGCGCACCCAGAGCCTTCTACGCGCCACTGCTCCGTCAAGTGAAGGTTCCCAATACGAGTTATGGCGAAGACTATGCCCTCGGTTTGAACATCTCGCGCCATTACCAAATAGGGCGCGTTTACGAAGTAGTTTATTTGTGTCGCCGTTGGGACGACAACTCCGACGCTTCACTGAGTATCGAAAAGATGAACGCCAACAATTTATATAAAGATCGTATTCGTACATGGGAATTACAAGCCCGCATCGCCATGAACAAAAAATAATGCAAATGAAAGTTACATCGGAACAAGCCAAACAATTACTGACCGACCAACTCTCCGTATGGGAATCGGCGCGTGACAATTACAAAGCATTGGAAGCGGTACAGGTTAAAGAACTAACGGTAGAAGGTTGTACGGTCAAGATACAATTCAACCCGGCCCGTATCGTATCTTCGGCAGCCAAAGTGGATACTCAATCGCTGAAAGAGCGCAAATGTTTTTTGTGTGCCGAAAACCGTCCGGAAGTGCAAGAAGGATTACCCGATGGCAGCTATACATGGTTGATTAATCCTTTCCCCATATTCCCGGAACACTTTACCATTCCGGTAAACGAGCACCTACCGCAACTTATCGAAAAGAGATTTGGCGACATGCTTCGTTTGGCACAGACCGCCGAACATTACGTACTGTTCTATAACGGCCCTAAATGCGGAGCATCGGCCCCAGATCATGCTCATTTCCAAGCCGGTAACAAAGGATTTCTACCTCTCGAAAAGGAGTTGAAAAAGTATAGGCGCATTCCCATACGAACCGAAAAATCGGCTCGTCTAAGTCAAGTCGAGGATTATATCTGTCCCTTCTTCCTTATCGAAGCGGAATCGGAAGAAGCCGCCGAAAAGCTCTTTGTGAAGCTCTATAACGCACTCGAACTAAAAGAGGGCGAACCGGAACCCATGATGAACATACTCACATGGTATGAAGATGGTAAATGGAGCTCTTGTATTTTCCCGAGAGCCCAGCATCGACCGTCGTGTTATTTCGCCGAAGGCGACGAAAATATCTTGCTCAGCCCCGCCTCGGTCGATATGGGAGGTGTGTTCATCACCCCACTCGAAAAAGATTTTAGGAAAATCGACGCTGAACATCTCGAAAAAATACTTTCAGAAGTCTGCCTCGACCGGGAAAAGATGTACGAAATAATAGAAAAACTTAAATAAACATTCATGAAAGAGCCACAAGTTACCGTAGGAATCATGTCAGAACGACAAATACGTTTCGTCTTCAACGGGACGTATCTGGCAAATGGCGTTCCGGTCTCAGGAGAGCATGAGGCTCATACGGACGGGAAACAGATCTTCTGGAACGGAAACCGCTACACCCGAATCGTTTTCACTCCCGAAAAAGAAGACTATTCGTTTTGTCTCAAAGAGGTGACTATCGGAGTAAAATTTCATTGGGAAAGGAAAGAAGACCAAACTTTCAAAGGTAATCTGAACCTGATAGTGGAAAACGGACTTATCACAACTATAAACGCTTTGAGCGTAGAAGACTATCTACTTAGTGTCATATCTTCCGAAATGAGTGCGACCGCCTCGCTCGAACTGTTGAAATCGCACGCCGTCATTTCCCGGAGTTGGTTGCTGGCCCAGATACGAAAAAACAAAGAGTTAGCCGGAAAGAAACCCGACTCGTTGATTCGTACCGACAAAGAACTGATTCACTGGTATGACCGGGAAGACCATATCAACTTCGACGTATGTGCCGACGATCATTGTCAACGCTATCAAGGCATCACTCGGGCCTGTACCGAAGTTGTCGCACAAGCCATACAAGCTACGCACGGAGAAGTTCTCACATACGATGACGAAATATGCGATGCCCGCTTTTCAAAATGCTGCGGAGGCGTCGTGGAAGAATTTTCCTCTTGCTGGGAAAACATAAATCCCCCCTACCTGACGGCTCTACGGGACGACAAAAATGAAAAAGATTTTCCCGACTTGAAGAACGAAGACACCGCCCGGCAATGGATATACACCTCCCCCACAGCCTTCTGTAATACGACCGACAAAAAGATACTCTCGCAGGTTCTCAACAATTACGATCAGGAAACGACCGATTTCTATCGATGGTCCGTTGTTTACTCCCAAAGCGAACTGGCTCATCTCATTCATAAAAAATCCGGAATCGATTTCGGTGAAATCATCGACCTAAAACCCATAGAACGAGGAACGTCGGGCAGATTGGTACGGTTACAGATACAAGGTAGCAAACAAACTCTTATTATCGGGAAAGAGCTGGAAATTCGCCGTGTACTATCTCCGTCCCATTTATACAGCTCGGCTTTCGTCGTAGAGCGAGAAGATATACAGAACGGAATACCCCAACGGTTCGTCATACACGGAGCCGGCTGGGGACATGGCGTAGGACTCTGCCAGATCGGAGCCGCCGTCATGGGCGAACAAGGCTATCCTTATCGCGAAATACTGCTACACTATTTCGTAGCTGCGAACATAGAAAAACTATATTAAAATACACACCATGAACCCTCAAAAGAAAACATCACCTTGGGCGTGGATCCCTACTCTTTACTTTGCACAGGGATTACCCTATGTAGCCGTTATGACCATATCGGTCATCATGTATAAAAGATTAGGCATATCGAACACCGACATAGCGTTATATACCAGTTGGCTTTATCTGCCGTGGGTAATCAAACCGTTTTGGAGTCCGTTCATCGATTTGCTGAAAACCAAACGATGGTGGGTAGTCACTATGCAGATGTTGGTAGGCGCCGGACTGGCAGGTATCGCATTCACCATTCCTGCTCCGCATTTCTTTCAAATAACACTCGCCATTTTCTGGTTGGTCGCATTCAGTTCTGCCACCCACGACATAGCAGCCGACGGATTTTATATGTTGGCTCTCGATACCCACGACCAAGCGATGTACGTAGGTATCCGCAGCACCTTTTACAGAGTCGCGACCATAGCCGGACAAGGTTTGCTGGTGATTCTCGCCGGATTGCTCGAATCGAATACGGGCCTCACTCCGTTGAACCTCGAAATAAAGGCCGGACCGGAATATGCCAACGAAATAGTCCTTCCCTCGACCGACTACATCATCGACGCAAACAACGAAGAAATGCACTTCGTCGCATCGCCTTCCACCCTCGAAATAGGGACAACTGCCGATCCCCATGCAGTAGACTCTATCAACGCATGGGTAAAATGCCAAAACATTACGAACGGATTTGTCCTCGCAGAGGCGAAAAACCCATCGCAAACAAAAGATGAAAACAGTAGCGGAATAGGCGAAAAAATAAACACCTTTATCAAAGAGACATTCGGTGAAAAAAGAGAAAGAACCGAACACAAGCTCACCGGGAATATAGGCGTTATAAAAGTTTGCCTCTCCCAAAAGCCCGGAAAAGGAGAAAAGGTCGTTTTAAATACAGTGCACAAAAGCGGAGACCAAAGTATCTATCTCACGCAAGGCGACCGTTTGGAATTCACCGAAGAGAATTGGGATAAGCCGGCTTATATCGCGGTACAAATAGACCCGAAATTAAAAGAAGCATCGAATGCTTCGTTCGAATCCACATCGGGAAATATCTCGCTGGCATGGTCGATCACATTCTTTGTCCTCGCCGGATTCTTTATCGCTATATGCTTGTATCACAAGTACATTTTACCTAAACCGAAATCAGACAAAGCCGTATGTGAAGCAACCGCCTCGAACATCTTCAAAGAGTTCTTTGCCACGTTCGTCACATTCTTCCAGAAAAAACAAGTATGGGTGGCTGTTTTGTTCATGCTACTATACCGATTGCCCGAAGCTCAGTTGGTAAAACTTATCAATCCCTTCTTGCTCGACCCCAAAGAATTAGGGGGATTAGGACTGACAACGGGACAAGTCGGTTTAGTATATGGTACTATCGGGATTTTAGGCTTGACGATCGGTGGAATCATCGGTGGAATCGTAGCGGCAAAAGGTGGACTCAAAAAATGGCTTTGGCCTATGGCTTGGAGTATTTCCCTCACCTGCGCTACATTCGTTTACCTCAGCTATTACCAACCCGATAGCCTGTTCGTCATCAACCTCTGCGTTTTTATCGAACAATTCGGTTATGGATTTGGATTCACAGCTTATATGCTGTATTTGATTTACTTCTCCGACGGGGAACATAAAACGGCCCACTATGCCATTTGCACGGCATTCATGGCCTTAGGTATGATGTTACCCGGCATGGCTGCCGGCTGGCTGCAAGAACTCATAGGATATAAACACTTCTTCTATTGGGTAATGATCTGTTGTGCAGCGACTATTGCAGTATGTGCATTCATAAAAATAGATCCCAATTACGGGAAAAAAGAGACAGAAGAAAAAGAGACAGAAACAAAATAATATAAAAAATAAAGTCTATGAAATTAAAAAAGTATATAATTTTGTGTTTGATTACAAGTCTTACAGGAGGACTGAGCGCACAAAAAACAATGACGGGTATCGAAGTTCTGAAAAAAGATAATTTCAAAATATTGGAAAGGAAAAGAGTAGGCTTGATTACCAACCCGACAGGGGTTGATAATTCGTTGAAATCTACTATCGATATTCTGTTCGAAGCTCCTAACGTCAATTTGGTGGCCCTGTACGGGCCCGAACACGGCGTGCGCGGCGACGTGCATGCCGGCGATAAGGTAGAAAATTCCACAGACCCATCGACCGGATTACCGGTATATTCGCTATATGGGAAAACCAGAAAACCGACACCCGAAATGTTACAAGGTATCGATGTGCTTGTCTACGACATACAAGATATAGGTTGTCGCTCCTTTACTTACATCAGTACTATGGGCGTGGCTATGGAAGCGGCCGCTGAAAACGGAATCGAATTTATCGTACTCGACCGGCCCAACCCCATCGGAGGAGAGAAAGTGGAAGGGAATCTCGTGGAAGACGGTTACATCTCTTTCGTAAGCCAATTCAAAATACCATACATTTACGGACTTACTTGCGGAGAGCTTGCCCGAATGTTGGTGGGAGAACACATGCTTGCCAAAGACTGCAAACTTACAGTCGTCCCCATGAAGCATTGGAAACGAAGCATGGACTATACTAAAACAGGTTTGCAATGGATACCCTCCTCACCACATATTCCGCATCCCCATTCGGCATACTTCTACCCCCTGTCGGGAATCGTGGGAGAGCTGCCCTACCTCTCCATCGGAGTGGGATATACCATACCGTTCCAAATGTTCGCAGCAGAATGGATAGATGCCGATAAGCTCGCCGACCGCATGAATAATTTGAACCTGCCGGGTATTAAATTCCGCCCCATGCATTTGAAGCCTTTCTACGCTTTCGGAAAAGGGGAACATTTACAAGGAGTACAAGTACATATTTTGGATTATAAAAAAGCTCGACTTTCCGAAGTCCAATTCTACATCATGCAAGAATTGGCCGCTTTGTATCCCGATAAACCCGCATTTTGCAAAGAAAATGAAAGCCGATTCGACATGTTCGACAAAGTATGCGGAAGTAACCAAATAAGAGAAAGATTTTCAAAAAATTACCATTTCGACGACATCAAGGACTATTGGTATAAAGACGTCGAAGATTTCAAAAAGCTATCTCGAAAATATTATCTCTATAAATAAAGAACAGATTGTTTAACGTACCGAGATGAAAGAACAAAAGTATAACGCTTATCTGAAAGAAATCGGGAAATTTATCCCGAAAGACCGGATATATACCGACGAGCTTCGTTTGTTGGCTTGGGGAACCGATGCCGGATTCTATCGACTAATCCCGAAAATAGTCATTCGGGCAAAAGACGAAAATGAAGTTTCCCGGCTCCTCGCTTTGGCCGACAAATATACACTGCCTGTCACATTTCGAGCGGCAGGAACTTCACTCTCAGGTCAAAGCATAAGCGATTCTATACTTATCGTAGCCGGGAAAAATTGGGAAAAATATTCCATCTCGGAAGATTTCGAACGCATTACACTCCAACCCGGTATTATCGGGGCACGTGTCAATGAAATATTAAAACCCCACGGTCGTAAATTCGCACCCGATCCTGCATCGGTAAAATCGGCTATGGTGGGCGGAATCGTCATGAACAATGCATCCGGTATGAACTGCGGTACACACGCCAACAGCGACAAAGAATTGCTTTCGGCGAAAATCGTGCTTGCCGACGGTACTCGGTTGAACACCGGCGACCCGGAAAGTCGAATGACATTCGAGAAAAACCACACCCCGTTCCTGAACAAAATCATCGAGATAAGAGACGAAATACGAAACGACAACGAACTGAGTGACCGTATCCGCAAAAAATATTCCATCAAAAATGTCACCGGGTTGAATTTATTACCTTTTGTGATATATGACGACCCATTCGATATTATCGCCCACCTCATGGTGGGGTCAGAGGGTACGCTCGCTTTCTTATCGGAAGTTACGATGAAAACCGAGCATGACTATCCCTATTCGGCGAGTGCCATGCTTTACTTCTCGAACATAAAGGATGCCTGTCGAGCGGTCGTTGCCATGAAACCCGGTCCCGTATTCAGTGCAGAGCTGCTCGATAAAAAGTCTTTGGCTTCGGTCAACGACACGACCGGAACGGGCCTTACAGCAGTTTTGACCGAAACGAAGGCCGATACTCCCGAAGAGCTACAAGCCAATACCCTCTGAAAAGAAGGCCAGACCCCCCCGAGGACAAAAAAGCCAATATCGAAGAAATAAAAAAGATACTTTCTCCATTCGAAACCGTTACTCCTATTCACTTTACGGACAAGCCCGAAGAATATTCGAAATACTGGGCTATCCGTTCGGGTATTTTCCCATCGGTAGGAGGGACTCGCCGGCCGGGTACGACCGTTTTGATCGAAGACGTAGCGTTTCCATTGAAAGAGCTGCCCGAAGCGACCGCCGATTTACAAGAGTTATTGGTAACGAATGAATATCACGACGCTTGTATTTACGGACATGCGTTAGAGGGAAACTTCCACTTTATCATCAGCCAGTCGTTCGACTCTCCCGAACAAGTCGCCCGATATGAAAAACTAATGGACGAAGTAAAAACATTGGTAGTGGACAAGTACGACGGTTCGCTGAAAGCAGAACACGGAACCGGACGGAACATGGCTCCATTCGTCAAATACGAATGGGGAGAAAGGGCCTATGGATTCATGAAAGCCGTCAAAGAGTTGTTCGACCCGAAAGGATTACTCAATCCCGGTGTCATTTTCAACGAAGACCCACATTGTCATTTAAAACACTTCAAACCTATGCCTCTGACAAACGCTCACGTAGACAAGTGCATAGAGTGCGGATTCTGTGAAGTGAATTGCCTGACTTGTGGATTCTCTCTTTCTTCCCGTCAACGTATCGTCATTCAACGGGAAATTTCCCGGCTCAAAAAACTATCCGATACGGAAAGTTCGGAACGGCTGAAAACATTGCAGAAACAATACAAATATTTAGGAAACGCAACCTGTGCCGGAGACGGACTTTGTTCCATGTCTTGCCCGATGGGAATCAATGTAGGCGATTTAACGCACGATATCAGACAAGCGAATTTACCCGAAAAAAGCATTGGATACAAAACCGGCGATTTCGTCGCCAATCATTTTGCCGAAACGAAATCGGCTCTCAGACCTGTTCTTTACTTGGCGAACATGGCCCACAATATGTTGGGCGACAAAGTCATGAGCTCTATTGGGCAAGGTCTTCACCAAATAGGTGTTCCATTGTGGACACCATCTATGCCCAAGCCTTATTATCCTCATCGAATACAACAGCACGAAGAATCCCTGAAAGTGGTCTATTTCCCAAGCTGTATCAATCAAACTATGGGTACGGCGAAAGATTCACCCGACCAAACGCCTCTGATCGACAAGACTGTCGCCTTGCTGCAAAAAGCTGGATATGAAGTCATCTTTCCCGAAAACATGAAGAATCTCTGTTGCGGAACAATCTGGGAAAGTAAAGGTATGATGGACATTGCCGACCGAAAATCGGCCGAATTGGAAGCTGCGCTATACAAGGCCAGCAACGGAGGGAAATATCCTGTACTCTGCGACCAAAGTCCCTGTCTGCACCGTATGCGCGAGGTCATGACCCAAGTAAAACTATATGAACCGGTAGAGTTCATATATACTTTCCTGAAAGACAAACTCGTTTTTTCTCCTATCGACGAACCAATCGCCGTTCATATCACTTGCTCGATGAGAAAAATGAATTTGGGAAACATGCTCGTCGATTTGGCTCGTTTATGTTCTACAAAAGTAATTGTTCCCGAGGAAGTAGGTTGCTGCGGGTTCGCCGGTGACAGGGGATTCACTTATCCCGAGGTCAACGCCTATGCTCTCAGAAAGCTCAAACCCCAAATAGAAAAAGCAGGAGTAAAAACCGGTTATTCCAATAGCCGCACTTGCGAAATAGGACTGATGACCAATGCAGGAATACCTTATATTTCTATCGTCTATTTAGTGGATAAATGTACAACCTCAAAAAATAAATGCCATGAACAACCCGCCTAATAAAAGGCTTCTTTCTCTCGATATACTGAGAGGTATCACCATCGCCGGAATGATTATGGTAAATAATCCCGGTTCGTGGGGACATATCTATGCACCGCTCGGCCATGCCGAATGGATAGGTCTGACTCCCACCGACCTCGTTTTTCCGTTCTTCATGTTCATCATGGGAATATCGACTTATATGTCGTTGAGAAAATTCGACTTCCGGCTATCGGGAGCGGTAGCGTGGAAAATCATACGCCGCACGATTGTTATCTTCGCTATCGGATTGGCTATCGCTTGGTTCGGATTGACCATGCGTACCTATCACCAACTGGGGGGAGAGTCTCTATCCTTTTTCGAACGATTGGGCCGCTCTATGTGGAATTTCGACCATATCCGAATTTTGGGAGTCATGCCCCGTTTAGCGATTTGCTACGGAGCAGCCGCATTTATCGCCTTGATTGTCAAACATAAATATATACCCCACATCGTATCGGTCACGTTGATTGCCTACTTCGTCATACTGATAACAGGAAAAGGGTTCGAATTTTCCGAAGATAACATCATCTCGGTAGTCGACAGAGCTATTTTAGGAAGCAACCACATGTATCACGATAACGGGCTGGCTCTCGACCCCGAGGGGTTGCTCAGCACGATACCGTCGATATGCCACGTACTTGTCGGCATATTTTGCGGAGGACTCATCATGCGCACAAAAGATAACGCCGTACGCATGCAGAATCTTTTCATTGCAGGAACGATACTCACTTTTGCCGGATTACTCCTCGAATACGGTTGTCCCATCAGCAAAAAAATATGGTCTCCTACATTTGTTCTCACCACATGCGGATTAGCAGCCAGCTCATTGGCTTTGCTCATCTGGATCATAGACATCAAAGGATACAAAAAATGGAGCCGATTTTTCGAAGCATTCGGTATCAATCCCTTATTCATGTACGTATTGGGAGCTGTGTTAAGCATCCTCATCGGTAGTATTTACGTTACTTACGGAGGAGCGAGTATGACTTTGAAAGGAATGATTTACAACGAATGGCTCGTTCCTCTATTCAAAGACGAAACTTTTGCATCGCTTATATTCGCCCTTTTATTTATCGGTGTAAACTGGATTATAGGGTATGTTTTGTATAAAAAGAAAATATATATAAAGATATGATTATTATTGCAGACAGTGGTTCTACCAAAACCGATTGGTGCGTAGTAAACCACGGAAAACAGGTTAAAAGAATCACAACGGAGGGAACCAATCCGTTTTTTCAGACAGAAGAGGAAATAAGCCAAGTGGTAAAAGATAAACTCATGCCCCATTTGGACGGAGTGAAAATAGATGCCGTTTATTTCTATGGGGCAGGTTGTGCCTTTCCAGAAAAGAATGAGATTGTCCACAATGCCATTTATAGGCACATACCGGTAACTATCGAAGTCGGGAGCGACTTGTTAGCAGCTGCTCGCAGCCTTTGCAGACATGAAGCGGGTATCGCCTGTATCATGGGGACCGGATCGAACTCTTGTTATTACGATGGCAAAGAGATCGTAAACAACATATCCCCATTGGGATATATCTTGGGCGACGAAGGCAGCGGCGCTGTTTTGGGGAAACTATTGGTCGGCGACTGTTTGAAAAACCAACTGACTCCCGAACTAAAAGAAAAATTTTTCAACCGCTTCAATCTCACTCCAAAAGAAATTTTGGATAACGTATACAAGAAGCCTTTCCCCAATCGTTTTTTGGCATCGGTATCGCCGTTCCTCATCGAAAATATCGAAGAGCCTTGTATCCACAGAATCGTTCTGAACGGATTCAAAAACTTCTTTACCCGTAATGTCATGCAATATGACTACAAAAATGTAAAAGTACATTTCATCGGGTCTATCGCATACTATTACAAAGAAGTTTTGGAAGAAGCCGCCCTTGCCCTGCAAATAGAATTGGGAACAATCATAAAAAGTCCTATGGAAGGTCTCGTCGAATTTCATTCAACTTTATAAAAACGCATATTATGGCATTCGTAAAAATAACCGAACAACCGTCTCTATACGACAACCTCGAAAAAAAATCGGTATTGGAAATATTGCAAGATATCAATACCGAAGACCAGAAAGTCGCTTTGGCCGTGAAAAAAGCGATTCCTCAAATAGAAAAACTAGTATCTCAAATCGTTCCCCGCATGAAACAAGGCGGACGCATTTTCTATATGGGAGCCGGAACCAGCGGGCGTCTCGGAGTACTCGACGCTTCGGAAATTCCCCCGACATTCGGTATGCCCCCGACATTGGTCATCGGACTAATCGCCGGCGGCGATACAGCTTTACGCAATCCGGTCGAAAACGCCGAAGACGACATGAACCGCGGCTGGGAAGAACTGAAAGAGCATAACATCAACGAAAAAGACACGGTAATAGGAATCGCGGCATCGGGTACAACCCCTTATGTTATCGGAGCTCTACATGCGGCAAGAGAGCACGGTATTCTCACCGGCTCCATATCGAGTAACCCCGATTCCCCCATATCGAAAGAAGCCGACGTGGCGATCGAAATGATTGTCGGACCTGAATACGTCACGGGGAGTTCCCGCATGAAATCGGGAACCGGGCAAAAAATGATTCTCAACATGATAACAACATCTGTCATGATACAATTGGGACGGGTCAAAGGTAACCGTATGGTAAATATGCAACTCTCCAACCAAAAACTAGTAGACAGGGGTACGCGCATGGTGTCGGAAGAACTGGGCATGGACTATGACCAAGCCAAACGATTATTACTTCTGCACGGCTCTGTGAAAAAAGCAGTCGATGCCTACCACACAGAAAATCCTAACTTATAAACACATCGAATTCATGAAACCGTTTTTTATCCTTTTAGGGCTATCGATATGCGTAATGAGCCTGTCGGCACAAGAAGCATACCAATATAATCAGTTTTATTACCAACGCTCCACATTATTCGAGAAGTTACCTATCGACAGCGACGATATCGTATTTTTAGGAAACAGTATCACGAACGGTTGCGAATGGCACGAGTTATTCAATAACCCCAATATCAAAAACAGAGGAATAAGTTCGGACGTTTCGATGGGGGTTTACGATCGTCTCGACCCAATTATCAAAGGGAAACCGGCAAAAATATTCCTGATGATCGGTATCAACGACATCGCGCATCATTTATCAACCGACAGCATCGTTAAGAACATAACCAAAATCATTCGAAAGATTAAGAAAGAGACCCCTTCCACACAACTTTACATACAAAGTTTGTTACCCACGAACGACTCTTTCGAACGATTCAAAACGATTATGGGAAAAACGCCCCAAATTATTGAAATAAACCAGCAATTAGAAGAGCTTGCCCCGATAGAGAAATATACATACATCGATCTGTTTCCACATCTGACGACTCCGGGAACGACCGAACTCGATCCTCAATATACGAATGACGGACTGCATCTGCTCGGAGATGGTTATCTAGTCTGGAAAGACGTTTTATTACCTTATTTGCAATAACAAAAATCCGGCAGAAGTCTTTTCTTGATTTTTCTGCCGGATTTCATTTTTTATTTTTTTCCAACTACCTTAATCTCTATCCTTCGACCATAATCGTCAACACTTCCATTCCCTCAAATGGAGAAACACAGAGGTTATTTTGAATATACTAACCGATAGTAATATCGGGACAAAGTCAGTTTCAACATCGGCTACGGGATAACTCTGCATTCAATAAAAAATTTATAAAGTTATTCGATAAATCAAGATATAACAAATTATTTTTTGAATATAAATTCAAAAAAACTCTTGATTAACATAATTAAAACATGTAGCTTTGTAACCATAAATTTATTAAACAAATTTAATTTACCATGAAAAAGATTGTAATACCTCTTCTTTGGGGTCTTTTTGCCACAATTCCCCAGCCACTTCCGGCAACCTCCTACAAGAGCATTATCGTCAACCAATCAGATGGCTCCGAAATGAAAGTAACCATCGAAGACGATATGAAAACAACGGTCGCCGAAGGAAATCTAGTAATCACTTGCACCAAAGGTGACATAGTCCTGCCTGTCATCGACATAAAAAACTGGACATTCTCTACAAGTGCAGGCAGCGATGACGTGTGGACCGGAATAGAATCGCCGACCGCAAGCGGAACAAATTGCATACTCAACTCCGACAGAATCATTCTCAGTAACTTACCCGAGGGATCCACCGTCTCTCTTTGTTCCATCGACGGACGAATAGTTAAAAGTAGTCGTGCCGAGGGCGATTACGAGCTCTCTATTTCCGAACTGCCCAAAGGCATATATGTATTGACTTATAATAAAAACACACTTAAAATAGCGGTTGCAAAATGAAAAAAATTCTACTTCTCACCGCAGCCGTTCTCATAAGCGGTTCTGCAATGGCTCAACACGAACATTTCCATGTGTTCCGTAACGATAAACAATTCAATACGTTCAACAACGTACAAGAAATAACCTATCAAGGATCACCCTCCTCGGGTTACGACAAAATGCAAGTAACCGATGCCAAAGGTAATACGACCACTATCGATATAGAGGCTATCGACAGTGTTGTAGTCCGTTCCACAGGGATTCCCGAATTTCACGTGAATCTAACCGATCACCCCGATTGGACGGAACTTACCGGCAGCAAGAGTGACGAACATCCGGCCATACTGCGCATGGACGGGAACGGAATGTACGACGACCTGCCCGAACAAGAAGTTATATTTCGCGGTCGAGGTAACTCCACGTGGAATATGAAAAAGAAACCCTATCGTTTCAAAATGGATAAGAAAACAGCGGTCTGCGGCATGAAGAAAGCAAAATCATTCGCGTTGATAGCCAACTACATCGACTGCTCTCTTATGCGCAATACCGTAGCTCTTTGGCTTGCCAATTACCTCGAAATGCCTTTTGCGAACCATTGTGTACCGGTAAAAGTTTATTTCAACGGCCTCTGCAAAGGCCAGTATATGCTCACCGAAAAAACAGGAATCGGCAGTGGCAGTGTCGATATCGATGAAGAAAAAGGAATGTTATTCGAAATAGACTCGAACTACGACGAAGATTACAAATTCTCTTACGATCTCTATTCTCATACCGCAGTTCAAAACGGGTATAACAACACCCGAACCCTACCCGTAATGATTTCCGACCCGGATCTGACCGAAATAGCTCCTGCCCTCGGACTCACGGCCGATGAATATTTCGATACATGGAAGAACGATTTCTCAGCCATGCTCACCGCCGTGATGACAACTCCCTCGACAGGTAGTTTAAAAGAATATATCGACATTGAATCGGTCGTTAATTTCTTCATGGTCAATTCTCTATCTTCCAATCATGAAATGAGGCATCCCAAGAGTTTCAAACTTTATAAAGATTCACTCGATGGAGTCTACAAATTCGGCCCGGTATGGGACTTCGACTGGGCATTTACATTCGACGGAAGAGAAGGTGCTCCTGCCAATACTCCTATGGTCGACAACAACGGAGACTGTGGCGGCTACACTTTCATCAAAGCCTTGCTGAGCAATGAAGAGATACGCACGCTATATCAACAAAAGTGGAATGCTTTTGTCAAAGATGGTTATCCCGAATTGAAAGCCTATATGGAAGAATACGCTACCCTCATAGAACCTTCGGCCAAAGAGAACGGAGTGCTTTGGCCTGCCGATTACAGCGTGGATTGGAGATTAAGCGAAAGCTCTTTCGACTTCCGAGAAAACTTCGATAAGCTCAAAGTGTGGATTCAACAGCGTATAAACTATTGTAATGAAGACCCCAACTTCGGTCTATACCGTTGATTTTCGTAATTACATCTCTAACCAGACTATCATTATAACGATTTAAAAGTTGGAAAAAACTTCATTACGTCATTCAAAATAAAAAAGTCCGGCAGAAACCGATTCTCGATTTTTCTGCCGGACTTCATTTCTTATTAACACTACTCCACGATAATTTTCCGATTATATATCTGCCCCGACGATTTCACGGAAACCAAATAAATTCCGGGGGACAACCCCTCAACAGGCAAAGAAGTAACCGATTCTTTAAGTTTTTCTCTCATAACAATTTCCCCTTGTGAATTTATGACCGAGAGTTCCGATACGCTATCTCCGGGAAAAATTACGGTTACATACTCGCGAACTGGATTGGGAGCAACCGTAAAATCTACTCTCTTATTACCGTCAACACCCGTCGTCACCGTATATTTCCAAGTAGCCGCCTCGGTAAATGCCGAATAATTTTTCAAATCATCGTGCGAAAAAGCAGCATAATAGTAAGTCGCTTTTTCTAACTCGGAATCCGTATAGCACTCGCCCTCTCCATCATAAACAACCTCGCCGTCCGTTTCATCAGCAGCGAACCGGTCATTACGGCGGACAATAGTCGTCGCCTCAAAATCGGGAGCCGGGTTAATAAGTCCTGTCATAGCAATATCGTCGAGAGCCAACACTCCACCGCTGCACGGTGCACTACTGGGAACGACGAAATCCAACGAGATCACTCGCAAAGCATCACATTTCTTACTCGTATTCGGATGCCAATCGAACGCTTGGAAAGTGCGAATATCTATTTTCGCTTTTTTCCATTCGGTCGAATTCAACGGTAACGTTTCGTTATACCACCAGTCATCGGCATTACCGTCCAAGTCGTTATCTTCTTTTACAATAAGACGCAATGTCCGGCTCGACCCATCTCCCTTATACCAAAACTCCAAATAAGGAGAATCAGAAAAATCTCGTGCCTTTTCAAAAGCGAGAACCGCCGCATATTCACCCCATGCCTTGTCGATATCATAAGTCATTTGAAGAGCCTTTCCCTCATAACCGTCTACCTCTTCAAGAGATCCGCTACCACCGCTATCGCCTACACCTTCGACCGAAGTTATTCCATTTTCGAAATCGTCCACCGTGATATTCACCGGTATTTCATAAACCGGATTTTTCCAAGAAAGCGTAATTCTCCCATCGACAAAATTTCCTGTAAATTCACTCGGTGCAGGAGGAGGCGTAGTATCCCATACAACCGACACCTTACCTTTGGCATAAGCCCTTACGGGAGCATTCACTCCATCGTCGATAGTTCCATAAATCCAATAATCTCCTTTCGGTTGTAAATTGCGTACATTCCAATCGTACGAGTCTATTGCCTGTATATCGCTGGATAACCCTGTTACAATAGAAGTTCCGTTAATACTGTCCAAAGAATAATACAAATTGATTTTTGCCGTACCCTGAGGATCGAAACAGGTCCATTTGATTTTAAAACTATCGGTCACCGGGTCGTTATTTCCGTTCGGTTCCGTAATATATAAACTCGGCTTTAAGCCTCCCGAACGAGTAAATTCATACGAATAAAATTCATTCCCGTCTCTGTCGCGAGCAATCAATTTGACCTTTTCACCACTCTCCGACACATCGATCGTAGAGAATCCGGCAATCTTATTAAACATCAAACTATACGGTTTATCCACCATGTTATATTGATCCCGGTTGCTCCCGTTCATCGCACCCGGACGAAGATAGTGCACGCCCGCTTTATACAGATGCTCGAAATTATGTTCGTCACCACCAAAGACAAGAATATGCTTACCCGCCAATGCGTGTTTCTCCAACAACGGCGCTATATATTCCTTTTGGCTGGCCGACCACTGCCCATGATAACTGGTTGAATAGACATTGACATGCGCAAAAATAAATATCCATTTCGAATCGGCATTCGTTAATTGCTCGTCCAACCAAGTCAACTGTTTCGAACCAGTGGCAAACGAAGGATCGTCTTTACCTTCATTCCAGTTACAACCGATAATTTTCACATCGCCGTAGTCCATAGCGAAATAGGACTCTCCTCTCGGGTCTATCCGTTCATCGGTATCGATATATCCATGAGATGGGACAGAAAAATAATCGTAATAAGTAGTAGGGCCGTTTTCATCGGATTTATCCATCGTTTCATGATTACCGATAACGGAAGTAAGAGTCTTCGCTGTAAGCATGGATTCTCCGGGAATAAAAAATGCCGAGTTCCAAGTGCGCATATCGCCTTTATTTACCAAATCGCCGATAGTAATCCACATATCGGGATCGACACCCAACATAATCGGAGCCGAGTTCTGCCAAATCTTTTCATCGTTATCATGTACATCGCTGAACGCGACCAAACGGAAATCGGTTCCTTTCTCTGGGGCTGTTTTCGCCGTACAAATCGTTTCATAACGACGACTTTCGTCCCCCACCTGATAATAATATTCTGTAAAAGGTTCGAGTCCCGTCAATTCGATGACGTGCACAAATCCCTCGCCGTCCACATTCCAACCAGTCTCGGCTGTGACCTTTTGTCCTAAATCGGGTGTTTTCCCATAATAAACCGTACCAGACGGATTAGCATCCAACGTCTGCCAAAGAATACGCACCGAATGGGTTGTCGGGGACATACTGTATGGTTTTTTGAAACACTCATAAGGCAATTCGCCTACCGGTGCGTTTTCAGTAGAAACGCCCCAGCGCGGGTCGCCCAAATCGCTACCGTCATCACCGGCTCCCACAGCCGGAGAATCTTTGTACAGTTGGAAGTTTCCATTCTCTGCATCTACAAACAGAGGATTCTTGGATATAATATTCTCTTTCGGTGCACTTCCATACAAATCCACGTTATAGGAGATAACGTTCTTTACAATGCTTTCATCTCCGTAGGCCGTAAAGCTCTTGGTATCGTCTCTTCTTTCCGAAAATGCCGAAATACAATTTTTTATCGTCGAACGGCCTGCATTATACAGATATACGCCACGACGGTCATAGCAGTTATAGAAAGTACAATGGTCGATCAATACAACCGGCATCAAGACTAGTTCTTCGCCACAATTTATACGGAAGAAATAATTGCTCCCTGTATTAAAATTAAGGAATGTAGAATTAGTAACGGAAAGAGTTTCGACCTGCGTATGAGCGCTAGAAGCATAAATCGCTTTGTTTGTCGTACTGTTGTCCGCCCCTATAAACATACAATCGTCGATCGTCAACGATTCTATTTTACCGGACAAAGAAACATAGACAAAACGATTGGTATAATTACGTACCGTACAACCGGATATAACCACCGGAGCTCCGGTGACCGTATTATCGATTCGAATCGCATCGGCAACTTCGGAGGCTCCATCAAAAACGATTCCCCGAATGGTAGCCCCGTCTTTTATCGAAAGCTTTCCTTGAATGATCGGAGCCGACTCCAACCCCTCGGCAGCACGTAGAGTAAGGGACTTATCTATCGTGACATTTCCTACATAGGTAACAGCTTCGGACAACTCGATGATATCGCCTACCACTGCCGAAGAGACAGCGTCGGCAATAGTTTCCGTTCCCGAAACCGGAACAACCGCCGCCCTCACATACAGAGCTGACAAAAATAATGATAACAATAAAAACTTTTTCATTTGGATTAAATTAAGGATTAATAGTAAGTATAACTCTCGGCAAGCATAAACGGTTATTGCCATTATCCGGCATTCACCCTCATTATTCGCCTTTTACATCGGCGTCAAATTCGATTTTTTGGCCGCTTACCAAACGATCGCATTCTATGGTTATCTCCATACCGGTACTACCGGCCGGTATCCCTACCCAACGGCTCTGACCCGGCTGTAAGTCTTTCAAGCTGGACTCGGAACGAACTCCATTGACTGCGACGTAGGCATCGTAATAAATGGGAGCCACTCCCGAATTCTTTATCTGTACACAAGTAGAGTCCTCTTTCACTCTCACATCTGTTATTTCATAACGATAGCCGCACAGCATACTCGCTTGTTTGATTCTATTCATTGTCTGGTACGAAGGCTGGTTATTCCCGATCATATAAGTTATGTGAAACCGTTTGGACTCACCTTCGAAATTCCGGCCATGTATACCGTCGGGATAATCCAATACATGTTCCTGATCATATTTCGTATAATAACCGAACTCACCTCCTGCGGGCGAAGTCTGATATCGTTTTTCTCCCAAAATCTTCCAATTTTTGCCGTTATACTCGTCGTGCGTCTCGTGCATAAACGAGTCGTCGAACACACCGAATTTTAGATTTCTCAATGAAGCATCGGCTTCCAAAGGAGTATATTCCGAACTTGCGGCATCGATAGAAACGCTCCACGGTGTACTCTTGAATGTTTCGCTCATAAACCTGAAAAACTCGGCTTGAAATTCTTTGGAGGGGAATGTCTGTCCCATAATTCTCGGCCCATCGTATATATGGTACTCAGCCCATAAGCCGAAACCGGTTTGAAGGAATGCCAAACGCGGATCATTGTCATACCGTTCTGCAAACTTCTGATAAAACTCTTTGTGGAACCGTTGTAACTCGGGATGCCGCCAGTCGGGAAATCCGGTCCGTTTTCCCTCACTCAACGCCACGGTTTCTTCATAATCGGGCAACTCGCGGATATATTGAGGCACAGCGCTTTCATATCCCGGATAGGTATACCAAAATCGGATAATGGCTTGATGCTTTCGGGATGCGACAGCATCGAGAATTTGTTCGAGAGGAGTCCAGTCATACACGCCTTTTTCTTTCACTATATCCTTATATTGCATATACGAATATTCAAGGCTGATGGCATCGGTATTCCGCTTGGCGTTATCTGCCCACAAAACGATACCCGTCATCGGTTGTACTCCTGTAATTTGCGACTGCAACGATATCTTTACGAAGCCGTCGAAATCCGGTTCTTCCATTTCATGTTTCGCTTCTGTATCGTGACAAGAAAAAAGAGAAAGCATAATAACCGGGAAAAAGAGATGTATAATTTTTTTCATCATGATATATCGAATTTAAGAAAATAAAAGCGGAGCGGCGGGATTGCCGCTCCGCAATAAAAGAATGAAAAAGCTATGTAATTATAATGTTGTAGGAGTAAATGTGACCGTAAATTTCTTACCGTTTGCCGGAACAATCGTGTAATACTCACCGTCCAGATTTTCTTTGTCGACAGTAAACCCGTCTTTCAAATCGACAACTATTTTATAGTAAGTTTCTTCTGTCGGAACAGGCAAAAGCAAACCGCTATCGCCAGCAGGAGTCACCCCGTCAAAATATTTCGCAGAAATACAGTATTTACCATATTCCTCTGCCGTATAAGGAACTGCCCAGAACGAAACGTCACCACCCCACGGCAAAACGGTAGCTATCGCCTGATAGGTATTCGCCGTCGGCGAAGTGCGATACAACGTTAAACGAGTCTTTTCACTCCAAGAGCCACGTTCAATACCCATAAATCTATTCCAACACCAGCCGTCCATATAAATTACATCGGGATAACCCACGTTATTCATGACGTAAACCGTTCCCGAGAAAGCATCAAGACGTATCAAGTATTCGCCTGTCGGGGCAATCATCTTCCAAGTAGGATTACCGGCCCCGGTAAACACGTCGTGATCACAATAAGCCATAGACAAATCGACTCCCTCGGCCGTTACGGTTTGGTCTTTCGTCAACTGAGCCAATCCCTCGTACGAGAAGTACTCTCCATCGATCAACGCCAACGAAGAGCCACAGAAAGATATGGCAGAAGGAGCCAATGCTCCGTTAATATAAATACCTTCGTTGGTATAAGCCAATGTGCGAGTACCGTCGCTCAACTCTACTTTGGTATATTCTTCGCCTTCTTTAAACACTTTCATCGAGAAAGCTCCGCCCAAAGTAATCGAGAAGCTGGCAGCCTTGTCCTCTGCTCCCAAAGTCAATCGACGATTGGCGAATGTCAAGAAATTATCTTTTCCTCCCTCTTTGAAATAAAATTGTCCGGCAACGATAGCGCCCCACATATCGGTTTCTACGCTACCCGTACCGTCCGACGGCGGAGTCCATGCCCAATATTTGCGATTACCATTTTGATATCCCTGCATCTTCGTTTTCGAACGTTCTATCCAAATACCATTGTCGGGAGCATCGTTATCGTCCCAGTGACCTGAAATCGTACCGAAGATATAAAGCGATTCGCTAATCGGCGACCAATTTTGAGCATTACCCAAAGTCAATTCGAAACTAACTGCATTAAACGAAATTTTGAAATAGGCTTCTTCCTCGCCACCGAATACGATATTGTCTTTTCCAAGAGCTATAATCTCGTCTCCTTCCATACCCCACGACATACCGGTTTTGTCGCTATTGGCATAAATCTTACCGTAGCACCGGCCGGAATAAAATCTTCCACAGAAAATACATTTCCGTCCTTTTCCATCGTATAGACCAAATTGTTATCTAAGGCCAGATAAAGAGCATCGAATGTCGGAAGCGTTACACCTTTAATGCCAACCTCTTCCGTACTCAACTCATTGCTGGAATTTTTCACCGTAACCGAAATAGTCAAATCCCCGGCCACTGCATTTTTAGGTAACGGAAGAGCTATCTTTTCATTCATGTCATACGTTTTTCCGGTAAGCATTTTTGTCGTTTCATAAAACGCCCCATTGGCATTACTTACCGAAATCATATATTGACGCAAACCTTTTTCATCGGCAAATTTAGCCGTCAAAGTCACCTCATCGCCATATTTTACATCGGCATTCGGAGTTACCGCCAGTTCTGAAATAGCAGAGTTCCCAGCAGTACCGCCGCCTCCATTAGGTTCATCATCGTCTTTACAAGAAGTAAATACAACCATTGTACTTACCAGTAAAAACATAAAATACTTCATTGTTTTTTTCATCACAGTAATTTTTTTGGTTAATAAATTATATCACTTCATTTACGAATCACTCATTTTTTCGTAAATACTAAATCTCCATTATAGATATCGGTCTTCTCATCAGAAGTTACATTAATTCTCATTAAAAGACTGTTATATCCGGTTTCAGCTTCCCAAACGCCTTCATTCGCCAATTGTATCGAATAATCGGGATTATCCCTCAATGTTTCCATAGGATCCGGCAAATTCAGATAAATATCATAATCTCCAATCGGCATATCGGTCGGCAATCCGGCTTCTATTTCGATAGTGCTTTCCATATCGGGTTTCCATTTACGAGGGTCGACATCGAGAGGCAAAACATAAGTAGTCTGGTCCGATACATTTCTCAAAACCAACTCTACCGCCCGAGGATTAAACGGAGCGGCATATCCTTCATTTTTCACCCGCAAAACGACTTTCAGTAAATGACCCGGAGTCACATTAGTCGTATATTCGCCCGAAGTAAGGACAAAACGATATCCCATCTCCCGCTTAATTTTATCCATACAGCCCTGAGCAATCCAACGATCGTTCACGCCTTTATAATAATCGCTGTTCAAATAAGACCAACGAAGGTTACGCATTTCTTCCTGAGCCTTACTACAATCGGCAGGAGAAACCCCATCGGGAGGACAAGTCTCTCCACCCATAGGCAAATAAAGGCCTTCCTGACCTAAATATTTTTTATCTTCGGTCACATTTTGGTACGTTCCATAATCGGTCTCACTGGCCATGAAACAGTCATTGTGGTGGCCAATACGCGCTGCAATTCCATTGGTATAAGCATTTGCCGCAGTCAATGCCGTGGTAGGCTTCCCGTTCAATCGGAGATATTCCTGCTTATATTGAGGCGTGCGCACTTGAACAACACGTCCCTCCGGCAATGCTTCAAGCAATTTATCGAGGACAGCCTTACGAGCCGACGGTGTATTCAAGTTATTGGTCGTATAATACCACTCTCCCCAAGAACCTATAAACCCCGCTTGCCAAACGGCTATTACATCGGCGTTCTTTGCCAAATAGGGTTTCAATTGGTCGATATGTGTTTGAATAATAGACAGCGGTGCATCAGGCTCAGTCTCCAAACTAGTATAAGCAAAACGTAACACACACTTTACACCGGCCTCCCGCATAGCCGCCATATCTTTATCGAAAAATTGAAGAGCTTCGTCAGTAAGGGCTTTATCTCTAAAATTTTTCAAATAGAAATACCTGAATATCAAAGAATATCCATTCGCACGATAATTTTTCAACGTAGATACACTCAACGCTCCCGAAACACCCATTTCACAAGAAGTCGCTTTATAAAAACCTCGTTCGGGATTAACTATTATTTCATTGGAAGCCTTATAAGAAACCTGCTCCATAGGTATATCCGGTTTCCCGCTTTCTCCTTTTTCTTTTTCACAAGAAGTACATGCCACTCCCAAAAACATCAATGCGCTGGCACCGAATAATTTAAATATCATATTCATAGCTTTTTCATTTAATTATTGAGTTCATGTCAGAGAAACCGGTGTCCCTCGTTTGAGGGACACCGATCCCCATCTCTTAAATAGTATATCCGGGATTTTGAATTACCTTTCCTTTACCATCGACAATAACCGACGGAGGCAATGGATAGACATATTTATATTTCGAAGCATAAGGGGCTTGGCCGGCATTCAATTCCAATACCCTATCCAACAGTTTGTCGAAGCGAATCAAATCGGCTCTGTATTGACCGCTTTCACACCAAAATTCATGAGCCCTTTCTATCAACAACTGATCGATAAATGACTCTTTCGAGGGAAAATCGGATAACTTTTTATCATCGAGTTTAGCCCGGCCACGAACATCATTCATCAAGTCGACAGCCTCTTGCGTCACACTACCGCCCGGTTTCATCACGATAGCTTCGGCCAACGAAAGCAATACATCGGGATAACGATATACGACTATATCCAAATCGGAATATCCGCCACTACCGGGAACCGCAGGATCGACCTCATACTTTTGGGGAAGAGGCCCCAAGTCGAGATATTGATCGGGATTTTCCCGATTACGAATCACGCCGTCTCCTGTCGTATATTCAGGAATCAAATAGGTTTTACGCGTATCGTTAGGCTCGAACGAATCATAAAAATACCACGTGCTTTGTACCGTTGCCCAACCTTGAACGAGACCATCGATATCCGGCGGCATAGCCATCATGTGCCACTGGTTCTGACTGGGGCCATCGATAGCACAAGGAACGACATAAATATATTCCGACGTGCATTTAGACTGTCCTGCTAATTCGAACAAGGACGGGTAATCGTCGACCATCGCATAGCCATAATCAGCCGTCATCATCTCTCGGGCAATAGTCTCTACCTTGTTATAATAAGATTGATCCTCGGGAGTTTCATGCAGATATAGACGAATTAACAACATATTGGCCAAACCTCTACTGAATTTTCCATACTCGGTATCTCTCGGATAAGGCAAATTATCGGCAGCGAATTTCAAATCGTCTTCGATAAACTTAACCATCACCTCACGAGACAAACGAGGGAGCGGAGTTTCATTCAGAGGATTGTCGAGTACCTCGATAGGTGCAATCACCAATGGACCGAACATATCGTACAAAATATATGACAGATACCCACGAGCGCAACGTACCTCGGCGATATAACGATCTTTTTCCTCGCGAGATAATTCGCTCTTTTCTATCATATCCATTACCGTAGTACAACGACTTATCTTACCGATAAAACCGTAAGGTTCGTCACGAGTATAATAAAAATAGGTTACATCGGTAGTTTCCGTATTGAAAGAAAGCTCATGGCAATACTTCTGAGCGCCAAATTTCCCTGCCAAAATTTCGGTGCAAGCATCGTTCACAAACATTTGCCCCCTTTCGGAAGTCGTATTGATACCGTCCCACCAGCTACCGCGCAGAGGATAATAACACGAAAGCACCATCGATTGTAAATCCTCTTCGGATTTAGGGAATATTGATGGATTTATATCGCTATAATTAATTGGATCCAAATCACAACTATTCAGGAAGGGAACCAACAGCAACAACAGTGTGAATTTTCGAAAAATCTTTTTCATTGTATTCCGTATTATATTGTTGTCTACTAAAATTTAATATCTACACCGAACGTGAACGTTCGGGCATTGGGATAAGAAGCCGCATAAGAATCGGTTTCAGGATCGAGACCTCCGTAAGGAGTAAAAACACATACGTTGTTCACGTCAAAATGGAAACGCATATTCTGGAAAACCTTACGAGTAGTTACCGTAGAAGGAATAGTATAACCCAATGTTATATTTTGTAAGCGGATATACCAAGCATCTTCATAGAACCAGTCTCCGTATCCATAAGTCGAACCGGCAAAGAAAGAACTGGGATTTTTTGTCGAAGGTTTATCTGGCAACCAACGGTCGTCAAGGCTTCGCAAGCCATTATAACCATACTGTGCCATTCCCCAAGCATTAACACCATAAGCCATACGGGTGGGATCCATCATTCGACGGTCAAATGAACCATAGAAATTGAAGTTCAAGTCGAAGCCTTTGTACCGGAAAGTATTGTTGAAACCAATTGTAAACCCGGGATCAGCGGTCCCTATCAAACGCATATCGGCATCGTCAATCTGCCCATCGGGTTTTCCGGTCAAAACAAAACGTCCGTTACGAACTACGGGGTCACCAGTCTCAGGGTCACGCAAATAACCGTTCAAGTCCTCAATAATCAACTGACCCGGTCTTAAATCGGGTTGTGCCGCCGGAGCCTCGTCTCCCTCTTGCATAATACCGATGGCCTTACGAGAATAGATTGCCCTCATGGGATCATGGTCTCCTTCATACACCGAAGGTTTCCAATCGGTCGTATGCTCTACCCACCAGTTCTTCACACGAGAGAAAGTAATGTCGGAGAACCAAGAGAAATCTTTTGTCACGATATTTTTCGTATTCAAGGTAAACTCAAATCCCCGACCACCCGTTGTACCAATATTGGCAGCAACCAAAGTCAAATCGTGGTACGTATTTAAAGGCTTAAATGTCAACAAATCCGTTATCCGACGTTCAAAAAATTCGAACGTACCGCCAATGCGTCCATCGAACAGGGCAAAATCCAAACCGACGTTGAACTCTTTGGTTGTTTCCCATTTCAAATCGGGATTCTCCAAACGTCCTAAAAATACACCTGTTTGCGGGCTATTATCCTGTTTATTATATGCCAACTGTGCATAATAAGCTGCAAATGCGTTATCGCCTACACCTCCGGCATTTCCCACCGTACCATAGCTGACACGGGGCTTCAACATTGATACTACCGAGCGGGCAGGTTCCATAAATGGCTCTTCGGCCATATTCCAAGCCAACGCTACCGAAGGGAAATATCCCCACTTGCGATTACGGGCAAATACACTGGCTCCATCGGCACGGAAAGTCGCAGTCAACAAATAACGATCCATGAACGTATATCCTACACGAGCGAACGCCGAATAAATCTTATTCTCACTACCACCTGAACCTACTTGTTTCGTACCTTCCCCAGATTGAAGACTGTTCCATAAAAATGCATCGGTGATAAATCCATTGTTACCGGCGCTTACATAATAGTCCTTATTAAACTCGGCCGACCAACCCACTACCGCATTAATACGGTGGTTACGATTGAACTCTTTCATATAACTACCGGTCGTCTCGATCAGATATTTCTCGCTATCGTTTTCACTAATCGTAGCGATACCGTCGGAAAGGCCTCCATGAAGCGTTTCTTTTGGCATATAGGTCTTACGACTTTGATGAGCCCTATCCATACCCATACTGAACTTGAACACCAAATCTTTGATCGGCTCATAAGTCACATACGCATTTGCCAAGATACGATCCATCAATCCCTTATCCGTATTCAACAACAATGAGGCCGGATTCGGCTGGGTCGGTAACTGCGGATTGACAGGATAATTACCATCTTCATCTTGTGCCGGAATATTCGGATTCATCTGTACGGCAGCCCGAATCATACCCGATTTTTCATATTCAGCAGCCCCCAATTGAGTATTGTCGTTATCAATACGCGATGCCGTAATATTGACACCGGTTTTGAAATATTTATTGATAACCTGGTCCACATTAATTTTTGCCGAATAGCGTTTCATTCCCGAATTCTTAATAATACCACGATTATCATAATAGTTCAATGACATCATGAAGTTGGTAGTCTTACCTCCACCTTGTACACTTACATTGTGTTGTTGCACGCTACCGTTACGGGTAATCAAGTCGAGCCAGTCGGTTCCTTCACCGGCTGCCGCAATCTGTTTATCGGTAAACGACAGTTTATAGGCCAAACCGTTTTTAGGAGAATCGATAGCCTCCTGCAAGGTACGATCTCCATAGGGATAGACATTATTCTCATACATCCACAAATCCCAAGTTGCGGTATTCATGGCGTTCATCCACTCTTTCAGATTATAGACATCGTAATTGTCGGTATATTGCTGAATAGAATAAGAACCCGAATAAGAGACAACAGTACGGCCCTCTTTTCCTCGCTTGGTCGTAATTAAAACCACACCGTTAGCTGCACGAGAACCATAGATGGCCGTAGCCGAAGCATCTTTCAGAACCTCGATAGATTCGATATCGGCCGGATTGATAAAGTTCAATACGCTCTGCGTTCCGGCATCCATTCTTTCATTCGTCGTACTGGGTTGGTCAAGCTCTACGATAGGGAATCCGTCAACCACGTATAACGGAGAAGAACCTCCTATCTCCGTACCTAAACCACGGACCTGAATGTTCAATCCGCCACCCGGTTGGGCACTATTTTGGGAAATCACCAAACCGGCGGCTTTTCCTTGCAAGGCATGCCCCACCGAAGGCGCTACTGCAAGACTCAAGTCTTCGCTCTTCACCGAAGAAACAGATCCTGTCAAATCACGTTTCTTTACCGTACCATAACCGATAACGACGACTTCGTCGATGTAATTTCCATTTTCGGTCATAGTCACATCTAATTTTTTCGAACCGCCTATTTTCACCTCTTGGGTATCCATACCCACATATGAAAAAACAAGCGTTCCATCGGCTGGGGCCGAGATGGTGTAAAAGCCGTTATAATCGGTAGAGGTTCCTTTTGTTCCTCCTTTCACAAGAACACTGACACCGATTAACGGATCTCCAACAACATCTTTCACAACACCGGATATTTGTATATTCTGAGCCATTGCTCCCAAATATCCGCACATAAGAATCAAGGAGACGAAAAATCGCGTACAAAACCGAAATTTCATACTGTGTTTTCCATGATTCCGTTCTACTTTCTGTAATAGATTCATAGATCGAGATTTTTAGTTTGTTAAAAAAATTATATAGAGAAATTTGGACTTTCACTTTTTCACCTCGTTCGCTTGGAACAAAAGCGCTCTCTCAAACTTGCAATGCAATCGAGCCTCAGGACCCTCAACCTCACCCAACGAAATTTCATTGAAGTAATCATACAGTTCATACTTTTTACCTTCTTCCAGACCTTTCACAAGGATATCACCGTCGAACGACGAAGCATAAAAAGCATAATACAATGTACCGTCCTTACGAATGACATGAGCTTCGGGACGAGAATAGCCGATATCATACAAGCCATTTACATATTCTCCTGTCGAAAGCATCTTCTCGTTATACAGCGAGAACCATTTCTTCCAGATAACCTCCTTCTCAGGAGTCAATCGATAATCGGCTTTTACCTTAGGATTATTCTTGGGCCAAGTAAATTTGGTTCCCAATACGGCTCCAATACCGAACGACGAAGCAAAGTCATCGCCATTATCGCTCAATTCGACATGATCGCCGAAATAGGCAGTTCGAGGAACCAGTGCTTTATAGACATATCCTTTCAAACGTACTTGCCAGCTACTGGTCGGGTCGGAGGCTACCGTTTGGTTGGTATAAGGCAAATTATAAAAAGACATACAGCAGCCGCAGGGACAGTTTTGAATAACCGCATGCGGATTGATTGACCGGGATTCGTCATATATCATCTTGAAGAATCCGGGTAACTGCTCATAAGAATATTGGGGACATTCGGGGTGATGCTTCCAATTATAATCGGGATGCACGCTATTCAAATGCTGACCATCGAGTTTCAATCCGTCGAAGTCGTATTTTTTCATAAATCGATCCACCAGATCTCGACTATACGACACCACGCCCGAATCGACAGGGGAAAGGTAATAACTGTCCCACCAAGTAATATAATGCGGGGTCTGTTGCTTGGAAAGCGTAATAAAATCGGGATTTCCTTTCAGCACTTTCGTACCCGGATCGGCAGCCAGCGGAGCCCACCAAAGTTGAACTTTCAAACCATAGGCCTTCATCTTTTTCACCAAATCGACCATATCCCTATCGCCACCGGGGAAACGTTTGGTATCGAGCTCCCAGTCTCCTTCGGCAATTTGGTAACCGTCATCGACAGTCGCCCATTTGATGCCCAATTCTTTCACCTTAGGCAAAGTCCCTAAGATTTCGGCAAAAGTGGCTTCTCGTTCATATCCCCACGCACACCACATGGGCTCGAATGCGGCCGGTTCCGATTCGGGCATTACCAACCCGGAAGCCTGCATATATTCTGAAAACTGTCGAAGCGGAGCAAAGCAATCTCCTTCATATGCCGATACGAATGTTCGCACCGTAGAAATCGTATCGTCCTGTGTAAATGCCACGACCGATTCTTCCGTACTTTCGACCGCGACCTCTGCATAGTTATCGTATTTCGATTTTTTCACCGGAAGCGAAACCAACCGGGGAGAAAGTTCTACATGTCCCACGGCAATACCTTGATCTCTACGCCACAAACAAGTTACAGGAATACCTCCACCGTAATCCGAATCATTCATTCCCATATAGTTACGTTGATAAAAGGTAGAATCGACTGGGAGAATCCAATCGGCTCGTTCTATGGTAGACTGACCTTGAAAAGACCAGAACGCCGGAGTATCTTCGTTATCGATCACCCGGAACGCATGGTTTACCCACTTCACTACATGTAAATCGCGAGACGATTCATTCACATATTTTACTTCGGTAACGGCCATACCGGGGAAACGACGATCCACACTAATCGTTTGTATTTTCTTGATAGTACCGCCGAAAGGCATCGAAGCCTCTCCAATCAACGTATAGACAGTAGTATCCCCGGCCACCCGAATATCCCGGTGTTTCAATTTAAAATCAGATACCGTCCCCTCTTCCAGCTCTATATATTCAGTCTGGCTTTTTTCGGTCAAAGGAGCATCATTTCCGGTTAACCCGACCGTCATGCGCATATCCTTATCCACAGACAGAATCATCGGACCGCTTTTTATTTCGAGACCTTCGCTGCAAGAAAACAGTAAAAACGAGGACAGTATTGAAATAATCGTGTATTTATCGATGTGTTTCATGGTTTCTTTTCTTAAATTATTTCATAATTCGAATAAAATTTTCCCGGTAGATTTTTCGCAAGACTTCATCGGGAAGGTCAAAACCCGAATAATACCAGTGATAGTGATAATCGGGAACATAAAAGTGTTCGTCGTCGGTTTCGAGAATCCGAAATGTCGTTTCATACATTTCGGCAGACATACCGTTATCGGTCCCATATAAAATGCGATCGGCATAACGAGTATAAAATTTCCTCATGTAGCGAGGAATACTTGCCGTCTCTCCGAAACGGGCCGACATATCGACATATAAATTGGAATACTCGCCGAGTAACCTCCCCACGATAGAAAGATCATAACTGCAATTGATGAAATGGCAGGCGACAAACAACGTGTTCGGGTGATTCTTAACGGCCTCTGAAAATTGCGCAATCAACTGTTCGTGGGATTGCATGCCGGGTATGGACATATCGATTTTCCATTTCTTCCCATTCATTAGCCCATCGTTATATTTATCATCGGGCAGATACATCCAATAAGGCTCTGCTACATGGATATTCAATGGCATCCCCAACTCTGCACAAGTTTCATAAATCGGCGACATCAAAGGGTCGTTCAAATGGATTCCTTCGGCCATATTCGTCTGAAATGCGACATATACGCCCAATCCTTTATCGGTTACCTCTCCGACACCCTTAGCTCCCATTTTGTGGCAACGCTTCAATTCCTCAACGGCTGTTTTTACAAACGAAGACTTTCCGTAATCCGACAGGTCGAGGCCACACCACAAATCGAACCGGTCCTTATAAGGAGCATAAACTTCTACGATGGAATCGAAAGAAGCCCCGGTATACCCAGTCAATACAACTGTTTTCTCGATGCCTTTCCTATCCATAGTTTTCACCCACTGAGCAACCTCTTCGAGTGAAGAAGGGTAATCGTGAGAGTGTGCATCGATAACCGGATATTTCGCTTTTTCGACCTTCGTTTCGGGTATTTTATAAATAGATTTCGGCATATACTCTTCCAACAGTATATTCTCCTGTCCATACCCGGTCGAAACAAAAAGCAAAGCGACTAAAAACAGATAACCGTGTTTCATATACCAAGATTAAGTTCGTAATAATTCTTATCGTCATTCGGCGGCGCTTCCCACCATTTTATATTTATCGCACAATAGTTCTACCACAGAATCGGTCGCCTTAGGAAATACTTTTCGCAAATCGATTTCATCGTTATTCTGCAAGGTTTGTTTCAATGCCCGCATAAACGTGTCTTTTATCTCTGTCGCCAAATTGACTTTGGCTATACCGTTGCGAATAGCCTCCCGAACCATATCGTGAGGAATACCCGAACTCCCGTGCAAAACCAAAACCACATCGGTTGCGGCATGTATCTCGGCCAAACGGTCGATATCGAGACGAGGTGTCGATTTATAAAATCCATGAGCCGACCCAATAGCCACAGCCAAAGCATCTACCTGTGTAGCCCGGACGAAACGAACGGCATCTTCCACAGTCGTAAAACCGGACGAATCTTGCATTTGTCCCAACTTAGGCACATAGCCCAATTCGGCCTCCACATTAGCCCCGTACGGTCGAGCCATCTCTACGACCTTACAAGTCGTTTCGATATTCTCCTCCATACTCTTTTCGCTGGCATCGATCATTACCGACTCGAATCCGGCATCGAGGCAACGTTGCACCAACTCGACAGAACCTCCGTGATCCAAGTGTATGCAACCATCAAGCCGGTAGTCTTCGAGTCCCTGACGCGCCAATACAACCGCCCGCTTCAATCCCATATAATCGATCGAGCTCTTCGTCAATTGTAACATAACAGGCGCCTGCACTTGCGATGCGGCTTCGAGTATGCCTTTCAAGGTCTCGTAGTTGTAAAAATTGGTCGCCAGAATGGCTTTCCTTTCAAGCTGAAACTGTTTAAGTTTTTCCTGAACTTTCATATTCTGTTATAATGTGATGTGCTGATTAAACCTATTCCGTGCTATCTCCTCGATGGTCTTTTTATCGGCAAAAGCTCCCGTTCCTCCTGCCGCAGTCGTGTTGATGGCGCCTGTGAGATTCCCGAATCGCTGACAATCTTCCAAAGTCTCGCCTTTGACAAATCGCGAAATACACCCGGCATTGAAACTATCGCCGGCGCCGATTGCATCCACGACTTCCGTATTCAAGAACGAAGGCAGAAATGCCGGTTCTTCTCCCCGACGAACCAACAGAGATCCTTTGCTCCCCATTTTTATAATCGCTGTATTGACATAAGGTTTTATTTTCCCGACAGCTTCATCGATCGTTTCGGAAGAGGTCAATAACATAAGCTCTTTTTCATTCGGCAAAAACACCGAAACCAACGGTAAAATGCGGGTATAATCGAAATCCCAGATTTCTGTCGGGTCCCATTGCGTATCGAGCGAAGTCGTCACGCCTTGTACACGAGCGTAATCGAGTATCTTTTCCAAATCGGCTTTTAACACCGGTTGTAGGAATATGGAAGATATATGGATATGACGACATTTTTCAAATACCGATTTGTCTATATCGGCAAACGACATGACCGCCATCGCACCCTGATAAGTTACCATAGCACGGTCTTCGCCATAATTCAGTACAATCGTCGCCCCCGAAGAGTGTTCATCGGTTTCTATCAACATGGAGGTATCCACTCCTTTGGCTTCGAGGCTCTCTCTTATCAGATTACCGAGAGTGTCTTGCCCTATCATTCCCACAAAGCCCACTTTTGCACCCAACGCTGCGGCATTGGCGGCAAAAATAGCAGTAGAGCTTCCCAACGTAAGAATCATATCCCCGGCAAATTTCTCTTTCCCCACTTCGGGCTCTCCGTCGATATTATTCAGAATCAAATCGACATTCAACTCCCCGATAGCCAAAATATCGTACGGTTTCATAGCAGATAATCATTAAGGTTTACCAAATTGAACGCATTGAAATACTTATCCATATCGTGTTCGATGCGCATCAAAACAATATCTTCGGACTCATAACCATTCCGATTCAAGTTTTCATAAAGTTGATTGCGAGCTACTATCGCCTCCGGTTTTTGCCAGATATAACGGCAACTTGTCCGCACCAACCATAATTTTCTCTCTTCGGAAAGCTCATTGAAATGATGGCCTTTTTCCGATTCGAGCAACCATTTGCGCCAACGATTCGATTCATCGACAAGTTTCCAAAGCACATTTTTCATATCGGAACAAACAGCGACTCTTCCCTCCGCATGAAGTCGCTTCTCTATTCCTTCGAGTTCCATCAACGCATCATATTCACTGATTGTAAACTCAGGCCCTACATTGGCAGCTCCCATTCCGCACAACGGATAATCTTCGGGATTCAAAACCCCGTCGGTATAGTGCCCCTTGATGTAGCTCCCGAACTTCGCCACCTTAGCGGTCAATTTACGCGCTACCTCCTTATCGAAAGTAACCGTATGCAAATCGGTTCCCACTTTACCGACAATGAAGCAGGGCCATACATCGTCCAAACCGCAAGCCTTCAATCCGGCTTTCAACTCGACGATAAACGTATCGAACACACTCTCATCGGCCAAACCTCCATGAACTTCTTCCGTCCCCACTTCATACGAAACCGGGGGAAAACCGTTAGACCGTCGGAATGTTTCGGTATGTTCGATCAGCTCCACCGTACGTTTAGCCACCAGATGTATATCTATGATTTCCCCTTTGGGAACATGAATATCGACAGTCGGATCGACATGTATCAAATCGTAACCGGCAGCAACCGCAGCTTCGAACGATTTCTTAACCGCAGCCATAGCTCTATCGGTATCCCATTTCTCGACGGACTGTACATCTTTCAACCACGGCCCTCCGTGATCCACGGCCACGATATAAGGCCCCGTGTAATCGACTGCCTGAGACTCCATACGCAATACATCGGTAAAAACCGACTGAGTCATTCCGGTATATCCTCCGTCGCAATCGACTTGATTAAGTGTCGCCGCAAATTTTATAGGCGCATTATTTCGTTTAGCCGAACGGAATGCCGCCTTAATGACCGCCATCGAATTGGGGCACACGGCCAACAACGTGCGGGATATATGTTGCGTTTCTTTTAGTTCGGCAATCCTCCTCAGGATATATTCAGTTTTCGGTTGTGTCGTTTTCATGTCGTTCGATTTAAAGGTCATAGATTTTCACACCTTCCACTACACGGGATATATTTCCCGAAACCGAAGGTTCATCGGGATTCAATCCCAAATTCTCCGATTTGAAATAGCCTAACAATTGCCCCACCAAAACATAAGGGATACAGGCATATTCATTTTTTTGCAATTCTCCGGGATTTGTCGCTGCAACGACACAATCGAGATTCACCCCCGGCATGACTATCCCCGAAGGCGAGACCGCTATTTGAGCTACGACTTTATTATTTTCGTTAATTTGGCGTATCAGATCACGCTCGTAATGAAACACTTTTTCATCATCTGAACAAAGATATACAAGCACGGTATCTTCATTGATCACAGCTTTGGGACCATGACGGAATCCAAGAAACGAATCGAACTTGCAAACGACCAATCCATCGGTCAGTTCTTGTAATTTCAAATGACACTCTTCCGCTATTCCCTTCAATGCGCCGGAGCCTAAAAATACAGCCCTACCGAATTTTCGCGCAGCAATCTCGAAAAGCGATTTTTCACCGCTCTTCAAAATATCCCGTGCAAAAGTTACTATCGCCTCTATTTTACTTCTTTGCGCCGGCAACTGCTCTATATTGAAAATCAAAATAGAGACCAACGCCATAGTCGTAAAACTGCTGGTCATAGCCAATCCTTTGTCGTTTGTTTCCGGTGGAAGTAACACCAGCAACACATTATCCCGAGAACCCTCTCTCGCTAAATCGCCCGTTTCATTACAGGTTATGATAATATGAAATACTTTCTTACAATATTTATCGGCAATATGTACGGACGCCAAACTCTCAGGACTGTTTCCCGAACGGGCAAAAGAAATGAGGACGACAGGTTTTCCGGTAGGCAAACAACTTTCGGGATAAGTAATAATATCGGTCGTCGCTACGGCTCGACATTGAGAATAGCCTTTTTCCACAAAAATCCCGGCCAATGCATTTCCAATAAAGGCCGACGTTCCAGCACCCGCCAAGATAATTTCGGTATCCTTTCCTATATGGTTGTTCGAAATGAAAGTTTGTATCGCGGCCTCATTTCTGCAAACCAAATCATATGCCTTCAACCAAACATCGGGTTGCTGCATAATTTCACAATATGTAGCCGTTTTATGATCGCTTGAATTCATAAAGTACTGTGTTAAAATAAATTGAAAACTCTATTATCACTCTTTTGTCCTATTTCTCTATTACAAATATAGAGAACTACACATTTCGAATCGAAATATTATACCAATAAATATCTAAACAACACTTTATAAAAGCATATAAACAAAAGATTATCAACGATTTATATAACAATAAAAATATTTCGAAATGTTTCGATTGTTAAAATATATTACAAAACAAGGATTTATCGATATAATATTTATTAAATTATGGTGTATTCTAAAAAAACAATCTACCTTAGTAATAAAATAATTTGGTATAAGTTTAAAATTAAACATAAACACTTTCGATTCGAAACATTTTTATCCCAGAACCTTATCATTAAACTACGCAACAATGGAAACATACTATTCAGCCAAAGAGCGCCGAGCGCAAATCCTACAACTTCTAAAAAGCAGACCCAAAATATTGGTATCTTCCCTTAGCCAAATGTTTAATATATCGGAAGTTACTATCAGAAAAGATTTAGAAGAGCTTGAAAACAGGAATTTATTGATACGAGTCAGAGGGGGAGCAATACGTTTACCGAAATTAAACATTGCAGAAGAACAAGCTACGACTGAGAAAAAAAGATTTCATTATCGAGAAAAACGAAGTATCGGGCGCATGGCGGCTACACTAATACAAGAAAACGAAACCATCATTCTCGATTCGGGCAGTACAACGATGGAAATTGCCAAGAACCTGCACTCGTTCAAACAATTAACCATCATTACAAATGCCATAGACATAGCCATAGAATTAAGTAAATACAAACGGTTCAATGTCATTTTACTGGGCGGTCATTTAAGAGATTCAAGTCTCTCTACGGTCGGTCCCATAGCCGAGAACACGCTCAAAATATTTTATTGCGACAAATTATTTCTGGGTGTGGACAGTTTTAATTTGGAACGAGGAGTTTCTACTCCCAACATAGAAGAAGCAAATATCAATCAAACGATGATTACAATGGTAAAAGAAACTATCGCCGTTTTCGATTCATCAAAAGTCAATAAAAAAAGTTTTGCCTTTATCGCCCCCGTTTCTAAATTGAGTGCAATCGTCACCGACAACAATATGCCGCTGGACATTAAAACACAAATCAAAAAAATGGGGGTGAAACTATACGAAACCGAGCCTGATTCATAAAAATAAATATATATGATTAATAAAAGAGGATACTCCTTATAAACGGGAATATCCTCATAATAGTATTAGATCGATAATCTTTTATCAATAGACCGTATTCTGCGGATCCATATTTGTCCAACCGGTCGTCCAATTATTAGCAGCGGTCTCTGTGGGTCCGAACGCACCTATATAGGCCACTTGTTCAAAACCGGAAGAAACCAGAGAATGGCTCCAATCGGCAGACTGACTTACTAACGGACTGTCCTGAGAAGGAACCATGCAGAACGATGTCAAATTCTGAGGGTCTCCTTGCAGTTTCAAATCGTCAATAGCCGTATAAGCGATATTCTTGCCTCCTTCTCTATTGAAATAGCTATCTGCAAAAGCTCCGTTATCCGAAGGATCGAACTGTGTACCATTCGCCCAATATTGTGCATCTTGATAGTTCTTAACCATACCGGCGAACACACAATTCGAAACGACCAATTTCCCCTCGGTGGCATGAGTCTGGGTCTTTGAATTTTTGTCATTCTCAATGATTAATCCAATGGGGAATCCGGCAAATACAGAATTAAACACTCTCAACTGTGTATTGCGGCGTAAATGCATGGCAGCCTGAAAACGAGCATCAGTAAGACTTCCATTTACGCCAGCCTCATTAGTGTAATTCGTCGGATCAAGTACCGGACCGAACATCGATACGTTTGCAAACACGCAGGAAGTATAAGGTTCAACGGTCGCAGCGTCGGCACAATTATCGGATTCGAAGCCGTTGGATGCCGATTTATCCCCAATCTTCGGATTCCGCAAAGCAGCCAAAAACTGCAATTTACCAGAAAATCCGTTATCCGTATCGAAGTCATCGTCCCAAGTTCCCAACGCTACCAAGTGTTTACAATTTACCGAACCGCCGAACCATTCGTAAGAATCGTCTCCCGAGTAAGAAACTTGTACATAATCGACTGTCGTTCCGCTACCCACCGAACCAAACGTAATGGCATTGATTTCATTATCAGTCGAATATTCGATACCGGCAAATTCGCAACGCACATATTTCAATACACCAGAGTTATCGGTATCGTCGTTACCTCCATGTTTACTTCTGACACCGCCTTCGATAGTCTGCTCTCCCATGTTGTTTTTGGCTTTACCCAAAAGGATAATACCGCCCCAGTCACCGGGTTTACGTTTGCCCGGAGCCTGTGCCGATGTAAATACAATGGGGCGTTCGCTCGTACCCTCGGCAATGAGTTTGCCTCCGCGCTCCACAACCAACGTAGCCTTAGACTCTTTCTCTCCTTTGATAACTACACCCGGCTCGATAGTGAGTGTAGCCCCTTCGGTAACATAAACGAACCCTTTCAAATTATAGGTGTTCGGATAGGTCAAAGTCATATTGGACGAAATCTCGTAAGCATTCGAACCGTCTCCCAAATCGAAAGTCTCTCCACTCGGAATGGGATTGTCATTGTTCTCATCACAACTTACTACCGCCATTGTCGCCAAGCATACAAAAGCAATTGTTTTGAATCGTTTTTTCATTTGATTTTTCTGTTTGATTAGTATTATAGAAAAGGATTAAAAACTGAATGTGATACCTACGCTCACCGAACGTCCCGGTTTATACGATTTCGTAGTCTGCTCGCGTTTCTGTAACTTTCCTTCGGCATCATAAAATTGCGGATACTGCTTATATACTACTTTTTCACCGATGATATCTTTCACTCCGGCTTTCAACTCGACGAGCTTACCGAACTTCTTAGACACCGTGAAATCGAGACTATTACGCGGCAGTTCATAGGTATCGGGGATATTCACGCTCACATCGTGCGTAGTACTGTTGGACTTTCCGATGCCGATGATACGCTTTCCCAAACGATTGTAAAGCAACGACGACATCAATCCCCACCTTTCATTCTGATAATAAAGTCCGGCATTGACGATATAAGGCGATTGCCCTTGCATTTCCCTGTCTTCGGTTTTAACAATACCCGATTCGTCGAAACGTACTCTACTCTTTATCAAAGTAGCATTGAGTAAAAGGCTTAATCCTCTCATTCCTAAGAAGTCGAGAGACTTGCGAATTTCAACCTCCGCACCGAAACTCTGTGCCGAAAGTGCGTTCTCATAATTATATCGCAGCGATCCTCCCATATCTATAAAGGTCCATTCTATGGGGTTCTTGAAGTATTTGTAGAAAATACCTAAGCTGATGACTTCTCCCCGTTGCGGGTAAAACTCGTACCGGAAATCGAGGTTGTCTATCTTACACGTCTTCAAATTCTCGTTCCCGCCTATTTCATTAAAAAGATCGAAATCGTAATATACAGCCGGCGAAACCTCTCGAAACTCCGCCCGATTCAAAGAACGTCCATAGGCCAGACGAAGCAAATTGCGCTCATCGAAATTGTACGTGGCATTGACCGAAGGCAATAAATCGAGATCGGTATAATTGCGGCTCGTCATCAACACTTGCGATGCCGACTGAGATTTATCCCATTTCATTCTCAACCGATTGTATTCAAGCCTCAAACCGGCATAAACATTGAATTTACCCATCGGCAATTCCATCGCGCCATATCCCGCTCCATATATGTTGTATGCCTCATAAGCATTTTTCTTATCGGTAATCTCGTCTATAAAGACTTTATCGACACTCAGCCAATCCTCACTCATCATTTCTTCATAAGGCAGATACAGATAAGATGCACGTTCTTCAAGAGAGAGATTCTCGTACCGATAGATAAATTCGCGAGGCGTATAATTACGGGTACGATACTCGGATATCAATCCGCCTTTCACCGTAGAGAGTATCTCGCCCATAGGAACTGTTCCCTTGTAGTCCACACTACCCGAAAAGACATGGTCGGACAAAGATTGGAAATAACGTTTGATGCTCTCATTGCCTACTTTTAACTGCGACACGTCTACTCCATCGCTCATTCCAGCCTGATTAACGACTATCCGTCGGTCGGGCTCGGTTCTATAAGCATAACTATATCCCATGTTCCACGCCAGAGAATGGAGCTTCTTCTCATCTAAAAAATGATTACCGGTCAGCTGTCCCAAATAGCTCAGACGCGATTGGTACAACATCTCCGTCTCTTCTCGATAGGTCAAACCACTCACATTTCTTTCTCCCGAGCGTTCGGTCAATCGGTTTTTACCCAACATATTAAACAGGTTTCGGAATTCCAATTTATTTTTTCCGTCAAATACAAATGCCCAATTGTGCATTGCACCCAATCGCACATCGTTGGAATACTGGTTATCGACATAATCATTGAGATACACCGGCTTATCGGCATCAGAAGAATAAATACCGAAACGGGCATTCGTGATATTCTGTATCGTTTTATAAGTATTACTATAATTGATATAGGTAGTCATACCTATATCTGTCCCGCCCTCGGTTTCGAACCGCCGATTAATCGTCAGAGATAAACGTTGGTCGGGAATCGGATAATAACTTTTCACTCGCCAATCGTTATTAAACGAGCGTGTAAGCCGTGTAACTTCCGCCGGATTGCTGCCGGTAACGTCCATGTGCGAAGGCATGCCATTCGACAAAAGTCTCTTGTTCAAATCGAACCCCAACCAATCGGTAGTACTGCCGGGATTCAGACGCGTTTTTACAAATTGAGTATTGGTATTGAATCCTGTCGTATAACCAATCTGAATGGAGTTACGCAAAGGTAAACTCTTGGTAGAGATACGAATAAATCCACCGGCAAAATCGGCCGGAATTTCGGGAGCCGGAGACTTATAAATAATCATATTCTCGATTTGAGAGCTGGGCAACATATCGAATGAGAAAGCTCGGCTATCAGATTCTAAGCTCGGAGAGCTGTTCCCATTGATCCACACATTATTATATCGTTGCGACAATCCACGTACCACAACAAACCGATCGTCTATTACCGATATACCCGGTACTCGTTTCACCACTTCCGATGCATCACGATCGAGTGTTTTGGCAATCTGTTGCGAAGATATACCACTCGCTACCTGTACTTGCGCTTTCATTCCTTCCAACAAAGACATCTCCGTATCGTTCCTGCGATAGGTAGAAACCACGACTTCATTCAAAGCGACCCCGTCTTCCTCCATCTCAATTTCAAGACCCGCGATAGACTTTCCCTGCTTCACATTCACCGGAACCCGAACCGTCTTATAGGATAAATATCGGCAAACAATCGTCTGCTTTCCTATGGGAATATTTTTCAAACTAAACTTTCCGTCCAAATCGGTAGCTGTCGCTACCGAACTATTCTCTATTTGTACAGTGGCCCCTATAATCGCCTCTCCACTTTTCTTATCTCTGACTTCTCCGGTAATCAAACTTCCTGCCGAAGCTGTTATCCCCAATGCATGAATCGAAAAAACAAAACCTAAAACAACCGCCAGTAATCCGCTTTTATACATATATTTTTACCTTTTTCTTTCCGCTGCAAAAGTAAAAGCAAAAGAATACGAAAACATGACAGCAATATGAATCGATATATAACATGTATTACATTATCGTATACCGAATTTTGCAAATATATTTCAGTACGATATGCAATATTGTATCTCAACCCAATAGACCCACAGAGAAAAAACTATCTATCGTTCGACCTACATGTAGCGCTTTCTACGGAGCTCGCATAAAAATTCAGCTTATTTAACAACTTCTACATGACTGATTTCCTGCAATGGTTACATTTATGTAAGTTACTAATATCGATGTTTCTTCTTGCAAATTGTTTCGCAAAAATCCATCTTTGTATTGAAAAACAAAAGTTATTAACGATAATCGAAGTAAACTTAAAACGAAAAAACGATGGACAAAATCACAAAAATCAATTCAGGAGAAAAGTTTACCCACACATCTGTCGGAAAACTCGCCGAGTTCAATGGTAAACAATTCCTCAAAGACACTGTCGGTACAACTGGTTGCGAAATTTCATTCGGGACAATAGAGCCCGGCCAAGCCGCACCTTTCTTTCACAGCCATAAACAAAACGAAGAAATTTATATTATTCTCAGTGGCTCCGGCGACTTTCAAGTAAACGATACGGCTTTCCCCATTGCCGAAGGATCGATCGTCCGTGTAGCCACAGCCAGCAATCGTTCCATACGATGCACATCAACCGAAAAAATGCTCTACATCTGCATTCAGGCAAAAGAAGGTAGTCTCGAACAATGTACTATGGAGGACGGTGAAATCACCCAACAAGAAACAAAATGGTAGTAAAACAAGGAGGCTGTTTTTGAATAACATAGAACAGCCTCCTCTCACATCATAGTTAAAGTTATTTATTCCGCTTCAATTCCAACACCACTGCACCGCCAGCAGTAAAAAATACCAAATTCCCATTTTCGAGTATGCCATAAGTCCTCACATTATTCAAAGCTGAAAGTATGTTTTTCTCTGTCTCCATATCGGGACACATCATACGAGTTGCAGCTACACTGTGAAAGGAGATAGAATTTCCTACGGTCTCATCGCTCCGCAATTCCCCTGTTATACGATTACAACCCGTGTTTCCACTTATTCGACCGTCAGCAATATCTAACTTGACACTCGGCCGCACTTCCAAATCGGTAGATAAAGTATCTCCATACACTTTAACAATATTCCATTCTCCTTCCAATTCAGATAAAGGAACTACCGAAAACCTCTTACTCAATAACATGACGGGCTCTTTATCCGAAGCATACAGGGCAATTTTATTTTTACCCGCGCATTTAACGTTCTTTACCGTAGACAACACTTCGATAAGTTTTCCTTCCAATTCCATATCGGGACAAGCCATGAGAGTGGATGCCATATGACCCAATTCTATTTTATTGTCTCTGGAAAGATCCAGACTCCCCGTTATACGATTACAACCGCTATATCCATATACTCTCCCTTTCTTCGTATCGAATCCGATAAAAGGGTTCGATTGAGTCCGAACCGGTTCACCCTGAATTTCTACCACATTCCATTCACCACAAATATCATTTTCCGATACCATATCTCTCGCCGTTTTACAAGAAGGCAATAATAAAACTCCCAAGAATACCGACAAGTACATTTTTTTTGCTTTCATATCTCTATTTTTTTAAATCTATTATATATACGACTCCAATAAAGAATTGGAGAAAAGAATATAATACTGCGTCTTTATATATTAAAATTTTTTAAATACGCTATTTCCCCTCAAAAGTCTTCCTTTCCTCGATAGTATTTACAATATCCATCATACATTTTTGCTACCTTTACTAAATATTCATTTAAACTACGGATTTATCATGAAAAAGAAAAATTTTATTCCTTTCATTGCAATCGCTGTTTTATGTTCAGCCTGTCACGACAAAACTACTTTAACCGGAGATTGGATTGAACCAGTACCGGGTACTACAAATACGATACAAGGATTCAGTCTGAAAGAAAACGGAGAAGCAACGTCCATCAATATGGCCACCCTTCAATATAAATCTTGGGCGCAAGAGGACAACCGGCTCATTCTATCAGGAGAAAGCATCGGCAATCACCAAACAATCCCATTCTCTGACACTTTAAAAATTTGCAAACTATCGGAAGACAGTCTGATTTTGAAAAAAGATGATTTGGTTAAAACATATACACGTCCCAAAAGTATCATTCCAGCGACTCCGATACAACCAGCTACATCTACTACGTTTACAGTAAAAGGGAAATTAGTCATCGGACATGAAGTACGCTCTTTTATCGCAGAAGGCGACACCACCTCATATTGGATCATCGACGATTCGGGAACACTGAAAGAGGAATATGAAAAAACTATCGGCAACAACCCCAAGCCATATACTCCGGTATATGCCGAACTAAAAGTTATCGATACCGGGAAATCGAACGAAGGATTTGCCGCCGAATATGCCGGGGTCTATCATGTAAAAGAAGTGTTGAATATATCCCCGATTAAAACAGAATAGGCGTGTAGCCATATCATGAATATAGCCTACATAGGTGCGAGGATAAAGATTCCGTAAAAAATTCGTGGGGATAGACTTGTATTTTAGAAGCTGTTTTAAATAATAAATCTCTTGTTGGCAACCACGTTACGAACTCCTCAGCAAATGATAAAAAAGTAGCCGAATAGATTTTTGGAGATATTCAACCCCTCCGTCACTACGTGCCACCTTCTCTATATGGCTAACGCAACACCCCGTAATACTACGGGACACGGCAAGGGAGAAGAACAAGCATGATATATAGGAAAGTATTAACCTCCTCCTCTGTGTTTTGCATAGCAAAATATAGGGGAGGTGTCCGCAGGACGGAGGG
>OGPJ01000102.1_pt1 | contig 71301 bp, 71 predicted proteins | sample 1552831 | NCBI WGS metagenome assembly OGPJ01 (sample SAMEA2579914, study PRJEB22360) | human gut metagenome | biome: human gut; feature: human-associated habitat; material: faeces | place: Denmark | collected 2008/2010
TAGAACCCAACTGGCTGTTGGGGTATCTAAACCCTACACTTATATATTAGGAGGAGAACATAAAGCGTGTTTAAGATATTAATTGTAGAAGATGATAAGGAATTAAGTCTGTTATTCCAAAAGGTGCTTGAAAAGAGCGGATATCAGGTCAAAAGTGCGTCGGATGGAGCACAGGCACTGGAGGTATTGGACAGAGAATATATTGATTTAATCATTTCCGATATAATGATGCCGGTTATGGATGGATATGAACTTGTGTCGGAGCTTCGTTCGGCGGGATATCAGATACCGGTGCTTATGATTACTGCAAAAAGCAGCTTCGATGATATGCGTCAGGGCTTTCTTTCGGGAAGTGACGACTATATGGTAAAACCTGTAAATGTCAATGAAATGGTTTTAAGGGTAGGGGCACTGCTTCGTCGTGCACAGATACTGAACGAACACAAAATTGTGATTGGCTCAACCGAGCTTGATTATGATGCAATGACAGTTGTGACCGGTGATGAAGCGCTTGTCCTGCCAAAAAAAGAATTTCTGCTTTTATACAAGCTGGCAGCTTCACCGGGCAGGACATTTACGAAGCAGCAGCTAATGGATGAGGTATGGGGATATGAGACGGAGGCAGACCCACATACGATAGAGGTACATATAGGAAGAATCAGGGAGCGTTTTAAGGAAAATCCGGATTTCGAAATTGTAACAATGCGTGGTCTGGGATACAAGGTGGTGAAAAAATAATGGAGTATAAAAAGAAAAAAGAATTGCGTATCCGCTCATGTCTGACAGGTGCAATATGGCTGGCACTTGCATTTTCTATGCTGATATCAGCCCTGTTGTTTGCGTTTTTGAATCATTTTTTGGATTTGCCCGGGAAAATACCGGGACTTGGCTGGCTTTTGATTTTTAATACATTGATAGCAGGACTTATTACATCATTTATCAATGCAAGGCTGCTGGAGCCGATTACCAGGCTCAGTAAAGCAATGAAAGCAGTTTCCCAGGGAGATTTTGAACAGCATCTGGAAACAAACAGTCGCATAGCCGAGATTGGAGAATCCTATCAGAGCTTTAATGTCATGACAAAAGAGCTTCGTGCAACAGAGATGTTGCAAATGGATTTTGTATCCAATGTTTCCCATGAATTCAAGACACCAATCAATGCAATTGAAGGCTATACGATGCTGCTCCAGGGAGATGAGCTGTCACAGGAGCAGGAGGGGTATGTAGAAAAAATCCTGTTTAATACTCAAAGGCTTTCAGGTCTTGTTGGAAATATTTTATTGTTATCAAGGCTGGAAAATCAGAATATTCCAATGAAAAAAACCGAATATCGTCTGGATGAACAAATCCGTCAGGCATTTCTTTCATTGGAAGATAAATGGACTGAAAAAGGAATTGGATTTCAGGTGGAGATGGAGGAGGTCAGATATGTTGGAAATGAAGGGCTTTTTATGCATATCTGGATGAATCTTTTGGATAATGCAATCAAGTTTAGTCCACAAAATGGGACAATCACCATGTTTCTAAGGCATGAAAATGATTCTGTGCAGTTTATTCTGGAAGACGAGGGACCGGGAATTGCGGATGATGCAAAAGCCAGAATATTTGACAAGTTTTATCAGGTGGATGGTTCCCATAAAGCCGAGGGAAACGGCCTTGGCCTGGCACTTGTGAAAAGAATTGTAGACATCGCCGGTGGAACAATCAAAGCTGAAAACCGGGAATACGGAGGATGCAGATTTGTAGTAGAACTGCCAATAAAGAATTAAAATGAGTAGCTATTTAGAACATGATAGTTACAATAATAAAATAATAAGATAAAAGATAGGAGAATTTACATGACATTTTATCAGGAACTGCAGTTAAATCAGGCCGGCTCTAAAAGCCTGCTGAAAAATAGTAAAACAATGAAAGAAAAACTATACCATGCGTTTGTATATATGGTGAAGATAGCTGTCACAATGGTTTTTTGCTTTGCCTTTGTCACTGCCTCAAGCATTATATTGGGAAAGGATAACAGCATTGTGGGAGTAGTGGTCTTATTATGCGTTATGGTATTTCGAAACGCTGATCTGGGAATCCATACCGGACACTCTACATGGCTTTTGGCATTGTTCTTTGTAATTATGACAGTATGCCCACATCTGGCAAATCAGCTTTCACCGCTTCCGGCGCTGCTTATAAACATTGCAGCTCTTGCAGTGCTGATTTTGTTCGGATGCCATAATCCATTTATGTTTAATCAATCCACACTGGTTCTTGGCTATTTATTGTTATATGGATATGATGTGTCAGGAAAAAGCTATATGCTTCGAATAGCAGGGATGGCCGCAGGCGCTGTTCTCACATGCCTGGTATTTTACAGAAATCATAAAAACAGAGTCTTTAAAAGAAATATGAAAGCCGTAATTCAGGAGTTTGATCTTTTTTCATCACGAACGAAATGGCAGCTGTGCCAGATACTATGTGTACCGTTAGTTCTTTGTATTGCACAGCTTTGCAATATGCCGCGTGCAATGTGGGCAGGTATTGCAGCCATGTCTGCCATCCTGCCGTTTATGGAGGATATGCAGTACAGAGTCAGAAAAAGGATTGTCGGTAATATCGCCGGTGTTATATGCTTCACGGCATTATACTTCCTGCTTCCACCATCAATCTATGCGTACATAGGAATCATAGGTGGAATCGGCGTGGGATTATCGGCACAATACGGCTGGCAGGCTGTTTTTAATACATTTGGTGCTCTGGCTATAGCTGCAGAGAGCTATGGGTTAAAGGGAGCAGTCAGCCTCAGGGTGATTCAGAATGTGTTTGGAGTCGTTTTTGCGTTGGTATTTTGTGCTGTATTTTATAGAATTATGTCAGTGAAAGCGCCGGTGAAAGAGGAAACTGTATAATACAAGTGGAAACGTGTAATCAGTCATAAGGAATTGTATTCTTCAGATGAAACAGTCCCAAATTCCAAAGTGAAGGAAAAGGTTAAAACAAATATGAGTCAGATAATATTGGCGTCGGCATCACCGCGCCGCAAGGAATTATTAGAGCAGATTGGGGCAGAGTTTGTTGTCTGTCCTGCAAAGGGAGAAGAGATAATCACAGAGGAGGAGCCATCTGCGGTTGTCATGGAGCTATCCCGTCAAAAGGCAGAGGAGGTAGCGTCAGGTGTGCTTACCTACAATGAACAGCATGCAGAGCTTGTGACACCGCAGGATATTCTTGTGATCGGAGCGGATACGGTAGTGGCTTATGAGAATCAGATTCTTGGAAAGCCGAAGGACGAAGAAGATGCCAGGCGTATGCTTTCGATGCTTTCGGGAAAAACACACAGTGTCTATACAGGGGTAACGTTTGTTTTTATTGACAAAGCCGGAAGAACCGGAGAACACTGCTTTTATGAGAAGACGGATGTCAGCATGTATACATTGACGGAAGAGGAAATTGACCGCTATATTTCAAGCGGGGATCCTATGGATAAAGCAGGAAGCTACGGGATACAGGGACGCTTTGCCATCCACATTAAGGGAATACATGGTGATTACAATAATGTGGTAGGGCTTCCGGTAGCGCGCCTGTATCAGGAGCTTAGAAAGCTTGGAGTTGATGTTTAGCGAAGTCTTTTTTTAATAGCCGGTCCGATAAGCATGGCAATTATCATTTTTATCAGGTCGCCCGGGATAAATGGGAACACACATATTGAGAGCGCACCGCTGACTGTGCTTTTTGCCTCAAAGCAGAACCATGCTGTACCGAGCACATAGCATATGATAGTTCCGACAATCATACCAATGAGCTGGAGCCAAGGCTGGTGGAAATGATCGATTACAAGTCCTGCAATAATTGCCATGGCAATAAAACCGATGATGTATCCGCCTGTAGGGCCGGCAAGCTTAGCTGGGCCACCGGTGAAGCCTGAAAATACAGGGATTCCGACAAGTCCGATAAGCAGGTAAATCAGGTAGCTTATAGTTCCGCGTTTCCATCCGAGCAGATATAATGAAATATATATGGCCAGGTTTGTCAGTGAAATCGGTACCGGCCCAATCGGGATAGATAATGGTGCAAGAATACATGTGACAGCTGTCATGAGCGCTGTTACCGTTATGGCATAGGTCGTTCCATGCTTGTAGTCTATAGTTTCTGTCTGGTTCATGATAAAATCTCCTTTTTGTAAATTTCATAGTAATTTTTGTACGGTTAACACATTAACATGAAAAGATGTCGATTGTCAACCGAAACTGCAATAAAGGTTTACAATTATCGGGGAGTAATGAAAAAAATACTAACATCGGTATATACGTACGCTATTCGGAAAACATGGATACTTGGAAAATGTCTGAAAAATCATTAAAAACAATCGACATTACAGCAAATAAACGCTATAATAGATACATTAAGATAAATGTACTGGGACTTGTATTATCCACAGCCGTCACGCGGTACGGCTGTCGCGGATAGCGTCAGGCCCCGGGAAGGGGAATTATATGCAGGATAAAAAGCAAAAAAAGGCAAAAATACAGGTTATATTTCTAATTCTTATTTCCACGCTTGTTATTTTAGCGGATTTTTATGCGATAATTAATTATCCAAAGGAATACATGCTCATTGCAGCAATCACAGTTATCTTTATGATTTGCCTGTGGGGAGTGATAAGCGGATTTTTCTCACTGAGTGCTCTAAAGGAGGACAGGAGGGAGGAACAGTATGACAGTATTTTTAAGTCGGAAAAGGCATCTTACCTCATGCTTAGAAAGTATTTTGATGAGATAGAGGGAAAGATTGAGATACTGCAGAAGGAGTCAAAGATTCCGACTGAGGATATCATCAATGCACAGAAGGGAATCGCAAAGGTTGTTATCAACAGGAATAAGGAAAATGCTGATGCGATTATGAACTCTAATGAACAGCTTATGGAGACTTTTGAGCATCTTGAGAATAAGCTCAAGGAGAGCAATGATTTCATTATTGAGAGCCAGAAAAATGTGATTTATGACAACCTCAAGGACATTATGGAAAAGCAGCAGGTTCTGTCTGACAGCATAAAGGATATGGAAATCCGTCTGAGTCAGGCAATCACAGCAAATCCTATTCAGTTTACAGCAAATGTTGAGATGCCTAAGCAAACGACCGACGCACCACAATCAGCATCGGCCATTGAGGCGATACCTGAACCTGAACCTGTACAAGCGAATGAGTCAGAACAGATACCTGAGCCTATTCCGGTAAATGAGCCGGAGCCTGTAAGTGAGGCACCACATATACCTGAGCCGGAGCCGGCAGAGGAAGTGATAACGGAACCGGTCACAGAGACACCACATGTACCTGAACCTGAACCGGTAGTAGAGCCAAGCCCTGCTGCAGCCGAAGCTGTTGCAGATACGACAAACAGCGACCCGAACCGCCAGCTGAGTGCAGATGAAATAGCAGCACTTTTTGCAAGTGCAAACGCAAGTGCGACAGAACCTGAATCAGAGCCGGCCGAGAAAGTGATTACGGAACCGGTCACAGAGGCACCACATGTACCTGAACCTGAACCGGTAGTAGAGCCAAGCCCTGTTGCAGAAGAAGCTGTTGCAGATACGACAAACAGCGACCCGAACCGCCAGCTGAGTGCAGATGAAATAGCAGCACTTTTTGCAAGTGCAAACGCAAGTGCGACAGAACCTGAATCAGAGCCGGCCGAGAAAGTGATTACGGAACCGGTCACAGAGACACCTCAGGCACCTGAGCCGGAGCCTGTAAGTGAACCGGAACCGGCAAAGTCTCCGGTTGTAGATTTGAATAACACAAATCGTAATCTGACACCGGATGAGATAGCCGCTTTATTTAGCAGCATGTAGTATTTTGGTAACTATTCAGTACAGAAATATGTGGTATTGCATATTTCGTAAAAAATGAAGAAATAATATTTTGTAATTATCTCACAAATATGTTAAAGTGTGCATGTTATAAAAATATGCACACTTTATTTTTTTGAAAGGAAATATAAAAAATATATGGAAACAATCAGATTTGACGAATTAGAACTAAACCCTAAGATTTTGCGAGGCATCAAGGATATGGGCTTTGAGGAGGCAACTCCAATACAGGCTCAGGGAATCCCGGCAGTGCTTTCGGGCAGGGATGTAATCGGACAGGCGCAGACCGGAACAGGAAAGACAGCAGCCTTTGGTATTCCGGTGCTTGAGAGCGTTGATGCGTCAAGTCACAAGACACAGGTTATCATCCTCTCTCCTACAAGGGAGCTTGCCATCCAGGTGGCAGATGAAATCAGGAAGCTTGCAAAATATATGCATGGTGTGAAGGTACTTCCGGTATACGGAGGACAGGATATCAGCCGCCAGATTAAGGCACTTAAGGGCGGTGTGCAGATTATTATCGGAACCCCGGGGCGTCTTATGGATCATCTCAGGAGAAAGACAATCAGGCCTGACCATGTAAAGACAATAGTGCTCGACGAGGCAGACGAGATGCTCAACATGGGCTTTAGGGAGGACATCGAGACAGTGCTCGAATACCTGCCACAGGAGCATCAGACAGTACTCTTCTCGGCAACAATGCCAAAGCCTATTTTGGAAATTACAAGAAAATATCAGCATGATGCTATCAATATCAAGATTGTGAAAAAAGAGCTGACAGTCGCAAATATCGACCAGTATTACTATGATGTGAAGCGCAAGGACAAGATAGATGTACTCACAAGACTGTTGGATTACTATAATCCAAAGCTCTCACTTGTATTCTGCAATACCAAGAAGATGGTCGACGAGCTGGCATATGAGCTTTGCGGACGCGGCTACAGTGCAGAAGGACTTCATGGCGATATGAAGCAGGTGCAGAGAGATCGTGTCATGAAGAACTTCAGAAACGGAAAGACAGATATTCTTATTGCCACTGATGTCGCAGCGCGTGGAATTGATGTGGATGATGTGGAGGCTGTTTTCAATTATGATCTGCCTCAGGATGACGAGTATTATGTACATAGAATCGGTCGTACAGGAAGAGCAGGCCGCTGTGGAAAGGCATTCTCCTTTGTAAAGGGCAAGGAGGTATATAAGCTCAAGGACATACAGCGCTACTGCAAGACAAAAATCTATGCACAGCCAATTCCATCATCTGATGATGTTGCCAAAATCAGGGCAGAAAAGATTATGGACCAGATTTCCACCATTATAGATGAGGAAAATCTCACAAGTGTCATTGATATTATAGAGAATCAGATAAATGAGTCAGATTACACGGCAATGGATATAGCGGCGGCATTTTTATACCAGGCTATGGGTGCTTCAGAGATATCCACAGCTGAATCAAAGGACAACTATGATTTCCACAATACAGGAGCTGAGGATGGCATGGTACGCCTGTTTATCAACGTCGGAAAGAAGGACAAGATAAAGCCGGGTGACATTTTAGGTGCCATTGCAGGAGAGTCAGGCATGCCTGGCAGGCTTGTCGGTGCAATCGACATGTACGACAAGTATACATTTGTTGAGGTGCCGGCTGAGTATGGCAAGGAAGTGCTTAATGCCATGAAGAATGCGAAGATAAAGGGGCGCTCTGTGAACATGGAGCCTGCAAATTCACGATAGCAAAGTCAGGCTTTTCTGATGACGCATCAGCTTTTCTTATTCTCAGTGGTTCTGAATAGTTACGATGGTTGTATAAAAAATACCGGGACACAAAATGTGTTGCCCGGTATTTTTGATTACTTGTCGTCATCGATTCCCCAATGCTCTTTCATGTAATCCTTTCCCATTCCTCCGCCGATATCATTTTGATTTCTGCGAAGATAATTTACAAATATTCCACCAACAACTGCAAAAATGATAAGTGCTGCCGGATTACTGGTTACACTGTTAGTAGTGAACAGTAACGTGGCCGTGGCTAGTCACACTGTTAGTTGTGAACAGTAATTGACCGGCAGCGAAATCACGCGTCAGCCAGCATCAGCACATGCTTCACAATTGATTTGATTATATTAACCGCAGTCTCCATGCCCTCCACTGATATGTGCTCAAATGGGCCGTGGAAGCCGTAGCCGCCGGTACCGAGGTTTGGACAAGGAAGTCCCATGAAGGATAAACGTGCGCCGTCTGTACCGCCGCGAACCGGGCGTGATAGCGGCTCTAGACCGTTTTCCTCTATAGCAGCCTTTGCCAGGTCGATAATGTACATGTTGTCCATTATGATTGAAAGCATATTCTCGTAGGAGTGGGTGATAGTCAAAGAAACAGTGCCCTCACCATATTTTTTGTTCATCTCTATCTCAAGAGAGCGGAGAGTATCAAGTCTTTTAGCAAAAAGAGCCTTGTCGTGGTCGCGCACAATATATGACAGATGGGCTGATGCTACATCACCGCTCATATCACACAGATGGTAAAAGCCCTCTCTGCCCTCAGTTGTGGCAGGAGTCTCGTTTGCAGGCAGCGCTGCGGCAATCTCGCAGCCAACCAAAGCAGCATTGACCATAATGTCCTTTGCTTCGCCCGGATGCACGTTGACGCCCTTTATGGTAAATTCAGCGCTTGCGGCATTAAAGTTTTCATAGGCCACCTCGCCCTCGTAATCACCGTCCACGGTGTAGGCAAAATCTGCCTCGAAATAGTCCAGATCAAACAAATCCGCACCCTTTCCGACCTCTTCATCAGGGGTAAATCCAACCCAGATATCGCCGTGAGGAGTGCCCTCTGCGATAATCTGCTCTAAGGCGGTCATAATCTCAGCCACACCGGCCTTGTCATCGGCACCAAGTAGTGTAGTGCCATCTGTGGTAATGAGAGTGCGTCCGGTGAGAGATTTAAGCTCAGGAAAATCGCTTACTCTCAGGTATTCGCCACTGCCTCTAAGCAGCACATCGCTTCCGTCATAGTGATGCAGCAGCTGTGGCTTGACATTTTCCCCGGAAAAATCAGGTGCAGTATCCATATGTGCAATAAATCCGACCGCTTTTTTGTGCTCCATGCCGGCAGTGGCAGGCAGCAGACCATACACGTAACAATGGTCAGTGAGCACAACCTTGGATAAGCCAAGCTCCTTAAGCTCTGACTCAAGCTCTCTTGCGAGTGCAAATTCCCTGTCACTGCTTGGTATTTTATCACTTGCTTCATCAGATGTGGTGTGATAGCCCACATATTTTAATAATCTTTCTTCTACTTTCATTATCAGTAAATCCTTTCTGAGAGACTTTGGATGGGAAATCTGGAATAAAAAGTCTCTGTATATAGAAAATAATATAGCTTAAAACGGTGTAAAATCAACTGTTTTACAAAAAATCTAAAAAAAATTTAAAAAAATTAAAAAAAAGTGTTGCATTTCTATAAACTATACTATATAATAAATTTCGCGTTAAGGAAAACGCAAACAAATTAATAAACGCGCTTCTAGCTCATTTGGTAGAGCACCTGACTCTTAATCAGGGTGTGCAGGGTTCGAGCCCCTGGAGGCGCACTCAAAGGTACCGGTTTTATGGACGTATGAGCCATAGGGTTGGTGCTTTTTTATTGCATAATTTTTGGGTAGTCTGATAGTCCCATAAAAAGTGAAATTAATATTGAAATTTTGAAATAATGAGTTTATACTGTTGAATAGGAAAAAAGTAACATTTGGAAAGATGCTTTGGTCGGAGTAAAATATGATGAATGGGGTAGACAAATATTCAACAGACAATATAGCGGATAACGAAATGATAATTGCAGTAGATGACGTGGTAAAGAAGGACTATGACAGTGCGGTTGTACGCATAAAGAAAGCGCTTGCGCGCTTGAAGAGCACCGGTCACGTGGAAAAATATGCAGAGTATCTCAATATCCTGGGATTGGTATATGAGCTTGAGAACGATGAGTCAAAAGCCTTTGAATGTTATCTGGAGAGCCTTGCCACGGCAGAAATTATCCGCTCGAGAGATCTTAAGGCTATGGTTTACAGCAATATCGGTTCAAGCTATAGCAAGATGGGAAGAGATAAGGAAGCGCAGAGATATTTCAACGATGCCAGAGACGAATATGACAGTTCCTCAGAAAAATCTGAAGAATGTCATAAAAGCTGGGTCATGTTTGACTATATAAATCATGCGATTAACGACAGATATGTTGCATTATCTTGAAGCAATCAGCTTGCAGATAGGGTTTCCGACAGCAGAGAATTTCTCCTCGTACTCGGTCATGATGTTGCCCTCATTCATTGCAGCATCATGATGCAGGTCGCGTGTACTGGCGTCGAGGTGCCATTTATCAGAGCTTTCAATCTCTTCCAGAGAGAAGGTGAAGAGGTCCTGGTTGTCAGTCTTGAACTCTATGCGTCCGTCAGGTGCGAGAAACAAATCATATCTGGCAAGAAATTCGCTTGAGGTGAGGCGTCTTCTTGCGTGCCTGTCCTTCGGCCATGGATCGGAAAAGTTCAGGTAAATGCGGTCAACCTCATTACGGTCAAAAATATCCGGAAGAGTTGCGGCATCAATGCACAAAAAGTGCACATTTGGCAGCTCGTCCTCCTGCATTTTTTGTACAGCACGAAGAAGCACACTGGTATATCGTTCGATACCTATATAGTTAATCTCGGGATGAAGCCGTGCCAGATCCATCAGAAATCTGCCCTTTCCCATACCAACCTCTATATGAATCGGATTATTGTTTCCTAAAAAATCATGCCATTTTCCTTTTAATTCAACAGGCTCCTTTATGCAATAAGGGCTGTTGTCGATGACTTCACCGGCGCCCGGGATATTTCTAAGTCTCATGTAAATCTCCTTATAAAAACGTAAAATTTCATATAGATAATACCCTACAATTGTGTGGGTGTCAAAATAAAATGGAAAAATACGATGCACATGCCCTTGATAACATGTTTTTCATACATTATAATTAGAAATAGTACATTTTTGGTTATAGTACTGAACAGCTACCCAATTTTAGAATTAATAGGAACAGATATGAAGCATAAAATTATAAATTTAAAAAAATCAGGAATACTAATAATGGCAGTGTTTGCTATGGTCACTACGCTTTGTGCGAGACCGCTTATGGCATTTGCGGATGGTGATGACACGTACTGGCCGGAGGGACCGCAGATAAATTCACCGTGCGCCGTGGTGATGGAGGTCAATACAGGTACGGTGCTATATGAGAAAAATTCACACGAAAAGCATTATCCTGCAAGTATCACAAAGATCCTCACCACATATCTGACTATACTCAACTGCAAGATGGATGAGAAGGTTACATTCTCAAAAGAGGCGGTGAAGGAGAGCAGTGATGGTTCGTCGAGCATCAAGAGGGATGTGGGCGAGGAGATGACCATGGAGCAGACACTATATGGAGTTATGCTTGAGTCGGCAAACGAGTGCGCATATGCTGCAGCAGAGCATACAGGCAAAAAGCTTGGGGGAGATTACAGCACATTTATTGATCTGATGAACAAGGAAGCCAAAGAATTAGGCTGTACAGATACACATTTCAACAATGCAAATGGTCTGCCCGATGAAAATCACTGGACAAGCGCATACGATATGGGGCTTATCTCGTGTGCAGCATACAGAAATGACGAGTTTCGAAAGATTACAGGCACAAAGACCTATATCATACCACCTACAAACAAGCATACCGAGGATACTCCGCTGTACAATCATCATGCGATGCTGCATCCATTTAAATCGTATTCACAGTTTGTAAATCAGGATTGTACCGGCGGCAAGACCGGCTACACTTCAGTGGCTAACAGCACGCTTGTCACTTATGCGGAGAAGGATGGCTTGACGCTGTGCACGGTTATTATGAATGCGCAGTCGCCTGACCAGTATGCAGACACAAACACGCTGCTCAATTACTATTTCAGTAACTTCAAGGCACTAAGCATAGCTGAAAATGAAAACAGCGCAGCTACTGACAATACGCCGGATCTGGGCGTGATGAATGAGCACGGCATGTATGCAAAGGTGTCGGAAAACTATGTTGTTTTGCCAAACAATGCGGATTTTTCTAGCATTAAAAGGGAAGCTGCTGACATGAAGTCCGACAACAAGGATGCTCTTGCTACGGTCAGATACAAGTATGGTGATCATGTGGTAGGCTGTGTGGATCTGCTGAAATCAGGAGCAAAGGTCGATCTGTCGTACTTTGATGAGAACAGCAGACAGAACGTGGAAAGTGATATAATAAGGATAAAGTCGGTATATTTTCTCTGGGTGCTCGTACTTATCGCAGTGATTATTCTGAGCATTTTCATGATTAGAAGAATATCAGACAATATATATGTGTTGAAACACAAATGGAGCATTAAGAAGGAGCAGCGCGAGCGCTTCAGGGAGCACAAGCTTGAGAGAAAACAGCGCAGAAGGAGAGACAATCTGAAGTTCAGCGGTCGACATAAATATTAATACATTTTTTATTATGACATTATAAATGGAGGCAGAAATGAGTGATGAAAGATGCGCCCTCGTGCTTGAGGGTGGAGCCATGAGAGGTATGTATACAGCCGGAGTACTCGACTGTTTTATGGACCATGATATTAGCTTTGATGCTGTTATCGGTGTTTCGGCGGGAGCACTTTTTGGAGTGAATCTGCTGTCAAAGCAGCGCGGCAGGGTTATACGATACAATAAGAGGTTTAACAGTGACAAAAATTATATGGGTATCAGGCCGCTTCTTCGGGAGAAAAACATAGTGAGCACGAAATATGCCTATGATATCGTACCAAGAGAGCTTGACCCGTTTGATGATGAGGAATATAAGAAGTCGGATATCCCATTTTATGCGGTTGTGACGAATATCAGAACAGGTAAGCCTGAATATGTGCAGATAAAGAGTGTCTTTGACCAGATGGATGTGCTCAGGGCATCGGGCTCCATGCCTGTAGTGTCAAAGCCTGTGAAGCTGGGGAATGAGTGGTATCTGGATGGCGCGGTGACGGACAGTATTCCATATGAGCATATGCTTGGTATGGGATATGACAGAGTGGTTGTCGTGCTGACAAAGCCGGCAGACTATATAAAAAAACCTATGCCAAGGTTTTTAACATCGGTATACAAAAAGCGTTTTCCGAGGTTTTATGAGGCATTTTCAAACAGGCATATCATGTACAATTATCAGCTTGAGCATCTTAAGGAGCTTGAAAAGCAGGGCATTGCTAAGGTGTTAAGGCCGTCGGAGCACATTAAAATAAGCAAGGTAGAAAAGGATCCTAATAAGCTTGAGAGCCTGTATCAGCTTGGATTACGTGATGCCAAGAGGCTTTTAGCTGATAAGCAAGGGATGGAGAAGCAGTAATGAATATACAACAGGTACAGACGATCATAGCTGATGCCATGGAAAAGCACAACGGAATAGTGAAAAAAGAAGAGCTTACAAGGCTTGGTATAGACTACAGGCGAATTGACACGCTTGTCAGGGAGGGGAAGCTTGTCCGCATCAGAAACGGCTATTACACCGACCGCGTGGATGATTTTTCTGAGGATGCACTTGTCGCGGCACTCTTTCCGGATGCAATGCTTTGCATGGAAAGTGCACTTTACGCCTATGGCTACATAAAGGAAAAACCTTACGGATGGACGCTTGCTGTGGACAAAAATACATCAAAATCACGCTTTAAGATGGACTATCCAAGAATTATCCCGTTTTATACGGAGCCGGATGCGCTTATGCTTGGTGCTTCAACCATTGAGCTTGGCGGTAATACCTTTGGCATTTATGATAAGGAGCGTGTGATATGCGACTGCCTGAAGTATGAGTCGAGACTGGACCGCAATGATTTCAAGGCAGCTGTACAGTCGTACATAGCGGATACGGACAAGGATATTTCCGTGCTCATGGATTATGCAAGGGCGAGGCGCGTGGTAAAGAAGGTGCAAAGCTTCATAGGAGTATGGTTGTAGTGAGGGTAGATTTAAGACATATAAGCGATGAGAAAAAATTATCGTACAGCGATGTGTTATGGCAGTATGTGAAGCAGGATTTTCTCTGGCGCATAAATAATGCCGGTCTGGGAAAAGTGCTGTGGCTTCAAAAGCCGTATTTTGCAACAGGAGAAAAGCTGGCGTTTTATTATGTATATGGCAGCCCCGGTGGCAGGGCAGAGGATAATGGTACGCCGTTTGATGTACTGCGCAATATCATTATAGGCAATGCAGGGCTTAACAGTCACAGTGATGTGGTATGGACTAATGCAGAATTATCTAAGAAGACGGCAAAGGTATCAGATAATGAACCGGACGGCAGTGATATGCAGCCGCTGATACATACGTGGAATCTAAGCGCTATGTGTGATGGCGGGGAGGTACCGTTTGCAGTGAGGCTTGAGCGCCTTAATGAAGCGGATGCAGGAGTTCCCATGACTAAAAATATTGTTTTTATGAACAGCTTTTATGGAGACGCAGATGTTTGTATTTTTTCGCCTGAATCCAGGCTCGGAGAACAGCTGTTTGAGATAATGGATAAGCTTGAGCTGGTTAGCGATATGAAACCATATGGTGATGCATATGAGATACTTAAGAGATATTCAGTCAGCGGAAGGCAGATAATTGATAATTTTAAGGTTAGAGCGAAAAATAAACCGAAGACAGTGAGCATGCACAGGCTTGAGCAGGTGTATGGTTATCGCAGCTATGCGTATATGAAAAGGCGCTGGGAGCAGTATTGTAAGAGGCTGACACGACAGCAGAGGGCATATGCGAATGCAGGCTGGGAGGAGACGCTTGATTTGATACTTGATTTCCTCACACCGGTCTGGAGCGCGTTCTGCAATGATGAAATATTTTATGATGACTGGATGCCGGAGCTTGGAAGATTTCTGGGCTAAAAAGGATATATAGGTACTTAAATGGAAAAAGAACTGATAAATAATTCACAATCAAATATTTATCCGTTTCACATGCCGGGGCATAAGCGCCGTGGCAGTGATATAGGTGCAGAGCTGGACCCGTATGCTATTGATATAACAGAGATAGACAATTTTGACAATCTGCACCACGCTGAGGGCATTATAAAGGAGGCGCAGGCTGAGGCAGCGGCACTTTACGGTGCAAAGCGTGCATATTTTCTCATAAACGGAAGCACCTGCGGTATACTGGCAGCAATATCTGCGGCTACAAAAAGGGGAGACAAGGTGCTTGTAGCAAGGAACTGTCACAAGGCGGTGTATCATGCGCTTTACTTAAGGCAGCTTCACCCGGTGTTTACATACCCTGAAATTACACGGACAGGGCTGCAGGGGCAGATAACCGAGGCACAGATAAGGGCGGCATTTGATGAAAATCCCGACATAAAAGCGGTTGTGATAACCTCGCCTACATACGATGGTGTGGTTTCCGATGTGGCGGCAATCGCATCTGTGGCACATGCACATGGAGCTTTACTCGTAGTTGACGAGGCACATGGCGCGCACTTTGGCTTTGGAGGCGGCTTCCCTCAAAATGCCATAGCGCTCGGGGCCGATGCGGTCATAGTGAGCCTGCACAAGACGCTTCCGGCATTTACACAGACGGCGCTTTTACTGCTGGGTGGGATGCGTGAAGCTGCAGTGGAGAAGTTTCTCGGCATTTATGAGACAAGCTCACCGTCATATGTGCTTATGACAGGCATAGAGCGCTGCATACACTATGTGCGCGATAACAAAGAGACTGTCTTTGCACAGCTTAGGAGCAGACTTGACAGATTTTATCAGAAGGTCAGCGGACTTTCGCATCTGAACGTGGTCAGAAAAAGTGATTTTTCTGCCGATGAGGCATATGATTTTGACGAGTCAAAGATTATTATATTTACGAAAGAGGCTATGAATGGACATACGCTGCTTGAGCTTCTGCTTAAAAAATATGAGCTGCAGCTTGAGATGGCAGCGGGCAATTATGTACTGGCGCTGGCATCTGTCATGGATACGGATGAGGGCTTTGACAGGCTTGCGGATGCTTTGATTGAAATAGACAGCCGGCTCGAAAAATATAAGTCTGATTTTGAAGAGTTTTATGATATATTAAAACAGGAGGGTGTGGTACATCAATTTTACTTTCCTGTCAAAATGGACACAACTATATACCAAAAGCTGCCTGCCGTAATGGAAATGTATGATGCATATGATGCAGACCATCAGGCGGTCTATGCCTTTAAGGCAAGCGGGAAGGTGAGCGGTGCCTTTATAAATATATATCCGCCGGGGATACCGCTTGTGGTGCCGGGAGAGATAATGAACGACAAGCTCATAGATGATGTAATAAAGGCTGTAAATTCAGGTCTTGAAGTGGATGGCCTGTATTTTGATCCGGATGCCAATATGTGGAAGTTTGTTGCGGTGCTGTAAGCAACAGTTTGACATAGCAAACAATCATATTTATACTAATTAAAATATAAGAGGTTTACAGATGGGTAAGATTTTCTGCGTGATGGGAAAAAGCGCATCAGGCAAGGACACTATATACAACAAAATACTGCAGGATGATTCCCTAATGCTTAGCAGGATTATCCCGTATACCACGCGCCCGATAAGGGATGGAGAGACACAGGATAAGGACTATCATTTCTGCAATGAAGAGGATGTAAAAAGGCTCAGTGCGCAGGGGCGCATAATAGAGCTTCGCGAGTACAATACAGTGTACGGTGTGTGGAAATATTTCACGGTAAACGATGATGATATAGACCTTCGCTGCAAAAGCTATCTGACGGTCGGAACACTCGAGTCTTACACAAAGATACGCGATTATTTTGGCAGTGACAAGGTACTGCCAATCTATGTGGAGGTGGAGGACGGCGACCGTCTGATACGCGCCATTCACCGGGAAAGGGGGCAGCAGGTGCCTAAATATGAGGAGATGTGCCGTCGTTTTCTGGCAGACGCATCAGATTTCTCTGAGGACAAGCTGCATGAGGCGGGTATTACACACCGTTTCGTAAATGATGATATGGACACTGTGCTTGCCGAGATTTCAGCATACATACGACAGAGTTCCTAATTGCAGAGCAGGATGATGGTTGCGGCTTGCACATAAGTGTAACCGGAAACGAATAAGGAGGCAGCCTCATGGCAGTCAGAGTAAATGAAGTAAATCAGGTGACACAGGTTCCTGATGCACAAAAAACACAGGCCGGTGACGGCTCGTTCAAATTCACACTGGCCAGCGCCATAACAGACGCTGATCTCCAGGCAAAGGTAGATGCGCTGATGCAGGATATCACAGCACAGGGCAACAGAATAGCCGAGCATATGGATATCAGGGATATGAAGCGATATCGCGGGCTCATAAAGGATTTTTTAAATGAGGTGGTCTACAGATCCCATAAATTTTCCAGAGAAAATTTCCTCGACAGGAGAGGAAGGCACAGAGTTTATGGTATAATAAGACTGATAGACAGCAATCTGGATGAGCTGGCATCAGAGCTGGTGGAGGATGAGAAGGATCATCTGTCCATACTTGCAAGAATCGGAGAGATACGTGGACTGTTGCTTGATATATTCACGTAGGATATAAAAGCTATAACAGACACAGGCAGACTAAAACGGAGGCAGCAGCTATGGCAGGATTTAAGGATATAGTAGGAAATGAGCAGATAATAGAGCATCTGCAAAATGCCATATCAATGGGAAAGGTCTCACATGCATATATAATAAACGGACCACAGCTGTCCGGCAAAATGATGATAGCCGAGGCATTTGCCAGGGCACTGCAGTGTGAGAAGGAGGGCACAGACGGTTGTGGAGAGTGCAAATCGTGCCATCAGGCAGATGACCACAATCATCCTGATATCATATATGTCAGTCATGAAAAGCCCAACAACATATCGGTTGACGACATAAGGACACAGCTCAACAACGATATAGTGATAAAGCCGTACAGCAGTAAATACAAGATTTACATAGTGGATGAGGCTGAAAAAATGAACCAGCAGGCGCAGAACGCGCTTTTAAAGACCATTGAGGAGCCACCGGCATATGCGGTCATCATGCTTCTCACCACCAATGCAGACAGCTTTCTGCAGACCATCAGGTCGCGTTGCATCACACTCAATATGAAGTCGGTAAAGGACGAGGTGATAAAGGCATATCTGATGAACGAAAAGCATATTCCGGATTATCAGGCAGATATCAGTGCCGCATTTGCACAGGGCATCGTCGGAAAGGCTGTTAAGCTCGCCTCATCAGACGAGTTCAACGAGCTAAAGGAGTCAGCACTGTCGCTTATAAAGCGCCTCGATGACATAGATTTGTACGAGCTGGGTGCAGCGGTAAAGCAGATAGCTGAGTACAAGCTTAAGGTGCAGGATTATTTTGACCTGATTATGGTGTGGTACAGAGATGTGCTGTATATGAAGGCGACAAACGATGTTAACGGACTCATATTCAAGGATGAGGTCTATGATATAAAGAAACAGGCAGCAAAGCATTCCTATCAGGGAATCGAGGCAATACTTGAGGCACTTGAGAAGGCGAAGATAAGAATTAACGCAAACGTCAATTTTGACCTGGTAATTGAGCTGCTGCTTATGACCATAAAGGAGAACTAATCACATGACAAAAATAGTTGGTATCAGATTCAGGACAGCAGGCAAAATATATTACTTTGACCCGGCTGATTTCGACCTCGACATGGCAATGCATGTTATCGTGGAGACAGCAAGAGGCATAGAGATGGGAACTGTCCTCATTCCGCCGAAGGAGGTGGATGATGATAAGGTGGTTTCACCGCTTAAGCCTGTCATCAGAGTGGCAACCGACGAGGATGAGAAAACGGTTGAGAGAAATAAGGAAAAGGAAAAAGAGGCATTTGCCATCTGCAAGGAGAAAATCATCAAGCACGGACTTGAGATGAAGCTGGTGGATGCAGAGTATACATTTGACGGAAACAAGCTGCTGTTTTACTTTACAGCAGACGGCAGAATTGACTTCAGGGAGCTCGTAAAGGATCTGGCAGCGGTATTCCGCACCAGAATAGAGCTTCGTCAGATCGGTGTCAGGGATGAGACCAAGATGATGGGAGGCATTGGAATATGCGGCAGACCGCTCTGCTGTCATTCTTATATGGCGGATTTTGTGCCGGTTTCCATCAAGATGGCAAAGGAGCAGAATCTTTCCCTCAATCCAACCAAGATATCCGGTGTGTGCGGAAGACTCATGTGCTGTCTCAAGTATGAGCAGGATACATATGAGTATCTGAACAGCAGAATGCCGTCAGTGGGAGAAAAGGTTAAGACACCTGAGGGAATAATCGGAGAGGTCAAGTCAGTCAGCGTGCTCAGGCAGCTCGTGCGTGTTGTCATTGACAACGGTGAGGAGAAGGAACTTCGTGAGTACACTGTAGATGATCTGCGCTTAAAGCCGCGCCAGAAAAAGGATGTAAAGCTCACCGAGGAGGAGCTTCGCGAGCTCAAGGATCTCGAGGATAGCGGCGACGAGACGATGGAGGACAAGCCACAGGAGAAACAGCAGAGAAACCGTGGACATCGTGACAACAAAAATGAATATCGCGAGCGCCGTGATAAGCGTGACAACAGAGAAAAACGTCCGTACAGGGCGGACATAGAGGCAGCGGAAGCTTCTGCAAATGAGACAAATGAAGTAAATGCTGCAAATGCCGGCAGAGAAAATAAGGACGGTTACAAAAAGCCGTACAAGGGCGGCAAAAACAGACCAAACAAGCAGAAATACAACCGCAACAAGGATTACAAGAACAAAAACTATAATAAAGAGTATAATAAAGATTACAACAGGGACAAAGACAATGGAAGCACTGATACACAGTAATGAGCGACTGGACGATTTGTGCCGCAAGGGCTATAGGCTCATACAGGATCCAAAGCTGTTCTGCTTCGGCATAGACGCCGTGCTTTTATCTGACTATGCAAAGGTAAAGCGCGGCGAGAAAGCTGTGGATTTGTGCACCGGAAACGGTGTGATTCCGATACTTCTTGAGGCAAAGAATAACGGAGAGCATTACAGCGGACTCGAGCTTCAGCCTCAGTGCGCAGACCTGGCGAGAAGAAGTGTGAAATATAACCATCTTGAGGACAAAGTGACCATAGAAGAGGGCGATGTGTGCAAGGCATCGGAGATTTTCGGTCGAGAGTCCGTGGAGGTGGTGACGGTAAATCCGCCGTATATGATAGGTCAGCACGGTATCAAAAATGCAGACGATGCCATGACGATAGCACGCCACGAGGTCAGGTGTACACTTGACGATATAGTCAGGGAGAGCGCAAAAATGCTCAAATTCAATGGGCGTTTTTACATGGTTCACAGACCATTCAGGCTGGCAGAGATCTTTAGCACGATGATGAAATATCATATCGAGCCAAAGCGCATGCGCCTTGTGCATCCCTACGCGGACAGGGAGCCAAACATGGTGCTTATAGAGGGGTTAAAGGGCGGCAAAAGCCGTATAACCATCGAAAAACCTTTAGTTGTATACAAGGAGCCTAATGTATACACGGATGAGATATATGAGATATACGGCGATAAGCCCCGGAATAACGGAAAATAACAGGAGAATCATATGACAGGAACACTGTATTTGTGCGCAACTCCGATAGGAAATCTGGAGGACATCACATTCCGTGTGCTGCGCACACTTAAGGAGGTAGACCTCATCGCAGCAGAGGATACGAGAAACTCCATAAAGCTGCTCAATCATTTTGAGATAAAGACACCCATGACGAGCTATCATGAGTTTAACAAGATAGATAAAGCTTACCAGCTTGTGGCAAAGCTTAAGGAGGGCAAAAATATAGCCCTCATCACTGATGCCGGAACACCCGGCATTTCTGACCCGGGTGAGGATATTGTGCGCATCTGCTACGAGGAGGGCGTGCCTGTTACCTCGCTTCCAGGGGCGGCAGCGTGCATTACAGCGCTCACCATGTCGGGCAGGCCGACCAGGAGGTTTGCGTTTGAGGCATTTTTGCCGAGGGATAAAAAGGAACGCGCGCGCGTCATTGAGGAGCTTAAAAACGAGACTCGGACAATCATCATCTACGAGGCGCCTCATCATCTTATAAAGACGGTCACAGAGCTTTACAATGCGCTCGGAGACAGAGAACTCACCGTGTGCAGGGAGCTTACGAAAAAGCACGAGGAAAAGGTGCAGACTACATTTTCGGAGCTTTTGGAGCGTTCAAGGACACAGGAGCCAAGAGGCGAGTATGTGCTTGTAATCTGTGGCAGAAACGTGGCTGAAATAGCAAAGGAGCAGCAGGAAAGCTGGGAAGCCATGCCGCTTGAAGCGCATATGGCACACTATGAGTCACAGGGCATCGACAGAAAGGAAGCCATGAAGCTCGTGGCAAAGGACAGAGGTGTCAGCAAGAGGGATATATACAAACAGCTTCTGTAAGCTGACAATAATACATTCTGCAGCAAATAGTTAGGATTGGATATGAACGATATAAAACATGACATAAAAAAACGACATAAGAACCTGACAGAGTTCAGATACATCGCAGTTGGATTTTTTCTGACAATATTATCAGGGGCAATAATGCTGAGCCTTCCGTTTTCTTCAAGAGACGGACAATGGACTAATTTTCTGGACTCACTTTTTACGGCAACAAGCGCAACCTGTGTGACAGGTCTTGTTGTGTTTGATACCTTCAGACACTGGAGTATTATAGGGCAGCTTGTAATTCTGGTGCTGATTCAGATAGGAGGCATGGGCTTCATCTCAATCGGTGTGGCATTTTCCATGCTTCTGCACAAAAAAATCGGACTCAGACAGAGGGATCTGATGCAGGAGAGCGTCAATGCACTCGAGATTGGTGGAATAGTAAGGCTTTTCAGCGTGATAATAAGGGGAACCTTCCTTATCGAAGGCATAGGAGCGGTGCTTTTAGCAATCCGATTCATACCGGATTTTGGCATATTAAGAGGTATATATTTCTCGGTGTTCCACTCGATATCTGCATTTTGTAATGCGGGCTTTGATTTGATGGGCATAAACGAGGAGTACTCATCGTTTACAAAATATGTCGCAGATCCGTTAGTCAATATAACAATTATGCTGCTTATCATCATAGGTGGTATCGGTTTTACCATATGGAATGAGGTCAGAATCAAAAAGCTTAAGTTTAGCAGATACTCGCTCCACGCCAAGATAGTAATATCAACCACACTGATACTTGTCTTCGGCGGCGGACTGTTTATGTATATTTTTGAAAAAAGTAATACCATAGCAGGCATGGATACACCGGGTGCCATATTTGCATCGTTATTCGGCTCGGTTACGGCGAGAACGGCAGGCTTCAATACAGTAGACACAGCAGCGCTGACACCGGAGAGCAAGCTTTTGACTATAGTGCTCATGTTCATCGGAGGAAGCCCGGGCTCGACAGCCGGCGGAATCAAAACCACAACCATGGCGGTCATGATAATCTATATTGTTTCGTATATGAGAGGAAGCAACGGCTGCAATGTGTTTGGCAGGAAAATAAGCAGTGAGGTAATCAAAAAGGCCGGAATGGTGCTTATCATCAATCTGGTGCTTGGCCTTACAGCGGTGATAGCTATACTTGCCACATCCAATATGAAGATGGATGATGTACTGTTTGAGGTATACTCTGCAATCAGTACGGTCGGCATGACAACAGGCATCACAAGAGATTTAAATACAGCAGGACGCATAATTATCATAATTATGATGTATTGTGGAAGAATCGGAAGTATGACCTTTGTGCTTTCGTTTGTGCATAGACCGGATAAAGCCAATATAGAGCTTCCGGAGGAAAAAGTTATCATTGGATAAGGATAAGGAGAAACGCAATGAAATCAATTTTAATTATTGGAATGGGTAAATTCGGACACCATCTGTGTGCGGATTTGATTAAAAACGGAAATGACATTATGGTGATGGACAAGGACGAGGCCAAGGTCAGGGATTTAATCTATGATGTGACAAAGGTCCAGATAGGTGACTGTACTGACCCACAGGTAGTAAAAGCACTCGGAATCAACAATTTCGATTTGATTTTTGTATGCATTGGCACCAATTTCCAAAGCTCGCTTGAGATAACAAGTCTCGTGAAGGAGATGGGCGGAAAATACGTCATCAGCAAGGCAAACAGGGATGTGCATGCCAAGTTCCTGCTTCGAAACGGTGCGGATGAGGTTATCTACCCTGACCGCGACATGGCAGAGAGAGTGGCAAAGAAATACAGCGCCAACCATGTGCTTGATTATGTGGCATTAAACGATGATTACTCAATCTACGAGATAAATCCACCTGAAGGCTGGGTAGGAAAGAGCATCATGGAAAATAATGTGCGCCAGAAATACAATGTAAATATCGTTACAGTAAAGGAAGCCGGAAAGAATCGCGTGCTTCCGCTGCCGGACTACGTGTTCAAGGCTGACGATGCAGTGATGGTGCTTGGACTGAATGCAGATGTGGACAAGCTGGTGCGCAAGCTGTAAATATAAGTTGACCATTCAGAAATACTGAGAATAGAAAATTATGAGTCAGCTTGCAAGTGAGCTACAGTTTTGTCCTGAAGATGGCTTAAATAATAATTGGTAGTAATTTAAAGAAGAAAGGATGGATACATATGGGTAACAATGACAGCAGTGTAGAAACATTTTTGCAGTGGATAAAGGCTTCGGACAATATTGTATTTTTCGGCGGAGCAGGTGTATCAACCGAGAGTGGCATACCTGATTTCAGAAGCGTGGACGGACTTTATAATCAGAAGTATGATTATCCGCCCGAGACCATCCTGAGCCATACATTTTACAGGAAGCATCCGCAGGAGTTTTACCGATTCTACCGTGACAAGATGCTCTGCCTTGATGCAGAGCCGAACATCACGCATTACAAGCTGGCAGAGCTTGAAAAAGCCGGAAAGCTTAAGGGTGTTGTGACGCAGAACATAGATGGACTGCACCAGAAGGCCGGCAGCAAAAATGTAATGGAGCTGCACGGCAGTGTGCTGAGAAACTACTGTGAGAGATGCTTGCAGTTTGTAAGCGCAGAGGAAATCCTCCACTCAACAGGTGTACCAAAATGCCCAAAGTGCGGCGGCCCGGTAAAGCCGGATGTCGTATTGTACGAGGAGGGCTTAAATCAGAAAACGCTTGAGGATGCAATCTACTACATCAGTCATGCCGATGTGCTCATAGTAGGCGGTACATCACTTGCGGTATATCCGGCGGCAGGCCTCATAGACTATTACAACGGAAACAAGCTCGTGCTTATCAACAAGTCCACCACACCGATGGACGCAAGAGCAGACCTTCTGATACAGCAGGGACTGGGCTCTGTATTTGAGCAGATAGAGGTATAAACAGAGGATAATACACAGCATATTAAATGGCAGGCATAGGTAGAAGAGGAATATAGAATGGATAAATACGCAGTAGGAGATATCGTAAAACTGAAAAAACCACATCCGTGCGGCAGCAGCGAGTGGGAAATCATGCGTGTCGGCGCAGACTTCCGCCTGAAATGCATGGGCTGCGGGCACCAGGTTATGGTGCCAAGGAAGCTGGTCGAGAAAAATGACCGCGGTCTCACCAAGAAGCAGGCATAGAAAACCAAAAACACAATTCGTACAGCCACTTAGCAGCGAAGCGTAGCTCACGCGGAAGTATGCCTGTGCCCTCCCCCTGTCCGCGGCGCACGTCCCGACCTGATAAAAAATAAAGAAAAATGCAAAAACCCCTTGAAAAGTACCACGATTCATGTTATTATCTAGACTCGTGATATAAAATTCCTTGCTCATAATCAGATTTATGAGCCAGAGACCAAAAGGAGGTAACATTCGCATGAACAAATATGAATTAGCACTCGTCGTTAGTGCAAAGATCGAGGATGATGCGAGAACAGCAGTAGTCGAGAAGGCAAAAGAGTACATCACACGTGCCGGCGGTACTGTTACAGAAGTTGAGGAGGCTGGTAAGAAGAGATTAGCTTACGAGATTCAGCACATGACTGAGGCCTTTTATTACTTCATCCAGTTCGATGCTGAGGGAACAGTCCCAGCAGAAATCGAGCAGGACGTTCGTATCATGGACAATGTTCTTCGTTTCTTATGCGTTAGAAAAGACGAGGCATAGTATAAGAAAATAGGAGATTGTATTATGAACAAAGTAATACTTATGGGTAGATTAACCAGAGACGCAGAAATCCGCTATGCCCAGGGGGACAACTCACTTGCAATAGCAAGATTTTCACTTGCGGTAGACAGACGCTACAGCAAGAATGCAGAGGAGCAGTCAACGGATTTCATCAACTGCGTAGCTTTTGGAAAGATAGCAGAATTTTTTGAGAGATTTGGCCGTAAAGGAACAAAATTTGTTGTTGAGGGTCGAATCCAGACCGGCAGCTATACAAACAAGGACGGACAGAAGGTATACACCACTGACGTCGTGGTTGAGAATGCAGAGTTTGCAGAGTCTAAATCAGCCGCATCAGGAAATGCAGGCGGATTTGCACCGGCGGACAGACCTGCACCTAGCCAGGCTGCTGGGGATGGCTTCATGAACATTCCGGACGGAATCGACGAGGAGCTTCCATTCAATTAGTAGTGTCCACGAGGACAAATATTCAAGGAGGTAACAAAAATGGCTTACAATAAATCAGCTGATGGTTCATCAATGAAGAGAAGACCAATGCGTAGAAGAAAAAAAGTCTGCGTATTCTGTGGAAAAGACAATGTCATTGATTACAAAGATACAAACAAATTAAAGAGATACATCTCTGAGAGAGGAAAAATCCTTCCACGCCGTATCACAGGAAACTGTGCAAAGCACCAGAGAGCTCTTACAGTAGCAATCAAGAGAGCACGTCATCTTGCTCTTATGCCATACGTTTGCGAATAAGATAAATGTATGATAAATCCCGACTACCGGATGGTGGTCGGGATTTTTTAGGTTAAAAATGTTTTATGTTTAAAAAATTAATATTTGTTGCATAATCAAATTACATAGTATAAAATGGATATAAAACAAATACTAATAAAAAGGGAGGGTTCAAATGGATACATACATTGTTTTCTGGTTGGCAGCCACCGTAGTTTTTGTTTTAGTTGAGCTTATGACAGTCGGGCTCACATCCATATGGTTTGCGGCAGGCTCATTTGTAGCGTTTATAATCGCACTGCTTGGCGGCAATGTCGTGGTTCAGGGAATTGCATTTATACTCGTTTCGGTCGTGCTTTTAGCTCTCACAAAGCCATGGGCCGGGAAGTACATCAATTCCAGGACAGTGAAGACAAACGTGGACAGTCTGGTCGGAGAAAGAGCTGTGCTCACCGAGGATGCTGACAGCATGAAGCAGACAGGAAAAGCCGTTGTAAACGGTCAGGAGTGGACAGTCAGACCGCAGGACGAGACCCAGGTCATAAGAAAAGGCGAGCTTATCGAGGTAGTAAAGATAAGCGGAGTAAAACTAATTGTAAAAAGGGTAAAGGAGGCTTAACCGGAAATGGAAGGATTAATAGCACTTGCAGTGTTACTCGTAATCGTACTTATAGTACTGGTAAACTGCATCAAAATCGTGCCACAGGCACATGCAATGGTAATTGAGCGTTTGGGAGGATATCTCACCACATGGAGCGTAGGACTTCACCTCAAGGTGCCATTTATCGACAGAATAGCAAAGAGAGTCATCTTAAAGGAGCAGGTGGTAGATTTCCCACCACAGCCTGTAATCACAAAGGATAATGTAACAATGCAGATAGACACCGTTGTATATTTCCAGATTACAGATCCAAAGCTCTACGCATACGGAGTAGAGAATCCAATCATGGCAATTGAGAACCTCACAGCCACAACACTTCGTAACATCATCGGAGACTTAGAGCTTGACGAGACACTCACCAGCCGTGAGACAATCAACACTAAGATGCGCGCAACACTCGATGTGGCAACAGATCCATGGGGCATCAAGGTAAACCGTGTCGAGCTCAAGAACATTATACCTCCAAAGGCCATCCAGGATGCCATGGAGAAGCAGATGAAGGCAGAGCGTGAGAGACGAGAGGCCATTCTTCGTGCAGAGGGTGAGAAAAAATCAACAATCCTTGTTGCAGAGGGAAATAAAGAGTCAGTCATCCTCGATGCCGAGGCTGAAAAGCAGGCAGCCATCCTTCGCGCAGAGGCAAAGAAGGAGGCAACAATCCAGGAGGCAGCAGGTCAGGCAGAGGCTATCCTCAAGATACAGCAGGCCAATGCAGACGGACTGCGCATGTTGAAGGAGGCAAATCCGGATAACGCAGTGCTCCAGATAAAGAGCTTAGAGGCATTTGCCAAGGCCGCAGACGGCAAGGCTACAAAGATAATCATCCCATCAGAGATTCAGGGGATTGCAGGTCTTACAAAGTCGATTGCAGAGATAGCTGCGGATAAGACTGAGAAGTAATCATAAATGAGGGGCAAAATGCCTTTTGACCCTCATATCATTAAAATGAATACCGGAAGATGAGAGCACACAAAAAGCATCGCATGTATCATATCAATATCAGATATATGCGGTGCTTTTTAGATTGCATAGAATTGTGCTTAGATTACACAGGATTGCCCTGAACTCCTGTAATTCCAAACTGATAAATATAGTACTAGGAATAATCCTCACAAAGTGGTATACTCTCTAGTAGGTGTATCAATCGATGAGGGCTGCACAAAGGTGTGGCCGGTAACTATTAATTTGTAGTACATTCTCGAAACCGCAACCGTTGCACCGGCAGCATCAGCGCAACGCACCGCACCGGGGATAAGGAGAGTAAAATGAAGAAAAAAATAAAATTCAAGGGCAGGCTGAAAAGCTACATGTGCTGGCCACTATATCTGACGTTTGTGTGGATATGTGCTGACGGAATAGCACTGCGCTATGACAGAAGGCTTGGCTATGGCATGGTAGGCTTTACAGTGTTTTACTTTGCGCTCGTGCTGTTTTTGTATGTCAGAAGCAAGTCAGTCGTTGTAAATGAGCTGATAAGCTTTGCAACACAGTATTCATCGGTGCAGAAGAGACTGCTTAATGAGTTTGAGGTGCCGTATGCCCTGCTTGAGTACTCCGGCAAGATACTCTGGGTAAATGACAAATTCGCAGAGCTAATGGGTGTGGATAAAAACTATCACAAATCCATCACGACACTTTTTCCGACAGTGACCAGAGAGCTTCTCACCAAGAGTGATGCGCCGACAGACTTCAAGATAGTAAATGAGGAGGAGGACAGCATAGTCCGTCTGTCCGTCAACAGAATATATTTCAACTCTATCGCAGAGGAAAATGAGATAATCGACACAAATGAAGCAGACGAGTTTTTGACGGCGCTGTACGTATTTGATGAGTCGGAGCTTTATCACTGCAAGAAGGAAATCACAGAGCAGAAGCAGGTCTCAGCGCTTGTATATATTGACAACTATGATGAGGCGCTCGACAGCATAGAGGACGTAAAGAGGTCACTGCTCGTTGCACTTATCGACAGGCGTGTAAACCAGTATTTTGCCAAGTATGACGGACTTGTCAGAAAGATAGAAAATGACAAATACTTCGTGGTGTTCAAGTACAAGTACCTTGACAGCATGAAGGAGGACAAGTTCAAGGTGCTCGACGAGGTCAAGGCTATAAAGGTCGGCAACGAGATGGCGGTCACACTCAGTATCGGAATCGGTATAAAGAGCGATAAGTATAATGAAAACTACGTATATGCGCGAAATGCCATAGACCTGGCCCTCGGACGAGGCGGTGATCAGGTAGTTATAAAGGATCACGATGATATCCTGTATTTTGGCGGCAAGTCAAAGCAGGTGGAGAGCAAGACAAGGGTAAAGGCGAGAGTCAAGGCACAGGCGCTTCAGGAAATTATTGAGACCTGTGAGAACGTGCTTATCATGGGCCACAGCATCACAGATGTAGACTCGCTTGGAGCAGGCATAGGTATATACTGTGCGGCCAAGAATCTCGACAAAAAGGCACAGATAGTCATAAATGATCCGACAAGCTCAGTAAGACCTCTTATGGAGACATTTTCAGAGGCAAAGGGCTACCCGGCAGATATGTTTATAAACAGCGAAGAAGCTCTTGAGATGGTGAGCAAGGATACTCTTGTCATGGTGGTGGACACCAACAGGCCAAGCTACACAGAGTGTCCTGAGCTCCTAAGAAAGACAGGAAAGATAGTCGTATTTGACCACCACAGACAAAGCAGCGAGATAATAGAGAATCCTATACTCTCATATATCGAGCCGTATGCATCAAGTGCTTGTGAGATGGTCGCAGAGGTATTGCAGTACTTCAACGACGGAGTCAAGATCAATGCGACAGAGGCCGACTGCATCTACGCAGGAATCCTAATCGACACCAACAACTTTATGACGAAGACAGGCGTGCGTACATTTGAGGCGGCAGCCTTTTTGAAGCGCTCAGGTGCAGAGGTAACACGCGTCAGAAAGATGCTTAGAAATGACATGGCATGCTACAAGGCAAGAGCCGAGGCAGTGCGCCATGCAGAGGTATACAGGGGCTCGTTTGCCATATCGGTATGCCCTAGCGAGAATGTGGAGAGCCCGACAATCGTCGGTGCACAGGCGGCAAATGAGCTGCTCAACATAATAGGAATCAAGGCATCATTTGTGCTCACGGAGTACAATGACAAGATTTATATCAGCTCTCGTTCAATCGACGAGATAAATGTCCAGATAATCATGGAGAAGCTGGGCGGTGGCGGACACTTAAATGTGGCAGGCGCGCAGCTGACAGGCGTTACTATCGTGCAGGCAAAGCGCATGATACAGGATACACTGGACGAAATGCTAAAAGAAGGAGACATAGAAGAATGAAAGTAATCTTATTACAGGACGTAAAACCATTAGGCAAAAAAGGCGAGATAGTAAACGTAAGTGACGGCTACGCCAGAAACAATATCATACCTAAAAAGCTCGGAGTAGAGGCTACTCCAAAGAACCTAAATGACTTAAAGCTCCAGAATCAGCACGCTGACAAGGTGGCACAGGAAAACTACGAGAGTGCACTTGCACTCGCAAAGGTAGTAGAGAACACAAAGGTAGTAGTAAAGCTGCGCTCAGGAGAGGGCGGCAGAACCTTCGGCTCCATCTCCACCAAGGAAATCTCGGCTGCAGCAAAGGAGCAGCATGGCTTAGAGCTCGATAAGAAAAAGATGCAGCTTAACGAGTCAATCAAGGCACTCGGAAACTATGAGGTGCCTGTCAAGCTTCATCCAAAGGTAACAGCAAACCTCACAGTATCAGTAGTTGAAGGATAGGAGGAATCCCCTTGGAAGAAGCATTAATCAAACGAATAATGCCAAACAGCCTTGAGGCAGAGCAGTCCGTGGTCGGCTCCATGATTATGAGCAAGGATGCCATAGTGACCGCCAGCGAGATGCTCCTTAAGGAGGATTTTTATCATCAGCAGTACGGCATCATATTTGAGACCATGGTTGAGCTTTTTACAGAGGGTCAGCCTGTAGATCTTGTCACACTCCAGAACCGTTTAAAGGAGAAGGATGTGCCGCAGGAAATACAAAGTCTTGACTTTGTGAGAACTCTCGTCACCAGTGTGCCGACTTCTGCCAACATCAAGTACTATGCCAATATCGTAAAAGAAAATGCCATAAAGCGAAAGCTCATCCATGTGACAGAGGACATAGAGAACGAGTGCTACGCCGGCAAGGAATCGCTCGAGAGCGTGCTCGACAAGACAGAGCACGATGTATTTGAACTGCTTTCTACAAGGCAGACAGGTGACTACGTGCCAATCCGTACTGTTGTTATGAATGCCCTCGAGAAAATCGAAAAAGCAGCACAGCAGGAGGGCACCGTAACTGGAATACCGACAGGCTTCATAGACTTAGACTACAGGACAGCAGGGCTTCAGCCATCAGACCTCGTGCTCGTGGCAGCACGTCCGTCAATGGGAAAGACAGCCTTCGTGCTCAACATAGCACAGCATGTGGCATTTCACGCACATCTGTGTACAGCCATATTCTCACTCGAGATGTCGAAGGAGCAGCTCGTAAACCGTCTGTTCTCACTCGAATCAAAGGTAGATGCGCAGGCACTGCGTACAGGAAATCTGTCTGATGCCGACTGGGAAAAGCTGGTCGAGGGCGCCGGAATCATCGGAGACTCCGAACTCATCATAGACGACACTCCTGGTATCAGCATATCAGAGCTTCGAAGCAAGTGTCGTAAATACAAGCTCGAACACGACTTAAAGCTCGTCATCATCGATTACCTGCAGCTCATGACAGGCTCAGGACGAGGCTCAGAATCGCGTCAGCAGGAAATCTCAGACATATCACGTTCACTTAAGGCACTCGCCAGAGAGCTTTCAGTCCCTGTGGTGGCACTCTCACAGCTCTCACGAGCAGTAGAGCAGCGACCGGACCACAGACCGATGCTTTCCGATCTTCGAGAGTCAGGAGCCATCGAGCAGGATGCCGACGTCGTCATGTTCATCTATCGTGACGACTACTACAACAAGGACACTGAGCTCAAGGGTATCTCAGAGATCATCATCGCTAAACAGCGTAATGGTCCAATCGGCACCGTAAACCTTGCATGGCTGCCTGAGTACACGAAGTTTGCGAATCTGGAGCATTAAGACTAAAACACAAAAAGAATAAAGAGACAATCCATCCCGGCTCACGTCATAGGATAAAGTTAAGTATCCTGATGTGGGCCGGGATTTTTCAAAATCTCTTTATACTTAAAAAGAGAAGAAAGCTATAAACTTTCCCGCAATTCATCCGATATATTCCTTAGAATAGGGTAAGAACAACAGTCAATTGCAACATATTTTCACACGGAGGTGTTAGAGATGGCAATAGAGGCAATCAAAGGTGCAGGAATGATCTATCAGGGAAGTACATCAACTGCACAGATAAAGGAACAGGCACAGGGAAGGACAGAGGTGTCCAGTGCGGACAATCAGGTCGTGTCTGACAGCATCGCAAGGAATATTCAGGCGATGAATACGAAGGAAGCAAGCGGTGATTCAGCCGGTGATGCCGGAGCGCAGGGACAGGCACAGGCTGCTGCACAAAAGCAGAATGAGAAAAACATGCAGCTTAAAAAGGCCGTGGATGACATCAACAAAAGAGCCGTAGACGACCAGTCAGAGGCAGTGTTCGGCATCCATGAAAAGACCAACCGCATCACAATAAAGATAATAGACAAAAAGACAAAAGAAGTCATCAAAGAGTTCCCGCCGGAGAAGACACTCGACATGATAGCGAAGGTCTGGGAGATGGCAGGACTTATGGTAGATGAGAAGAGATAGGAGGACATCATGGCAATCAGATTATCGGGAATGAATTCGGGCCTCGATACGGATTCAATTGTCAAAGCACTTGTATCAGGCTATACAACCAAGAAAGAAAAATATGAAAAAGCACAGACAAAGCTTGGCTGGAAGCAGGAATCCTGGAAGTCACTGAATACCAAGGTGTACAGTATGTACAGTAATATATCAAACCTGCGATTTTCAAGTGCCTACAACCTTAAAAAGACATCGGTTTCAGACACGACAAAGGCCACAGTTACAGCATCATCAACAGCTCCAAATGGCACGCAGTCGCTTAAAATAAAGGAGACCGCAAAGGCAGGCTCGCTCACAGGAGCACAGATAAATGCCTCAAGTTCAAAGACCACACTGGCTCAGCTTGGCTATACAGGTGGAGATGCACAGATAAATGTAAATACAGGCGGCACCACAAAGACTATCACGCTGAGCGCGACATCCACAATGTCAGACGTGGAGAAGCAGCTCAAGGAGACAGGACTTAATGCCAGCTATGACAGCAACTACAAGCGTTTTTACATAAGCTCAAAGGACACAGGTGTAGAGAATGACTTCACACTCACAGGAGCAAATGCCGCAGGAGCGAGCGCACTCTATAAGCTCGGAATCGCAGTGGGAGCATCGGCAGACGGAACCAGACCAAACCCATATGGAGAGTACGCAGGCCTGTCCGGTAAAAACAACGGCAGCATAACACAGCAGAATATAGAAGATGCCAGAAACGCATATGTCACAGCAGCAGACAATGTTGCAAAGTACAATGCGCAGAGCAGCAACCTGCTCAATGCCATAACATATGGCAATGCTTATGCGGATGTTCAGGACTTTTATGCAGCACACAGCAGTGCAGACAAGACAAAGCTTGAAACACTTGCAAAGCTTGGCTCAGGAAGAGATTCAGCCGTCATAATGAAAAACAGTGATGACAGCTACACCACATACAGTCTGACAACTGCAAAAGACGCAAAGGGCAATGCGGTATACAAATCAGCAGACGGCAAGTACATCTCAGCAGAAGAGACATATACGGCCGACGGCAAAACATACAAGAAGGATTCCGACGGCAATTATATCAACGTAGCTGATGAAACAGATAAATACAGCGGAGATACAGCAAAGCTGACCAAAAACGTGGCATATCATGAGGTTACAGAAAAAATATCATACACATCCACAACTGGCGAGGGCGATGACGCCAAGGAAGTGTCATACACAAAGGTCGGAGACACTGATGAAAAGCTTCAGGATGCAGACGGAAAAGTATATACCAAGCGCGCGGACGGCAAATATTATGCAGATGGTGAACCGGATGATTCAAAAAACGGCATAACAATCACATCAAAGGCAGATTACACATCCAAGGGAGCGTCGCTTACAAATGCGGAGGCTGCAAACACAGCCTATACAGCTCTAACAAATGGTATATCAGAGGCTGATCTGAACACATACACAGCAAACCTGTCAACAGTCACAGCCTTTGAATCATCAGAGGATACAGTGCTGAAAAAGGATGATGATTACACCATAAGCAAGCTCACAGAGGCTGTCCATAGTGCGTATGCGGACAACGGCGGAAAAGCCGGAGTGCAGGCACTTATATCAGGAACCGGCGCCTATGCATCAGGCAGTGATGCAGCAGATAACAGCTACGCGGGCAGAGTGTCAGCGCTCACAACAGCAGCACAGACAGCACAGGAGACCGTAGACAAAAACAGCATCGTAAAGGATCTTGCAGCAATAAAGGACACAAATTCAGAGGAGTACAAAGCAGCCCTTTCAAAGCTGGCAGATGAAGTGGATGCAGCGTATGACCTGTCATCAAGTGCACAGTACAATACCGATGCCAGCAAGATAGACGGAAAAGACGCCGAAATTGAGTTAAATGGCGTGAAATACACCGGAGCCAGCAACAGCTTCAACATCAATGGATTGAACATTACAGCACTCTCAAAGACCTCCGGCAATGATGAAATCAGCATCACTACAGCCACGGATACACAGGGCATTTATGACAAGATAAAGGACTTCCTGACAGAGTACAACAACGTCATAAACGAGATGACCAAGCTCTACAACGCAGCATCAGCAGGCAGCTATGAGCCGCTGACAGATGATGAAAAGGAAAAAATGTCCGACAAAGAGATTGAGAAGTGGGAGCAGAAAATCAAGGATTCATTGCTCAAAAACGATACAACCCTCAGCGGCGTAATGACAGCCATGCAGTCAGCTATGTCATCAGCAGTGGAGATAAACGGCAAGAAATACTCATTCTCAAGCTTCGGAATCCATACGCTTGGCTACCTCAATGCTGCAGACAATGAGCAGAACGCATACCATATCGACGGAGATGAGGATGACACCAACACCTCAGGCAACACAGATAAGCTCATGGCGGCAATCAATAATGACCCTGACAGTGTCATGACATTTATGCAGCAAATCTCCAACAACCTCTACAATGCAATCGGAGATAAGATGTCATCAACATCACTGAGCTCAGCGTTTACCATATACAACGACAAGCAGATGAGCACAGAGTACAGTAATTACACAAAGCTTATCAAGGAGTGGGAGACAAAGATATCAGACAAGGAAGAATATTACTATAAAAAGTTCTCCGCAATGGAGAGCTCGCTCGCCAAGCTCAACAGTACACAGAGCTCACTCAGCAGCTATTTCTCATAAAGAATAACCATACATGAGTCAGAATGTGTGAAATATATTGAATATGTACATTTCAGTAAACAGTAAACGTGCGAAATCAGGGAGGTAACAAATGTTACAAAGCAAAGGATACGCAGTATATGCAAACAGCAAGGTTCAGACAGCATCGCCAGCGGAGCTGACACTCATGCTCTACGAGGCAGCCATCAAGTTCTGCAACATAGCAGAGATGGCTATAGAGAAAAATGACATACAGAAAGCACACGATAATATCAAAAAGGTAGAGGCAATCATCGAAGAATTTCAGGCCACCCTGAATCACAAATATCCGGTAGCAAAGGACTTTGACAAGGTATATACATACCTCATGCAGAGACTGGTTGAAGCCAATATCAAGAAAGATACAAAGATACTCGATGAAGTGCTTGAGCACCTGCGTACCATGAGAGATGCGTGGAAAGAGGTCATGCGTGTCACTTGCAACGGAAGCAAGGTAGGCGTGTCGTAAAACAAAAAATAATAACGATAAAAGACAAAAAGGCTATTGCAAAGTTATGGAGCTGGGCAATAGCCTTTTTGAAAGGAGAACACCATGGAACAGACATACATCGCAATAATGATACAAAGCCTGGAGAAAAAAGAGCAGGTACTTGACAAAATAATAGAGCTTGACACGGTACAGAAAAACCAGCTTGAAGACCCAAACCTCACACCGGACGATTTTGATGATGTTGTAGAGCAGAAATCAAAGCTCATAGAGCAGCTGGACAACCTGGACAGTGGCTTTGAAAAGCTCTTTGAGCGCGTAAAAGAAGAGCTTGAAGGCAACAAAGAGACATACAAAGAAGAAATCCGCATCATGCAGGATCATATCCGCAAAATCACAGACAAGAGCGTGAAAATCCAAAGCCAGGAAGCCAGAAACAAAGCCCTTATGACAAACAAATTCAACGGAATAAAAAAACAGGCCAGACAAGTGCGAAAGGGCGCAAATGTGGCAAGCAAATATTATCAGTCAATGACAAAGACCGGATATGTAGATCCACAGTTCATGGATAATAAAAAGTGAAAATGGGTGGATGAAGTTGACAAATGCTGTAAAATCAATGCGTCAAAAGAAAATTTAAAAAAATTTAAAACAGGTATAAAGTATCGAAACACTCGTCCGATATATATATCAAGTAAGCAAAGTATTACTTGGTAGCAAGCCAAACGAAGCGTACGGTCGGGCGGTGAACTACAATGATCAAACAGATTGAAGCATGGACGCTTCATTTAATTCAAGGAGGAAACAAATATGGTAGTACAGCACAATATGGCTGCGTCAAACGCAAACAGACAGTTAGGAATCAGCACAAACGTGCTTAGCAAATCAACAGAGAAGTTATCTTCTGGTTACAGAATCAATCGTGCAGCAGATGATGCAGCAGGTCTCTCAATTTCAGAGAAGATGAGAAGCCAGATTAGAGGACTTAACAAAGCTTCTTCAAACGCTCAGGATGGTATCTCTGCTATTCAGACAGCTGAAGGAGCATTAAATGAGGCTCATTCTATTCTTCAGAGAATGAATGAACTTGCAACTCAGGCAGCTAACGATACAAATACTACAGTAGATAGAAACGCTATCCAGAGTGAGATTAATGCATTAACATCAGAGGTTTCTCGTATTGCCTCTACAACCCAGTTCAATACACAGAACCTTTTAGATGGTACATTTTCTAGCAAGAATCTTCAGGTGGGAGCTTTGAATGGACAGAAAATTGCTATTGATATAGACACAATGAATGCAGCAGCTCTTTCTGTTAATGCTCTTTGTGTTTCAACATTTGCAGACGCAGGAAAAGCTATGTCAGCAGTTCAAAAAGCTATTGAGAAGGTTTCTAAACAGAGATCTAGCCTCGGTGCGCTTCAGAATCGTCTTGAGCATACTGTTAATAACCTTGATAATGTTGCTGAGAATACACAGACAGCTGAGTCACGTATTCGTGATACAGATATGGCGTCAGAGATGGTACAGTACTCTGCTACTTCTATCATCCAGCAGGCTGGTCAGTCAATGCTTGCTCAAGCAAACAGCCAGACACAGGGTGTACTTTCACTTATTCAGTAATAAGATTTGTACAAAAATTAATGTTTATAAAGCCGCTCTTAAAGAGCGGCTTTATTACATATTAGGAGAATTATTATATGAACACAGAAATAGATAAGGCTATTAATGATATTCAAGATTATGTAAAATTATTATATTTGGATTATAGCAAGGGAATGTCAAAAATAAATGAGATAGTAGGTATAGTTCAGACATGCATCGGAAATTTCGTATCTAAAATTGAAACATATAATAAATTTGGAGAGAATATAGCAGTGAACATAGTGCTAGATCAAATTAAAAGATTATCAGATGGGATATCTTTCGGAGATCAGGTTCAAATTGCTGATATCCTACAGTATGAAATAATTGAAAGCTTGAAAATATATGGAGAGTTGGTGGAAAAATATGGACAAATATAATAATTATAAGTATCAGAGATTAATAGAAAAGCATCCATATATAGAAAAAGCGCTTAACAAAGAAGATAATGAAGTAAAAATATATAAAGATAAATCATTTATGGGTGAAAATATATATGCTATAGAAAAAAATGGACATAAGTATTATTTAAATAGTAGATATGATTGCAATCGCGAATCACAAATAATTATGGAAAATCTTAATGCTAATAAAAATGAGTTTGCATTGATTTTCATTTTTGGAATTGGGAATGGAATTTTAATAAAAAAATTATTGGAAGCATTTCCTGAAAATTATATTTATATACATGAGCCTTCAATCGAGTATTTTAAGTTTTTGGTGGAAAATGAAGAGAATATAGATTTATTACTGGAGGAGCATATTATTTTGACTGTTGGGGCAGAGAATAACGGTGCAAGGGTAGAACTGTTTCATGAATTATTAGATGAATCTAATTACTACTTAACGGATTTGATTTGTATGCCACAATATGAATTTTTGATGCAAAAAGAATATTTGGAGTATATTAGATCGTTTCACTCACGATGCGAACAGATTATTATGCAGAAGAACACATATCTGTGCTTTAATCAAGAACATATTGATAATTTTTGGAAAAATATAATTGATATGATAAAACAGCATGGAGTTGAAGATTTAAAACTGGAATTGAATAGGGAAGATAATGAAGAGTATCCGGCCTTTATTGTATCGGCAGGACCATCACTGGATAAAAATATAGATGAACTGAAAAACATAAAAGGTAGAGGAGTAATAATGGCTGTAGATACAGCAATTAAACCATTGTTAAAGAAGGGGATTGTTCCGGATATTGTTGCTTCAGTTGATCCGCATAAGCCATTGGAACTTTTTGAAATAGAAGGGGTTCAGAATATTCCAATGTTGGTTGATATTGATTATAATTATAGAATATCTAAAATACATAAAGGAAAGAGATTTTATTCATGGAGTGGTCTGGAATTTGGGAAAAAAATTATGGGTGAAAATTTTTATAAGTTGGGAATAATAGAAAGTGGTGGTTCCGTAGCATGTAATTTATTTTCGCTTGCTGTAAGATCAGGATTTAAAACTATAGTTTTAATAGGACAGGATTTGGCATATCCGAATGGACGAGGACATTCTAGCGCCTCATACGATAATGAAAATAAGATAGATATAAACAATAAAAGATATTTTGAGGTTGAAGATATATATGGAAATAGGGTATTGACTGAAACTAATATGAATGCATATAGAAAATGGTTTGAAGAATACATTTCCAGACATCTTGATGTAAGATATATAGATGCAACAGAAGGTGGAGCTAAAATTAGTGGCACAGAAATAAAGTCTCTAAAGGATACTATAGAAGAGTGTTGTAGCGGATTGCAACCAAAAGAGTGGCAGCGAATAATAAATAAGTGTCCTAGACTTTTGACGGAACAACAAAAAAATGATATACTTTTAAAAATTAAAAACTTACCTAAAATGATTGATGAAACCGAGAACATGATAGAAGAGTCTGATAAGACAATTAAAGGGATAAAACGTGCGCTTAGAAATGGTGATTTGTATTTTGTTAAGAAGAGTATACAGAAAATAATAGATATAAATAATAAGTTGGATGGAAGATTGGATGTTAGCCTATTAAATATGTACAATGTAAAAGAGTCTTATGAGGTGTCTATGGGGGCTTATCGATTAGAGGATAAACAGAATGATGATATAAAAAGCATCATTAAGCTTTGTGAAACATCAAATAATGGATATAAGGAGGCTATTAGGAAGGCACGTAAGGATTTAAATGAGAAATTAAAAGAAATAGGTTAATATTATTGTGCAATATGCCGATATAATCTGTAAGAAATTCAGGACGAATGATAATGATGCATGGAGGCATAAATAATAGGAAAAGTAATGTCACCCGGATCATTAAGGTTCGGGTGATTTATTATTATATAAAAGGCTACAGGAAGTAGTGTCATATGCAGGAGGCAAAAATGTTAAATGGTAAAACAATTCTAGTAACCGGGGGAACGGGTTCTTTTGGACATCAGTTTGTAAGCTACGTTTTAGAGCATTATGAACCGAAGAAAATCATTATATATTCCAGAGATGAATACAAACAATTTGTAATGCAAAATGAATACAAGAATCATCCACAGGCAAGCAAGCTTAGATTTTTTATAGGAGATGTAAGGGATAAGGAGAGACTTTACAGAGCATTTGACGGAGTGGATTATGTGGTACATGCTGCTGCATTAAAGCAGGTTCCATCATGTGAGTATAATCCTATGGAGGCTGTAAAGACAAATATCAATGGTGCAATGAATATAGTTGACGCTGCGCTGGATTGTGGTGTGAAGCGTGTTGTTGCTCTTTCAACTGATAAAGCAGTTAATCCAATTAATCTTTATGGAGGCACTAAGCTTGTTTCAGATAAGCTTTTTATTGCGGCCAATGCATATGCAGGTGAAAAGGATGTTAATTTTTCAATTGTAAGATACGGAAACGTAGCAGGAAGCAGAGGTTCAGTTATTCCATTTTTTAGAAATATAGTAGCTAATGGTGGTACTTCTCTTCCAATAACAGACTATAGGATGACAAGATTCTGGATAAGCCTTGAACAGGGAGTAGAACTCGTGATTAAGGCATTGTCAGAGGCAAAAGGAGGAGAGACTTTTATCTCAAAGATTCCTTCATTTAAGATAACAGATCTGGCACAGGCTATACTGCCGGGATGTGAGATGCCTGAGGTCGGTATACGTGAAGGCGAGAAGCTTCATGAAATAATGGTTACAAGAGAGGATTCATTACTTACATATGAATATGACAAACACTTTATAGTTTACCCTCATTTTGACTGGTGGGATAAAGATAAGATACAGACCGGTGGAAAAAAGGTGGAACAAGGATTTGAGTATAGTTCGGGTAAGAATACAGAGTGGCTTTCGGTAGATGATTTGAAAGAGTTACTAAAAAATGTGGAAGAGCATTAAGGGGGAATTATACGTATATGAATAAGAAAATTATAATTGGAAATAAAATGATTTCTAAATATACTCCGACATTTATTGTAGCTGAGATGTCTGCTAATCATAATATGGATTTTGAAAGAGCCAAAGCAATTATAAAAGGGGTAAAAGATGCAGGTGCGGATGCAATTAAACTTCAAACATATACAGCAGATACAATTACTATAGATTGTGATAATGATTATTTTCAAATTACACAGGGAACACTTTGGGATGGAATGACATTACACAAACTATATGAAAAGGCATATACACCATGGGAATGGCAACCAAAATTAAAAGAATATGCTGAAAGTCTAGGATTAATATGTTTTTCATCACCATTTGATTTTACATCTGTAGATTTTTTGGAAACAATGAATGTTCCGGCCTATAAAATTGCATCATTTGAAATTACTGATATACCTTTGATTAGAAAAATTGCGAGATTAGGGAAGCCTATTTTTATATCTACTGGAATTGCTTATTTAAAAGATATTGAATTAGCACTAAGGACATGTGTTGAGGAAGGTAACAATAATATAATTTTACTAAAATGTACATCTACATATCCTAGTCCATATAAAGATATGAATATTGAAACTATAACAGCGTTAGAAAATACTTTTAATTGTCTAATAGGATTGTCAGATCATTCTATGGGATATACAGTTCCAATAACAGCAATAGCAAAGGGAGCCAAAGTTATCGAAAAGCATGTAACAATACGTAGGAATGATGGGGGACCAGATTCGGAATTTTCAATGGAGTTACAAGAGTTTGAAGAGATGTGCAAACAGATTAGAATAGCAGAAGCTGCAATAGGAGAGGTGACATTTGATTTGACAGAAGCACAAAAAAGGGAAAGAGAACATTCAAGATCACTTTTTGTTGTCAAAGATATAAAATGTGGTGAAATATTTACTTCTGATAATATCAAATCAATTAGGCCTGGATTTGGGTTACATACAAAGTATTATAATCAAATTATTGGGAAAAAAGCTAGGTGTGATATAAAAAAAGGTACACCGTTAAAATGGGAAATAATTGAGTAGGTAAGCGCATGTACGAAAAAGTTTTTTTAAATAAGTATGGTTTTTATGAATTAAAAAATAAACCATTTGTAGAAGATATGAAAAAAGATTTTGAAAACTGTTATTTTCAAAATTCTAAAGGAAATTATGAGAACACATATAGCGAAAAAGAAAAGGAATTTTTTGACTATAAAATGCGACAAAAAAGAATAATAATTGAAAAAAATATCACATTTAAATCGGAAAAAGAAAAGACATTTTTAGATATAGGATGTGGCGAAGGATATGCAATTAAATATTTTTATCTTCAGGGATATGATGTATGTGGCATAGACTTTTCGAAATATGGAATAGAACAAAATAATCCGGATATGCTTCCTTATTTTATTCAGGGAGATTGTATTGATAAACTAAAGGAAATGAACTGTATGGGTAAGCAATATAAAGTGATTAATATGGATGAGTCTTTAGATATGATGTTAGATCTAAAGACAGTTTTGAATTTATGTAATACCATGTTATGTGACGATGGGGTATTGATTATAAAGGTTGCGAACAATTATTCTGTACTGCAGAGACATTTATTAAATAATAAAATGGTAGATAACGAATTTTGGTTAGATGAGGAAGGACATCCATATTATTTTAATAAAAATGGATTGATTAATTTACTTGATGCTTTTGGATTTAATTGTGAAGAAGTCTATGGTGAATCCTTTATCGACTTGAATTTATTTAATGAAAATACAAATTATCAAAAAAATAGAACTGTAGGTAAATCCTGTTACTTATCTAGAATTGATTTAGAGTTATTTATGAATTCAATTTCTGAAGATAAAACTCTTGAGGTATTTAAAACACTTGGAGAGATGGGATTGGGAAGAGAAATAATAGGTGTTTTTAAGAAAAGGTGATTAAAATGAAGTATAGTGTAATTATTCAAGCTAGAAGAGGTTCTACAAGACTTCCAGGAAAAATATTATATTCTGTAAAAGATAAAACCCTATTAGAGTTTGGAATTGAAAGAATAAAAAAAGCAAAATTGGTAAATCAAATAATTGTTGCAACAACAACTCTTGATAGAGATGATGTAATAGAGGATATTGCAAAAAAATGTGGTGTTGAAGTTTTTAGGGGAAGTGAAGAAGATGTATTAGCAAGATATTACTATGCTGCTAGGTACAATAATGTCCAAACTGTTATTCGGATAACATCGGATTGTCCTTTAATAGATCCTAATATAATAGATTTAGCAATAAACGAATATGAGAGAACTCAATGTGATATTTTGACCAATGTTCCTAACGATGGTGAAAAATTAACATATCCAAGAGGAATGGATGTAGAAATCTTTTCAATGAAGTTGTTAGAAGATGCTTTTTTTAATGCTGAAAAAAAATATGAGAGAGAGCATGTTACACCGTACTTATATAGAAACAAGAATAATGTGTATTATATGAGATCTGCAAAGGATTATTCGAAATATAGACTCACTTTAGATACACAGGAAGATTTAGAAGTGATAATTAGAATAATAGATAATATTGGAGATGATAATAATGATTTTAATTTGAACGATATAGCTGATTATCTGGAAAAAAATCCTAACATAAAAAAAATCAATGAAGAAGTAAAACAAAAGGAAGCATACATATGATATATTTTAGAGCTGATGCGAATGCGGAAATAGCATCAGGTCACGTTATGAGATGTATAACGATTGCATTAGAATGCAAAAAAAGAAATAATGAAGTGAAATTTTTAATAGCAGATAATGAGGCGACTATTTTATTAGAAAATTATGGATTAGAATATATTGTATTAAATAGTGATTGGAAAAATCCCATTACGGAATTGGATACAATGTCGAATATTTTAAACCGGCAAAGAGACATAGTTATTATTGACAGTTACTTAGTTACGAATGAATATATAAGAAAGTTAAATGATTTGTCACATATAGTATACATAGAGGATCAGTTTACTGGTAAGAAAAATGTGGATTTACTTATAAATTATAATGTTTATCATTATATTTTTGATTATTATTCTATATATGCTAATACAAATACAAAATTATTATTAGGACAACAATTTACTCCACTTAGGACAGAATTCACAGACCATAATGATTATACCAATAATTATAATGTAAAAGATATATTGTTAATGTGTGGTGGAAGTGATGAAAAAAGCTTTTTGCTTTCATTTTTGAATGTTGCAACAAAATTTTTGCAATATACATTTCATGTTGTTCTTGGGATATATAACAAAGATAAACAATGTATAAAATGCAAATATGCTGAGAATAACAGGATTCGGTTATATGAAAACATCAGTAATATATCAAATCTCATGTGTAAATGTGATTTAGCAGTAACAGCTGCAGGAAATTCATTGTATGAATTATGTGAGATTGGGGTTCCTACTATTTTTTTTGCTTATTCAGATAATCAAAAATATGATTGTATGGGATTCAATCAAAAAAAAATGGTTAGGTATGCGGGAAATATTGATGTGGGCAAAAAGCATTTAATACAAAATATAATGGAAAATATAGAAGAACTTTCTAGTAATTTGAATTTGCGAATTGAAATGTCAAATAATATGAAAAAATTTGTAGATGGTTATGGTACTGAGAGAATAGTAGATAATATCATGGAGGCTTATAAATATGTTAACAATACATCAGCCTAATTATTGGGCTTACCCAGGATTAATAGGAAAGATAATGAGAAGTGATAAGTTCTTGTTTTTAACTAAAGTTCAATTTGATAAAAGTTCATGGCAGAATAGAAATAGAATTAGAATAAAGGAAGGGTGGAAATATTTAACTGTACCAGTAGAAAATAAAGGAAAAGAAGGACAGTTGATTTCTGATGTGAAAATAAGCAATGTGAATAACTGGAGAAATCAACATTTAAATGCAATAAAATTTGCATATCAAAAGGCACCATATTATGAAAAATATTTTCCATTTATAAAAGATTTGTATTCTGAAAAGTGGGAGAATTTATCTGATTTAGATATATATATTACTAAATTTATTTTGGAAGAATTGAAAAGTGATACAGAATTACTATATGATACTGATTATAATTTTTCGGGTGAAAAAAATGAGTTGCTAATAAATATATGTCATGAATTAGGTGAAACATTTTATATGTCAAATAAGGGAAGTGAAAATTATGTTGATATAGGATTGTTTAATAAAAATGGCATAGATCATAAATATATAAATTATGATGGTGCGGAATATAAACAAGTGTATTCTGGATTCGAAACGGGGTTATCGGTGATAGATATGTTACTTAATTGTGGACCGGAAGAAACAAGAAATATTATTATGGATGATAAATATTATACATTCAGTGCATTAAATAAAAAAATTGAGTAGAGGAGAATAAGAACTTGAAGGATATATATGGGTCAGATTGGGTATTTTACGATATTGTAGAAAAAAATTTGAAAAATTTACTTCAAACTTGTGATTTGAAAGAAAGAAAACTGGTTCTCTTTGGGATTACAGAGGCTACGAGCGTTGCTATAGATTTCTTAAAGAAACAGGGATTGAAAATATATGCAGTTATTGATAATAATACAACAAGAAGAAATTTTATAGATAGTAATATTAGTGTATGTGCTCCGGAAGAGCTATTATCAGTATATGATGATGAGGTTTTAGTGTTAATTGGTACTCCTTATTTTGATGAAATGAGTAATCAGTTGATAAAATTAGGGTATGATAAAGAAAAACATATTTACCAATTTTTTGATCCAAGGGTAGAACAAAAGAAGTATGAAATATCTGGATTGAAGGAAGTGTCGGAAGATGAATCAAAAAAGATTCAGTTTGAAATATTAAAGTATATTCATGATATATGCGAAGAAAATAATTTGCAATATTTTTTAGCATATGGTTCTTTATTAGGAGCTGTAAGGCATTCGGGATTTATTCCTTGGGATGATGATATAGATATATATATGCCAATCAGTAGTATCAATGAATTATATAGACTTTTGGAAAAAGATGTAAGGTATAAAATGTGTATGCCAGCATGCACTGATGGCTATTTTTATATGTATGCTCGTGTAATTGATACTAGAACAATTCTCAATATTATTGATTTTCCGTTGTTAATAAAAAGTGGGATTAGTATTGATATTTTTCCTTTAGTATATCTAGGGAATACGGTAGATGAGGCTCAAAAAATAATGAATGAGTCATATTATGAACAAAAGAGAATTAAGAATATGATATCTGAAAAGAAAACTTCTAATGAGATATTTAGAAATATTAGGATATTATGGGATAAACTAGAGAAAAGGAATTATCAAGATTGTAAATATTGCGGTAATGTTTTTGGACCATATGGATACAAAGAAATATTGCAAAGTGAAATATTTAGTGAAAAAGATAATTATAATTTTGAAAATACTAAATTTTGGGGACCAGTAGATAGTAAATTTTACTTAACTCATATGTATGGAAATTATTTGGAGTATCCACCATTGGATAAACGGAAAAGTCCTCATATATGGAAAGGATATTGGAGAAATACAATATGAAAAATGCAATAATATTAGCTGCCGGAAAATCGTCAAAGTTTGCACCATTTACATATGAAAAACCAAAGGGATTATTTTGTGTAAAAGGCGAAATACTGATTGAAAGACAGATAGAACAATTACAAAATGCAGGAATTAAAGATATTTATATAGTTGTTGGATATATGAAAGAAAAATTTTTCTATCTCGAACAAAAATATAATATAAAGTTAATTATCAATAATTTGTTTGATAAAAAGGGAAACTTATATTCGTTATATAAAGCAAGAGAGTATTTATCAAATACATATATTTGTTGTGCAGATCATTATTTTATCGATAATCCTTTTCTCGATGATAATTCGTATAATCAGTCATATAGAGCATGTACTTATCTAGAAAATAGATTCAATGAGTTTGCGATTGATTTTTCAGATGAGGATGTCATAACAGATTTGTCTGTTGGTGGGGAAAACTGCATGGCAATGGTTGGGCATGCTTATTTTAATGAACGATTTTCTACTATATTCAAATCATATATGGAAACAGAAATCAATGATTTTGGTATTTCGAGTATGTTTTGGGAAGAATTTTATGCAAAACATCAGAAAAAACTTACATTGTATATTAGGAAATATGATAATAATAAAATTTTGGAGTTTGATAATATTGATGACTTAAGACAGTTTGACTCAGAGTTTTTAATGAATGTTGATTCTGATATCATTAAAAATATAATATATGTTTTGAAATGTAATCCCAATCAAATTAGTGAGATAAGTGTGATAAATGCGGGACTAACAAATGTATCATTTGCATTTAAAGTAGGCAGTAAAAAATATGTTTATAGACATCCTGGTGGAACCGCAGGAAATTTAGTGGATAGGAAAACAGAGATATATGCACAAAATATTGCAAAGAATATAGGGATTGATGATTCTGTCATATATATGGATAAGACAGGCTGGAAGCTTTCATACTTTATTGAAGGTGCACAGAATTGCAAGTTTGAAGAATCAGATGATCAATTGATGACAGCAATGGATTATTTACATAAGTTACATTCTATAGAAGTAAAAGATGAAATAAAATATTTTGATAATATTGATGAAGCGTTAAGATTGATTGAAATTGCATCTTTAACAAAAGGAAATTTAAAAAAAGAATTTAAAGTTATAATTTCAAAAGTTATAGCATTATATATGGCTCTTGAACAGGATGCTAAGAAATTGGGGTACAAAAAAGTATTATGTCATAATGATACATATGCACCAAATTATTTGTATGGTGATAATGGAAAAATATATTTAATTGATTGGGAGTATGCAGGATTAAATTACGAGGCAAATGATATCGGATGTATATTGTGCAGGGGTGATTATACGGATGAACAAATTGATAGATATATGAAAATGTATTTTGGTAGAGAATTAAATAAGAAAGAAAAAAGATTTTTTTATTCATTTATTCCTATTTCGGCATTCTATTGGTTTGCATGGGGACTGTATAAAGGAAGTGTTGGTGACGACGATAGTTTTTTCTTTTTGCCATCCTATCATAATTTAATAAGGTTTATAGATAAGGCTTTAGATAGTTATGGAATTACAATATAAGGGGGATTATTCAGATGATTACAGCTATGATATTAGCGGGAGGAAATGGTACTCGAGTAGGTGCAGATAGACCGAAACAATTTGTTGAGATATTAGGAAAACCAATTTTAGCATACACAGTTGAGATATATCAGAAAAATCCTAACATTAATTCTATTGAAATTGTATGCCATAAGAACTGGATTGATTATGTTAAAAATATGGTAAAACTGGAAAATTTAACGAAGGTCAAATGGATTGTAGAAGGCGGTAATACATTTATGGAGTCTGTTATTTCGGGAATTAATGAACTTGAAAGAAGTATATGCCAAGAAGATATTGTTATGATCCATTATGGAGCTGCTCCGTTTACAAGCCAGGAGATTTTAAATGATTCTATAAAAGTATGTAAGAAAAATAGAATGTCAGTATCATGTACTCCGTGCTATCAACTATTAGGCAGTAATGAAAATGGGATTTGTAGTACTAAATGGATAAACCGAGATGAAATAATACAAATTTGTTGTCCTCAAAGTTTCAAATTTTCATACCTAATAAAATTGTATGAGGAAGGTAAAAGAAAAGGTATTATTGAAAAGGTAGAGCCACATATTACAAGTTTGATGTATGAACTAGGAGAAAAAATATATCAGTCATATGGAAATCAAACTAATATTAAGATAACTACAAAAGAAGATATAGAATTATTTAAAGCTATAATAATTTCAAAACAATATTAATTAAGGTAAATGATGGTGAATGAAAAATATATAATTAGTGCTATAATTCCATGCTATAATGTGGAAAAATATATAGACAGATGTCTTTCATCTGTAGTACGACAGTCTATTGGTATGGAACATATGCAGATAATATTAGTTAATGATGCATCTACGGACAATACATTAGAAAAACTTTTATTATGGGAGACACGCTACTCTGATAATATACTGGTCATTACATATGAGCAAAATCTCAGGCAAGGTGGCGCTAGAAATATGGGGCTAAATTATGCTACAGGTGATTACATAGGATTTGTGGATTCGGATGATTGGATTGAACCGGATATGTATGAAGTATTGGTAAAGGAAATGTTTGAAGGAGGCTATGATGTTGTAAATTGTCAATTGATTCGAGACAAAGGAAATGATGAAAAATCCAATTTTCAGCCAGAATGGGGTGGAATTGTAACCGGATTGTATGATAGAGAGTTAATTTACGGACATAATATTGTATTTCCGGAGAATGTTTCATATGAAGATAATTATTGGGGGTCATTAATCAAGCGTTATGTTAAGAATTCGTATAGGATTGAGCGACCATTATATCATTATTTTATAAACCAAAATTCTACAGTAACTTCACGCAATAGTATTTCACAATTGGATAGAATGGATATGGAAACATTGCTTCTTGATGAATATATAAAAAGAGGCTTTTTTGAAAAAGATAATGAGCAAATATTTGATGAATTCTTAACTAGATATTTTCTAAATACATGGTTCATTATTTTTACTCGATTTGATGATGTACCAAATGTGTTAGAAGAAATGATAGATACAATTTTTAAGTATTTTCCTGATTACAAGGACAGAATAGCGAAGAAAAGTTTTTCTTATAGATCAAAATTATTAATAGATATGCTATTAAAACCAGAAGAAAATGATATTACTTTGGTAAAGATTAATTGGCTTAGGAGTTGGTTAAAAGATCAGGGAGTAGAGGTTTAATAAAGTTAAGATTCGGAGATTTAAAATTATGATACCATACGGAAAACAAACAATAGAACAAGATGACATTCAGGCAGTTGTAGATGTCCTCAAATCAGATTTCCTTACAACAGGACCCAAAATTGCAGAATTTGAGCAGACTGTGGCTGATTATGTTGGAGCTAAATATGCAGTTGCCATTTCAAACGGCACATCTGCTCTTCATGCAGCTTGCTTTGCGGCAGGGATTGGACCGGGAGATGAGGTTATTACCACACCGCTTACGTTTGCGGCATCTGCAAACTGTGTACTGTATTGTGGCGGTACGCCTGTATTTGCTGATGTTGATCCGAAGACCTACAATATAGACCCGGATGATATTCGAAGAAAGATTACTGACAGGACAAAGGCAATCATAGCTGTTCATTTAGCTGGTCAGCCTTGTGATATGGATGCTATACACAGCATTGCGCGTGAGCATGGGCTTATTGTAATCGAGGATGGAGCGCATGCACTTGGCTCTGTTTACAAGGGCAAGAAGGTTGGCAGCCTGTCTGATATGACTACATTCAGCTTCCATCCGGTGAAGCCGATTACAACGGGTGAGGGTGGCATGATAGTCACTGACAATGAGGATTTTTATAAAAAGATGGTTCTTTTCCGCAGCCATGGCATTACAAGAGATGATTCTATGATGACAAGAAATGATGGACCATGGTTTTATCAGCAGTTTGATTTGGGCTACAATTACAGGATAACTGATATCCAGTGTGCCTTAGGCTGTAGTCAGATGAAGAAGCTGGACAGATTTTTAGCACGCCGGAAGGAAATTGTTGCACGTTATAATGAGGCATTTGCGGATTGTGACAATATTATCACACCTTATCAGCTTTCGGATACGGAAAGTGGTTGGCATCTGTACATAGTTCAGGTGAAAAATTGTGATAGAAGACAGGTTTTTGAGAACATGCGTGAAAAGGGAATCGGAGTGAATGTACATTATATTCCTGTTTATATGCATCCGTATTATCAGGAGCATGGATATGAGAATGTGCATTGTGCGAATGCGGAGGAGATTTATTCTCATATTATTAGTCTGCCTTTGTATCCGGGATTGACATCTGAGCAGCAGGATTATGTTATTGATACCTTGAAGAGTTTGTGTGAGGAGTAGAATGATGGATATAAAGTTGTTCTATAATAATCAGCAGAGTATTAAGCTTTCTTATGAGATAGTCGAGAGCTTCAGAAAACAGAATTTCTACATTGCAACAAGCGAGCTGACAAAACTGCTAGGAAATTTAGATACTGTTGCCGGATATATATTTTCACAGGAAGATTATAAGTCATTGGCAGATGAGCTACAGCTTATTTTACCGGCATTACTTGACGCACAGGATAATTGTGATTATGTTTTACAGGCGGATATTATAGAAGGCGATTTACTGCCTTTATTGCAGAAGCTTCAGATTGCTTTTCAGGAACGTGACTTGGTTCAGGTTCCTGATTTTTTTGAGCAAAATATGAGCTCTCTGAAAGAATATGACTTTGGTTTATATAAGCTGTTGAATAAAGAAAATTTGATTGAGGAAAAGAACTCTCTGTTGTCTGATAAGTTTACATTGAGTCTGGCAATTAACGGACAGCCTACAGCTCAGACTTTTGTAAATGGACAGTCGTTTTATCTCCACAGCTCTGTTAATCCTGAGAGGGAAGCAAGTCTTTTGGCAGATAGTTTAAAGCAGGCAGAGGATTATATGGTTTTTGGAATGGAGCTTGGATACCATGTGCTGGAGCTTTTGAACAGACATCAGTCGGCAAGGGTGCATGTATTTGAGAGCAATATCTATTTGCTTCATATGGCATTTACATATATTGACTGGACAACGTATATTGCAAACGGCAGGATGAGAGTGGTTTATAACGATGACCTGAAGCAGCTTGTCAGCGAGCTTAGCGGGCGGTTTGCAGAAATGAAAAATGCGGAGTTATTAGTACATTATCCTGCTATCAAAATGATTGAAGACGCACAAACCAGACAGTTGCTTGAGGATTTCTTTGTTACAACGAGCAGCATGAGAGAACAAGGTGGTTTGCTTGATTCTAACTTTGAGGTGATTTCCAAATTGAATTTACCGGAGTGTGGTGAATTGAAAGATATATTCAAAGATAAAGCAGTGGTGATAGTGGGAGCAGGTCCATCGGTTGATTTACAGTTGACTTCAATAAAAAAATGTAGAGATAAAATAACCGTATTTGCTACAGGTCATATCACAAGAAAGCTTGTCAATGAAGGAATTATTCCGGATGCAGTTATCATAACAGATCCACAGCCGCTTATGTATAAACAAATTGATGGAGTGAACCTGAAGAATATTCCTATGATTCTTCTTTCAACTGCTTCATCATCAGTAATTGATTATTATAATGGTCCAATCTATGTGGCATATCAAAGTGGATATATTCACGCAGAGATAAAAGCAAAAGAGATTGGTGCAACACTTTTTGAGACAGGTGGTTCCGTGACCACAACGGCATTGGATATTGCTCTGCGTTTTGGAGCAAGAAAAATTATTTTCGTGGGTGTTGATTTAGCCTATACTGGCGGTTATTCTCATGCTTCGGGCGAGGGACGCAGGATAGAGAATACAGATGGATTGCGTCAGGTCAGAAGCAATACAGGTGGTATGGTGTATACTAGCAAAAATTTGGACATTTACAGGAAATGGATAGAGCGAAGGCTTGAAGGAGTTAGGGATACAGAAGTTTATAATACAGGAGATGGAGCTGAGATTAAGGGAACTGTTTTGGTGAAGGACTTTATGAGCTTGAGATTGTGATGGAAAATATATGAGTGCTATAAAACATTGCACTTATGAGTAAACTCATGTATAAGATGAAGTTCTCAATGAAATGACGACTCGCTCCATAGCTCTATAGCGTTGTCGGAGCCTAATCCTCCATATATTTATTATAACTGTTATCTATCTCAGCAAGCTCCTGCAAATTGTCAATCTCAATAATATCGCCTTTTTGCATCTCATATATGCCAAGCTGATATTCATCCGGATAGCAGAACATTGCAACATCATCCCAATATATCTGAGTATTTTTTTTGTTTTCAAATTCTATTTCCAGATGTTTTTTCAGTTTGCTCCCATCTGCTGCTGTCCATCTGGAAATGCTATAAAGCTGCCATCCATGACTTCCGCCACTCCTGCTGCAAGATGTTACAATCCCATCCTCTACGGTCTGAAGCCACTCATCTGTTTCATCATCAGTCCAAACACTGTTATAACCCGAGCGTTCGAATTCTTTTGATAGAATTTCCGGATTATATATAATTTGGTCACCATCAAGAATAATGGCATCCTCAATATGTTCTCTTGCAACATATAATGATGAAATATTATTGCAGCTTTCATAATATGGATTTTCGATTATAGTAACTCCCGGATATTCATTCTCCAATTCATAAAACTGTTCCTTTAAATATCCGGCAACAATATAAATCGCCGTTATTTCATTATCATGTAAGCCTTCAATAACTGTATCTATCATACGCTTTCCATTCACTTTTACTAATGGTTTCGGAGTAGTCAGCGTTACCGGTCTAATGCGGTTACCAAGTCCTGCTGCCATAATAATAGCCTGTTTAACTTCATGCATTTTTATCTATCCTCCATTTTCTGCAGTTCATCCTGTACTACATTGTAATAATCTTTTGCGTATCTGTACTGTCTGAGAGAATATTCACCAAAATCAATACCCAGATTTCTCTTATATTCACACCAGTTACTCCATAAGAGTCCACAAGCTGCAATATAACAATAAATCTTTATTCTAATTTCTTTTGGACAGCCCTCCGTAAAATATGCATTAATAAGTTTGTCAATCTGCTTTCTGTCATACATAGCATATATACAAAACATTGCAATATCCACATGCGGATCCTGCATACCTGCATATTCCCAATCAATAAGCCTTATATCTTCACTTCCATCTTCAGAATCAATAAACAAAAAATTATCTGGAACTGCATCTATATGCGTAAGAACCTTTTCTCCTACATGAGCCTCTATATAAGGTCTGAGTGACAAAACATTTTCCTTTGTCTGAGTATAGTGTCTATATGCAGAAGGTGAACCATTCCACAGACTCTCATAAAACTCAAGCTGTCCGAATATATCAACTTCATGGTTTACGGTAAGCTTCAATTCATGAAATTCTCTGAGACGCCTCATGCATTTACATACATCATCATAATTTTCCGGATCACATACTCTTGCATTTTCAAGAAACTCTGTAATTTTGTAACCATTATCCGGATTTATATAAGCGATATCATCACATATATGTCTGCCATCAATAGTCCTATAAACCATTGCTTCATTTCGTCGGTTTATTAGCTGATCTGTACCTTCGCCCGGAATTCTCATAATATATTTCTTACCATTGCAGGTAAACAAAAACGAACGATTTGTCATTCCCTTTTTCAATACTGTAATATCATCTGCTGATACAGACAATGCTTCACAAATAACCTGTATCGCATCCATCTTAAGATGGTTTGAGTCTCCATCCATCTCCCTGAGCTGCTCATATGTGTTTATTTCAACCACATCCCATGAATGTACCACTTTGGCAGTGATAAACATTCTGTCTTTATCATACAATGCGGTTTCCCAAAATGAACCATCATTAGCCGGATTATTACATAACTTTTCTATTCTGCCTTTGACTATTTGTGCATCATTATCCAGCAAATAGCTTATGCCTATCATTGCATTGCCACCTGCAGCCTTTGGAATAGTAACAAGCTCCATTTTCCTATTCACCCGAACAGTGCTTTTGTCATCTATCAAATCACTGACCATATACCAGGAATATAATTCATGATGATGATATGGATTCTTATCACACCATATATCACACGGTATGATATACGTATTTGATAAATGATTTAAAACCATCTTTACAGAGTATAAATTATTTTTTGTTGTATATTCTTCATTAACAACAAGCTCAACTCCAAAATCATCTATTAGATATTCATAACGCTCTTTCATAAAACCTACAACCACGTAAATCTCATAGATTCCAACTTCGTGAAGCTGTCTTATTATTCGCTCTATCAAGACCTCTCCATTAACCTCTAAAAGACCTTTGGGTGTTTCAGTATTAATAGGCACCGTTCGCATACCATATCCTGCTGCAAGAATCACCGCATTCTTTGGCGCTTTTTCTTTGAATTCTTTAAGAGCTTTCGTTGTCACACTACACTTCTCATTTATATAACCTTGATTCATCAATTCTTTTATTGACTTGTTAACCACTCCAAGAGAATGACCCGATAATTCTGATATTTCTCTTTGATTAGTAACTGAATGACGATATAATATGTTTAAAACATCTTTTCTTTGCTTGTTCATGTACAATACCTCTTGTTATATTGTGAACACATATACTTTACAATATTAATAAACAGAAATCAAGACAGAAAGCACCAAAATAAGCCTATGAAGAAACGTAAGCGTTCAATAAGAATGCTATTATGGAATGCTATGCAACAGTTGCAACTTTTTTTGTATGTTGTTATCTTTATAAAGATTGTGTGAATATTCTTGTGCAGCAGAGCCACATATTCTGACAGTTCATGGCGTCACCTTTCATTTAAACATTGGACAATTCACTGATAATTTTTCCAGTTCTGCATTATGTTCCTCAAGCGTCTGGATCATTGTGGACTGTGCCTCAATAAGCTGGTTCTGGATTTTATTTTCACGCTGCAGACCGGCAATGAGTTCCTCGTATGCTTCAAGTTTAGTTTTATCGTTTACACTCATTTTTATGGCATGCAAATAATATTAAGTACATTTCCTGGGGCTATGACTGTCCTTTTAATGTGCGTGACATTGAGAAAACACTTGGAAATCCTTGTAACTATGTGTTTTGTTTTGACAGAATCCAGGCACAGGCGTATAGGAATCAGGGATTCGATACCGTTTATCATTTACCGCTTGGTATCAATGCAAAGCGGTATGAAAATATAAGACTGTCATCTGAGCAGCGTTCAAAATATGGTTCTCAGGTCAGCTTTATAGGCAGTTTGTATGAGGGACAGTATCCGGCCATCACAGAGATTTCCACAGATTATGCAAAGGGCTATATGGATGCAGTTATTAATTCGCAGCTACAGTTATATGGAGCTTATATTTTGAATGATGTTATAGACAAGCGTTTTGTGGAAGCTATGAATAAGCACTTTAAGGAGCTTCAGCCTGATACAAAATTTCAGCTTGATAAGGCAGCTCTGGTGCATGTCCTTGATCAGGAAACAAGCCGTAGGGAGCGTTTGCTGCTTTTAAATTTGCTTGGAAGCAGATTTGATACAAAGCTTTATTCAAGACAGGATTATTCTGTTTTACGGGGAGTGCAGTGTATGGGACCGGTTGATTATTATAGAGAGATGCCATATGTTTTTGCAGCGTCAGATATCAATCTGAATATTAGTGTCAAGGGCATTCAATCAGGTGTTCCACAGAGAGCATTTGATATTTTGGCAAGTGGTGGTTTTTTACTCTCCAATTATCAGCAGGAGCTAGTGGAACTCTTTTCTTATGGGGAAGAAATGGTTGTGTATGAGAGTCTGGAGGATGCTGTTGAAAAGTGTAATTTTTATCTCAGCAATCAGGAACTGAGAGGCAAAATTGCGAGGAAAGGCAGGGAGCGTGTCCTGACAGAGCATAATATGGTTGATAAAATCAGATATATGATGGATGTTGCGGAGGTTTAATACAGTTATTTTTTAATATTGTGCTTGACGGATGAATCATTAAGGAGCCGGTTAATAGAGAAAATTAAATTAAACTGAATTAATTGTATTTTTCAATAAAGTCCGCTATACTAAAATAAGATTTTATATAGCGGACTTTATTATATAGTCAATATAGGGGGAAGTATGATTAAGACCTTTAATGTAGATAATTTTAAATCATTAAATAATTTGTCAATAAATTTGCAACCAATGACTGTAATTGTTGGAAATAATGCTACAGGAAAAAGTTCAATTTTACAGGCAATTGACTTTGTATGCGGATGTGTTAACGATGACTTTTCAGTTTTATTGGAGAGGCGAGGCTGGACGGTTGATAATATTCGTTCAAAGTTTATACGCTCAGGGACAGCCCGTATTTCATTTGGAGTAGAGGTTGTGTTGGAGGAACCGGTTAATACGACACTTAAATGGGGAATGGTATTACAGCCCAATGTGGCCAAAAATCAATTGCATCTTGTTTCGGAAGAGATTGTAGATTTAGATACAAAAGAGACATTAGTACAATATAAAGCATCTGCTGGAGGCCGGATTAAAGGGGATAAAGGAGAGCTATCAATAATGCCGAATTTTGTGATTACAAGTTCCTGTCTTAAAGTAATCCAGCATTTGCATGGAGTAGATAGCCGTTTAAATAGACTGGTTGCTTTTTTTGATAATTCTGAGTCGTTTGAGATGCTGGCGCCGGATAATATGAGGCTTTCCAGCCGAGGTGTTGTAAAGAATATTGGAGAGACAGGAAAGAATCTCCCATCATTTATCAGACAGATGTCCGCAGAACAGAAAAATAATTTTATGAGTAAATTAAAACGGATTATGGGTGCTAGGATTAGTGATGTAAGTGCATCGGTAAAGGGAAAACCGGGATGGACTCTGATAAATGTAAAGGAACATTATGATACAGGTGATGTTGAGTTTTCATCAAAGGAAATTAGTGATGGTATTTTAAGAGTACTTGCTTTTATTGCTATAAGTGAAATAGAGCCTGCAAATGCGATATTTTTACTTGATGAAGTGGAAAATGGAATTAATAGTGATTATGCAGAGGCTATGATAGATGTTTTGTCAGAAATATATGAGGAAAGCAGGCATCAACTTGTATTGACAACACATAGTACAGTATTCCTTGATTATGTAAAGCCGGAGCAGATAGTTCTCTTATACAGGGATCAAAATGGAAGTACAAGGGCAGATAATTTATTTGATTCAAAAGAAATCCGAGATAAATTGGAGTATATGTATCCGGGAGAAATTTTGCTTAATATGTCTCAAAAGGAGATAGCTGATATATTTTTAAAACAAAATTAAGGGGATAAAATATGAGAATAGCGGTTACAGGAGAAGGACCAACTGATTACGGAAAGGTGGATTATGGTAATCCGGGACATTGGATTGATGGCCCTGTTCAGGTGTACTTGAGAAGGATTGCGGAAGAGCAAAATATTGAGCTTGATTTTGAGATGATTGAGCGTGCAGAAGTGCAGAAGATTAAATTGCAACGTAGGCATCTTAATGGATTAGATGGTAAAGCAATTCCGGCAAGAAGATTTTATATCAAGTGTAAGGAAAAGCAATTAAATTATGGTGTGTATTATTGTGATGCGGATAGGAACGCAGGAGAACAAAACAGTAATGTGCATCAATTAGAAAACAGATATAAAGAGGTATATGGCGAGGTAAAAGAGGGGATGTATAATTGTGATAATTATATTCCAATGATTCCTTGTCGCATGATTGAGAATTGGATATTGGCAGATGGGGAAAATATAAGAGATTTTTTTCAAGTGAATAAAATAGAATATAATCCGCATAATGTCGAGCTTTTATGGGGAAATGATAACAATCCGGAAAGTAATTATCCAAAAAATGTGTTTGAGAGAATCAAGAGTTCTTCAAAAAATAGGGACATTAAGAATTTATCGAATAGTGAGTTGTTTTATGAAATAGCAGAAAGACAGAATTTAGCAATTGTAAAGAAAAATAGTAGTATAAGTTTTGCGAGATTTCATGATGATTACATAAGTCTGTTAAGGAGCGAGATGCTTTGGGCTGTTCGATTTCAAGACCTGACATAAGCCAATCGAATTGCTGCCTTGTAAGCTGACGCACTTCCTGGCTTGAACGTGGCCAGCGGAACCTGCCTTTTACTTCCATGCGTTTATACAGGAGTACAAAGCCATCGTTTTCCCATAGAAGTGCCTTTACCCTGTCACAATATAAAGCTCGCCGGCAGCTGTTATATTGCCTAGCATGAAAGCTCCGCAAGTATCTGGATTGTTTTAGCAAGAAGCAGTTGATCCGTTTCGTTTGAAATACGCAGATTCATCTCCGAAGCTATTCTTGCGGAGACGCTTAACCCAGTTGTAAAAGGTGCCTGGATTAATGTCATTGTTTAAACACCACTGATGATCAGACAGTCCGCTTTTGCGGCATTCCATGATCAGGCGGTATTGTTCTTCGACTGGTACTCTTGGTGCTCTCATAGCTTTTACCTCATAATAATCAGAGTAAAATGCTAGCATCTAGCAAACATAAGTATAGTAAAATACTAGCATTTCCTGATACTTATTATGAGTTGATAATTAACTTGTTGCAATCCGTCGAATTATTTTGCGCTTACATTTATCGGATGATATGGTATTAATATTTCACCACAATATCCCCAAGCCCTGAGTCGATAACCAGGTGCTTTTTGGCATGCTCATTTACCTCATACTCATCATCATAGTCATTGCCGTTGATTGTGATATCGCCTGTACCTGAGTCCAGGTCCATCATGTAACTGTCAAGTGACTGTGAGGATGTCACAGTGATGTTACCTGTACCGCCGTCGATATCCATTTCGTCAAAGGCACAGTTTTCAAAGCTAAGATTGCCGGTTCCGCCATCCACATCACATGTGGCGAAGCTGCAGTCTGTAACATATAAATCGCCTATGCCGGTGTCAAATTCTGCATCGGCTGCGGTCAGGGAATTAAGGTTTACCTCGCCTACACCGGTATCAAGGGATAGCTTGTTCAATGCTGCGCCCTCAGGAATGGTAACAGTGATTTCACTTGTGGTGTTTCTTTTGTAGTTGGCTCCATTGCTCTGTGATATTGTGAGGGTATCGCCTGTGCTCTTAACCTTTGGAACCAGACGCTTGTTGCATTTGTATGAGACCATGTAGCTGTCACCGGTTTTCACGTTGATGTTCGATATGGTTGTATCAAATACCAGGTTTGAAAATTCATCGACTGAAAGCTCCTCTGTGCATACGTTTCCGAGAGACTTGTCTGAGCGCGGAATCAGATTGTCAAACAGGCCTAGGGCAAAGCCCCCGATATGGTAGAGACTCCCGGCGATGATGCAGACCACAGTAATTATTGTAATTATTATTAGATATATATTTTTTTTCATGACTTGTCTCCATTTCTGAATTATCTTGTTGCATAATTTGTTTTGTGATTATTCAAAATATGCTACACACATTTTTGATTGTCTTGGTTTCCATTAATTTCCATGTTTATCGCCGAGCAGATTTTCCACCAGCGAATTGATGATTGCAGCTATTGGCCAGATAATCCATGTGATACCCCAGTCAAAGGTAATAAAGCTCCAGCATAGATAGATGCATGTGACAGTTGACCAGTAGACTGACATGATTGCAGCCACAACAGGGTTTTCATAGTGCACCTTGCCATCGTGTGAATTGGAAAAATTACCGCCCATAGTCTGTGCTCCGTTCAGGGAAAGAAGCTTGTCAAAGCTTGATTTCTTCATGTTTGTGAATACTATCATGAATACACCGATTGCTATAAACACGAGCACGAGTCCGCCTGAAAGTGAGTCTGCGAAGGTGCTTTTGGTGTTCAGTGAGCTGATTATGATTGCCGGCACTGCGCAGAGTATGCAGAGCATGATACCCACTGTTAAAAGCATCGCATGTGTGGAGCGGTAGCTTTCCTTGCGCTCATTAATCCAGTTTGCTGTTTCAAAGTCTATGCAGTAAGGCTCTTTTTTCAGGTAGCTCCATTTAGATGAGAGAGAACCTGAGAAGATAAAGAAGCCGACTGCCACAGCGATACAAACGAACAGGAAGGTAATGCCGATTGCATCAGATGCGTCAGGTGAAGCGAGTGAACGCGGAATGCATTCGCTGAATATCGGTCCAAGGCTTGCGATTATGCAAAGCAGCACTCCAAACGCTGTGAGATATGCCTGCTTTTCCGAATCCCTGAGGAATGCGGCAGCAGTCTCGCGGGAGAGTGTTTTGGCAGCAGGCATTGCCTGACTGGGATTCACGAAGCTCTTGATACCGAGTGAGTCGGCGAGCTCGTCAAGATTTCCAAACTCTGATATGACTATGCCTATGGCTTCGTTGTCAGATTTGCCCTCGGATATTAATTCGTTGTATTTATCCTCCATCATCTGATAGAGCTCATATTTGGCTTTTTGCACCTCGGGGGTATTCGGGAGGTGCGAAAACATATTTTCCAGATAATTCTTTATAGTTTCCATAAAATGTCTCCTTTAAAATCGTATAAATTTGCTTACTACATCAAGTGTCAGCTTCCATTCCTCGCATTTCATCCTGTAATATTCTCTGCCGGAATTGGTAATCTGATAGTAGGTCCGCCTTTTGCCGCTTGCATTGTCGCTCGAAGAGAATGATGTGATATAACCGTTTTTCTCAAGGCGGGTAAATGCAGAGTAGAGAGTTGTTTCTTTGATGACGTATTTTTCCTCGGATATCTGCTTTATCTGCTTTGAAATCTCGTAGCCGTAGGATGGTCTGTCGAGGAGCAGGTAGAGTATGATGGTATCGTTGTATCCGCGGATGACATCGCTGCTTATATTTAGCATTATTCACCTCCTGTATCAAGTGTTTAATTTCATCTTAAAATTATTCAATACTACGAGTAACATACTACGAGTGTCATACTATGTCTGTCGTAGTAAACATATCACATGTTGTTTTTCATGTCAACCATGATTTTAAAATAATTAGTTGTGTAAGTCTGTATAAAATTTGTTTTGTAAAAAATGTTCCGGGTAGTTTTGATTATTTTAAAAAGTTAGCCTTTCCGTACAAAGATTAGCGGTAAAATACATTGACACAGCCCATGTCATTTGATATATTTTTTTAGAAGCAAAGGCGATTAATTAAATACACACTACCTCTGAGGGAGTAGTTCGCGTATCATTACATATACGTGGTTTGTCAACAGACCGGTCAATAGACCTGGCAAACATTAAAGAATGAGACTCAAGTATGCAGCACACAATAAAGCTATATAAGCCATATAATTATAGCTTTATAAGGTTTCGTGTCTGCATGCGAGGGTCTCATTTTTTCATAAGCTTATCCGGGAGAAATTAATCGCCGCACACTAGGCAAAAGGGAGAAAAATATGGTATTATTTATTGAAATCCTGCTCATAGGAGTAGGTTTGTCAATGGACGCCTTCGCAGTATCCATCTGCAAGGGACTTGGAATGACAAAGGTAAACAGAAAGCAGGCGCTGACAATCGGTCTGTATTTCGGAGGATTTCAGGCGCTCATGCCGTTTATCGGCTATATGCTGGGCATCCGCTTTGAGAAGTACATCACAAGCATTGACCACTGGATAGCATTCATTCTGCTGGGATTCATCGGTGGAAAGATGGTTTATGAGGCAGTAAAGGAAAAGGATGATGACTCTGTCGTGGAAAAAGACCTGGCGCTCAATCAGGGAGAGATGCTTCTGCTTGCAATTGCGACAAGCATCGATGCGCTTGCAGTCGGAATCATGTTTGCATTTACCTATGACAGCTTAAACATCTACTGGGCTATTGCAATCATCGGACTTACAACCTTCGTGCTCTCAATCATCGGAGTCATAGTCGGAAACTTTTTCGGCAATAAATATAAAAAGAAATCAGAGATAGCCGGAGGAATCATTCTCATACTCATAGGTGTGAAGATATTGCTTGAGCACCTGGGGTTTATAAGCTTTTAATGAGCGTGTTATGATATGACAGAAACTGTGGCTGGGATTACATTTCAGATCCTATAAGAAATGAAATAATATAGAATACAAAAATAAAAAAATGGAGGATTCAACATGGAAAATTTCATCAATAATGCACCGTTTATAGTGGTGCTGCTCTGCCTCATAGTGGGCTTTGTGTTTTTGGTAAAGGGCGCAGACCTGTTCGTGGAGGGCAGCTCAAGCGTGGCAAAGCGCTTCAAGGTGCCGTCACTTATCATTGGACTGACAATTGTTGCGATGGGAACTTCGCTTCCTGAAACAGCGGTCAGTGTGGCAGCATCCATAGCACACAACAATACGCTTGCAGTCAGCAACGTGACAGGCTCAAACATATTTAACCTTATGGTAGTAATCGGCGTGTGCGCTTTGATGACACCGATAGTGGTGGATGGAGCATCATTAAAAAGGGATTTCCCATTTTCGATGATATGTGCCATTTTACTTCTTGTCATGGGAACAATCGGCATGACACTCGGCAGAGTGGACGGGATAATACTGCTCGGCTGCTTTGCAGGATACATTTTCTACCTTATCAGACACACATTAAAGCGGAACAGGCAGTCATCAGATGAGGAGGTCGATGAGATACCTCTCATCTCAATGCCAAAAGCAGTGATTTTCATTCTGATCGGAGCTGTCGGCATCGCGGTAGGCGGAGATGTCGTAGTAGACAGTGCAAGCCGCATAGCGATTGACCTTGGAATGAGCCAGACACTCGTCGGACTAACCATCGTATCTATCGGAACATCGCTTCCGGAGCTTGTGACATCAATAGTCGCAGCCAGAAAAAACGAGGTCGATATGGCACTCGGAAATGCAGTCGGCTCATGCATTTTCAACATACTCATGGTGCTCGGAATTGCATCAGCCATCAGCCCGATAGCATTCATACAGGAAAATATCATAGATATTATCGTGCTTGTGGTATTTTCGCTCATCGTGTGGATTATGGCATGGACAAAGCGTGAGATAAAAAGAGGCGAGGGTATCATCATGCTGCTAATGTATGCGGCATATACAGCGTATATTATTATACGATAGGGTAAAATACCTTTTGAACCTTTAATGCATAATATTACTTAGAAAATGTGCAGATACTTATTGAGTATCTGCATATTTTTTAGTCAAATATATGCATAAAGGAGGAAAATATGCAACAAAATATGTCAATGCAAAATATATCAATAGTAAATAGAAAATTTCCCACAAATTTTACACAGCCACCTCAATATATTTTCAATTATTTGTTATGCTTATAAGTGCAGAAATAAAGATTACAAAACATGTACGAATATTTTTATGAAAAGCAGACTATAATTTATGATTAAGTAACAAAACAGGAGGCAATAATTTGACATACGATGAGATAAAAAAGAATAAGGAGGTCTGTGAATGTTTAAAGAAAGGGAATGAAAACCTTGGAGTATTGGGCTTTACAGACCATTCGGCAGCTCATTGCACAATGGTAGCCAAAAGAGCAGCATATATATTAAAGAAATTCGGTTACAGCGAATCTGATATTGAAATGGTAAAAATCGCGGGATTTATGCATGATATCGGAAATGTGGTAAACAGAAGCCGTCATGCGGAATATGGTGCAATACTGGCAAACGAGATACTCAAAGAAACAGATATGAGTCTGAAGGATAGGATAACGGTTGTGTCTGCGATAGGACATCATGATGAGTCAACCGGAGGGGCAACGGATCCTATTTCAGCAGCACTCATCATAGCAGATAAAACCGATGTGCGCAGAAACCGTGTAAGGAACAAGGCAAAAGAAAATTTTGATATACACGACAGGGTAAATTATGCAGTAACAGATGCAGCTCTTAAGATAAATATGGATAAAAAAGTCATAGCGCTTAATCTGCAGATTGATACGAAAATCTGCTCTATGTATGAGTATTTTGAAATTTTCTTAGGTCGAATGATGATGTGTCGTGGCGCAGCAGAGGTACTAGGTGCAACTTTTAAGCTTACGGCAAATGGTTCAAAGGTGTTGTAGAAAATCGGATTTCAGATGGATAGGTTATCCTTTTTGTTGATGAATTAATTCAAGGATTCAGAATAGGTATTATAACAGTGGCAGAGTATACATCATTTTCATGATGGATTACGCAGAAGCCACCGCATGCCTCGGCTGAGTCCTTTACATTTTTCAGACCATATCCGTGAATAAAATCAATTTTGTCAAAATCATTAGGTGATTTTTGGGAATCTGCAATCACATATGTGTTTGCAACGTGTATGGTAAAGGTACCATCTACAGTTCTTATTGCTACCTTAATCTGTGCTCCAATCTGCCCGTTGCAGGCATTAAGTGCATTATCCAACAGATTTCCAAGAATAATAGTTAGGTGATAATCATTAACAGGTATAGTTGAATTGTCAATTACACAGTTTTCAAAGATATAAAAACATAAGTCAGGCAACAGTTATGATAACCTGTTATGAAAAAGGTGAGAAAAAATATAAACATGATGTGATGACATATGGTTTTAAGTCGGATAATGTTTCAGATAGGGCAAATACTGTAGACAGTGTGATTAAGGTTTCATCAGAAAATGACAGTAATGAAAAAAATGACTTGATAAGTGTAACAGTAGACGAGGGTAAGGCTACATTTGAATTAATGGAAGATGATGTGGAGCTGACTGGATATATGTGCGCATGGGCAGATGAGAAAGAGCATGTAGATATAGTAAAAGGAGAGGAAATTGAGTTTTTGAGGATTAGTTATGGAATGGATCATGTTGAGGCTATAATGCCTGGGGCATCTATCGGAAACAACGAATATATGTACAGTTTATCGGTAAGGTTTGAATAGGGCACAACAATTAACTTCAAAGTAATTTACTTGAAAGTTAATTATTTGCAATAAACTTATTCTTGTTGACTTACAACAGTTGACAATTTAAAAGCCACATGCTACTCTAGAAATGTATGAGATAAAAGCGACGAAAAAGAGAGTACTTTTATGGCAGATTTACAGAGAAATCCCACACAGGCTGAGAGGGGATGACCTAAAGTAGGAGGAACATGGCTTTGGAGCAGCAGTATCGAACCATTGGCTAGATACTGACAGGAACCGCCTGTTATAGCGGAAAGAGGCGCAGCAGTGCCGGCAAAAGATGCCGGATGATTTTGATAGCTGCGTGAAGAGAAGTGGTACCACGATATAATCGTCTTCTTGGGATTTTTCTCCTGAGGAGGCGTTTTGTTTTATTATTACGGCTTCGCACGTAATATATTGAATTGCCGGAGAGCATACAGTTGTTCTGAGAAATATACTGTATGTGATACGGCATTATAGAAGACTATATGTGCGAAGCATTAAAAACCAGGAGGAAACTAAATTGGCAAACAAAGGTAAATATTACATGACAACAGCCATTGCGTACACATCAGGCAAGCCTCATATCGGAAACACATATGAGATCATCCTTGCAGACGCAATCGCCAGATACAAGAGAGCAGAGGGATACGACGTATATTTCCAGACAGGAACAGATGAGCACGGACAGAAAATCCAGGAAAAGGCTGAGGCAGCCGGAATTTCACCGAAGGAGTTTGTAGATCAGATTTCAGGTGAGGTAAAGAGAATCTGGGATATGGTAAATTCATCATATGACAATTTTGTCCGCACAACAGATGAGGATCATGAGAAATGTGTAAAGAAAATCTTCAAGAAGCTTTACGATCAGGGCGATATCTACAAAGGTTCATACGAGGGACTTTACTGTACACCATGTGAGTCATTCTGGACAGAGTCACAGCTCGTGGACGGAAAATGTCCGGACTGCGGACGTGAGGTACAGCCTGCAAAGGAGGAGGCATACTTCTTCAAGATGAGCAAATATGCAGACAGACTCATCGACTATATCAATACACACCCTGATTTCATCCAGCCGGTTTCAAGGAAAAACGAGATGATGAACAACTTCCTGCTTCCGGGACTTCAGGATCTTTGCGTATCGAGAACATCATTCAGCTGGGGAATTCCGGTAGATTTCGATCCAAAGCATGTAGTGTATGTATGGCTTGATGCCCTCACAAACTATATTACAAAAATCGGTTACGATCCTGACGGATCATCAGAGCTTTTCAAGAAAAACTGGCCTGCAGATCTGCACCTTATCGGAAAAGATATCGTGCGTTTCCACACTATTTACTGGCCTATTTTCCTTATGGCACTTGACCTTCCACTTCCAAAGCAGGTATTCGGACATCCATGGCTGCTTCAGGGCGGTGACAAGATGAGTAAGTCAAAAGGAAACGTTATCTACGCAGACGATATGGTCAGACTTTTCGGCGTGGATGCCACACGTTACTTTGTGCTTCATGAGATGCCATTCGAGAACGACGGAATCATCACATGGGATCTTGTAATCGAGAGATTCAACTCAGACCTTGCAAACATACTTGGAAACCTTGTAAACAGAACAGTTTCCATGAGTAATAAGTATTTTGACGGTATCGTAAAGAGCACAGGCGCAACAGGCGATGCAGATCAGACTGCCATTGACGCAGATCTTAAGGCTGTTGTTACCGGCACAAGAGATAAAGTGGCAAAGAAAATGGAAGGACTTCGTGTGGCAGATGCCATCACAGAGGTATTCGCACTTTTCCGCCGCTGCAACAAATACATCGACGAGACAACACCTTGGGTGCTTGCAAAGGACGAGGCACAGCAGGATCGTCTTGCTGAGGTGCTTTACAACCTCACAGAGTCTATCACAATCGGAGCAAGCCTGCTTCATTCATTCCTGCCAGAGACAGCAGAAAAGATTGTGGCACAGCTTAACACAACACTCCGTGAGTTCGATGATCTTGACAAATTTGGTCTTTATGAGAGCGGCACAAAGGTTACAGACAAACCTGAGATCCTCTTCGGCAGATTAAAGGCAGAGGATGTGATGCCTGAGGTAGAGAAAATCCAGGCGGTACAGAAAGCAGAGTTTGAGGCTGAGCAGGCTAAGCTTGCAGCAGTTGAGGGTAAGGCAGCATGTGGCTGTGGTGCAGGTGAAAATGCCGCAGATGGTGCAGACCTTGAGCCTATGGATGTGGAAGCAAAGGAAGAAATCACATTTGATGATTTCGAAAAGCTCCAGTTCCAGGTTGGCGAAATCGTAAAATGTGAGGCAGTTGCGAAGTCAAAGAAGCTTCTCTGCTCACAGGTAAGGATTGGAAACCAGACAAAGCAGATAGTATCAGGCATCAGAAAGTACTATTCTCCTGAGGAGATGGTAGGCAAGAAGGTAATGGTTCTTGTAAACTTAAAACCGGCTAAGCTCGCAGGTGTTTTATCAGAGGGAATGTTACTCTGTGCAGAGGATGCAGAGGGCAATCTCGCACTCCTGACACCGGAGAAACCAATGCCGGCAGGAGCACCTATCGAGTGATCCGGACGTAAGCGACAAGAAAGGAGTCTCATATGGAATATTTTGATATAGTGGACGAGCAGGGAAATCCAACAGGACAGACCGTAGAGCGCAAGCAGGCGCACAGAAACAATATACTTCATAGGACTGCGCATGTCTGGATAGTCAGACGCCGTGGAAATTCCATACAGATACTTTTGCAGAAAAGGTGCATGGAAAAAGACTCCTTCCCGGGCTGCTACGACATATCAAGTGCGGGACACATACCGGCCGGTGTGGACTATATACCGTCTGCGCTCAGAGAGATTAAGGAGGAGCTGGGCCTGACAATAGAGCCCAAACAGCTTATCGATTGTGGACTGCACAGACACCATGCAGACGAGGTGTTTCACGGAGAAAGATTCCTGGACAACCAGATAAGCAAGGTGTTTCTGCTGTGGCTCGATGTGGACGAAGCGGACATCACCGTGCAGAAGGAGGAAATCGACTCTGTAAAGTGGTTTGACTACGCAGAGTGTAAGCAGGACGTGATAAACGGCACGATTCCAAACTGCATAGATGTGGCGGAGCTTGGGATGCTTGAGCCACACTTTGTGGAATGAAATTTTTGTGAAATCGTGTGGCGATGGCTCTATTCGAGCTATCATGAGAACATAAAAATATATTTTATGTTAAATCAAATTGGGAGGATACTATGAAATCAACAAAAGACTCTCTCTTAGAGGATATCAAGGCAGAATTTGCCGAGGTCAATGCCATGATGGAGGCGCTCGAAGCAAAGGAGCCGGAGGATGAGGCGAGTGAAGCCTATGACAAGTGGATTGAGGAGTGTGAGCAGCTCGCCATCGAGTCAGAATCACTCATGACACTTATAGATTACAAGATGACACAGGGACTGTAGAGGGATATCCTGTATATATTATACAAAAATAAACACTCGGATATAGATAAATTGCTATATCCGGGTGTTTTTTATAAAGAAAAACTTCAAAAAAATGAAATTAAATATATAAAAAATTGTACAAACCGTGTTATACTTTATACGTTACACTAAATTCAGTAGGAGAAAAAGATGTTATCAGTAATAGAAAAAGTCAATGACGTGGTCAACAATTTTATCTGGGGCGTGCCTGCGATGATATGTATCATAGGTGTCGGGCTGCTTTTGAGCTTCAGAACAGGATTTATTCAGATTAGAAAGTTTCCATATGCGATGAAGGTTACGCTTGGCAGGATGCTCAAAAAACGTGAGGCATCCGACGGAGCGCTCACACCGTTTCAGGCAGTGTGTACGGCACTTGCGGCGACGGTCGGTACAGGAAATGTGGCAGGAGTTGCGGGAGCCATCGCGATAGGCGGACCGGGTGCGGTGTTCTGGATGTGGATTTCAGCACTTCTGGGCATGTGCACCAAGTTCTCGGAGGTCACACTTGCTGTACATTTTCACGAGAGAAATGCAAACGGCGACCTGGTAGGCGGCCCTATGTACTATATTAAAAACGGTCTTAAAAAGCACTGGCACTGGCTGGCATATCTGTTCTCAGCGTTTGGCGTGCTCACCGTGTTCGGTACAGGAAACGCTACACAGGTAAACACCATAACCACAGCGATTGATTCAGCTTTATATAATTACGATATAATTTCAAAAGAGTCGGCATCAACGTTCAATCTCATAATAGGAATAGTGCTTGCCGCTCTCATTGCGCTTATTCTGCTTGGAGGAATCAAGCGTATAGGCCAGGTTACTGAAAAGCTTGTGCCATTTATGGCAGTGATGTATATTCTGCTGGCACTTGGAGTAGTAATCGTCAACTTTAAAGCTATACCGGGCGTATTCGGAGCCATAATAGAGGGCGCGTTCAATCCGTCAGCAGTGACAGGCGGAGCAGTAGGAAGCTTTTTTATGAGCATGAAAAAGGGAGTTTCCAGAGGAATTTTTTCAAACGAAGCAGGTCTTGGAACAGGCTCTATCGCACATGCCTGTGCAGACACTAAAAAGCCTGTAAAGCAGGGCTTCTTTGGCATATTTGAGGTGTTTGTGGACACTATCGTGATATGTACACTCACAGCGCTTGTCATACTTTGCAGCGGAGTTTCTGTGGGCTATGGAGAAGCAGCAGGCGCAGAGCTTACCATCAGCGGATTTACATCCACCTACGGCGGCTGGGTATCAATCTTTACAGCGGTTGCCATGTGCTGTTTTGCATTTTCAACCATCATAGGCTGGGGGCTTTACGGAACCAGATGCATAGAGTTCTTATTCGGAACTAAGGCAAATAAGCCGTTCATGGTAGTATATTCGCTCGTTGCGATAGTCGGTGCGACAATGAACCTCGGATTGATGTGGAGCATAGCGGAGACCTTCAATGGCCTTATGGTCATACCAAACCTTATCGCGGTATTTTTGCTTTCGGGTGTAGTTGTAAAGCTGGTGAAGGAATATTTTGCCGGCGAGGGAGCTGCATCTACCTTGAAGAATAGCCGGGAAGAGGCAAAAAGAACATTTTTATAGAATATGAGGGTATAAGTCATTATGGAAAATAAAATTGATTCATCGTTTGAAAGAAGCATACTATTCAGAGTAGTTGCAATTATAGTGTGTATAATTATTGCATGTATTTCATTTTTGGGACTTGCAAAGAGCTATTCATCGCCTGAGTCAAAAATAAACAAAGAAACTATAAAGTATCTCGATGAAAAGAAAACAACTGCATTGGAGCTGAGCGCAAGTGCTACAGCAGTTTCAACACTTATTACATTAGCACCGGGAGACGACGGAACTCCTGTCGCAAATAAATTAATGGATCTGGCAGGATATTTTTTGATTGTTGTATCAGCAATATATCTTGAAAAATATCTGCTGACTATTTTGGGCGCGTTGACCTTCAAATGGCTTATTCCGTTATCAATGCTGGCATTGGCAGTGTATTTTGGAAGCAAAAAGGAGTTTTTTTGGAAAATAGGTGTCAAAATATTCATTTTTGGACTGGCAATATATGCGGTTATTCCGGTAAGTGTGCATGTCTCAAAAGTGATTTACAGTACATACCAGGAGTCAATTGATGCGACGATTGATGAAGCAAATGATTTAGCGGATGAATCAGAAGCATCAAAGGATGATGATAAGGATAGCAAGAAGAGTAAGGACTCTGAAAGCAGCTTTATAGATAAGGCGAAGGATGCAGTAAACAGTGTGAAAAATACATTGTCAGTTACGGCAGATAGTGTAAAGAAAATGGTTAACAAGTTCATTGATGGACTGGCAGTGCTTATAGTTACAACGTGTCTTATTCCTGTACTTGTGATAGTATTTTTTATCTGGCTGGTGAAGCTTGTATTGGGAAGTGCAATATCATCGCCGGGAGCTGTAGCGATGAGGAGAGGAAAGGATAAATAGGAACAGGAACTATGAATATTCCCAAAGATAAGAAACTCTGAGAAATTTAATGACAAACTGTCCTCCCTGTGCTACAATCAACTCAAAGCATTATATTTCTGTAAATACGACACCACAGCAAATTTTTATCGGTGCGTATCACTTTGAAGAGGGCAGACCACTTCGCATTTTTCGATAAAGACATGGAAATTTTCAATGCTTTATGTTACCAGTTAATAGCAGGAAAATTGAAATGTCAGATGTGAAAGCATTGCAAGAAAAGCGGGGTGTGGGGATTTTGCCGGCTTTTATATAAGCATACAGTATTTTCATTTAATTTCAAATTTTCCTGCTCACACAAGAAGAGGAGGTTAATTTGGGTACAAAGGACTCGAAGG
>OGPJ01000120.1_pt1 | contig 66266 bp, 51 predicted proteins | sample 1552831 | NCBI WGS metagenome assembly OGPJ01 (sample SAMEA2579914, study PRJEB22360) | human gut metagenome | biome: human gut; feature: human-associated habitat; material: faeces | place: Denmark | collected 2008/2010
GCATCTACATGACCGGTCTGGTGCTCAAGTATCTGGAAAACGACATCGGCGGTCTGGAAAACATGCAGAAGATCAACGAAGCCAAGGCCAAGATCCTGTACGATTATCTGGACGGTCAGGAGTTCTTCCACAACCCTGTGGAGCACCGCTACCGCAGCACGATGAATGTCACCTTTACCAGCCCCGACCCTGACATGGACAAGAAGTTCTGCGCCGAAGCCGCCGAAGCCGGTTTTGTCAACCTGAAGGGTCACCGTCTGGTGGGCGGTATGCGCGCTTCCATTTATAATGCAATGCCCACCGAAGGCGTAGAGAAGCTGGTGGACTTCATGGAGAAATTCCGCAAGGCAAATGCCTGATTTGTGTATAGGAGATAGGAAAGTATGTTTACGATCAAGACCCTGAACGCCATCAGCCCGGTGGGCCTGGCAAAGCTGAACAAGAACCTGTTTGATGTATCGGTGGACACCGATGTCCCCGATGGCATTCTGGTGCGCAGCGCCGACCTGCTGAACACCACCTTCAACGACAACCTGCTGGCCATTGCCCGTGCCGGTGCCGGTGTGAACAATATCCCACTGGATCGCTGCTCGGAGCAGGGCATCGTGGTGTTCAATACCCCCGGTGCCAACGCCAACGCCGTGGCTGAGCTGGTCATTGGGATGCTGATCGCAGGCAGCCGCAATGTGGCCGCCGCCGCCCAGTGGTGCCAGGGCCTGACCGGCGACCCCGCCATGGCCAAGACTGTGGAAAAGGGCAAGAAAAAGTTCGTGGGCAACGAGATCAAGGGCAAGACGCTGGGTGTCATCGGTCTGGGTGCCATCGGTTCCCGGGTGGCCAACTGCGCCATTGAGCTGGGCATGGAGGTCTACGGCTACGATCCCTACATCTCCATTGATGCCGCCTGGAACCTTTCCAGCCAGGTACACCACTGCGTGAACCTGAACGACATGCTCCCTCTGTGCGACTACATCACCATCCATGTTCCCTACCTGCCCACCACCAAGGATACCATCAACGCCCAGACCCTGGCCCTGTGCAAGGACGGCGTGAAGATCCTGAACTACGCCCGCGGTGAGCTGGTGAACACCGCAGCCCTGCTGGAGGCCATGGAGACGGGCAAGGTCTCCGGCTATATGACCGATTTCCCCACTGAGGCCATTCTGGGCAAGCCCGGCATCGTCTGCACCCCGCATCTGGGTGCTTCCACGCCGGAGGCCGAGGACAACTGTGCCGCAATGGCCGTGCAGGAGATCAGCGATTACCTCAAGAACGGCAACATCACCCACTCGGTGAACATGCCCGAGGTGCATCAGCCCCGTGCAGGCGGCAAGCGCATCTGCATCATCCACAAGAACGAGCCCGGCATGATCAGCCAGATCACCGCCCTGACCACCGAAGCGGGCCTGAACATTGAAAACATGGTGAACAAGAGCAAAAAGAACATGGCTTACACCATGCTGGACGCAACCGGTGCCGTGGACGGCAGGCTGGCTGAGAAGCTGGCCGCCATCCCTGCCGTTATCCGGGTGCGCATCCTGTAACACTGCCAACCCTTAGCTTTCCCCTCGCCCCATCTGTTCATGGGCGGGGGGATTTTTTATGTGGAACGCCCCGCCGTCCCTCCGGGGGAAGCCGTTGACACAAAAAATCCCCCCTGCCGTTATACAGCAGAGGGGAGAAAGAAGATCAGAGTGTTTACAGCTTCTTGCCAGTCAGGAGCTCATAAGCCTCCTCGTACTTGGCAATGGTCTTGTCGATGACATCCTGAGGCAGATCGTAGTTGCTGTCGGGATTGGCCTTGAGCCAGTTGCGGACGAACTGCTTATCGAAAGAGGGCTGACCGTGGCCGGCCTCATAGCCCTCCAGCGGCCAGAAGCGGCTGGAATCGGGGGTGAGCATCTCATCGCCCAGCACCACGTTGCCGTTCTCATCCAGACCAAACTCGAACTTGGTGTCGGCAATGATGATGCCGCGGCTCAGGGCATACGCGGCGCACTTCTTGTACAGGGCAATGGTGTAATCCCGCAGCTTGGTGGCGTAGTCCTCGCCATGGCCGGGGAACTGCTTTTCCAGCACCTCAATGCTCTTTTCGTAGCTGATGTTCTCATCGTGATCGCCGATCTCAGCCTTGGTGGAAGGAGTGTAGATGGGCTCGGGCAGCTGCTGGGATTCCTGCAGGCCCTCGGGCAGGTGGATGCCGCAGACGGTGCCGTTCTGCTGGTAGCTGGCCCAGCCGCTGCCGGTGATGTAGCCGCGCACGATGCACTCGATGGGCAGCATGGTCAGCTTGCGGCACTTCATGCTCCGGCCCTCAAAGGCAGGCGTGCGGAAGAACTCGGGCATATCGGCGGTATCCACGCTCAGCATGTGGTTGGGCAGAACATCCTTGGTGTAGTCGAACCAGAATCTGCTCATCTGGGTCAGCACCTTGCCCTTGTTGGTCACTTTATTTTTCAGGATCACATCAAATGCAGAGATACGATCGGTGGCAACCATAATGAGGCTGTCGCCATTGTCATAGATCTCGCGGACTTTGCCTTCCTTGATGGGCTTGAATTCAGTCATAGCAAACACTCCATTTTTCCTGATAGCTCTTTCATCAACGTCCTCGCCCGCTCCGGCATTGCAGAGCAATGAAGGGCAGGGTGAGCCGTTTTCCGTTTACCTATTCAGTCTATCACACTTACTGTCCGTTTGGAAGAAACAGATTCCAAGGAAAATCGCTCGCAATTTTCGATTTCTTCGTGAAAAGTGTCAAAAATCAGCAACATTTTTCGTCGAATTGACGGCTAAAGTCGTACTTTCCCGGTTGACAGCGGCTCAGAACATGGTATCATTGAAGTATCAGAATTCAACTGCATCAGGAGGTAAGACCTATGGGCAAATTCCCGAAAGACTTTTTGTGGGGCGGTGCCACTGCCGCCAACCAGTGCGAGGGCGCTTACAACGAGGGCGGGCGCGGCCTGTCCAGTGTGGACGTGGTACCCTTTGGCCCCGACCGCTTCCCCGTGGCGCTGGGCCAGCTGAAGATGCTGGACTGCGATGCCGACCACTTCTACCCCTCCCACGAAGCCATTGACATGTACCACCACTTCAAGGAGGACATCAAGCTCTTTGCCGAGATGGGCTTCCGCTGCTACCGCCTGTCCATTGCCTGGACCCGCATCCTGCCCAACGGCGATGACGCGCAGCCCAACGAAGAGGGCCTGCGCTTCTATGAGGAGCTCTTTGATGAGTGCCACAAGTACGGCATTGAGCCGCTGGTGACCCTGTGCCACTTTGATACCCCCATTGCCCTGATCAAAAAATATGGCGGCTGGAAAGACCGCCGGATGGTGGATGCCTACGCCCACTATTGTGAGGTGCTGTTCCAGCGCTTCCGGGGCAAGGTCAAGTACTGGCTGACCTTCAACGAGATCAACATGTTGCTCCACATGCCCTTTATGGGAGCCGGTCTGCTCTTTGCGCCCGGCGAGAATGTACAGCAGGTCAAGTATCAGGCCGCTCACCACGAGCTGGTGGCCAGCGCAAAGGCCGTCAAGCTGGCCCATGCCATCATGCCCGATGCCATGGTGGGCTGTATGCTGGCCGCCGGTCAGTTCTACCCCCGCACCTGCGCCCCTGCCGATGTGCAGGCCGCTGCCGAGGCCGACCGCGACAACTACTTCTTCATTGATGTCCAGTCCCGCGGCGAATACCCTGTCTGGGCCAAAAAGCGGATGGAGCGTGCAGGCATCGCCCTGCAGACGGAGCCGGGCGACGAGCAGCTGCTGAAAGAGGGCACTGTGGACTTCATCTCCTTCAGCTACTATTCCAGCCGCTGCACCACTGTGGACCCCGAACTGATGAACAAGGCCAGCGGCAATGCCATCATGGATGCCGTCAAGAACCCCTACCTCAAGGCCAGCGATTGGGGCTGGGCCATCGACCCGGTGGGCCTGCGCATCACCATGAACAGCCTGTATGACCGCTACCAGAAACCGCTCTTCATCGTGGAGAACGGTCTGGGTGCGGTGGACAAGGTGGAAGCAGACGGTTCCATCCACGACACCTACCGCATCGACTACCTGCGGGCCCACATCGAGCAGATGGAAAAGGCCATCAACGAGGATGGCCTGCCCCTGCTGGGCTACACCACCTGGGGCCCCATCGACCTGGTCAGTGCTTCCACCGGCGAGATGAAGAAGCGGTACGGTTTCATCTATGTGGACAAGGACAACGAGGGCAAGGGCACGCTGGCCCGCAGCCGGAAGGACAGCTTCTACTGGTATAAAAAGGTCATCGCCTCCGACGGCGAAGATCTGGCCTGAGCCAACTGTGAGGAAAGGAATCATAGCACAAGATGACGACACCCCAAATCATTGCGCACCGCGGTGCATCCTATCTGGCCCCTGAGAACACGCTGGTCGCCTTCCGCAAGGCGATGGAGATTGGCGCGGACGGCGTGGAAATGGATGTACAGAAGACCTACGACAACGAGCTGGTCATCCACCACGACTACATGGTGGACATGCACACCGACATCTCCGGCCAGATCTACGACCTGACCATGGGCGAGCTGAAGGCTCTGGATTTCGGCAGCTGGAAAGATGCCATCTACGCCAACGAGAGGATCGCCACGCTGCAGGAAGCGCTGGAGCTCTGCGCCGGCATGGAGGGCACGCAGGTACAGCTGGAACTGAAAAGCCCACTGGAGGACGACCCCGACTTTGTGCCCCGGGTGCTGGATGCAGTCCGCGCCGCCGGGCTCACCGATCGGCTCACCCTCATCTCCTTCCACCACTCCCAGCTGCGGCAGGCAAAGCAGCTGATGCCTGAGCTGAAGGTAGGTGCGCTGACCTACGGCGCTTTTCTCAGCATGGTGCTGCCTCCGCCGGTGGTGTGGAAGGATCTGGGCCTTGTGAACAGCATGGATGAGCCCTTCAGCGAGGAAAACTGCATCGACCTGCGGAATAATCTCATCTACCGCACTGTGGCCGATAAGGTCGATATGCTCCGCGCCAACTTCCCCGGCGAGACCGTGGAGCAGGTCATCGGCCATCTGGAGGAGCAGGCGGATGTGGCTGCCTACATCAAAACGCTGGATTTCCCCGTGGACATCGTCAGCTGCGAGTACCACACCGCCTACTCCAACCCCGATCTTGTGAACCAGCTCCACGCCATGGGCATCCAGGCCGCGTTCTGGACCGTGGACACCCAGGACGCTGTCCGTTCCCTGCTGCCCCTTGGCCCTGACTGCATCGTCACGAACCGGCCTGACCGCGTGCGGGAATGGGTGAATGCGGAAATGAGAAAATAAAAAGATCACAAAACGTCCCCGTGCAGGATATCAAAACTGCACGGGGACGTTTTCTATGTCAGCACTGCATTATCTGATGTCTGGCATCGGTATGACGGCGCTCTCCTTGCGAGCACGCTCTGCGCAGAAAACCCCCAGATGCCCATTGATCGAATCTTTGATCGTTGTGCAGGAGATGGAAGGCTCCTCACCCTGAAGCACATGAACAAAGTCCTCCACCAGCCGCAGGTCGCCGCCGCCATGAGAGCCTGTCATGCCGCTCTTATCTCCACCGATCTTCAGGTCTACCACTTCCTCGTTCCAGCCCTTCTCGCTGGCGGTATCTATGGTGCGCACAGTGAAAACAGAATCGTCAAACACACCCTTGATCTCACCCTTCGTACCAATGATGTGGATATTGCGCTCCGGCTTCGCTGCGCCGCCGATCATGTTCAGGGTCGCAGTTGCACCATCCGCAAAATTCATCAGCACCGATTGATGATCCACCACCGTATGTTCACAATCCCACACACAGCGTCCATGGATATTGTCTGTCATCAGCGACTTACGCTTGTCCTCCAGCGTCGGCTCCTCAATATTCTCCAGGCAGTCCCATACATAAAACGCCCACCGATCCGGGTGATCCAGATAATGCTTTTTGGCAGAGTACAGACAAGTCTCCTCACACTGACAATCCACCAGGCAGCGCTTGCCTGCCCCTGCGGGCTTTTTGGCAGGATCAAACTGGAAGTCACTTCCAAAGCTTGCGATCTGTTTGGGCGAAACGCCGCTTTTCAGCCACATAATGAGATCCATGTCATGGCAGCACTTTGCCAGCAGCATCGGAGCCCCGCATTTTTCTTCGTTGCCCCATTTGCCGCGCACAAAGGAGACGGCCAGATGATGGTAGCTGACATGCTCCGTGGCCTGAATATTGATAATGTCACCGATCTCCCCGCTCAGCAGTCTCTGCTTGATTGCGACATAGAAGGGCGCATACCGCAGAACGTGGCAGATCATCACCTTCCGCCCGGTCTCTTTTACAACCTTATATAAATAGTTCACTTCCTCCTCGCTGATCGCGAAGGGTTTTTCCAGCAGCATATCATATCCTGCGCGCAGAAGCGGAACCGCAGTGGGCACATGCTGGCGGTCCATGGTTCCATTGATCACCGCATCTGCCAGCTTAGGCCTTTCTGCCAGCTCCTCAGCGTTCCTGAAGCACATTTCCTCCCCGAAGCCATGCATCTCCGCAACCTTTTTCCGCCGGATCGGATCCGGATCTGCTACGCCTACGATCTTCAGCTCGTCCGGGTGTTCCAGCGCATACAGGCTGTACAGGATCGCCCGATGGCCCGCGCCCACGATGATGGCTGTGATTTGCTTACTCATAGTTTCTCTCTTCCTTTCTTTTGAATGGATCTCCGATTCCAATTTTGTTTCCAGCATATCTTTTTGTGCCGGAATCGTCAAGGTGAAGGAGCATGACATTTCATCCCGCACCATGACAAAAGGAAGAATAATCGCATCTTTGTGGATATTGTGCAACAATCATGCTCAAAAATGAGAAAATCTTTTGTGCGCTTTGTATCAAAAAATGTTGCAATTCCCAAAAGAACATGATATGCTTCTGAGTAAGGAAAAACCACTGGTCGGCAGCGTACGAGCTGAACGGAGGTTATGGAAGCACGGGGATCTTCCCCGTCCCATTCCATAAATCAAGGAGGAAAAGATCTTATGAAAGAAAGAAAAATCAGCAGACGCGCCGTATGCAGCGCTATGGTCGCTTCTCTGGCATTGGGTGTTCTGGAGGGCTGTGGCAGCTCTTCCTCTACTACTTCTTCTGCTGCCGGTTCCGGAGCAGCTGCTTCCAACGAGCGTATCACTGTTCGCATCCTGAAATCCAAGGCCGCGAATGAGGTTGCTGCCGAGCAGATGGATATCTGGAAGGTCCTGGGCGAAAAATTCAATATGGATTTTGAATTTGATAATCCCCCGCAGGACAACTACAACGAGCGCCTGAACCTTGTGATGATGGATGCTCAGCTGCCGGATATCATTATGGATATGCCCACCACCGAGGTGCTGAAATACGGCGAGTCCGGCGTGATCCTGTCCCTGAACGATTACATCGAGAACAACATGCCCAACCTGAAGAAGGAGATCGACAAGCGGGACGGTGTCGAAAAAGCACTGACTTACAGCGACGGCAATATTTATTATATGCCCATGCTGGATGAGAAGGTCTCCGGCAATATGCCCTACATCGTCCGCACCGACTGGCTGGAAAAGCTGGGCATTGAGAGCCCCGTGACCCTGGAGGACTGGGAGAACTACTGGCATCTGGTCAAGACCACCGACCTGAACGGCAACGGCACCAACGATGAGATCCCCTTCAGCTCCTACGATATGACCGGCCTGCGGAACTTCTGCACCGCATTCGGCTGCCTGGATGACTTCTACACCGACCCGGACGATGGCGGCAAGGTCCACTACGGCCCCATCGACCCCAAGTACAAAAAGGCCGTGACCTGGATGCACGATATGTACGAGAAGGGCTATATCGACCCTGAGATCATCACCATGGACTACGCTTCCTTCGTGCCGAAGCTGGCCCAGAACGCGGTGGCTTCCTTCTACGGCCCGCTGGGCGGTATGCTGGCTGCACAGAACGCCACCATGCCTGCCTCCTTTCCCGGCTTCCATGTTGAGGCCACCGTACCCCCCAAGGGCGATGCACAGATCCACTCCTATATTGATCAGGAGCCCCGTGCAGTCGCAGCGGCTACCATCACCGCAAGCTGCAAGAACGTTGACCGCGTGGTCGCTCTGCTGGATTACATGTACAGCGACGAGGGCACCCGGCTGATCAACATGGGTATTGAGGGCACTCACTACACCATGCAGGACGGCAAGCCGATCTTCACCGATTATGTTATGAACAATCCTGACGGCCTGTCTCCCAAAAACGCGATCGGCACCTTCACCTTTGCACAGAGCTCCGGCCCGTTCATTCTGAGCCAGGATGAGGTCACACAGCTGGATGATGAGTCTGTCAACCGCGCAAAGCAGGACTGCATCATTCCCTTCCTGGAAGAATCCAAGAAGTACGTCATTCCCGGCTCTACCTCCTTCTCCTCTGAGGACGATGCCGTCCGCCGTGCTGTGATGGCAGACGTGGATACTTACGTTGACGAGATGATCATCAAGTTTGTTTCCGGCCGTGAGCCGCTGTCCAACTGGGACACCTACGTTGAAAAGGTCAATGGCATGGGCATTGCAGAAGTCGTCGATATCTACCAGAAGACGCTGAATGGCTGATGCCCCAGCAGGTACCTATTTTTTGATCCAGTAAAATAACGGCCGGGGCAGGAACACCCTGTTCCCGGCCTATTTTTTCCTGGGTTCTTCAGAACGAAAACAGGAGAATACCACCATGAAAACAGCCACCGCAGCAAAACCGATCACACTGCCAACAGCGAACCGCCTTGATCATGCCTACAAAAAGTTCTGGCGCAGCCGTTATCTGCTTTTGATGCTGCTGCCCGCCCTGATCTGGTATATCGTGTTCATGTACGCGCCCATGTACGGCGCGCAGATCGCCTTCCGGGATTTTTCTCCCGTACTGGGCATCACGGGCAGCAAGTGGGTCGGCTTCAAATATTTCATCCAGTTCTTTAAATCCGAGTATTTTGGCCGTCTGATCAAAAACACGCTTGGCATCAGCCTGTATTCCATTATTGTGGGCTTTCCCATTCCCATCATTCTGGCTCTGCTCATCAACGAAGTCCGCGGTAAATTCTTCAAACGCAGCGTACAGACCGTAGTGTACCTGCCCCATTTCATCTCCGCCGTGGTCGTTGTCAGTATTCTGAGCGCCCTGCTTTCTCCTTCCAGCGGCCTGATCAACCAGCTGATCACCGCCTTTGGCGGTACGCCGATCCATTTTATGGCCGAACCCAAGTACTTCAAGACGATCTATGTTCTTTCTGACATCTGGCAAAGCGCCGGCTACGGTTCCATTGTGTACATGGCGGCACTGACCGGCATTGACCCCTCTCTCTACGAGGCCGCCACCGTTGACGGTGCTTCCAAATGGGACAAGCTGATCCATATCACGCTGCCCGGCCTGCTGCCCACGATCATCATCATGCTGATCCTCCGCATGGGCTCTATTTTCTCGGTCGGCTATGAAAAGATCATGCTGATGTACAACCCTGCAACCTATGAGACTGCCGATGTGATCTCCACTTACGTTTACCGCCGTGCCTTTGAAAGCGGCGATTACAGCTTCTCTGCGGCTGTGGGCCTGTTCAATTCTGTGATCAATTTTACCATTATCGTGCTGTTCAACAAGTTCAGCAAAAAGATCAGTGAGGTGAGCCTGTGGTGATGAAAAAGAATATTGATGCGATGAATCACCCCACGAAAGTGAAGGAAAGCATCGGGGAACGGATCTATACCATTGTTGTGTATCTGCTGCTGATCCTGATCAGCGCAACCATCATTCTGCCGCTTCTGCACATCATCAGCGGCTCGTTCAGTGATCCCATGCAGCTGCTGACAGGCAATGTTTCCTTCTGGCCCAAAGGCTTTACGACCTCCATGTATGAGAAGGTTCTGAAGGATGCCAGCATCTGGACGGGTTATCTGAACACGATCCTGTATACCGTGCTGGGCACCCTGATCAGCGTGACCCTTACCGCCTGCGCCGCCTACCCCCTGTCCCGCAAGGATCTGTTCGGGCGCAATGTCTTTATCAGCCTTTTCATCTTTACCATGTTTTTCAACGGCGGCATGATCCCCACTTATCTGATCATTCAGAAGCTGGGTATGCTGAATAAGATCTGGGCGCTGGTGCTGCCTTCCGCCATCAGTACCTATAACATGATCATCATGCGCACCTTCTTTGAAAACACCATCCCGAATGAGCTGATCGAGGCCGCAGCCCTGGACGGCTGCAACGATATCACGACCTTCTTCCGCATTGTTCTTCCGCTCTCCGGTGCAGTGTTCGCCGTTATGGCGCTGTTCTACGGCGTTGCGCAGTGGAACAGCTGGTTCCCGGCATTGCTGTACATTCGGGATCGTTCTCTGTACCCTTTGCAGATGATCCTGCGTGAGGTCCTGATCCAGAGCGACATCGGCAACATGGCCGGTTCCACCGGTGATGTCGAGGTCATCGGCGATGGTCTGAAATATGCCACCATGGTGGTTTCCACCCTGCCGATCATGTGCCTGTATCCGTTCCTGCAGAAGTACTTTGTTGCCGGTGTTACCATTGGCGCGGTCAAGGGCTGATGGGAGGATATCACACCATGCAATCACATGACCTTTCCTTGCCTGCGTGGGGCCCCTACACCAAACGATACAGCGGCATTTCCCATGTTCCTGCGGCCAACGATGGTGTTCGATTTGACCTGTCCGTTTTTCCGGGAATGTATCGCCGCCGGGTCGATGTGCCCAATGTACGGTTTGAAAGCGGCTTTCACCCCTGGGCTGCGGCTCCGGATCTGAGCTGCTACATGTTCCGCCACGAGCTCCTGTGGAAGGATCAGCTGTATGCAGACATCTCTTTTGCTCCCTTGGGGGAGGATGCCCGGCTGATCCGTGCTGAACTCCACAACAATACAGATGCTCCGCAGAATCTGGTGCTTCATTATATGGCATCCGCCTGGGATCCCGTTCCGTCCTACCGCGGTTTCTCCCTGCCGGGCTGTGAGGTGTCCCTGCCGGAAAACGCCGCCTTTGTCTGGGCAAAGGATTATGACACCCTGGATTTTTCCATCCATCGTCCCAACGAATGTCTGACCTGGGATGGTCTGCGCCGGGGCGAAGAAGCCGTTCCCGGCTTTGGTCAGGGATACGGCATTGGCACGGGGTTCGGCTGTTCCGAAGGCAAAGGACCTTTTGGGCAGGTCATGCCCAGCGGAAAAGGGGACACCGTTACCTTTACGCTTTCCCTTACCGCGCCCCTGCGTGCCCCCTGTCTCTGTGTACGGTATTGGAATCCGGCAGATGAAAGTTCCGAGTACGATGTCAATGGTCAGGATACGTTACAGCTGCCACCCTGTCAGAAGCCTTCTATTGCCATCCTGCCGCTGAACGCTTCCATTCCCGCCGGAAAATTCACTCTGACCCTGACTGCTGCCGGTGTTGGAGGGGCGAAGCTGGATTGTCTCGCTCTGTGCGAGCAGGCGGACGCAGGCAGCTTTACCGTTACACTGCGTGGAGATGGCTCCCGGCCTCAGGCTGAACCCGCCGCAGATGAGAACTATCTGACCCTGCAGTATCCCCACATTCAGGAGTGCTACGGGATCCTGTGGGATGATATCACCACCCATATTCGCACGATCGAAAACGATGAACTGGATATCTTTCTGCGTGACACCGTACACGACCATGTAAACGCCACGCTGCGCGGCAACGGAAAAGGGCATTACGTCAATCTCTTTATGGGGCCGATCCCCTTGGAGGCAGGACAGACAAAAGTGATCTATGGAGCGGTCTGTGCTGCGCCGGATGCTTCTGCCGCCGCGCTGCGCTGCCATGAGCTGCTGACGCAGCGCAGTGATTGGGAGCATTTATGGCAGCAGGCTTCTGCCTCCCTTGCAGCACCGCCCGCTTTACCGGCTGCCGAATCGCTTGCCTTGGGCCAACAGTTGATGAATGCCGTTCTCTGCACCAACGTTGTGTATCCGGTGTACACGCGGGGACAGTATATCCGCCACTACACTCCCGGACGCTGGTGGGACTGTGTCTACACATGGGATTCCGGATTCATTGGAATGGGCCTGGCTCAGACCAGCCTGCGCAATGCCTTTGACTGCCTGAACACCTACCTGATGCCCCCGGATTCTGTGGATGCTGCTTTCTTACACCATGGCTCCATGGTGCCAACGCAGTTTTATCTGTACGCTGAGCTGTTGAATCGCACCAGCAGCAGAGAACTTGCCGCCTACTGCTATCCACGCCTAAAGCTGTACTACCGCTTCTTCACCGGACAGGAAGGCGGCTCCACTACCGCCAACCTGCACAGCGGCTTGCTGCGCCCCTGGGATTATTTCTACAATTCCGGTGGATGGGACGATTATCCCCCACAGCAGGAGGTCCATCGCCGCCGTTTGCAGGCCAGCTGCGCGCCCGTGGTCACAACTGCCCATGCGATACGCTGCGCAAAGATCCTGGCTTACACCGCCCGCCTGCTGGGTGAGACAGCCGATGCAGATGCATTTGATGCCGATGCGCTTCGCTTAGGGCGCTCCCTGCAGACTGCATGGGACGAGGAAAGCGGTTACTTCGGGTACCTCCTGCACGATCCTTCCGGTGATGCTGCAGATATTCTGCGCACCGAGCAGGGTCTGAACTACGATATGGGCATGGATGGCGCTTCGCCGCTGTTTGCAGGTGTCTGTACAGAACCGCAGAAGGAACTTCTGTGGCAGAAGCTGCAAAGCCCGGAACACCTGTGGTGTGCCTGCGGCCTTTCCACCGTAGATCAGAGTGCGCCGTACTATCGGCGTGACGGCTACTGGAACGGTGCTGTATGGATGCCTTATCAGTGGATGTTCTTCAAATCTGCACTGGATGCGGGCCTTGCCGATTTTGCTTACCGCATTGCCGACACCGCTCTTACCCTGTGGCAGAACGAGTGTGCCGAAAGCTACTGTTGTTTTGAACACTTTATGATCGAGAGCCGCCGTGGTGCCGGCTGGCATCAGTTCAGCGGGCTTTCTTCTCCCATTGTACAGTGGTTTTCCGCTTACTACCGCCCCGGCACCCTCACGACCGGTTTTGATGCCTTTGTCCGGCATACGGATTGGGCACCGGACAACAGCGCCTTAGATGCCACACTGGATTTTACCGCAGCGGGCCGCAGCACTGTTCTGGCTGTTCTGCAGCCGGGCCCCAAAGCTGTTACAGCCTCTGTGCCCTGCACCGTGACCACACGCCACGATGGGCTGCTTGAGCTGACCTTTGCATTGGATGCTCCCTGCACCGTGACCATAAGCATCCATTCCTGAACCCACCTGTAAAAAGAAACGAACGATGTCTGTCCGAATGGGCTGACATCGTTCGTTTTTTCTGCGCTGAAATCAGTTGTCTCCCTTGCGAACAGCAGAAGGCGAGAGCTGATACTTCCGCCGGAATGCCTTATAGAATGTATTCGCTGTGGAGAAACCGCACTGTTCTGCAATATCCGTAATATTCAGATCTGTCGTTCTCAGCAGCTGCATCGCATGATCCAGACGCAATTCTTCCACATACTCTGTATAGCTCTTTCCGGTTTGCTCCTTCAGGAATTGCGAAAGATACTTTTTAGAGATCTTGAACTGCTCTGCCGTCATCGCCGCATTGATCTCCGGATTCTGGAAATTCTGTGCCAGCCAGTCCAGAATATTCTTTTGAAGCGCATCATTGTGGCTATGCTTCAGGAATTGCACATGGCTGCAGATCTCCACACAGCAGTCCTGCAGCCGGCTCAGCATCTGGCGGGCAGTCAGTTTTGAGTCATAACTGCACAGATAGGCGATATCCGGACAGCGTACCCTTTCTGCCGTGTTCAGCAGAATGCCGCCTGCCGTGTAAAAATCCTGCTTAAAGTTTTCCGGGTCCAGATTATCCACCGAGAACAGTTCACTCAGAAGTGAAACCGCCTCTTCCGTACATCCGGAAAGCAGATACTCCCGAAGCCGCGCTGCATTGGTTGCATTGACCGTGGTACCGCGCTGCGCATTGCTGTTCCCCAAATAGCAGATCTTCTGTGTCGGATCTGCATAGGCCGCTACGTTGCGGGCCTTCCAGTAAATATCTGACAACTGCTCCATTTTCTCAAAAGGATCGCTCAATATCAGGGGGGTCGTCAAATGCAGCGCATCATACAGCCGCTCTGTGCGGAAACACATCTCCCGCAGTTCCTCTGCGTCATCCGTTTCCTGCGTCAGGATCACCAGGATCAGGTCATCTGCCGTTGCCTGTACATAAAATCTCTGCCCGTAAATTTGACGGATCTGCTCTGACACCACCACAGTACGCAGCTCTTCTTTCAGTGAGCACTCGGCGTTTTCCTGAAGAGATGGGATCAGCAGCAGGAAGTTATAGGCTTTCAGCTGCACCGCATCCGTCAGCTGCTGAAGGGTTTCCTGACTCACAGACCCTGTGCGCAGCAAAATTTCCATTTTGCCGTGTTCCAGCTCGCTGCGTGAATGCTCCAGTTCCTGTGCCAGTTTATGCTGACTGTTCACATTTCGGAGAAAGATCTCATTCAGCACTTTCCGCGATGCCAGATCCGATTCGTCCAGCGTATCCAGCATCGGACGCAGGCTGTTCATATCCTCCAGCGTCATGCAGACGCTGATCAATACACAGCCCAGAACGCCCACGATCAGATACAGACAAATTGCACGCTGTACTGCCAACAGACCCGCTTCGTAGAGCGACGGCGGCATTCCAATGACCGCCGTTGCATTCAGAGATGCCACATATCGCGTTGCCATCAGATAGCGCTTTCCCTGATAGGTCTCCCAACCCGTATCATCACTCGCCAGGGAAAATGTCGTTCCGTCATAGTTATTTCCCGCCAGGATCGTTCCGTCATCGGAGATCAGGCAGAAAAGCCCTTCCTTGCGCCATTGCTGCTGCGAAAGGAACATTGAAACGACATCTTTTTCCTTGATCAGCACCGTCATTGCGCCGCAAAGGCGGCCCGCCGTGTTCACATAGGGCTGGTATACCGTGGTATATGAATTGCCATAGCTGGAATGCATCAGTTTGACAACATGGGCGGGCTTTATCGTCGTTACATCGATCTGATTCTGCGCATCCCATTCCTCCTGAGACACATCCTCATACTCAAGTGCTCCCGGGTAAAAATTGCTATGGCTTTCATACGCGCTCCGGTCATCCAATATGATGCCATTCCGCTCAAATGTAATATAGCTGTATGTGATCACAGAGGAATCGTAGGTCTTATCCTGTAACGATTTGCTGGCTCTCGTCAGTGTCTGATAATCTCCCAGAATACTGTTATCATAACTGCTGGCAAGCAGAGTATACTCCGTTTCGCTGAACAATTTGTTCGTTGTACTGCGGATGTTGCTCAGGCATCGCTCCAACTGGGTGGTGCCGATCGCCAGCATTTCCATCGCGCTGGAGGACTGCGCTTGGATCGTCTGGCGGATCATCAGGCTATACAGAGGAACCACGACCAGGAAGAACCCAACCGGAATACAAAGGTACCTTAGAAGCCTTCGGATCCAGTTTCTAACAAACAGTCTCTTACGCATCTGCAAAACTCCAAGCAATGATGATTTCTATGGAACTGTTGGCTGCACCTGTAAGGCGTTTATGGAGCCGGTGCATACAGCACAGATCCTCCCTCCGCAATTTCGCAGCATCTTTTTAATTATTTTACCACAGAAGAATTTTTTCCTCAACGTTTTTATTGATTTGTAACAAAAATCCACTTTATCACCATGATTTTCAATGCTTGAAAATCTCTGTCAGATGGTCTATCACTTTGTTCCGCAAACCGTGTTGTCGTTCAAAGCCACCACCCGGGGCCTGATTGTCTGAGTGAACTCGAATCCCTGTCCCTCTGATTAAAAAGCTTACTTTGATGGACTTTTGTGCTCCGAACTGTTGCGAAACACACGATTTTACGGCATTTTTTGCGTTACTCCGCCCTGTAGCAGCCCCTCATGCATTTTCGAGTTGTCGCATTTTGTCGCACTTTTTTGCGGAACTATAATCGGGACTTTTTTCATTAGCCATGATAAACGAGAGTTCAGGATCCATAATTTCGGATAGATGGAAACTGCACGGTTTTCTGCAACAGGAAGAGTAATCTCGGGTGGTTCCCCTACCCTATTTCCGGGTGCTGCGCACATCAAAATTTCGCCGGAGTGAGTTTGGCGGTAGGTGTGGGGAGGGGTGGGGATTATTGCTTGATATAAAACTTTTCTTACTTCTTCACCCTAGATCATGGCTTGCGTACATCAAATCAGCCTCTATTAATATTTTCTCCACACCATTTTATTGACCACGCCAGTATAGCTCTGGATGATTTTCACGACTTTATCAGACACGTTCTCATCCACATAGTCCGGTACAGGAATGCCCAAATCACGATTCCGGTTCATCTCGACCGCCACATCCACAGCCTGCAGCAGATGGTCACCGTCAATACCGGCAAGGATGAAATCCCCCTTATCCAGTGCTTCCGGGCGCTCAGTACTGGTACGAATACACACCGCCGGGAACGGGTGCCCTACGCTGGTGAAGAAGCTACTCTCCTCCGGCAACGTTCCACTATCGGATACCACACAGAAGGCATTCATCTGCAGGCAGTTGTAGTCATGGAAGCCCAAAGGCTCATGCTGGATCACACGCTTGTCCAGCTGGAAACCACTCTGTTCCAGACGCTTTCGGCTGCGGGGATGGCAGGAGTACAGAATCGGCATATCGTACTTTTCTGCCATTTTATTGATTGCAGTGAACAGCGAATTAAAGTTTTTCTCGGTGTCAATATTCTCCTCACGATGGGCAGAAAGCAGAATATATTTACCCTTTTCCAGTCCCAGACGGGCGTGGATATCGGATGCCTCGATCTTGGCCAGATTCTGATGCAGCACTTCAGCCATGGGCGAACCCGTCACATAGGTACGCTCTTTGGGCAAACCAGTATCAGCCAGATAGCGGCGGGCATGCTCAGAATAGGCCATGTTCACGTCGGAAATGATATCGACGATGCGGCGGTTGGTCTCTTCAGGCAGGCACTCATCTTTACAACGGTTACCGGCTTCCATGTGGAAGATGGGAATATGCAGCCGCTTTGCACCGATGACAGACAGGCAGCTGTTGGTATCGCCCAGCACCAGTACGGCGTCTGGCTGGATAGCAACCATCAGCTTATAGCTTTCGGAGATGATATTGCCCATCGTCTCACCCAGGTCTGCACCCACGGCATTCATATATACTTCCGGATCTGCCAGCTGTAAATCGTGGAAGAACACGCCGTTCAGGTTATAGTCGTAGTTCTGACCAGTATGGGCCAGAATTACATCAAAGTATTTCCGAGTCTTGTTGATGACCGCTGCCAGGCGGATGATTTCAGGGCGGGTACCAACAATGATGAGCAGTTTCAGCTTGCCATTATTCTTAAAAGAAACATTGCTATAGTCAGCCATTATTTTTCTCCTCTCACACCGGCTCAAAGAAGGTGTCCGGGTGCTTCGGGTCAAAGATCTCGTTACAGGTCATGACCGTGACCAGATTTTCCGTCTCAGACAGGTTAATGATATTGTGCGTCCAGCCGGGAATCATGTGGACAGCCTCGATCTTGTCCCCAGAAACCTCAAACTCCACCGTTTCGCCAGTATTGATGTTCCGTTCCTGGATCAGACCATGCCCAGCCACCACAATGAATAGCTCCCACTTGGAGTTATGCCAGTGCTGCCCCTTGGTAATGCCCGGGCGGCTGATGTTGATGCTCACCTGTCCGCAGTCGGCGGTATGCACCAGTTCAGTGAAGGAACCACGGCTGTCCACGTTCATCTTCAAAGCATACTTGAACTTGTCAGTCGGCAGGTAGGTCAGATACAGGGAGTACAGCTTCTTGGCAAAGGAGCCATCTGGCATCTTGGGCATCATCAGAGTCGTTGGCTGCGCCTTGAATTCCTGTAGCAGATCCACAATTTCGCCCAGTGTGACCTTATGTGTCACGGGGACGCAGCAGTAACGGCCATCCGCTTTGAGAACCGTTTCCACACCATCAAATTCGCAGTGCTGCTCCTTGCCTTCCAGCAGGTCAAACATCCCTTCTACCAAGTCATCGATGTACAGCAGCTCCAGCTCGGTGCTACGGTCGTTGACAGTGAAGGGTTCGTCATTGGCAACCGCCCAGCAGAAGGTACTGACGGCACTGTTGTACTTGGGGCGGCTGTGTCCCATTAGATTCGGAAAACGATAGACCGCCACTTTTGCACCAGTTTCTTGGGCATAATCGAAGAACAGCTCTTCACCCGCCTTCTTGCTGCGGCCATACTCGCTGTTGCCAAAGCGTCCGGCCAAAGTTGCCTGAATGGACGAAGACAGCATGATGGTGGCCTTATTGTTGTGCTTTTTCAGGCAGTTCAACAGGTCAAAGGCAAAGCCAAAGTTGCCCTTCATGAAATCTTCCGGGTTTTCCGGGCGATTCACCCCTGCCAGATTGAACACAAAGTCTGCCTTCTGGCAGTATTCGTCCAGTTCTGCCGGGGTCGAATTCAGGTCGTATTCATAGATTTCATCAATATGCAGTTCTTTGCGGGTCTTGTTTTTTCCGTCTCGGATATTTTTCAGGTTGTTCACAAGGGCGGTTCCCACCATGCCCTTGGCACCTGTCACCAGAATGTTCATTTTCTCACCTCCGGGCGTACCGCTGTGCAATCCGGAACATCTGCTCCATCTGGCACGACTGCAGAATTGCAAACCGTCACATTGCTACCGATACGAGCATACTTGCCAACTTTTGCACCAGTGCGAACGACGCTATTTGCATAAATGAGCGCATAATCTTCCACGATTGCATCACAATGGATTTCTGTACCCGCATTCAGCAACACGCCATTGCCCACGACTGCACCATTCTGAACACAGGCATTCTGCAAAATGACACACCCATTACCAAGTTTGGCGTAGGGGCTAACGTAGGCACTGGGTGCAATGATATTCGGGAAAGTATAGCCCATTGCCGCAGCTTTCTCATATACCTGCACCCGGAAGTTGTTATTACCAATGCCAACCACGAGCAAACCATAACTCTTGCGCAACTCAGGCAAATTCGCAATCTCACCAACAACAGGAGTACCACAAACCCCAGTCCCAACAGGTTGTCCATCGTCCACAAAAGCGCAGTCATACTGGAGCATTGCCTGCTCGGCCACCATGCGTCCAAAACCACCAGCACCGACGATCAACAGTTTCTTTTTCATGTGAAATTATTTCTTCATAATAGTGTTTCTAAGCATCTTTTTTATCTTATCGAGAAATGGAATTCTATTAAGTCGAAAAGTTTTCCAAACTTTTTCATCGACTGGAATCTTTCCGATTTTTATGTATTTATCATATATTTTCAGCATTCCTTGTTCTTTTTCTGCCGGAAGATGTAGAATTGTGATTCGATTATATTCATAACAAGTTGAAATCAGCCTGAATCCTGCACCAGTCCAAAAACGATAAATATACGCTCCTGCATTCTTAATGCTTTCCCTCATCTCATTCGCTGCAAGAGATAAAATAAACTCATCACCTTTCGTTGTTATAAAATTTTTCTGGAGCATTTCATAATAGACCTGCTCGCATGTGTCAACAAAAGCTTTTGCATTCTCTGCAGATGCTGCAAAAAATTCTCCGCCATAATGTGTAATCAGTTTCCTTTGTCCGCAGTAACTCTCAATCTCATCACACAGCAGAACATAATCCCGTGTGTTCAGGCCATGATTGATATCATATAGCATGATATTCTGCCTGCATTCTGTCCAAATAGCATCAAAACTTCCCTGAATGTAGACATCGGTGTCCATGTAGCAAATTGACTCATACTTCATACAAGAGAGCTTTTTTAGGACGCAAAGCTTATAAAATGCAAGCGCCCATGTATAACTACCTTGAAATCTAAACTGGTCAAATGGGATTTCCATCACTTTAATCTCCCATTTATCAAAAATAGACAGAAATTCTTCAGGAATATTCCATCTGCCAAAGTTTGTAACTAGCGCAACATCCGAATCCGGATTGTAATATTTAGCCGAAATCAATGCCACACAAGCATTCTTTAAATATATTTCGATTTTGCCTTTTCCCTTTATAGAGACATTGACCCCTGAATTCATATTTTCTTCATAGGCAAACGGAATGCAAATCAAATTCATGCCAGTTGTTCCTCTTTACAGACTAATTTTACTTATCTTCTTTCAATGCATTCTGCACATACTCAGTGGTCATAATTTTCTTAACGGTACCTTCCACATCCAGCCGGGTGGTGTTGTGGCTGGTGTAAGACTCATCGGCCATGGTGTGGACCTCGCCCTTGACCACGAACTTATCGTAGTTCAGGTCACGATTGTCAGCGGCGACACGGAAGTAGTGCCCCATGTCCTCACTGCGCAGACGCTCCTCGCGGGTCATCAGGGTCTCGAACAGCTTCTCACCATGACGGGTACCAATGATGTTCGTGCCAGTGTCACCAAACAGCTGCTGAACAGCCTTTGCCAGATCACCAATAGTGGAAGCATCAGACTTTTGGATGAACAGGTCACCGGGATTTCCGTGCTGGAAGGCGAACATGACCAGATCTACAGCCTCGTCCAGATTCATCAGGAAACGGGTCATATTCGGATCCGTGATGGTGATGGGATTGCCCGCCTTGATCTGGTCGATAAACAGTGGGATGACACTGCCGCGAGAGCACATAACGTTACCATAACGAGTGCAGCAGATGGTCGTACCGCCACGCTCAGCCGCCACACGGGCATTTGCAAAGATAACATGCTCCATCATAGCCTTGGAGATACCCATGGCATTGATAGGATAAGCCGCCTTATCCGTAGACAGACAGACAACACGCTTGACACCGGCATCGATAGCAGCATGCAGAACATTGTCTGTGCCGATGATATTGGTCTGAACAGCCTGCATCGGAAAAAACTCACAGGACGGAACCTGCTTCAAAGCAGCAGCATGGAAGATGTAGTCAACACCGGGCATAGCGTCCTTGATGGACTGCGGGTTGCGGACATCACCGATGTAGAACTTGACCTTCTTGGCTGCTTCCGGGTGTTTTGCCTGAAGCTCATGGCGCATATCGTCCTGCTTCTTCTCATCGCGGGAGAAGATGCGGATTTCCTTGAGATCAGAATCCAGAAAGTGCTTCAGCACGGTGGAGCCGAAAGAACCGGTACCACCAGTGATCATAAGGGTTGCGTTATTAAATGCAGACATTTTTATTTCCTCCTATGTGCAGTCAAAACACATCTTTCAAGCAAATTGCATCAAGCATAAGTTTCACATTTGGTCGCATTTTGCGAATAAACAGTGGAAAAATCATGATTGTTGAAATTTGTGTTACTACTGATGCGAACGCAGCACCAGAAGCTCCAAACAATGGAATCAGAAAATAGTTCATTACAACATTTGTTATTGCCGACCCGATATATAGATATTTCAGATATTTTTGACAGTCATAACTTATAACCCAAACATTTCTCGCATCTCCCAAATAAGAAAATGCAATGTACCATGTAACAATTCTCATAGGGGTAATTGCTGGCAGATACGCTTCTCCATACAATATCAAAATGATGTATTTTGCAAACATTGTATACAATATTGAAACTCCAGCAGAAGTATAAAACACAATCGCATATAATTGCCTGCACTTTCGTTCAAAAAGCTTTATATCCGATTCAAATGCCTCCAATATCACCGGATACATTGAGTCATTGATTGCTGCCAGAATAAAACACCATAGACCACATACAGTAACCGCTGTTGAATAAAATCCAACTTCTGTCTCATCCATCATTTGCTTTAGCATCAGTTTGTCGGTACTTCCATAAATCGATACCATCAGTGAAACCAAAATAAAATGATGGCTACTATTCAACAATTCTTTTACTTTTCTCCACGAAAACGAAAGAGATGGTCCTCCATGCCTTCTATAATTGTAATAAAGGCATACTGCAACCACTAGATATTCGATTGAAGACGCTGCTGCAAACCACACCACATTCTTTTGAAACACAAGCAATGAGATTTTATAACCCATCATCACCGTGTATCCAATTGCGGATGCTATCGCAGCATATTTTGATTCAAGTTTTGCTTGGAACCAGTAGTTCAAGGTATCAAAAACCTGTGGAATTGCTCCCAACCCCAGCAACAATACTACTAAATGTGTTGTCCTTTCTTCTCGATCCAGAAAAAGTGTTGCAACCATAATAAGAACAACTGAACAGATACTTGATATCATCCGAACGCCAATAGCTGATCCTGTCGTTTTTCCCTCTTCATTTGGATGATCAATGAAATTTTTAACAATTACCGAATTGATTCCAAGTACACAAAATGTCGAAAAAAAAGATGTGAACGATGATGCATAATTAATCAAGCCATAATTTGATGGTCCAAGATAGCGTGCAGTAAGCATGCTGACAACAAAGGACAGACTCATCTGGTAAATCCGACCAATAATCATCCAGCTAGCATTTCTCGTCACTTTATTTTTAAAAATATTTTTTATTTTTTTCATTAATTTTATCTCTAAGCAATCATTTCACGATGTAATGTGCAAACTTATACACATAGAAAAGATGATGTGACAAAATAAACATCCATTGATTGCACTCCTTACTCGATGGAATATAATCTTCTTTATTATCAAGAATATATTCCAAGAGTTTTTTTTCTACATCTCGGTATTCGTCTCTTGTACGAACAGCCAAAATCCTAAGCACATTCATTCTTGCCTTCAGCAGCATATTCTTAGCAAGGTCATGCATTTGGGGAAATTGTTCTTCAATTTTCTTGTACTTCAAATCAGACACTTTCAAAATATCAAAATATTTTTCAGAAAAAACCGTCCTAGATGAACTTTCCGAATTCGCCCGATAAAAATAAATCACATCGTTTGTCAAAACAAAAACATTTTGTTTACAGAGAAGTTGAAATACAAAATAACTATCTTCATTTATTCTTATATCTGGAGTAAACCGAGTTTTTCCAATAAATTCTCTCCGAATCAATTTTGCACATGCGGAATACGTAAACAAGTGATCTTTTAGAGAATTTTCAAGAGCTTCTGCACCAGTCCAAATTATTCTGTCTTGAAAAAGTTCCTGATTCTCACAACTTCTTCCAGCAACAACATCCGCATTCGTCTCTTCTGCAATGTTTACCGTCTTTGCCAAGCAGTCTTCAATAAGCTCATCATCCGCATCGAGAAATACAACATAATTTCCAGTTGCTTCATCAATTCCTTGATTTCGAGCCAATGAAACCCCCAAATTTTTCTGATGAAAAACTGTTATCCGTTCATCAGCAAATCCATATTCTTCCGCTATTCGCCCTGATTTATCTGTGCTCCCATCATCAATCAAAATCAATTCCCAGTTTGTATATGTTTGTCTCAGCACAGACTGAATACAACTATCCAAATATTTTTCCGCATTATAAATCGGCACAATAATGCTTACAAGCGAATCATTTACCGAACCAATCATTTTCCATCACCTTCGCTTCGCTGCAGATTCCATTTTCATATGGACTTTTAGTTTTCTTGGCAAATATTATATTTTCGCACAAATCAATCAGTCTTTCTGCCGCCACATCTGCATTCCACAAATCTGCTATTGTATGGTAAGCATTCAATCCAAGCTTCATGCGATACTCGGCATCATCCATCAATCTACAAACCTGTTGTTCAAGCTGCTTTTGGTTTCCGTTTTCATAGATCAGACCATTCTCTTCGTCCTTGATCAAAAACGGAACCGATCCAATCGCATGGCTTGCCACAACTGCGCAGCCGCTGTTCATAGATTCATTCAGAACCGCGCCCCAGCCTTCATTGAAATCACTGGTGAAGAGGTAAATATCGGCTTTTTCCATATAGGAACGGACTTCACTCGCCTTCATAGCGCCAGGCATTTCCACGCAGTCTTCCAGGCTCTTATCTCTAATCATGTTATGGAGCTGTTCTTCCATTTCACCCGTACCAATAAGGGTCATTTTGAAAGAATAACCTTTTTCCTTGAGAGACTCCGCCAGCCGAATGGAAGCATCCGGGTGTTTCCATCCGATCAATCTTCCCGCCCACAGGATGGAAACGCACGGGCGCTTCAGACCATCTGATGCAGCCGACAGTTTTCCTTTCATCAACTCATCCGGATCATATTTTTTTGCCTCCGGAAAATATCCCCATTTGTAACATTTTCCTCGGTAACAGCCAAAACGAGCGTAATCTCCTGCTGTGTATGCACTTGCTGCCAGCATATAAAGCGGCTTAGATTGGAATCGTCCGTGATGAAGCCACATTCCGCAAATGATATGCGCAAGGTTGTTCCAATGGATACCCTTCTTCAATGGGCGCTCACTGTATTTGAAAGTCAGTTTATTTCTTTTCAGACGTGGGATAATATAGGAATCCGGCGCACTTCCAATGATCACAACATCGCTTTCAATAGCCAGTTGTTCAGCTTTTTTCTGCAGCTCATTGCTTTCATTTGCTTTTATCTCAAACGGGTATGTATCTTTATCCAGACTCCAGCCTAATTTGATGCGTTCCTCCGTCATCGGCTCAGTGGCAACAAATTTGAAATCCTCGCCCAAACGATTCACCATTGCCTTACAGAATGGAAGCTGATGCGGGCCAAGGAAATTTGATATAAATGTAATTTTCACTGTCTTATCCCTTTCTTCTGCTTTCATTTCCAGAACGGAACATACGGACTGACTCCCAGATATCCCCAGCCTGTGTTTTTATAGAAGTACAACAAACAGAACACAACACATCCGCCATAAAAAACCATCTTCAGAAATTTTGACCGTGTCGATTTTTCAATCGACTCCGGAATTAGGAGGCATTCAAAGAAAGCGAAGTAATACCCCACCCGGCCAATATTCATATGATAAAGGCCCAAGCATTGGATTGCCGCAGCTAAATACATACAATTTATATACAGGTTCCACGGGGCATCACATCGAATAAGAAGGGAGCTTATAAACCAGATCAGAGCATACAATAAGAAACAGGCGTATGCTCCTGTAAACTGGATCGTATTATAGCTGTCAAACAGTGTCGCAGCGACTTGTATAATGGCCGGTGCTATGAAAATCTCAACTATAAATGCTCCAAGCATCAAAAAATGAACGATATGATTTTTGACTTTGATTTTTGAAAGTGGCCATACGACTATCCCAATCAGCGCAGACTTATGGAACATTGCTGCCAAAAGAATCAATGCTGTAAATTTGAGCCACTGCTCCTCCTCCGCTTGGAGTACAGCCAGCAAAAACAGACCTATTGCAATCATCTGCCGGATTCCTGAGAAGGAAAACGTAAACAAGCCGAATGTAAAATAGATCAAGATGCTCAAGCACGGATTTTTTGCTCTTCTATAAAAGAAATAGAAAATTGGTGCCTGACATAGCACAGACATGATAGCAATAAACCCCTGCCTTGGCACATGGAATACTGCCAGCGTATGAATCAGGATACGAAAAATCAGCTCAAAGTTAAAAACGGGATCCAACCATCCCCGCTGCGCACTAAGCTCATACCCTCGCAGGTACTGTACCATATCTCCACCAACATACTCTGCACGGAGACTCTGCAGTAACACGGTTGACAAAAAAGCCAGACAGACAAAAGTCTTCTTTTTATCTTTCAGTCGGACGTGTTTTATCCCGCCATAAAGGGTTCCTGTCCATAAGATCAATCCATAATAAGGAATCATATTTTAATCCGTACTCTGCTCCAAAAGCTTTTTGTATATTTTCTCATAATTTTCCACCATTACTTTTTGAGAAAATATTTTTTGACCAGCCTCACAACAATTTTTCTTTTTTTCATGATGTTCAGATACATTTTTCACAGTGTCAGTAAGCTGTTCCATATCACCATGTGGAATAAAATGCACGTATTTTTCTGGGAAGCTTCCTTCGCCTTCATCTCCATGAAAATAGAAACTGACAATTTCTGTGCCACAGCAAAGTGACTCCAGACAAGTGGTCGGAAGGCATTCACGATAGCTTGTCAATACCATCACATCAGCTGCAGAGTAGAACGTCGCAAGCTCCTCCTGTCCATTTGCACGACCATAATAGATACCGCAAAATTCTTTCGGGGGCGGGTTATTCAATCCGTCCACAACAACAACCACGTACTTTTCGGAATCCAACCGTTGGGACAGTTCCGTGATAAACTTTCCACCCTTTACAGGGTTGGTATAGCTTGCCGTCACATGAAGGATCATCTTGCGTTCGCCAACATTTAGTTTCTCTCGAAGAACCAGCGCTTCTTTTTCTCGATAATGAAATACATCTGTGTCAATTCCATTTAATACGGTGCAGATTGGATACTGCCTCAGTACCGGCGACTGTGCCGCTCGCTCTCCCACCCAATTCGAAACCGGACAAAGGATCAGGTCATCAAACCCTTCAAATGCTTCTTTCATCTTCTTCCAGTTCCACGCAGCTGCTCCTTTTCTGGTGGAATTGATTGCTTCTTTTTGATTTGGGCAATTATGACAACCAGTCTTCCATTCGTTGCATTCAAATGCGTACCCGCAATTTCCGGTATACATAAACTCAGCATGAAGCGTTAAAACGGTTGGAATATGATTCTTTTTCAGATAATTTAAAAGTCGGTAGATATCCACAAAGTAACCATTGATGCACTGCAGATGCACCACATCCGGTTTTTCCCGCTCCAATCGGTGCAACAGTGTCAGCGTTCCAAATGGTGTCACAGCATACGGCTGACCTGTCAGCCGGGACAGAACATTCCATGCTTTCGCCTCAAACTCTGTACAGGTTTTATAAACCCCTGCTTCCTGTACTTTCTGACGACGTCCATATAAAACAACACTGTCAAATCCATTTTTCTGCAGGCTTTTATGGATATCTCTCGTGATTTTTCCAGTGCTTCCATAGTCGTATACGCAATTAATTTGTAGAACTTTCATTTTGTGACTTATCCACCACTTCTTGCAGCCATTTGCGAACCTTTCGAGGGTTTACATCTGCGTTATGATTTTTCAACGCCAATGCTCTGGCATTTCTTACAATCTGCTCCCGTAATTCCTTATTTGTCAAAATCTTCTCGAGACCTTTTTCCAGATCTTCCGGCCTTGAAATCACATATGCGGCATTATTTTCTTTCAGATAATCGATTGATGCAATTCCCTCTGGACCATAAGCAATCAGGCACGGGCCATACATCAGGGACTCAGCAATTTTTGTGGAAACCGAAAATCGGACAAGATTTGTCATTTTCGGTTCAAAAGATTCTGTATGGATAACTGCCAAACTGTTAGCCATAACCTCTAATACACTTTCAGCTGGGATTTCACCGCAAAAATTGATTCCCGACGCATTTCTTAACGGTTCTGTGCATTTGACTTCTTTTGTTCCCGAATACACATCTATAAATTTAGGCAATCTCTCATCTTGCATTTCTGATAGCGCTTTTCCCATTTCAATCAAACTTTGATAGCGCCCACAACTTAGATTTCCTATATATGAAATATGATTAGCCGTTGGATTTAGGTGGAGATCTTTATTTTCCGCTGCAGTATGTAACGTAAAGCATTTCTTTCCAAAAAGATTGCTATAAATGTCATTCATTTCATCGCAAATTGTAAAAATTGCGTCGCAGTTTTTTACTGTCTTGTGGACGACTTTCATAAAGCATTTTTGACGCAGTTTCCCAAGCACTTCATTTTGGGTTCGATTGTTTACAAAGAAGTCATCCATACAAACCATAACAAGCGGTTTGTGCAAATATCTCGCAATTTCATCAGCGATTCTATATATAAATGCCCCATCCCCAGGAGCAAAAAATATAACATCCGCCCCAGTCCGATCAAGCCATTTTAGGAGTTCTCTATTCTTCCACGAACTCAGTTTCCAGATCGTATCTCGTACAAAGAGCATCCACGCTTTATGCGCTGCTCCTAATTTATAAATTTCATCCTTTTCCGCTACTTCTTCGGCATCTTTCTTTTTAAATACCTCAGATTCCTTAGTAAATGATTTTCCTTGTATTTTATGATTCAGGATTGATTTCATTGCATCAGAATCTGAAAAGCAATAATATTTTTCACAAACATCTGTATTTTCAGGTATACCTTCGTGCAAATATAGCTGAGATATATCGTCTGGAGAAAAATCTCTAAAGTACCCCATCAAGGTCTTTCCCATATTATTTGTTTTGCTTAAAACCGGTTGACTTATAATTAATACCTTCATTTGATTTCCTCAGCCGTATTCGACGCAGTGCTCACAAATAGTACTTCATCACGCCATTTACTGCGTATCTCACAAAAGCCCACGCACTGGTGACCAGATTCAAATTCAACACCTTGCGGTATGTATTCCATCGTTCTTTTGCCGCATTTCCCTTTTTATTTGACCTAGATCCTGTGACCTGCCGATAGTTCATCAGCACTTTCTCAAACACAAACTTCCTTAACTAATTTGGAGCCAATGCTGATCCACTGCGAATCACACAACTTTTGATGTACTGACCATTCCCAATGAATCCACTGCCCCTCATAAAACGGAACAACCTCATCTGCATTTCGGCATACTTCCAGCCTGCCCGACGCTTGTACATCTCTGAACCGGCTCGCATATGCAACAACGGCTCCTGAATGTTATAGCCTTGATATCCAGCCATCAGCATCCGCAGCCAAAGATAATAGTCCTCCGGCAAATAGAAATCCTGATACGAGCCGACTGCTTCAACCACTGACTTCCGGTACATTACGCAAGGATGATTGAACGGATTACGCTTCTTTGCAAACTCTACGATTTCCACATTCGTCTCCGGCGGCACTCGCTTTGCGTCAACAGTATTGGGGTCAGTTGTAAACTCCTCTACGATGCCGGAGCATATGCCCACTTCCGGATGCTCGTCAAACACGGAAAGCTGTTTCTCACAGCGATCCGGATACGCAATATCATCGCTATCCATCCGAGCAATCAGCTCGTTTTTACAGTACTTGATGCCTTCATTGAGTGCATTTCCAAGTCCACCGTTCTTTGCGAGACGAACAACATTCAGTACCGTACCCATCTCCTGTTGCTTTGCAAAAATCACTCCATCCAATGCATCATTCAATGGACCATCGCACACCAGCACAAAATCATCCGTCAGGAGTGCCTGTGCTTGAATGCTCTCAATTGCTTGCTTCAAATACTCTGGCTTCTCTTTGTGATAAACTGACATCAATACAGAATACTTGGAAGCCATCATGCAGCCTCCAGTTGTTCTTCATGCAGTTGCTCAGGGACGATCAGAATATCAAACGAAGCAATGTAAATCACCTCATTCCATACCCCCCCCTCCCGGATATTTTTAGGTTCGTGTACTTAATCACATTTTTTATCATGTACCAGCCCTCATAATAAGCGGCCTCTATCGGATTCAATCCGATATACCGATATGTATTCCAATTCATCTTTGCAGCCTTGAACTTGTTGCCCGACTTCGATGATTTTGCAATTCTATAAATGAGCAGCGGCTCATCTACACCATAGGCCTTTCGTCCATCTTTCAGGATATTGAGCCACAGCGCAAAGTCTTCATGCATTCCATCGCCTACCGCATAGTACTTTGCATATAGCTCCTTACGGACAAGCGCAGAAGAATTAGATAAGACATTCTGTTTCAACAGCTGCCGGTAGGTAACTTCTGCAGGAGCAGCTAGATACCAGTCGATTGGTTTTCCATCCGCATCCATGAAAGCCGATCCGGTAAACAGCAGGTCTGCATTTGTTTTCTTTTGAAGATTGATCTGCTTTTCCAGTTTCTCCGGTGCCCACGCATCATCGCTGTCAAGAATAGCGACCCACTCACCGCTAGCTTCTTCCAGCCCATGTTTCCGGGTGTAAGAAACGCCGCTGTTCTTCTCATTCGAAATCAACCGAACCCGATCATCTTTTTTCACGATTGCTTCAGCCAACATTGCGGTTTTATCTGTCGAACAGTCGTTCACAACCAGAAGTTCGAAATCAGGGTACGTCTGGCTCAAGACTGAGTTGATCGCTTGTTCAATCGTTTTTTCAGCATTGTACGCTGCCATAATGATACTGATCAGACCAAAATCATTCTGCATCACTTCGTCTCCTGTTCCATCGCCGTGGTCGCACCTTCTGCCACACCTTCCGTGCTCTCCGGCATAAACAAGATCTTGACGGTTGCCAGCATGATCTTCAGATCCTCGATCAAGCTGGGATGGGCGATGTACATCAGATCCATCTGCAGTTTATCGTAAGGAGTCGTATTGTACTTGCCGTACACCTGCGCGTAACCGGTCAAGCCAGCCTTTGCCTGAAGCCGCAGTGCAAACTCCGGCATTTCTTCGCAGTACTGGGCTGCGATTTCAGGCCGCTCCGGGCGGGGGCCGACGATAGACAAGTCACCCTTGAGGATATTCAGCAACTGAGGAAGTTCATCCAAACGGCAGGCACGGATGATATGACCCACCTTGGTGATGCGGTCGTCCTTATCGCCGGTGGAAAGGCGAGCCACACCATCTTTTTCGGCATCCACACGCATCGAGCGGAACTTCAGAATCTCAAACTGCTTACCATCTTTGGTCAGACGAACCTGCTTATAGAACGCGGGGCCACCATCGGATTTCACCGCAATGGCTGTGATTAGAAAGAGCGGGCTGAGAACGATCAGCGCAATCAGGGAGATCACAATATCCATTGCCCGTTTCACAAACAGATACTCCGGGCTTGCCATATAGCGCCCCACCCGCAGAACCGGCAGATGGAACATGTGCATCGGCTGTGAACCGCTCATGATCACATCGCCCACACGAGGGATCACAAACACATTGATGCCCTGTCCCACACAGTATTTCAGGATGATATTGCGCTCATGGCTGTGAACACCGCTGATGAACACACTCTGCATTCCATCCAGCAGGCTCAGGTCGCTCAGACATTCTTCCACATTCAATGTCATCTTGACATCGTATTTTTTTGAAAGGCCGTATTCATTGATGAGCTTTTCCAGACCATGCCGGACATCGTAGACCACTGCGGTGGGCTGAGGCGGAAAAGTCCGGAAATACCAGGTATGGGCGCATCTTGCCCACAGGGTTGCCATCATGACCTGTCCGGCAATCGCCGCAGTACCCGGCAGAATATTGCAGAGCCGTCGAGACATCAGGCAGATCACGATATACAGGATGCCGTCTGTCGCCATTGCCGCCAGCACTTGCCCATAAATCAACTCCGAAATACGCTGCAAAGACATCCAGAACGCATCGTAGACTTTTCCCAGCAGGAAGAACAACACCGCAAACAGACCGATCATGGCCCAGTTGCCCTTCCAACCAAACTTTGCATAGACCTGATACGAATAATACAGCTCCCAACAAAGTGCAAACGGAATCGTGATCATAATCAGATCAATCACTTTCACGAACTTTAGCATTACATCGTGCTGAAATTTTGACATAGTACCCCAATAACTCCTTCAATTGTTTTCTTTGGTTCTCATCAGCCTTCCTGATGCTGCCGTGGGTCAAGCTTTTTCCACTGCATTTCAACAGCATCCAACAAAGCCTCATACTCCTCCTATCGCAATCAAGGAGTATCCTCCATTTGAATCGTTGAGGGCATAGTCTGATTTTTTCTGCGACATCGTGATTTATTTCAACCTGTAACTCCTGTCCGACCCTTTATAAAGCCTGCGTGTAATGCGCTCCAGCTCCTGTCTCATACGGTTCAGATCAGAGTGAACATATCGCTGCAGCGTAATCGTTGCATTGGAATGGCCTAACAGTTCGCTCAAGGTTTTGATATCACATCCAGCCTGCAGGCAGGTCGTAGCGAACGTATGACGCAGAACATGTGGGTGAATTTTTCGGATCCTGGCCTGATTCAGGTAACATTGGATGCTCTTGCGGTAACAGCGTGGTTCTACAGGCCGTTCCTCGTTCCCGGAGAGAAACCATGTGGTATCGCTGTATTTTCTGTGCAACTTGCGTAGAGTTCTCAGCAACGGCTTCGGAAGCGGAAGTTCACGGTTAGAATGCTGTGTTTTGGGGGTCTGGATCACAACTTTTGTATGACCATTCCCACAACAGATTCGACAGACAGTGCGCCGGATTATTACTGTGCCTTCATCAAAATCAAAATCCCCCCACTGCAGGCCGCAGACCTCCCCGATTCGCAATCCAAGTTCCATTTGCAGAAGCATCCCGATTTTACGGGTGGTTGGTTCTGACAAAAGAAATTCCCGGAGAGAATCCTGTTCTGTCCGGGTCAAGGGTTGTGGTTCTGGTTTCTGTGTGTGTGGCAGTTTGACGCATATCTCGATGGGCGGCATGAGGTGCAGATGTGCAGCATACTTGCAGATTCGCCGCAGCATCCCAAGACATTCCTGTGCCGAGGATGCGCCAAGTGGCTTGTGGCTCCGGTCTGTGGGCGATAGAATTTGAAGAAAAAGACGTTCCAGCAAAGAATCCGTCATACTTGAGACCGGCAGACTGCCTAAAACAGGAAGAAAATATTTGTGCAGAGTGTACTGATAATGAACATATGTGGATTCTTTGACACTCTGCCTGAGAGCCGTAAGCCAAAGCGCTGCCAGTTCTGAAAAATGCATCGACTTCCCGGAGAGCTGATAGAATCCGGACAGAGCTTTCTGCTTGATCAGTTCTTCCCGGACTTCGCTGTACGCATATCCATACAGGTACCCCCATACGGGTTTTCCTTCGGCGGTGCGCCCTTTGATATAACGCCCCTCCCAGCGGCCGTCCTTTCGCTTATGGATGTTTTCTCCTCGTTTTGCCATCTGAATGCCTCCCTTTACTTGACCCTTGTTTGACTCCTTGTGAGCAAAGAAACGCTTCCGCAATTTCCATAAATTGCATTTCTTGCCTAAAATCGGATAAAATTGCATTAGAATGTTGTTTTTTTCTCCGTCAATTTGGAATGATACAAGGTATTTCTATTGAAGTGCTGGTAAATTTATGATAAGATAAGGCGAGAATTGGTACAAGGCGAAAAATAAGAGGTATCTTCCATGATTCAAATGGAGGATACTCCTTGATTGCGATAGGAGTGTGCGCATGTGGCATTGCGGCTGTCTTGAGCATAATGAGAGGACCTCCCCAGCGGCGATAGAGCCGATAGAAGCAGTATGGCAAGACCACTGTCATTTATCCGGCCAGCACCGGTAAGAGTCAATATTGCGTTCAAACTCACAGAGAACCACTCGGATGCGGTCATTTTTGACTGTCTCCCAGTGAGCACATCTTCAAAATACAGACAGGAACTCAATTGGTAAAAATTGTTGCACAGGAATCTTCCTTATTATATAAGCGGAATAAAAACGTGTGAGGAAAAATGGTGAATTTAGAAGAAACGAAGTATCATGTGGATTTTGGTGAATATTATGTTCGGATGACGGATAAGCAAAAGCATTATCTTGTGGTGCGCTCTGTCATCGACCGGATTCTTGCGGGGATTGCTCTGGTAATACTTTCACCGCTGTTTTTGATCGTGAGCATTGCACAGAAAATCAGTGCACCTGATGAGCCTGTTTTCTTTTTGCAGAAGCGTGTTGGAAAAAATGCACATTGCTTCAACATCATTAAATTCCGGACAATGAAAAGCTCTGCACCAAAAAATGTGGCAACAGGCGACTTGGCCGACCCACAAATATATATTTCAAGACTTGGGCGCTTTCTAAGAGACACCAGTATTGATGAACTTCCACAATTTGTGAATGTGGTCAAGGGGGAAATGAGCTTGATTGGCCCCCGCCCGTTGGTATATACCGAGCGTGAGATTCGTTTTTTGCGTCGATGGTACGGTGTATATCAAGTGACACCGGGCATCACCGGCTGGGCACAGGTCAACGGTCGGGATACGGTGGATATCTACGATAAGGTCTATTATGACCGTGAGTACGTCCAGAATGTCAGCCTGAAGTTTGATTTGAAGGTCATCTGGAAGAGCGTTCTGGTGGTGCTGGGCCGGAAGGGTGTCGTGGATGGAAAGGTTGATCCGGAGTTCCGGCAGGAAAGTATTGTGCTGCTGCGGGAAAGTCAGCTGGTGCAAAATAGGCAAGTTGAATGCACAGACGAGAATAAATTGCCGATGATGTGAGGAAATATGAAAAAGGTACTTTTTGTAACGCACAATGGACGTTTTTTAGTCCAGTTTGAATTGAATGATATCCAGATTCTGCAGAAACTTGGGTACGAGGTCCATTGTGCAACGAATTTTGACGGCGAAACTATGCGTGCAGACGCTGAAAACACCTTGAAGGAACACGGTGTGATCTGCCACTCAATTCCGATTGAACGTTCACCTTTGCGATTGAGAGAAAACCTGAACGCATATCGGGCGCTGAAATCACTGCTAAAAAAAGAGCATTTTGCGGGTGTGCATTGTCATACCCCTATGGGTGGCGTTGTTGGCCGTCTGGCTGCCAATGCCGCACACACGGCACCGGTACTCTATACAGCCCATGGTTTCCACTTCTACAAAGGCTGTCCATTGAAAAACCGGCTGATCTACCAGACCGCCGAGACTTTTTTGGCCCGCTATACCGATGCCCAGATCACCATCAATCAGGAGGATTACGCTGCCGCACAGAAATTCCCCCTGCGTGGCAAGGCGTACTATGTACCCGGAATCGGCGTGGATGTGAAGAAGATCTCTTCCATGCAGGTGGACCGAGCTACAAAGCGAAAAGAACTGGGCATCCCGGAGGATGCGTTTGCGTTCCTCACTGTGGGAGAATTGATTCCACGGAAAGGTCATGAGCTCTTGATCAGAGCTTTTGCAAAATCAAACATTTCGGGGGCACAACTTTTAATTTGTGGTAGTGGCAGAGAAAAGGAGCACTTAACTGCCTTGATTAAAGAACTTGGGATATCGGACAGAGCGCATTTGCTTGGCTTCCGGAATGACATCTATGAACTGCTGAAATGTGCGGATGCTTTTGTATTTCCATCCAAACAGGAAGGACTGCCAGTGGCTTTGATGGAAGCAATGGCTGCTGGCCTACCCTGCATTGCAAGCCGCATCCGTGGAAATGTAGACCTGCTGCCAGACAGCCGGTATCTGTTTGAGTCATCGGATGAAAGTACATTGTGCCAGTTGATGCAGAATGCTGTAAATGGAGTACAGGTTGACCAGGAATGCGCCCAGAATAAAAAAGCGCTGGAGCAGTTCGATGTGAAGAATGTCAGCGAATGCATGAGGAAAGTCTATACGACTGTGTTAGAAAAGAGTGCGGTATGAAGAAAAAAGCTCTAAGCATTATCATCCCAGTATACAATGTCGAGGCTTATTTGGAGCAATGCGTAAAAAGTATTCTAGATCAATCAACACCTGAGGTTGAAGTAATTCTTGTTGATGACGGATCGACAGATGACTCTGGAAAACTATGCGATAAATTTGCGGCGCAATCCAAAGAGCTTATTGTTGTTCATCAGGAGAACGGCGGACTTTCTGCTGCAAGAAATACAGGGCTGCGGTTTGCAACAGGTCGATATATAACATTTGTCGATTCAGATGACTTTATTGGAAATAACAGCATTCAGAAGATATTGTCATGGATCGAAGGATCCAGTGCGGATATTTGTTTTATGAATGCATGGAAGCTCTTCCCAAATGGGAGAAAAGAACTTTTGGATGTGCCAATACCACATGAAATGCTATGCAAAGGAAAGCTGAATGCAGTAAAGTATCTTTCTGAAATGAACAAATATCCTGGAAGCGCATGTGGAAAACTTTTCAGAAGAGCCTTCCTCACACAGAATAAACTAGACTTTCCAAAAGATAGAAGAATCAGCGAAGATCTCGGATTTATGCGAGACTGCATTCTAAAAGCAGAGCAATTTGATTCATTGCCCATCGACTTTTATTATTATCGTCAGGGACGAAGCAATTCTATTACAAATAAGATCACGAAAAAGTCTTTTGATGGCGTGGGAAAATTTGTGACAGAGTCTGCAGAAAAGTTGACTTTGCATAAAAAAGCAATTGGGACATTAGAAAGCTACGCCATGAGTTTTGCTGCATATGAGTATTCGATTATGGTTTGGCAGTATAGTTGTTTGACACCGTTGGAAAAGAAAGCTTCATATCCATTTCTCAAAGAATATAAATGGGTATTAGAATATGGAAAATCACAGAAAACACTTTTTGTACGCAAAACATCAGCCATACTGGGGCTTCGTATTACGTCGTCCGCAATGAAAATATACATGCAACTACGAAAATAAATCTATCCGAAGGAGCAACGTAAAATTTGTGACGATATACATATGCATAGAAGCTGTTTTGCTTGTACTTCTATTTAAGAAAAAGCCGCACCATATCGGATATTCTCTGATTTCAATTGGGCTGTTGCTTATATCAGCTTTTCGGGCCGAATCTGTGGGAACGGATGTTGTGAATTATATTATCGAGTACAACCTTCATGGAATCGAAACATGGAAAGAGTCTTTCACAAATTCAGAGTACACCTTTGCAATTTACTGCAAGTTTTTGAATGTTCTTGGCCTAAAGGAGCGCGGCTTTCTTATTGCAACTGCCATCCTGTTTGCAATGCTTCTTATGATTGCACTGCACGTAAATCATTGTGATAAGATTCTGACTTTTTCATTGTTTTATTTTGCCGGACTATATCTTCAGTCATTCTGTATTATACGGCAAAGTCTAGCGATTGTTACTGCTCTGATTTCATATAGCAGCCTTGAAAAGAATTATTCTATTCAAATGCCATACAATAAGGGACGCTTTCAAAGATTTCCTATTGGCTTTGTGATTGGAATGATTATTGCGATAGGTTTCCATCCAACCGTAATTGTTCTCTTTGCGCTTCCCGTCATGATGCTATTTTATGGGCAGAAACGTTGCAGGAAACCCTCTGTTTTTTTACGGGATGGTATTTTGTGTATGTCAGCGGCTTTAATAATACTGCCCGTCCTTTACCCATTTATTCTCCAACACTCCAAAGAAAAGTACCAGGTTCTCTACGGCGGCAGTTATGTAACCGGCCCATTCGGGAACTGGAAAAGCGGCATTCTCTTGGTTGCGCTATACCTTATCTTCTATATAGCCTACTACAATAACTGGAAAAAACTCACCGAAAAAGAAAACATCATCGTCGGCAGTGTTATTATGCTGGCATTTGCTTGTTCCTCATTGAGTATTATCAATAGCACTTTGGGCAGAACCAATCTCTTTTTCGAAGGGCTAATGGTCCTAATGCTTGGCAAATTATTGAGTCATAGATATACCCGAATAAAATCCATCAACTTCTACGTCATCCTCGTATTTTCCGCCTTTTTTATACTGTATCTGATGCGAGATTCAATTGTCGTCGTTCCGTATAAAATATGGCAATAAACAATATTGAAAGGAAAACAAAATGATTCCTAAAGTCATCCATTACTGCTGGTTCGGTGGAAATCCTCTGCCGGAGCTGGCGCAAAAATGTATCGCCTCGTGGAAAAAATATTGCCCTGACTACGAGATCAAAGAGTGGAACGAGAGTAACTTTGATTTGAATTGTTGCGATTATGTCCGGGAGGCATACGAGGCAAAGAAATGGGCATTTGTCAGTGATGTTGCACGACTGTATGCTATGGTTCATGAAGGCGGTATCTACATGGATACAGATGTTGAAGTGATTGCTCCTTTGGACAGTCTGCTGCAATACCATGCAGTTTCGGGTTTTGAAACTGAGCATTCTATTCCAACTGGACTGATGGCATGCGAAAAAGGCAATCCGATGTTCACAGAGTTTCTGAATGAATATAAAACAGCCCACTTTCTGTTGCCTGATAGTTCATTGGACCAAACCACAAATGTAGTCAGAATTACAAATATCTGTTTAAAATATGGCTTTATTCCAAACAATCAGAAACAGACGATTCGCACTTTTACATTGCTCCCACAAGATTATCTATGTCCTAAAAGCTTTGAAACAGGTAAAACAGAACTCACTAAAAACACCCTTACGATTCATCATTTCAATGGTTCGTGGCGATCCGAGCAAGAAGTTTACCAGACCGAACTTTCCAGAAAATTAATTGATTATTTTCCTTTTATACCGCATATACTCCAAGTTCATATAGCTGCTTTTGTCGCAGAAACAAAATTTAATGGTCTAATCCGTGCTATCTGTCGAACAGCAACGTGGGTTAAAAAGAAAAAATAAACGTATTAATCGGAAGGAGTTCCATGCTGTGAAAAAAATAATGCTAGTCTTCGGTACTCGCCCCGAAGCAATCAAGATGTGCCCATTGGTCAATGAGCTGAAGAAGCGCAAAAACATTGAAAAGATTGTATGCGTGACCGGCCAACACCGGCAGATGTTGGATCAGGTGTTGGAAGCGTTTTCTGTTGTACCGGATTACGATCTTTCCATCATGAAGGACAAGCAGACGCTGTTTGATGTAACAGTCAATATTCTGGAACGAATCAAAACCGTTCTGGAAGAAGCAAAGCCGGATGTCGTACTGGTGCATGGTGATACATCTACCACCTTTGTGACAGCGCTGGCCTGCTTCTACTTGCAGATTCCGGTCGGACACGTGGAAGCCGGACTGCGCACCTATAACATTTACAGCCCCTACCCGGAAGAGTTCAACCGCCAGGCAGTGTCCATCATCAGCCAGTATAATTTTGCTCCGACAGAGTTGTCAAAGCAGAATCTTCTGAAGGAGGGTAAAGACCCGGACAGCATCTATGTCACAGGCAACACTGCAATTGACGCGCTGAAAACAACGGTGCGGGCAGATTATACACACCCCGAACTGGATTGGGCGAAAGACAGCCGTCTGATCATGATTACAGCACACCGCCGTGAAAACCTTGGTGAACCGATGCGGCACATGTTCAAAGCAATCCGCCGGGTCATGGACGAGCATCCGGACGTGAAGGCAATTTATCCCATTCACATGAACCCAGTTGTGCGTGAAATTGCGCAGGAGTATTTGGGTGACGATGATCGTATCCATATCATCGAGCCACTGGACGTGCTGGACTTCCACAACTTCCTGAGCCGCAGCTATCTGATCCTGACTGATTCCGGTGGCATTCAGGAAGAGGCTCCTTCTCTGGGTAAGCCGGTTCTCGTAATGCGTGACACCACCGAGCGCCCGGAAGGCATTGCCGCAGGTACACTGAAGTTGGTTGGTACGGAAGAGGAAACTATTTACAAGGAATTCAGTCGTCTGCTGTCGGACAAGGCAGAGTATGATGCTATGAGCAAGGCAAGCAATCCCTATGGCGACGGCCATGCCTGTGAGCGGATTGCGGATATTTTGGAGGCATAAAACCACATACGAGGAAACCATGAAAACGCTTTCTATAATTATACCAATTTATAATACGCCTGAAGAATATTTTTCAAAGTGCCTTGCTTCCTTACAGTGTGCACATGCACATGAAGTTGAAATCATTGCTGTTGATGATGGTTCAAAGCCGGAGTTCAGCGCTAAAATCCAAAAGTTGATTGACAGTTCCCCGTTGGATATCCAATATTATAAAAAGGAAAACGGCGGACAAAACTCAGCCCGGGAATATGGCCTTGAACGTTCAGATGGACAGCATATCTTCTTTATGGATGCGGATGATTATGTCGATACGATTGTATTGGATAAAATCATTGCTCTATTGAAAAAATATCATCCGAAAGTGTTGGCATTTAATTATGATGTCCGTTCACCAAATGGAGTTCTTCTGGAAAAGCATGATCGTTGGCTCAAAGAATACAGTGAAGCGAGTGCGCATACCGGTTTGTTGTACAGCGATTCGTTATGTATGCAGATTTATGAGCGCAGGGCGCTTTGTGAGTGCGGGATTCACTTAGTACAAGGAGTAAAAATCGGAGAAGACTTTGCATCTGCGACAGCAATTCTGGCTGCAATTGGGGAAGAATATACCCTTGGTGAGTGCTTATATCATTATGTAAGGCGGCCCGGAAGTACATTGCAGAGTCCGCCTAAGGATTCAGCGCTTGACATCGTGAGAGCATTTGATACAGCACTACAGCAACTGACTGAACCCATACAAACAGAATACCACGACGAGCTAGAGTGGCTGGCAATTTTGCATATATTGGTTTATAACTCTATCCGTATTCTGGAAAGCTTTGATGGAAATAAAGAGGCGCTCCGAAAAACACGTGAATGGGTTGAAGAAAAATACCCGAATTGGCGAAGAAATCACTATTTGAGAACAGAAACTATCGTAAAAAGCATCTCGTTCCAATTAATAAAGAACGATCATATTTCTCTGTGGACGATACTTCGCAAAGTGAAGAGAAGCATCAGAATATTCATCAAACAATAATAACTAAACCATGAATGAACGAAAAAAAGGTGCAATATTATCCTATATACAGGTGTTCCTGAGCGTAGTTGTCAGTATGATCTACGTCCCAGTTCTCCTGCACTTTCTCGGACAAAGTGAATACGGATTGTATCAGATCGTCGGCTCATTCTTTTCGTATGTCACTGTTTTCGAGTCCTGTGTGTCGGCCGGTATTCTAAGGAACTACTGCAACGCCTTGGGGCGCAGCGACCATGAAGAAGCCGCTGTGACCCTGTCGATGGCAAGAAGCATCTATCGGTTTCTGGCAATCATTCTGGATCTGGTCGGAGTTTCCGTGGTGTTTGCCTTCCGGAGCTTCTACGCAGGTTCATTCAGTACCTCAGAGCTGAACGAAAGCATTGCTATTCTGATCCTTCTGTTCGTAAATATGACTTTCACCTTGCAGGGTTCGGTTTATCTGACTGTGCTTACCGGGCATGAGAAGTACACCTTTTTGCGTATATTATCCATCCTGATGCAGGTCATCCAACCGCTTCTGGTCATTTTGTGCGTCAGCCGGATCCCATATGCAATCACAGTCTCGGTGGTGATCGTCCTTCTGAACCTCCTGACCATTGGAATTCGGTATGGCTATGTGACCCAAAAACTAAAAATACGGATCACAAAACAGCCCAAAGATTCCCGGATCGTGAAAAATATCCTTGGGCTTTCTGCTGCCATCCTGCTTGGAAGCATTGCGGATCAGATCTTCTGGAAAACAGATCAGGTCATTCTGGGACGAATGTTCAACACCGCAGTCGTTGCCGTTTATTCTGTCGGCGCTCAAATTTACATGATGTACATGCAGTTCGGCACACAGGTCTCCGGTGTTTTTTATCCAAAACTCAGCGCCTTGTATCAAGAAGAAAACGGTCTGCAGAAAGTATCGGATTTGTTCATCCGGATAGGACGGATCACCTTCTACATCATCCTTCTGGTTTTATCCGGCTTCATCGTTTTCGGGCGTGAATTTCTGCTGCTGTGGGTCGGAGAAGGCTACGAAGAAGCCTATTGGGTTGCAATCATCGTCATGCTTCCATTTTCCATCGATCTGGCGCAGAATCTCGGACTTTGCATTCTGCAGATCAAGGGGCAGTACGGTTTCCGTGCAAAGATCTATTTTCTGAGCGCTGTCCTGAACATCCTGACGACCATTCTTTTCACAAAATGGATCGGGATCATCGGTGCTGCACTTTCTACCGGCATTTCGATGTTCCTGACCAGCGGCCTGATCATGAACTGGTACTTTCAAAAACGAGCCGGTCTCGACATCCGGAAATTCTGGAAGGAGACTCTGCCCATTATCATCGCCACACTTTTGCTGACCACTGGGGCGCTCCTGCTCAAGCATTTTCTGGTATCCGAGCGCACAGGTTCCTTCCTGACGTTCGGGTTGGAAGTTATTCTTTACACCACACTCTACGGCATCGTCATGCTTAAAATCGTGGCAGACCGTTCCGAAAAGGAACAATTTCTTCAAATTGTCACAAGCTTGACCCTCACTCTAAAACGAAAATAAGTACCCACCTAACGAAACCACATGCTTTTTACCATTGGGGGTTGTAATGCCGGGTGGCATTCGATTCGAACATCTGCCGGATATAGCGATTTTGACCCACCCGGAGCGTCTCAAGCAGATGCAGCCTTGGAGAAATCTCGTCTGGGAAAACTTTGCGTGACAAACAAAACGAGGCATCCGATTTCAACATCGAGTGCCTTTTTCTTTGTTGCAACGTGTTTTCTCCGAACAGCCACCATATTTTGCCCCGGACTGGGGAGAACAGACAACCCTTCCGTTCAGCCAGAATAACCCCCGGCTCCAGATTTTTAACTACCCCCACCCCCCACTTCTGACTGCCTCTGACTTCTGCCAAACAAAAAGCCAGCATATCATACGCAAATCGTACAATATACTGGCCATTCCGGTTATTCTCTTATCCGGCTTTCTGCGTGAGCCACTTTTCCACTGTCTCCATGCTGAAGCCAATCGCTCTTGCAATCTGCTCTATCGTCAGACCCTGCTCATAGAGGTTCTTCGCCGTCATCTGAGCCTGTTCTTCCCGACCCTCTGCATGACATTCTGCGCGGCCCTCTGCATAGCTTTCATCTCTCAGGTCTTCCATCACTTTACACATTTCGCTCACTCCCTTCGGATTTTCCTTCAGATACCGGGGCTTTTCGGCAAGGATCTCAAAATTCATATCATCGGCACTGGTGCAGTTGAAGTCGTGCATCAGCTTGCCAATGTCAGAGTCATCCCGATATTCACCGTTTACATACAGGACTAAACCGGAATGTCCTACTCCATCCGCAGATGCCGCCACACCGCAGGACGACATTACATGATATTCAAAATAAGATGTTCAGATACTTTTCTGCTTCTGTGCGGATAATCTGCAAATCATCTTCATATCCCATGACTTTGCAAATGTAAAAAGCTTCCCGATAGCGTTCGACACTCTCCTCCTTTTTTCCAAGAAAGAAGTCGCATTCAGCTTCGATTTCCAAACACGAGTGAAGCACCTGATAATGTCCATATTTTATACATGCTTCTTTTCCGTATCTTGCCACCTTTGCGCCTTCCTCATACTTTTGCGACAAATCCAACGATCTGGCAAAATTATACAAAACCAAGGGAAGCATCCTGTTTGAAGTAACCGTTTCCGGAAGATGCTTTCTTATATATTGAAGCAGTCGATAGAAAATATCGGCTGCTTTTTCATTGTCACCGCTCAAAGAATACGCATTTCCAATTTGATTGACCAGTTTCATTTCATCCAATGTAAAGAGAAAGTCTTCAATTTTGTCCAGTTGAAAATCCGGTATGGTCATCCGAATGGCTTGCAACAACATTTGAATCCGTTCGTCATTTGAATATCTTTTATCCAATCCTCCCAAAAGGACTTTCGATCGAAGAATAAACTGTTGTGTGATTTGATCATCCGGCTTTGCAATTTTCTCAAGCCGACTTATTTTGTCAAAGCCCTCCTCAACGCACTTTAGCGCATTACAGGAAACAATTTCCTTCTTGAGTGCTTCTATTTCCAGTTCTTCCGGTGTTACCAACGCATAATATCGGTCATCCGGCAGACCAAGGCGCTGCAGAATCGCATTGATTCGATTTCGGCTGGGGGTCTGTTTTCCGTTTTCAAATCTGGACAATGTAACGGATTCACAAATGCCTGCACAGACCTGCTCCTGTGTCAACCCGAGATCCAAACGCCGCTGGCGGATATACTCCCCCAATTTGTAATTCTGCATTTAGCAGCTCCCTCCAAACTTTAGTATTGCCATAATTGTAATATACTAGATTTTGTACATGTGTGCAAGCGTCTCTTATGAAAACCTGTCGTCCCATGTAATTTTTTATTACACCAGACGATATGGTCAATTGAAATCTTTTGTGATAAAATACAGAAACAGCAGATGAAATGCATTCTAAGCTCTTTGACATACGCATGGAGGAAACAATGATACACTATCTGAAAAAGCAATGGAGGCTCAGTACCCTCACCTGCTTGTTTGCCATCATCGCCTATGGTGCTCAGGCTCTGATTCAGCTTGCCTTGATGAAGATTTTTGATGCCGTGGTATTGCTGGATCTGCGGAGTACTATCTTTTGGACGGCAGTTGATCTGACCTGCTGGGGAGGCTATTTTCTTTTTACTGCTTTACAGGAGCATTGTCAGGCCAAAACAATTCGCGCTTTGAACAATACGGTGCGAGATGGGCTGTATCACTCCTTCCTGCGCAAGAGCCATACCGATTTTCATCAGTCCGACACCGGAGAATATCTCGCCCGGCTGACCAATGATATGAAGCAATTAGAACAGCTTACGTGGATTCCCTTCTTCGGCTGTGTAGGCAGAATTGCGCAGATCGTGTTCAGCATTTTGGGACTTGCCTTTTTGCATTGGTCGCTGGTTGTTTTTTCCGTGATCACAGCAGTTGTTCTTTGGCTTTCCCCAAAACTGTTCCAGAAGAAGCTGGAACTACTGGGGCAAAGCTGCGGTGTGCAGCAGACTGCCGCCATCAACCATTTGAAGGACCTTCTGACAGGCTTTGACGTACTCCAGTTTTTTGGCAGAGGAAATCTCTTTCTCCAGCAGGGAAATAGGATCAGCGATGACATTGAAAAGCCCAGTTGCCAGCTGAGCTATGGTAAATCTCGCATGGAGGCGTTGATTGGCTTTATCAACGTCGCACTTCAGCTCGGCTCGCTTGTGCTGATTGCTGTGCTGACCAGCATGGGACTTGTCACCACAGGCACACTTGCCGGTGGTGTCAATCTGATCGGAGGCGTGGCAAACGGCTTTAACAGTTTGGCCGGTTTGCGTCTCTCCCTCTCAGCCAGCAAGCCTTACTTTGGCAAGCTGCCAACGGTCGATACTGATTCCAAATCGGAAGAGGTTGCTCCTATGTCACCGCTGAAAGCCTCCATTACGGTAGATAGAGTTTCTTTCGGCTATGATGAGAAAAAGCCCATCCTGAAAGATGCCTCCTTCCGCTTTGAAAAGGGCAAAAAGTATGCCCTGACAGGCCCCTCCGGCTGCGGAAAATCCACTCTGCTCAAGCTGCTTTTGGGCTGGCTGCCGGACTATACCGGTACGATTTCGTTTGACGATGTGGACATTCACACCGTTACACCCGCTCAGCTCCAGCAACAGATGAGTTACATTGAGCAGAATGTGTTCCTGTTCAATACTACGATTCGGGAGAACATCACACTGGGTGAAGATTTCTCGGAAGAGCAGTTGCATGCGGCCATTCAGGGCAGTGCCCTTGCCGCAGATTTGGCCGCCATGCCCGATGGCCTTGACACCGTTGTAGGTGAGGATGGCAGTAATCTTTCCGGCGGTCAGAAGCAGCGTGTCGCCATTGCCCGTGCCCTGATTCACAATCGCTCCATCCTGCTGGTGGACGAGGGCACCAGTGCGCTGGATCAGAAAAACGCCGACCTTGTGGAAAAGAGCCTGCTTACCAATCCCGACCTGACACTGATCCTCATCAGCCACCACCTGTCGGCAGCGCGCCGTGCGCAGTTCGACCGTGTGTATGAGCTGGCACCTGTAACACAATGATCGCCCTGTAATTTCCCCTCAAATCATAAATACGCCCTGCATGCCGACCAGTGCCGGTGTGTGGGGCCTTTTGCAGTGAAACCGAAACGCTCCACAAGGCTGCTCATATCCTGACCACCAAGGACAAGCCTGCCGATTGCACGGACGACCCCTTCCTTGTGGAGAAGATGTGTGCCGAGTTGGAGGGCCGATGCATAGTAGTTCAGCGTGGTTGAGGTCTGTGCATGTCCAAGCCGCCCGGAGACCGTTGTGATCGGTACATGTGCCGCAATCAGGATGCTGACATTCGAATGGCGGAGGCTGTGGAAGTGAATTGATGGGAGATCGTGTGCTTCCAGAAACTTCGGAAACCAGGACGAGATGATATCCGGGTCCATCGGCTCTCCATTCCATTTCGTGAATAGCATATCGTTATCCACCACTTTGCCATTTTCCAGTGTGACCTTGCGCACCCACACTGAGCCGATCCGGAACCTCTCTACTTTTTGGTATCGCCGGTACTCCTGCAGCAGTTCCACGCAATCCGCTCCTATGCGCAGGCATCTCTTGCCTCGTCTGGTTTTCGGTGCATTGAACACAAGGCATATCCCGGGGATGGACTGGACTGTCCGCTTGATGGAAAGCGTCCCCTTCTCAAAGTCAATGTCCGACCAGCGAAGGGCACAGATCTCACCCCGCCGGGCACCAAGCAGCAAGGCCAGCTGAGTGATCACGCTGTACTGCGGCGGTGCATCCGAGAGGGCATCCAGCAGCTTTGGAATCTCTTCCTCCGTCAGTACCCGAACGTCGATTTCCTCGGCTTTGGGATGTTCTGCACGGGAGCACGGGTTCTCGTTGATCAATCCCCACTGGACACCTTTCTTAAAGATGCTGGAGAGCATGGCCTGATAGCGGATGACGGTGTTGTTGTTCAGCTTCCCATCCTTTTGGGTATGCTCCACAAACGCCTTTGAGAAGGTCAGCCCCACCACAGCAGATACTTTTTCCGCCGTCTTTCGGCTGACGTTCTTACCTGCATAGACCATCCGCATGGTGTCCTGACCGATCTCGGCCTGTTTCGCCAGTTCACCCCGGGTTCCATGTGGGAGCAGCTTCAGAAGGGATTTCGTGGCGGTGTAGGTGCTGTCCCGGCGAACACCCTTCTCTTCCAGATTGTTGTAGAACGCCATCACATGCGCCGGTTTGATCTTGGACACCTTGAGATGCCCGAGTCCGGCACTGATCCGGCCACGCATCCTTCTATAATCGTAGAGCGTCTTGGCCTTCAGCTGCTTGTTGGCGTATTCCTCAAACCAGCGGTCGATCAGGTCATCCAGCAGCATGTCTGAGTCCAGCACGAGGCCGTTCGTGACCTGCTGCGAATCCTCTCTGACCGGCTCTCCCTGTGCGAAGAACTGGGCCAGCGTGTCCATGTTGACCAACCACTTTCGGCTTGAGATGGCCGTATAGCAGATCTTGCCCGTTCGGCAGAGCTTGCGGACATATTCGGGTGTCACGTTGAACCGTGCGGCGGCGTTTTTCACGCTGGCCATAGTGGGATAAGGGTTCAGAACAGTTTAGAGTCCCCTCAGCCCGCCAGATGCCCCCACGTCATTCATTTTTAATTAAATCCTCCGGCAGGTGCTCCGGTATGCGCACAAAGCCCCTTTGAAGCTGTCGCATTTCTGTCGCACTTTTCAAGCCCCGCCGGGCGGATATAACAAAAAGAAACCCACGATCCAAGCCGCATTTGAAACGGTGAATCGTGGGTTTTCCTTTGGTGCGCTCGAGGGAACTCGAATCCCTGGCCCTCTGATTAAAAGAGCCCACCGGGCAGAATACTCTGATTTTGAAACTTTCGAGTTTACGTTATTTTTGTGCAAAGCATCGTGATTTTCTGCCCGGAAATTTCTGCACCCTTTGTCGTATTTTGCAAGTCAGAGTACCCATTGCATCCCTTGAAACCGTGCAAAAACAGTGCAGAAACCGTGCACTTACTCTGGGACAAATGAAAAATGATGATTTTTGATCTATGACTTGGTGGCGATTTGAGTGACCACAGAAGTAAATCTAATATGCAGGAAGAAGAATGCCCACTCGTCTGAGGAGTCCTCAGGGAGTGGGCATTTCTGCGCAGGCGGTTAATATAATTTCGATTATGATAATTCAAATTATATTAAGACGTTCCATGGGCTGTAACAGCTTCACCGCTTGGTTTTCAAAAAACACCTGTTGATAGCGGTGTTACTTCTTCACAAATTGGTATACGCCATATTCTGGTGACGTCACCAATCCATGCTTGATAAGATTCTTGATAATAGAGGATGCACGAGATTTCTGAACGCCATATAGCTGTGCAACGTTTATACTGCGGAACTGATATTGATACCGATACCTCTTGAAAAGTTCAAGCGTCCGCTCTTTTGTACTTGCAGTTAGTCTCGTGCCATTCAGCCTTTCGCAAAGTTCACTCACTTCTGCATCCGTACTCATTCCGTGGAGCACTGTAGAAGTTTCCGCACTTTCCGCAGAGGTTTCCGCACTTTCCGCACCACTTGCCACACTTTCCATACTGATTTGTGCCGGAGTCGCTACACTTCTATTCGGCAGTGTGACGATAAAGAAATCTGAATCCGAGTAGAAAGTCGGCTTCTGAGCCACTTCCACATAAGAGTTCAGGATGCGGTCAATGCCGCTGCCGCGGCGCTCCATAAAGCCAAGCCGCGAGAACACATCCGAGATCACCTGATTGCGCCGCATAGACGGAATATGCCGGATATCCATATCCTGCACCCTGCGGCCATTCATCATGCCGCCCGGCGAAGTGATCTCCAGTCGATCATCGAACACTTCCACATGAATCTCCGAACCAAGAATCTGATAATTCCGATGGATCAGCGCATTGACCAGCACCTCACGAACGGCCTTATACGGGTAGTCACTGCGTTCTTCGCGGGTCATACCACGGATGCTCCACGGGTTTTTGCTGTTGTTGCGAACAAAATCTTCCGCATTTTGCAGCAGTGTGATCAGACTTGCGCCCTGAAATTCCTTGTCATCCAGAGCATCTTCTTCAACGCTTCCCTTGTAGTTGCCTTTCCAGCGGGTGCAGAAAATACGGGATTGTTTCAGAACGCCCTGATCGCAAAGCAGCAGGCCGCCATTCGTAATCTGTCCATCATCGGTTACCAGTCCTGCAGAAGGCAAATCCTTTTCAAGGTCGAACTCCTCTTTTTTCAGATTCTTAAACGTCGCGGCCAGCAGTGTAAAACTGACATCACCCACTCGATAAGAACTGGGCAGGGCATCAAAGGTCTGGTTCATACCTTGTAGGATCAGCTCGTTCAGTTCCCGTGAAGTGGCTTCTTCGGACTGGTCGCCATGCCGCACATAGGCCGTATGGGAACCGTCAAAGACATAATAATATGGATACGCCGGGCCGTCCTGTACTTCCAGATCAACGCAGGACTTGCCCTCTATTTCGACCTCCCGCACTCGATAGCGTGGTGTAGGGTCGATGCGGACCTTGATAAGTTCCGTCAATCTGCTCACCACAGCCTGCGGATTTTCCAATCCTACGACCTCGCGCGGCTCATTCTTTACGCCAAAAATCAGGTGTCCGCCCTCGGTATTGGCAAATGCCGATACGGATTTCAGCCAGCTGCGCGGCTTTTTCTCTTCAAGACGTTCCTTGTAATCCACATGGGAGGCTTCAATGTAATGGTCGAGGGGGAAAGGCATGGTATCACCTGCTCGCTTCTTAATCTTTAGCGTTTGTAAATTCATTATACCTTATTTGAAGGCCAAATTCAAAACTTTTTATCCGTTTAGTGCCTGCTGAGCTTTTTCTGCTTGAGCAACGATTGATTTTCCAACCTGATTAGAGTATCATTAAAATGAATTGTTGTATCTTGTCGTTGAAAGTTAATTTTCGCTTTAGTCAGTCGATTGCGGGGACTCTTCTATGAAAATTCTGGATAATATCAACCATACTGTTCGGGAAGATTTACAGGATACTATGCAGAAAGGGAGCCGCGTGTCCATTGCTGCGGCCTGTTTTTCCATTTATGCGTATCAGGAATTAAAGAAACAGTTGGAAGAAATCGCGGAACTTCGCTTTATTTTCACTTCACCGACCTTTGTGCAGGAAAATACGCCAAAAGAGCGGCGAGAGTTCTATATTCCGAAATTGACCCGTGAAAAGAGTCTTTACGGCACAGAATTTGAGGTTCGCTTGCGGAATGAACTCACCCAAAAAGCACTGGCGAAAGAATGTGCCGACTGGGTGCGACGGAAAGTAAAATTTCGTTCCAACGTCAGTGGAGAGCAAATGCCCGGTTTCATGACGGTTGGTGAAAGTTCTTATATGCCAATCAGTGGGTTTACAACGGTCGACCTTGGTTGTGAACGCGGAAACAACGCATACTACCCTGTTCAGCGAACCGAAGCCTTTGAAAACGGCCGTTACTTTTTGTCGCTGTTTGATGAAATCTGGAATGATTCTTCCCGACTTCAGGATGTTACAGACATTGTATTGCAAAGCATCAGCACAGCTTATCGAGAAAACAGCCCGGACTTTATCTATTTCTTCACCCTCTACAATATTTTCAGTGAATTTTTGGAGGATGTGTCAGAAGATAATCTCCCAAATGAAGCTACGGGTTTCAAGCAGAGTAAAATCTGGAATATGCTCTATGATTTTCAGCGAGATGCAGCGTTGGCCATTATCCACAAGCTGGAACAGTATAACGGCTGCATTCTTGCAGACAGCGTGGGCCTTGGCAAGACGTTCACTGCACTGGCTGTAATCAAGTACTATGAAAATCGCAACAAATCCGTTTTGGTACTCTGTCCCAAAAAGTTGGCAGCAAACTGGAACATCTATAAAGGCAACTACGTCAACAATCCACTGGTAGAAGACCGTTTCCGTTACGATGTGTTGTACCATACAGATCTGAGCCGTTCCGGCGGAACCTCTAACAGTATTGACCTTGCTGCGCTTAACTGGGGGAACTTTGACCTTGTTGTGATTGATGAAAGCCACAATTTCCGCAATGGCAGTAATACCTCTACTGATGAGAAAGAAAACCGCTACACAAAATTGATGAATCGCGTGATTCGTTCTGGGGTGCGCACCAAGGTGCTGATGCTTTCGGCAACACCCGTAAATAATCGTTTTGTGGATTTGAAAAACCAGCTTGCGCTTGCCTATGAGGGAGATGCCGGAAAAATCAATGAAAAGCTGAATACTTCGTCTCCGATTGATGAAATTTTCCGGCAGGCGCAAAAGGCTTTCAATACATGGAGCAAGCTTCCTGTCACAGAGCGTACCACAAATGCGCTGCTTGCAGCACTGGACTTCGATTTCTTTGAGGTGCTGGACAGTGTGACGATTGCACGTTCTCGCCGACATATCGAAAAATACTATAATATTTCTGATGTTGGTACTTTCCCGGAACGGTTGAAGCCAATCTCTGTGCAGCCATGCCTGACAAGCCTTGATAATGCAATCAACTACCAACAGATCTATAATGTACTGGATTCGCTGACGCTGCACATTTACACACCAACCAGCTTTATTCTGTCCTCTCGGATTTCCAAATACATCGACCCCAGCCAGCATGGAAAGGGGCTGACGCAGGCAGGCCGTGAAGAGGGAATCCGCCGTCTGATGAGCATTAACCTGCTCAAACGGCTGGAAAGTTCTGTTTATGCGTTCCGGCTGACGATTGACCGAATCAGTAAACTGATTGAAGATACCATGCAATCGGTACGTTCATATCAAAATGGCAGCCGTGTACTGGAGCTGAACGACATTTCCGATGCAACCGATTGGGACGATGATGACCAGAACAACGACATTTTTACAGTTGGCCGCAAAGTAAAAATTGACCTTGCGGATATGGACCACGTTTCGTGGCTGCACGATCTGGAAAAAGATGCTGAAAATCTGGAGCTTCTTTCCCTGATGGTGCAGGATATCACCCCTGCATACGATGCCAAGCTGCAAGAACTGCTGCGCCTGATTGACGAAAAGCAAAGGCATCCCATCAATCCCGGCAACCGGAAAATCATTATTTTTACTGCGTTTTCAGATACTGCTGACTATCTGTATCAGAATATTTCCGGCTATGTAAAGCAAAAGTTTGGGCTGAACACTGCCGAAATCACCGGCAGCGTGGATGGCAAAACAACCATTCCCAAACTCAGTGGGGATCTGAATACAGTTCTCACCTGCTTTTCGCCCATTTCCAAGCGGCGGGACAGCCTGCCGAACGCGAATCAGGCGGATATTGATTTGTTGATCGCCACCGACTGCATTTCAGAAGGTCAGAACTTGCAGGACTGTGATTATCTGATCAACTATGATATTCACTGGAATCCCGTGCGTATTATCCAGCGTTTTGGCCGCATTGACCGCATCGGAAGCCAGAATCGCTGCATCCAGTTGGTCAACTTCTGGCCGGATGTGGATTTGGATGAATACATCAACCTGAAGGGCCGCGTGGAAACCCGAATGAAGCTGACGGTCATGACTTCCACAGGGGATGATAACCTCATCAGCCCGGAAGAAAAAGGCGATTTGGAATATCGCAGCGCACAACTCAAACGGTTAAAGAATGAGGTAGTCGATCTGGAAGAAATGTCGGGCGGCATTTCCATTATGGACTTGGGATTGAACGAGTTCCGGCTGGACTTGCTGGACTATATGAAGAAGCACGATGATGTAGAGCATACGCCGCTTGGGATGCACGCAATTGTTGCATCGACGCCCGATGCACCTCCGGGTGTGATTTTTGTTCTGAAAAACATCAACAATGAGATCAATGTGGATCAGCAAAACCGTCTGCATCCATTCTACATGGTTTATATTGGGCAGGATGGCTCGACTGTCTGCGATTATCTTTCTCCGAAAGAGCTGCTGGATCGTCTGCGGCTGCTCTGCAAAGGCAAAACCGAACCCGACCAGAGCCTTTGCCAACAGTTCAATCAGGCCACGGACGATGGAAAGAATATGTCTGCCTATTCTGAATTGCTGAGCGAGGCCATCAATTCCATTCTGGACGCAAAGGAAGAGAGCGACATTGACAGTCTGTTCAAGCTGGGTGGTACGACGGCCCTGCTTTCTTCGATTTCCGGGCTGGATGACTTTGAACTGATTTGCTTCCTTGTGGTACAATAAGAGGTGAGATCAATGCTGGGCTTTCCACCCTCCACGGAGTTTAACAAACGGATTCCGAAACAGAAGTTCTATGAAAACGCTGCCGTTCCAGCGGCAGTCAAGCGATTGTTTGCAGATCAGCTGCGCTGTATCTACTGGCGCAACAAGCTGGCAGTGTCCACCTTGAATCTCACTGCCGGAGAGCGGGTGACAGAGATCGAGATTTTCGAGCTGTGTCTGACCGGGCCAAAGCTGGATGAAGCTGTTCTGCGCCAAATCGACAGTGAAATCCCCTATCACATTCTGTTTGTTCTTTCTTATGAGAATAAGGTGCAGGCTTGGATCGGCTGTAAAGATACATCTGCGAACAGCAGTGCCAGGGTAAGCCGCTATCTGCATACAGACTGGATGCCAGAAACAGAATTGTCCCTTGCGATAAGCGGCCTGAGCTTAGAGGCAGTTTACGATGGACTGGTGCGTCAGATTGCCCGGTTGCAGGGTGAGAGCTGGAGTGCCGCATACAGCATTGCGGAGAACATCCAACGCTCTGCGGAACGTGAAAAACTGCAAAAGCAGATTGCGGCATTGGAGAATAAGATTCGGAAAGAAAAACAGTTCAATCGTCAGGTAGAGATGAATGCGGAACTGAAACAATTAAAAAAGAATTTGAAAAACACGGGAGGATTATCATGAATATTTATGATCAATTGCTGATAGAATTTCCGGGAATTGAAACCACCCTTACAAACTATTCGGACGAAACGCATGCAACCATGCTTTTGCCATCATTGAAGCAAGCACTAAATGAGCATGATAAAGAGCGAACACTTTATTGCCTTGAGGAAATGGATGGCTGGTATCAAAAGAATTTGGCAGAAATTCACAATAACGAGTATGTTTGTCATAAGGATGAACATCAACGAATTGCTGATTTAATACATTCTGCAATCCAAAAAGTCTCTGAAGCAGAAGCTACACCTAAAACAGCGGTTAATGAATACGAAAAAATCAACACGGTCAATTCAAAGGAACCCATTATTTTCTTAAGTCACTGCACAACAGATATATATTATGGTAATGCGCTGGAAAAATTCATGACAGGCTTAGGTGTAAGGAAGGAACAGCTGATTTACAGCTCGCATCCACTTCATAAAATTCCACTAGATCAAAATATATTCAATTATCTTAGGAAAAATATAAACCGCAAAATTTTTATGATTATACTTTGGTCTAATGATTACTTGGAAAGCCCTGCCTGCATGAATGAATTGGGTGCGGCTTGGGTTGCCCAGTGCGATTACACGAACATCTATACTCCAGATTTTGCTTTTGGAAATCCCAAGTACCATCGGTGTGCAGTGGATACTCAGAAAATGGGTGCTGTCCTCAATGGAGATGCTAATTGTAGACAAAGTATGCTTGAACTAAAAGATAAAATTGTAAATTTTTTAGATTTGGCTCCTGATGAAGCACAAGTCCTATATCTTCTTGATGAATTTACAAATAGTTTGAAAGCAATTTCAAAAACATCTGATAGAAACAGTGCGGAAAACGACTTAGCTGTAAGATAAAATGGAGGTACTGGGATGAGTTTTTCTGATTGGATTGGAATTTGGAGTTTAATAGTTGGGGTAGTGGGTGCTGTTGTTGGTATTATTGGATGCTTGAATCTTTCTAAAGCTAATAAAATTGCTGCAAAGTGTATTACAAATAGCAAAATAACACAAGCAGAAACGCTCATTGTGAACAATGGCGTTGATACCTACGCTGTTATAAAAATCGCAAAGGAAACAACTCAAGAGGAACTCAAAAATATAGTGGACAATTTAGCTGCAACAACGTTGGATTTGAAGGAACTCCAAAAACAAGTTGATGAAATACCAAGAATATATTCCGGCAAAGAGCCACCACCAGATAATTTGAGAGATGGTGATGTATATCTACAATATATAGAGAGCGAAGAGGAAAATACGCATGTATAAGCTACAAATGCAGACCCCCAACCTGACAGCCCAGAACATTGATAAAATCGCCGCGCTCTTCCCCAACTGCATCACAGAAATGCTGGACGAGGAAAAGAGTACCACCGACCACAAGGTTTACAAGCGCGGTATCAACTTTGAACTGCTGAAGCAGATGCTCTCGCCGGACGTTGTAGACGGAGATGAAGCATACGAGTTTACATGGGTGGGCAAAAAGGCATCCATTGTAGAAGCCAACAAGCCCATCCGCAAGACCCTGCGCCCCTGCCCGGAAGAAAGCAAGAACTGGGATGATACCGAGAATCTCTACATTGAGGGCGACAATCTGGAAGTACTCAAGCTGTTGCAGGAGAGCTATCTGGGCAAAGTCAAAATGATTTACATTGACCCGCCGTATAATACGGGCAACGATTTTATCTATGCAGACGATTTCATGCGTTCGCAGGATGAAGAAAACCGCCAGATGGGGATGTATGACGAGGACGAGAATCGGCTGTTCAAGAACAATGACAGCAACGGGCGTTTTCACTCCGATTGGTGCAGCATGATGTATTCCCGGCTAATGCTGGCACGGAATCTTCTGACTGATGATGGCGTTATTTTTATGTCAATAGATGACAATGAACGAGATAATCTCGAAAAATTAGGAGCTGAAATATTCGGCGAAAGTAATTATGTGGCTACTTTTCCATGGAGAAAACGTACAGCAAAGTCAGATGTCCCATTTGGTGTTTCTCAGGACTATGAATGGATTGTTTGTTTTGCAAAAACCTCAAAATTCATTGCACGCACAACTGGGACGGAACGAAAATATTTTGAAACTGAGGATTATCCCCATCAACCTTGGAGAATTCATGATTTAACAACACAGCGTACAGCAGCTGAGCGTCCGAATTCTGCATTTACAATGGTGAATCCTAAAACCGGAAAAGAATACCCTGTTAATCCGTTAAGAACTTGGGCTGTAACAAAAGAAACATTCGCTCAATACTATGCTGAGGGCAAAATTGTCTTTCCTGACGACTATCCCTTTTTAAATATATCTAAGCCTGCTTTTAGATATTGGAAATCCGATGATATGAAAAAGGCTGGTGAAATGTTTGGATTGATGCCTGTCAGTACAAAGCTCCCGGATAATATCGGTATGTCGCTGGATGGGACAAAAGAAATTACTGACATCTTTGATGGAAAAGTTTTTAGTTATCCGAAAACAGTTGAATTGATTTCTTTTTTCATCGATATTATATCCAAAATTGATAAGGAGGCTATTGTCCTTGACTTTTTCTCTGGCTCTGCCACGACCGCTCATGCCGTTATGCAACTGAATGCTAAAGATGGCGGCCATCGCAAATTTGTTATGGTGCAGTTGCCCGAACCTTGCGATGAAAAAAGCGAAGCCTACAAAGCAGGCTATAAGACTATTTGTGATATTGGCAAAGAGCGTATCCGCAGAGCTGGCGAAAAAATCAAGCAGGAAGATGATTGCTGGAAGTGCGTTCCTCTGAACCGCATGGATGGCTCTAAGCCGGGCGATGATACCACTGCTAAAATTGTAAAAACGATTGACGCGGGAGATGGAAAGCCGTCGATTGAAATGGTGGATATCAGCAAGAATCCAGATGTGGGCTTTCGCGTTTTCAAGCTGGACGATACCAATATGAAGGACGTCTATTATTCTGCCGAAGAATACTCCCAGACCAACCTTGAAGATTTGGAAAGCAACATCAAGGAAGACCGCACCGACCTTGATTTGCTGTTTGGCTGTCTGCTGGATTGGGGACTACCGCTGTCCATGCCGTATCGGTCTGAGAAAATCGGCAACTGTACCGTTCACACCTACGCACCCGGCGATGCTGCGCTGAATGTTCCCGATGCCCTGATTGCCTGCTTTGACAGCAATGTGCCGGAAAATGTTATCAAGGAAATCGCCAAGCGCAAGCCGCGCCGTGCAGTGTTCCGGGATTCTTCCTTTGCCAGCAGCCCGGAAAAGATCAACGTGTTTGAGATTTTCAAGCTGTATGCACAGGATACCGATGTCAAGGTGATTTGAGGGAGAACAGCAGATGAAACTTCAATTCAAACACCAGAAATTTCAGGCAGATGCCGCAAAAGCCGTGGTGGACGTCTTTGCGGGCCAGCCCTACCTGACTACGAATTACCGCATCGACAACGGCAGCGGCATTTACCAGACTGATATGGAAACAAGCTTCACAGGCTGGCGCAATGAACAGATTGTACCAGAGCTGAACGACAGTATTATTCTGGAGCACCTGCAAAAAATCCAGCGCACCAACCAGATTGAACCATCCAAGCAGTTGGAGGGACACTATAACCTTACCATTGAGATGGAAACAGGTGTCGGCAAAACCTACACCTATATCAAGACCATGTATGAGCTGAACAAGCATTACGGCTGGAGTAAGTTTATCGTGGTCGTGCCCAGTGTTGCCATCCGTGAGGGTGTGTATAAATCGTTTGAGGTCACACAGGATCACTTTGCAGAAGAGTACGGCAAGAAGATTCGCTTCTTTATCTACAACTCCGCACAGTTGACGGAAATTGACCGCTTTGCCTCGGATAGTTCAATCAATGTCATGATCATCAATTCGCAAGCTTTCAATGCCAAAGGCAAAGATGCCCGCCGTATTTATATGAAGCTGGACGAGTTCTGTTCCCGTCGGCCCATTGACATTATTGCAAAGACGAACCCGATTCTGATTATTGATGAGCCGCAGTCGGTGGAGGGCAAGCAGACCAAAGAGCGGATGAAAGAGTTCAACCCGATGATCACCCTGCGCTACTCGGCTACCCACCGTGCAGACAGCATCTACAACATGGTCTACCGGCTGGATGCAATGGAAGCCTATAATAAGCGTCTGGTCAAGAAAATCGTGGTCAAAGGCATTACGGAATCCGGCAGTACCGCTACGGATGGATTCGTCTATCTGGAAAGCATCAATCTTTCCAAGGCAGACCCTACGGCAACGATCCAGTTCGACTGCAAGGGAAAATCCGGCCTGCGCAAAGTAACGCGCACCGTTGGGCTGAAATTCAACCTCTATGACTACTCCGGCAATCTGGACGAATATAAGGATGGCTATGTGGTGAAAGAGATTGATGGTCGTGATAACCACATTGAATTTCTGAATGGTGTCCGATTGTTTGCCGGAGATGTGGTCGGCAAGGTGGACGAGGACCAGCTGCGCCGCATCCAGATTCGGGAAACGATCCTTTCGCATCTTGAGCGGGAACGCCAGCTGTTCCACAAGGGTATTAAAGTGCTGAGCCTGTTCTTTATTGATGAAGTGGACAAGTACAAGTGCTACGATGCCGCTGGCCAGCCCTATAACGGCATTTATGCAGAGATGTTTGAGCAGGAGTACGAGGATATTGTCGGCCAGATGCAGCTTTCGCTGGGCGAGGATGATTACATCCGCTACCTGAAAGCAATTTCTGCACACGATACCCATGCGGGTTATTTTTCGGTGGATAAGAAAGGCCATTTTGTCAATCAGGTTGCAGGCGATGACAAGCGGGAGAAAACCTCCAATGACATCAGTGCCTATGACCTGATTATGAAAAACAAGGAGCTTCTTCTTGACCGGGACCCCAAGCGTTCCCCCGTGCGCTTTATCTTCTCACACTCTGCCCTCCGGGAAGGATGGGATAACCCGAACGTGTTCCAGATCTGCACCCTGAAACAGAGCAGCAGTGAAGTCCGCAAACGGCAGGAGGTTGGCCGCGGCCTGCGTCTGTGTGTCAACCAGAACGGCGAACGTATGGATGCGAATGTTCTGGGCAACGATGTGCATAACATCAACATCCTGACTGTCATTGCCAGCGAAAGTTATGACAGCTTCGCCAAAGGCCTGCAAAGCGAACTGGCCGAAGCAGTTGCAAACCGCCCCAGAAAGGTGGATGCAGCCTTGTTTGTTGGCAGAGTTCTTACGGATACAAACGGCAACGAGCAGATTGTGGATGCAGACACCGCCGCTGCCATCTATTTTGATCTGGTGCAGAATGGCTATGTGGACCGCCATGGTGCGCTGACGGACAAGTACTATGCCGACCATGCAAACCATGCGGTGCAGGTGGCAGAAGAAGTTGCAGACTGTGCAGCATCGGTCATTGATTTGTTGGATTCTGTTTACAGCGATAAGGTCATGCTGCCTGAAAATGCACGTTCCAACAATGTGGAGTTGAAAATCGACCCGGACAAGCTGGCCATGCCGGAGTTCAAGGCCCTTTGGAACAAAATCAGCCCGAAATCGGTTTATGTGGTGGATTTTGACACAGATGAACTGGTGCAAAAGTCCATTCGCTCGCTCAACCGCAATCTGAACGTATCAAAGATTTACTTCAAAGTAGAATCCGGTGAAATGACGGAGATCAAATCCAAGGATTCTCTGTTAGATGGCTCTGCTTTCGCAAAAGCGGATCAGCATAAATATGACCCACAGACCAAAATTCACGCCAGTCAGAGCGTCAAGTATGACCTGATTGGCAAGCTGGTGGCTGAAACCAAGCTGACCCGCAAGGCGATTGTACAGATTCTGGTCGGCATTGAAAAAGCGGTGTTCGATCAGTTCAAGGATAACCCGGAAGAGTTCATCCTAAAAGCAGCTGCCCTCATCAATGACGAAAAGGCAACGGCCATCATCCAGCATATCACCTACAATATTCTGGATGAACATTACGATACGGACATTTTCACTGAGCCGACTTTGAAGGGAAAACTCGGTACGAACGTCATGAAAGTACAGCGGCATCTGTATGACCATTTGATTTACGATTCAAGCAATGAGCGTGATTTTGCCGCCGACCTCGATACGAACCGTGATGTGGCAGTCTATGTAAAGCTGCCAGATGGATTCTATATTTCCACACCTGTTGGAAAATACAATCCCGACTGGGCGATTGCGTTCTATGAGGGCACAGTCAAGCACATCTACTTTGTTGCTGAAACCAAAGGCACACTGGATTCCATGAAGCTCAATCACATCACCCCGGTAGAACAGGCTAAAATTGATTGTGCCCGTGCACATTTCAAGGCACTGAACGATGAAAACGTGGTATACGATGTGGTGAGTGACTATCAGACATTGCTGAACGCAGTTATGAAATAATAAACCAAAAGAAATAATACGGTGCTGCTGTGCAGCATTCCCCAAAACGGTAAGGTTCTATTGTGAACTTTACCGTTTTTCTTTTTGTCCAAAATTGTATTCCAAAGCGGCCCTATAGATTCATATTGGTGTAAGAAGTAAGAAGGCGTTCAAATAAAATTTGAAAATCAGGTTGCCAAACACCCTTTTTAGAATGTTATAGGTATAGGAGGTTGTTTGAAAAAGTGAAAATTTCCCAAATTTTCATAAGACCCCGTTTAAAAATACCCCTTTAAGTTTGTATAGGGTGTAGGGACTACTTTCAGAAACGAACCCCTTTGCATTTTGGAAAGTCCACAACTTCTTACAAAACCACACTGTACCTTGACAACAACATGATCGGCTGCAAGTTAATATGCTTTTTCGGAGAAATGCCGCCACGACAAGAGCGCACCAAGAAGAAGCCATACGCCGGAGGAAATCGGGCAGGAACAGCTTGCGGGCAGACCGACACCGAAGAAGAACCGGGCAAGCTGGCAGAGAGGACTTCGCAAAGTTTTGTCTGTCAGGTTGTTCGGCGCAAGAGTGCAGAGAGTGCAGCTCTTTGCGCAGGTCAAGGACGGCAGTCTTGCCCAGTGGATGTGATGCCTTGCGTCATATCCTACTGGGTATTATCTGGCGCATAGCAGGCGGCAGATTTGCAGCTTCGCTGCACCGCGTTGCCCCTACCCCGCGCACGGCGTTCTCTGCGTGACCCCAGAAAGGAGAGATGGTCGCTGAAACTGACCCGACACAATGGCCGCGCCGGAAAGCACGGCACTTATAACCCAAAGCACAATGACCGCAGTTTTGAAATTGCCAACAGCGAGCATATCGACCCGGAACGTGTCCAGCAAAACATTTATTGGGATTGCTACAACGGCATCCGTTCTGCCTTGCAGCCCCAAGATGTGGATAGTCTGGCTGACACTTTTGAAGAAGTTGAAAAGCTCTACTACAAACTGCATTACACCAACTTCACCGAAAAGCAGAATGAGCGCAACGCCAAAATCCGGCACACGGAACGAAACCGTTCTCTCGAAGATTTGCTTGCCAGCAAGAAAACCTGCCCCGAAGAAAGCATCTATCAGCTTGGAACGCTGGAGAGCCACGCTTCGCCCAAAGAACTTTTTCAAATCGTCACAGAATTTATGGACGAGTTCCATGAGCGTTTTGGCAAACACGTTCACATTCTGGATTGGGCCTTGCATCTGGATGAAGGTACGCCGCACATCCACGAACGACATGTGTTTGACTGTGAAAACAAGTATGGCGAGATTGCTCCGCAGCAGGAAAAGGCATTAGAAGCACTGGGTTTTGAACTGCCAAAACCAGACAAGCCCCTTGGACGCTACAACAACCGCAAGATCACATTCGATGCAGCCTGCCGCACGATGCTACTCGAGATTGCCAAACGCCATGGTCTGGAACTGGACGAAGTGCCAGAATACGGCGGACGAGCTTATCTGGAAAAGCAGGATTACATTCTGAAAAAGCAAAATGAACGGATTGCAGAACAGAAGAAAGAACTGCAAGAACAAAGTATTCAATATGTCGGATTGCTGGAAGATTGCCGTAACCAGCGAGATGAGTATGCTGAACTATTCAATCAGGCGATAAGGCAATCTGAAGAGATTTCGAAAAACAATGAAAAAATTAGAAGCCAGGAGAACGAATTAGAAGAACTGTTTTCGCAATGGGTAGATGTAAACGATTTGTTTAATGATACGGTAAATAGTTCTTATGACCAAGCGGTCCTTGCGGTTTCCGATGTTGGATTAAACAAAGCATTACAGGAAGCTGTAAATGAAATTGATCAACATTTGGAATGGTTAATGGAACCAGAACGAATTGCAGACTTCCGCACCAGAAAATATGCAGAAGAACAAATACTCTGCCTGCGGAAAAATATCATTGGGGTAATCAAGAGCCTTCTTTCAAGAGGGACGCAGTTCTTCTATATCCCAGAGGTGAAAAAAGCGGCCATGGAGCAAATCAAAGAGGATTCCCGTCTGTCTGTTCTACAAAAGCTGCAGCAGCGGCAGGAAGAAATCGCACAGCGTGAGCAGACATGCACCAAACCGAAGAAGCACAGTCATGGCATAGAACTGTAAAGGAGGAAAATCTTCAAGAACAACAATTTATTTGAAATTGTAAAGCTGAATATCACCACCCGGCAGGCTGCAGAAGCCTATGGCTTTCAGTCCAACCGCAGCAGCATGATTTGCTGTCCATTCCATGCAGACCGCAATCCCAGCATGAAAGTGGACTCTCGGTTTCACTGCTTTGGTTGTGGAGCGGATGGTGATGTAATCGACCTCACCGCAAAACTGTTTCAACTTTCTTTGCGGCAGGCGGCTGAAAAGCTGGCTGCAGATTTTGGGCTTTCTGCAACAGGCAATTCTCCACGATTCCTCTGCAAACCCGTAGAAAAGCCACTAAGCCCGAAAGAACAACTTTACAAAATCTTGTGCAGCTATCGTTCCTTGTTGGCAAATTGGCGTATAACTTATGTGCCACAAAATCCAGAGGAAACCCTACATCCCTGTTTTGTCGCAAGCATGCACTATGCAGACCGTGTGCAATATCTGCTGGATATTCTTTTGCAGGGAAGCCCAGCGGAAAAACAACAACTACTCAACGGAAAGGAAGTGACCGCTCTTGGAAAAGCAATCGAACGATGCAAAGAAACCGAAGAAGCAGCATAGCGCACCCGCCCGAACCTGGGTGGGTGACAACGGAAAAATCATTGAACCATTGTTCGCAGATTACTTTTTGAGCCTGCACCCCATGCGTTGTTTTCAAGGCAGATTGTTCACGGTGGATGGCATGATCGAGGATGAAGCCCCATTGAAAAAGGAAATCTATGAGCAGATTCGCTATTATGCAACCACCAGCGTAGCGCGGCGCATTGAACATATCATGCAGGCCATCAAGTTGGCCTGCGCATCCGAGCCGCCGGAGATTCAGACAGACCGCATCCATGTCCGAAACGGCACATACTTTGTGGACGGTCACTTTACCCCTGAAAAAGAATACTGCATGAACCGACTGCCCATTGCCTATGTGTCGGATGCACCAGCACCAACACGCTGGCTGCAATTCTTAAACGAGCTGCTGTACGAAGAAGATATTCCGGCCTTACAAGAATACATTGGCTATTGCCTGCTGCCTGTTACCAAAGCGCAGAAAATGTTGCTGATGGTCGGCAAGGGCAGCGAGGGAAAATCCAGAATCGGGCTGATTCTTCGAGAATTGTTCGGCAGCAGCATGTACACAGGCAGTCTTCAAAAGGTGGAAACCAACCGCTTTGCTCATGCAGACTTGGAGTACAAGCTGCTTCTGGTGGACGATGACATGAAAACCGAAGCCCTGCCGCAAACCAACAACATCAAAACCCTTGTTACACTGGAAGATAAAATCGACATTGAGCGCAAGGGTCAGCAGAGTGTGCAGGGTACGCTATATGTGCGGTTTGCCTGCTTCGGGAATGGCAGTCTACACGCACTGTACGACAAATCCAATGGCTTCTATCGCCGCTAACTGCTGCTCACCACCAAGGAAAAGCTAGTTGGCCGGGTGGACGATCCTTTCCTCATCGACAAGATGCGGGGTGAAAAAGAGGGTATCCTGCTTTGGGCATTGGAGGGGCTGCATCGGCTGATTCAAAACAATTACCAATTTACCATCAGCGAACGCACCGCCGCGAATCTGAAAGAAGCGATGGAGCAGGGCAACAATATCCTGGGCTTCCTCAAATCCGAGGGTTACTTTGAAATTCGGCAGGGTGCCAAGTGCAAATCCACGGATTTCTATAAAGTCTATGAACGCTGGTGTCTGGATAACCTGGAAAAGCCGCTGGCAGCATCCACCTTTATCCACCACCTGAAAGACAATCAGAAAAGTCTGGGCATCGTCTACGATGATAAGTGCATCGGCACAAACAGGGGCTTTCACAATGTAGACGTTGACCTGTTTTTACCCGTTGATGTTCCCAGTCCGTGGGATTAAAAAATAAGAATCAACTTGAAAAAGCCCTGCTCAGCCTGCTCACAGTGTGCAATAGGTGCAGGATGCGCAGAGTGAGCAGGTGATTTTGAATTTATATCAAAAATAAAACATGGAGGTTTTGCCTATGAACAAATCTCGGCCTGTTGCGACCGAAACTGTGAAATCTTTGGATTATACGAAAAATGTCTTGCAGACCATTCCGAATAACGATACAATGGAAGTGGTCACTCAAACCAATGCCGTCAAGTCTCCGACTGACAGCCTGAAAGCCACAACACTGGTGTACACGGTGGAGGAAATTGCGCAGATGCTGTCCATCAGCCTGCGTTCTGCCTACAACCTGTGCAACAGCACTACCGAATTCCGTGTCCTGCGGGTAGGCGGAAGCATCCGCGTCCCGAAAGACGGTTTCGATGCGTGGCTCCGGGCAGCTTGAAAAAGGAGATAACGTATGGCATATATTACGAAACGCGGCAGCTCCTATGGCGTCCGCTATACTTACCAAGATGAGCAGGGTAAAAACTGCAACAAATGGGAAAGTTTTTCCACGAAAGAGGAGGCAACAAATCGCAAAAAACAAATCGAACATGAACTGGCAAACGGAACGTTTCTGATTCCGTCCACCATCACCGTCAAGGAGTTTTTGATGGAGTGGCTTCCCAAGCAATGCAACAAGCACAAATGGGCACCCTGCACCTATCAATCCAATCTGGGAACCGTCCAGAACCTCATTATTCCGTACATCGGCGATATGCAGATGCAAAAGCTCAAGCCCTACCATCTGGAAGACCTGTATGCCACTCTCGGCAAAACGCCCTGCGGCCAGTATCTTGAGGGCAAAAAGCAGGTACTCTCGGAAAAACAACAGCAGCGGTTTCTCTCCGGCACGACCATCCACGAGGTACACCGTCTGCTGCGGACAGCGTTCCAATACGCGGTGGAGTGGGGCATCCTCGTCAAAAGCCCCGTTCCGGTGGACAGCCCCAAGAAATCGATTCAAGAGCGTGCCATCTGGGACGCGGACGAGATGTGGGCCGCACTTGCCAGCATGGAGGACCCGATTCTGCATCTGGCTGTTCACCTCACACTGGTGGGCGCACTGCGAGAGGGTGAAGTTGCTGGCCTGACCCCGGAAGATCTTGATTTTGAGGGGGCAGACGGCACAGGCACGTTCCGCATCAACAAGTGTATGCAGCGTGTCCAAAAGGCATCGCTGGCAAAAACGGGCAAGGGCTGCATCTTGCAGGAGTTTGAGGATAAGCGCGAGGGCAGCACCACAACGCTGGTGCTCAAAAAAACTAAAACGGCATCTTCCAACCGAACCATCTTCATGACGACAGTGTTGAAAGAAGAACTGAAACACTGGCTAAAGCGTTTGGAAATGGACGAAGCCGTTGACCCGGAACGCTACCGCAACAGTGGGATGCTCCTGCGCTTGCCCAATGGTCTGGCGGTGGAGCCGATCCTCATCCGCAAGAAGTTCATCAAGTGGCAGGACGAACACCCGGAGTTCACTCGCATTGTGTTTCACGGTCTGCGGCATTCCAGTGCCACCTATCAACTGATGATCTCCGGCGGCGATGTGAAAGCGGTACAGGGCACAACGGGCCATGCCAGCGCTAATCTTCTGGTCAACACCTATGCACACATTCAGCAGGATTCCCGTAAAAAACTGGGTAAAAAGTTCGAGGAAAGCTTCTACAAGTCGGGAGCAACACCTGTGCAGGCTGCCCCGGTTGAAGCAGAACCGACCATCTCCGTGTCGGCTCTGCTGGAGCTTCTGAAGGACGCCGACCCCTCTGTAAAAGCGCAACTTCGCTTGGCTCTGCTGACCTGAATTGCAAAAAATAGCACGAATTGCAGAGTAATTCACAAACTTACTCCATCTGACACGAAAAATGCGGACCGTGCAAAAACCGTGCAGAGACCGTGCAAACGGCGTACAAAAAGAAAATCCCACGAGGAATCTTACGATTCCTCGTGGGATTTTGGTGCGCTCGAGGGAACTCGAATCCCTGGCCCTCTGATTAAAAGTCAGATGCTCTACCGGCTGAGCTACGAGCGCATACATTATAAAGCGCAGTATAACACGATACTGCCGAATTATATTACCATACTCCCGGGCAAAATGCAAGCTTTCTGCACAAAAAACTTTCCCAAAGCCGTCATCGGGCAGATTTTGCCATGAACTGCCCCTTTACAAACCGGGCAAGAACCAGTACAATCAAAGCAGTTCATTGCAAAATTACAACCGACCTGCCGGGCGCACTTCCGCGCCGGGCAAGCCGATCCGATAGGAGGGCTTTTTCCATGAAAATTTCTCGACGGTCCGTACTTCGCTATTCCGGGCTGACGGCGGCGCTGCTGGCGCTCACTGGCTGCTCTGCAAGCCCCGGCAGTGCCATTCTGGGCGGTGACCTGCCCGACTGGATGAAGAGCCTGTTCTGCGGCTCGGCGGCATCCTCTTCCGCTTCTTCTGAGGCCGCTGCATCCTCTGCG
>OGPJ01000131.1_pt1 | contig 63863 bp, 55 predicted proteins | sample 1552831 | NCBI WGS metagenome assembly OGPJ01 (sample SAMEA2579914, study PRJEB22360) | human gut metagenome | biome: human gut; feature: human-associated habitat; material: faeces | place: Denmark | collected 2008/2010
ACCGATGAGTTTTCTAATAGGAAATAATGCGTGACACAGTTTATTTTACACTACCCACTCCGAACATTTTTCTAAATTCTACAGAATAATCAGAAGCCCTGTCATAATCATACATTACAGCAGCATTCTCATCATTCTTGTCTTCAGCATTCTTCGACCAATTGTAAGAACCTGTTATTACAACTTGATTATCAATAATACAATACTTATTGTGCATTATTCCCCCTCGTGAGCCACGAACAGCCTTAAATGGTATTCCATCTATGTTAACTCCAAACTTTGAATTCGTATGATCATCATAGAAAATAACCTTCACATCAATCCCTTGCTTATGCTTTTCAACTAATTTGTCTGCTATACTTTGATTCGTAAACCATGCCATACATACATGAATTGACACCCGAGCCTTATCAAGATCCTTGATTATTTTATCCACTATATCATTGAAATAAGCATCATTTCTTACAGGTTTCTTATCTGCAAGAATCCCCCGTGAAAAAAATCTATTCAAAGCTTCGACCATTTCTTTTTCACAATCTTCAGCTTTTACCATCGATTTTGGATAAACAGTCAGTGTATTTCCAGGATGATCCTTACTAGCGCTTGGAGTTATATTAACTGTTTTTATAACATTCAATCTTTCAACAACCTCCTTTGCATCCTTAGCAATAGAATTATCTAAAAAGTACACCTTTACATATTGTTTACCAAATGTTTCTCGGATTTCAGTACTAAAATTCATTCTTTTATGCATATCAGTTCCTATTATAATTGTTCCATTATTATGCTCAACATATAGTGATTTATCACCGTTTTGAATAATTGTACGATTTTTACTATTTTTCTCATCAAATATTACCCCCGGTTCAATCACCTTTTTCTGTATTTCTTTTTTACGGTTTGCTAAATATGTTTCATAATCCTTTTCAGCATTTTTTGCATATTCAAATAATACAGGATACTTAGTAAGTGGTGTAGATCTTTCCCATAACCCACGAATTATAACTTCATGCTCCGCTATAAAATCTAGTTCCTTTTGCTCCGTTGATAGTTTCGAGTATCTCAACCCATTGTGATTATCAAGATACACCTTCAGGTACTTACAGTAATAGTCTCTGATGAAAATATCTCTTTCTTTCAATTCAACATAATCATCTTGGGTTCGGTCATATCGAAGATTTATAAGATAAACAGCAGCAAACCCCCATGCTATCTTTGGACACTCTTTTTCTCTTTCTGTATCACTCTTTCTTGCAAAATTTCCATCTGTTGCAATTACAGAAAAGCCTCCACAAGGGAATTGACAATTTCCTCTTTTGGGAGATAACCTAATATAGGGATATTCTGCATTAACAACTAAGATAAACTGATCATAATCATCCCCAACAATATTAAGAATATACTTGCTATAAATCAGCCTTTCTGATGGCCATCCATTATCTTTATAGAAATCCTCTTCTTTAAACAGTTGCTCCATATCGACTCAGTTTATATTTATTGTTCCTATATTTTTCTCCACATATACGGACTTCTCTCCGTTCTGAGTTATTTGACGGATTACAGTTGGTTGGTTTTCTCCCATAGAAATAATCTTCTCTTCAAGTTCTGCGGTTTTTCTAGCTGTTACTCTTTGGATTTCCTCCATTAATAATGCAGCGTCATTATCTATCATATCCTTAAAACTTCCAGTATTAATGTGAACTAAATAATACCAAAAATCATCTAGATTCTTAATGATAGCATCAATTTTCAAAAGCTCGCTTATGACAAAATCTGAGCTACCAGGTTCTGTTTGTACTTGAATAGAGGCATGTACCTTCTGTTCCGACCAATAATCCTTTATCTCTTTAAGACCATATATATTTCTTGGTATTGGTTGCATATCTACAACCGGAAAAACTCTATTCCTTACATCTGAATTCTTAAATATTTCGGTCATCTCAAACATACAGTCAATAGACTTCAGATAAGGAGCTGTAATGAACATAATAACCTTGTCCGCACTTCCTATCTCTTTCTCATATTTAACAATATCATCTCTGTATTTAATATCCTGAACATCTATTGAATAATAAATACCGTTCTTTTCTAAACCTCTTTTAATGGCTTCCATTGCCCCATTATAATTCTCATCATGTTTATAAGAAATATATACCTTTTTCAATCGATTCTCCATAATCTTGTTATTATTATATCCTTTTAATGATTTGTTTATTACGTACTCAACCATTGGTTTCTCTCTGTTCTTCTGTGTACATATTACGACAATCGTGTCATCAATACAATTCAGAGCCGCATCTAATTTATCCAAATCTTCCAATTTCAATTCTTCCTAACATATGTATTACGGCTTTTCCGCTTGTACTAAAGTGTTTCAATATTTGAATTGCCAAGCTATAGATGATAACATCTTTTCTTTGTTCATCGGCAGTCATTAACTGATCCCTCAAAGCCGTGATGTCTCCGTTCTGGCATTGATGACACAATCCTACTAGGAACAATTCAAAGACATTTCCTTTAGAGGTCTGTATAAGATTTCCACTTATATACTTGAACGAGTTATTACTCCTAATATGTGTTTTAATCTCCTCGTCTGTTAAATCCGTATCTAATAGATACAACCCCGACTTCAACCCAGGATCCATCAACATTATGTTCAGTTGCTGCAGTTGAAAATCCTTATTCATTATCCAACTTATTGATAAAATTGGTTATTAAATACTTGTTGCTAGGATTCTGCATGATAGAATCTATCAAGTCCATTGCATGTTCCAACGTGTCTTGATATCTACTATCATTGAAAGACTTTATTCCATTATACGATTGAATTAGCACATCCACGACATGATTCACTATGAAGTAGTCGTCAGGCAATTCATGGACTAGAATCCTCTCTAGCCATTTCAACGTCTGCAAAGGATCTTTAATGGCATATCCTGCTAAAAATTCTATAAAGGCACTTACCTTGTGTTTACTTAAAGGAGACGTAACATAAGCATCTGCAACTTTTTTCTGGATATTATCATTCCATTTGTCTGCATGATGAAATAAATTATCACATGCCTCTCCCATTTCTGATGAATCAAACTGCGGTTCCATAAAATGGAGAATATAGTAAATGGCTTCCTCGTTTGTTCGTTGGCCAAGAGTACCCAAGAAGTTTAATAAAGAAATACGAGCCTCTTGGTTATTTTCACACATTTTGTCAAGAAACACCTTGATGCGCTCGTCCTTATCGTTGTGTGCCCAAGCTAGCCATAGTATAATGACTTGCTCACGATAACATTCAGTGCAATCTGCCGCATGGCTAAAGAATTCCAACAATTCATCAATGGCATAATTGACAAAATACACTAGTGGATTATAATTATGAACAGGCATAGCCATTAACCTAGGATTAAAGTCATGCATCAGTTTTTTGAATAGCTCAACATTCCTATTTTTATCAAGAATATTTAGTGTTGCCATATTTAAAAGCACTGCAGCTCTTGTATAAACAGAAGCAGTTTCTGCAATGCTTTCTATGGTTCGGAATATATCTTCTTTATATTTGTTCTCTTTGGCACACTCCACCAGCATGTAACCAGCATTACCTCTCGCTTGGTTAATACCCACATTATAAACATCTTTCATATCTTGATGAATATCCTCATCTGGCTCCTTGGCATTGAGCAATACATTGCAAAACAATTTGAAGACAGGCTCAGGTACAAGGCTCATTTTAGATACATCATTTAAGGCAAATAAAAGCGAATGTATACAGAAACCTCTAAAAGTTGAATTGACGTCATAATGTACTATATCAAGGATTCGCTCCATAACATGTACAGCATCATCTAAGCGTCCTGCATCCAACAACCCTTGCATTCCTGCTTGGGGATAATCCAAAAGTACGCGGTTGTCATCTAGTGCTGTATTAATTAAATCAATAAACTTGTTTGGTTCTTTCGCCACTACATTTCTAAATAGATGGCATTGCCCAGTCAAAGATGGTCTGTTCCAATCTATTATAGAATTATCCGTATATGTTAGCATCGCTTTGTGCCATGTGTCAAGGTTCATCTTCATCCCTTGGTCTTCTCTCAATGAAGTCCAGCCTGTATGAGTTGTCATTTGGGAAGGCATATCATTTTTTAATCTGGCTTCATTGAATTTCCTATCAATCCTTTGTCGCTCTTGATATGCTTGCCATGACAATCTTCTGAGTTCTTCTTTATGTATAACATGCAATGCTTTTCCCTTATGCAAATCAATATCAAGCAATGGATGACCATATAAAAGTCTATTTTTAACATAATCCTTAAACAAGACGTGTTCTCCCTTGTCATCTATAGAAAGGATTCTTCTTATTATTGTTAACTTTTGCTCATCATTCCATAACGGGAATGCAACTTTTAATGCTTCCATAGTCTGATACTCCACCCAACTCGGAGCATTGCAAAGAACAGAGCGATTGATTATTAGGTTAAAGATGTTATCCTTAAACTTCTCAGGAAACTCTGTATAGACATATAAAGCAATGAAAACGAATCCTTCGTGCTCACTCTGAGCAAATTCCGTCAAGTATAGTGCAACTCTTTCGTTATCAACTTCTTTCAAGAAATTATCTATAAGAATGTTTGCAGCATCTTCTATAAAATTTGAAACAAAATGTCCACCCGTCACTCTTTGAAAACTGTAGAATTCTGTAGAATTGCTTATTTCAGCACCATCTAAGCAAAATTTCGAATTATCATAAACAAGTTTCAGTATGTCCACTAATAGCTGAACTCCATGATTATGATGATCCCTAAGCAACTTCTCATACAGGAGCTCAACATCATGCCCAACTTCTATCCTATAAACAAGCTTTGACTCCTTCTCAAGCAATTGCAATCTGATATTTTCCTTCAACTCCTGACAAACAAATTCAGGATTATCCTTCATTATATTCTCCAGAAGACGTGTAAGTTCAAGTGGCAGTCTACTCTTAACTAGCTTATTATAAAGTACTATCAATTTCCTGGTATCGCAATTCAAATCATAATGTTGAAGTAAATTACCAAAATACTCACAGTCTTCTTTGTTACTAAAATCAAATGTCGCCTCTAACTTGTCAAGAACAATTTCTGCACAAAGCAAAAGCGTCCTTTTGCTCATCAGCATGGTTTTCTCTTTATAATTTTTGCTTAAACACTTCCACCCACCTTTACTTTCCATGATTTCCCAAATAGCCTTAAACCAATTAGGGGTATGCACAGACTCATATAACACGTCCATATAAATATTATCTTGAAAGACCTTTCTAGAGATAAAATTTATTTCATCATTCAAAGGTGTTTCAAAAAACGCCATATTGCTCAAGGCCAATGATTTCAAATGATACCGATATGTATCTTTTCCATCGTCATTTTGCGCATAAAGTAGTTGGTCAATAATATGAATATACTCCTTAGGACTCTGTTCTCGAAGAAAAGTTAATATGCTCTTAACTGCAGCCCTAGAAAATAACCCTTGGTGCTGCCTTTTAAGTACTTCCAATAAATTGTATCCTTTTTCAGTAAATCTGCGTGCATATACATAATCAAACAACGTTTGATGAAAAAATTGAATCTGATTGCTCTTTGTCTTTAATAACAGCTCATGAGAGAACAGATATTGCAACTCAAAGCTGAAGTCTGTTTCAAACTCCCTAAGGTGTACAGACAACTCTTGACGTTTATACATAGTTGTGACCAGAGCATCCATTAAAGCTAAAAGACGTTCTTTATCAACCGTACGCATGCTATCATCAAGTATGTATTTTCGCCATAATTGATGATAAAGTACGTCCGTTGACAATGGGTATGTCAGTTGTTCTCCTGACTTTATCTTTAAAAATAAGTATAAATGTAACGGATTACCCAAGAATCGTAGAAGATTGTCATTTAAATGTTTCTTACATTCATTCTTATCAAGAATATCTAGAACTTGTTCTTTAGTAAAATCTTTAAGTTCCCATTTGTTCTTTATACGTAAACTATCAAGTAATGGATCGTATTCTAAATCATATGGTCTACAAGAAATAACCACCCTGATATTTGAAATCAATTGTACCTGCCTTATCAATTTTAAAAGAGAACGCAATGGTGTACGATTGGAAGACAGTGATAACGACAATGCATCAATCTGATCTATCAGCAGTATGACCCGTTTATATTGATGAGTCATTTCCTCCATAACAATTTCTATAGGTTTTGCAAGATGCATATTTTTACCAAGTTCATCCGTATCTGCAAACTCAACCTGATCAGATTTAATGCCTAATACTAGATAATCCTTATTTTCCTTCAATTCTTCAAGTAAATCATGCATAACTATAGACTTTCCAACACCAGCCTTCCCATAAAGTAATGCCAATCTACAAGGATGTTCTGTAGATATCCTCCTTTCAATCCAATCTTTTATTTGATCAACCTCTTCTCTATGGATAGAAGGTTGTATAGTAGGTGCGTAGTCCTGCAACTCGTATGACCCTTTAACAAATGCAACAGAAGGCTCTTCTACATAGAGATTACCTACATAAATTTGTCCGCTATTTTTCTCTATATAAATTGGCGTTTGACCATTTTGATAAATAGTTTTATCTTCCATAACAACTTATCTTTACCGCTTAATGTTTCACATAACATTCTCTGCTTCATATAAGATTATCCAATTCTTACCATCCCGGCCAACTGCACGAAATAATCATTTGACCAAATATCAAGTTCTTTTGGATTGCGAACGAAAGGCAATACATCTTCTTTCACTTGTTTTATATCAGCTGTAGAGAGACGTTCAATAAGTTTCTCCTTGAATAACTCTGGAGTTATATTCTCATTGTTAAACTGCTTGCATCGTTCTGCCAAATGAGCAAAATCAAGTGGAACATTATGGCGAACATACCATTCAAAGTCGTACCAATCACGACCTTTTACTCTGTTCTTCCACGCACGATATACTAAGGCGTGCATCTTGCCTGCAAACAAGTCGGGAAGTGTAAAACAACGGGTCATAAATGAATATGGCTGAAGCAATAGCTTCTGTTCCGTCTTGAAGTTCAACGGTGGGCAAGTATCTACTTCTATCTTTATCTTTATAGATTTCTCTGTTTGGAAAGTCACATCATACACATCGGTATTATCTTTAAGAAATGCCGATTCAACCTTTCCGAAATTCCTCTTGTCTTTTTTCTTTATTTCAACCTCACGGCCTACCATTGTAAAAGCATCAACGATAGCAGGAAAGGATTTCGTAAAATCGAACTTATCATCTTGCGTAAGCAATGAAAAATCCATATCCTCACTGAAACGCTGTAAGCCATGAAAGATTCTCAAGCAAGTTCCACCATAGAAAGCCGCCGACTCAAAAAAGCCTCCGGCATACAAGCCAGCAAGTATCACTTGTTGGTTCACTTCAAATATAGCGTTTCTCTTCTGTTGCTCTGTTGTTAAATCATAACGGGAGAGCATATTGTCGAATATTTCATTTTTCATCGTCTTAAGAATTTTAAAAGTGTCGAAATTGAATCGGCCTTTTTGCCAACTTTTATGTAGTCTTCGAATATGGTTTTATCCATCTTATTGAACTCATCCATATCCATACGAATATCCTGTTCAAGATATGTTTCCACATCTTTCATATAGCGAAGATTGACCTGCGAGGAATTGGCAATCAAATCACACAAAGCCTTTTCCGGTGATGCAATAAGAAAAGCATAATTATCCTTATACATACTCCTTACTCCTATTGGAAATGCTATTTTTGAGATATGTTTGTAGTCATAACAGCCGACCGGAGTTTGAAAGCTACGCGAATGCTTTACCGTCATTGATTGATGAACATATACAGCCTCGGGGATAAGTCCATAATATCGTAGTGCAGTAGACATTGAAATATACGAAGGTGTATAGAGATGATTGGCTATCAACTCACTCGATAGGGTCTTTCCTGAATGTTTTGGGTTAGCCACATAAAGTCCCCGCTTCAGTCTGATGATAAATCCTTGCTTCTCAAGCCAGGTCACTTTTTTATTCGCAGACTTAAGTTCCGGGTATAACGATTCGATGATTGAAGTCGTTACAGGAATAGTTCCTATTTCAGTTAATTGTCTATCCATACTGCAAATATAGCAATAATTTGAACAATAAAAGAAATGGGACTTCCTTTTCTGTTCAAATTATTACTACTTAAACAATCTTAAGAAATAGCGACCGCTGCCACATAAGGCTGTTGTTTGTAACAATCACCGAAACACTGACCACACAGTAATTGAACTATCTCAAAGCCCTTATAGCCGTAGAAAAGACCATCAGTTCGACCGAAGTGATGCATCGCTATCAAATCGCTTCAACGACCTCAATATCCTGTTCAAAGGCTGCCCTTATCAAGAATGTTACATTGAATAATAAGGCAGATGCAATCTCATTCCAAGACCCGATTTATACCTATTGGTTAAAGACTGAGTACTTCGCAAAATAATCATAATGTCCCCTCCTTTTCAGAGCCATTTTTGTACCTTTTCTCATCAAAAAACGCCATTTTTCACAAGTTTTTGTACCGCACATTTTGATATTCAAGAAATTACACTTACTTTTACTTTCCAAAATGGAGGTATAAGCCGGGAATGGTGCTAAAAATCACTAACTTACACATTCTCAAATACTTGTCAACCTGTTGGTTGTACCTTTTAGAGTGCTATACTATTGATAATCAACGATGTACACATACTGCATCGGTAAGTAATTGTCTGTTTTCAAGCGAATATAGATATAAAGGCTACTGATTTCCAGTAGCCTTTTATCATTTAGAAAGAAGAGTTGATATAATCAAATCACTTTTCAAAAAAAACAAACTCCTGTATATTCCTTAAAATATAGTTAAATTTACCTCGACACGTACGTGACGAGGTCTTGACACGTTCGTGCTGATGTCTCGTCACGTTCGTGTCGAGGCCTTGACAGCTACGTGTCGAGGTATTTTTGTATAGACGCAATCACATCTGCGTCTATGCCACATAAAATCTTTCATCCTATCTTCTTCAATGTGGCATAATATTTTTACCTTTGTATGGTTTGCCTGCACATTGAGCGCAGACATGAAAAATTTTATCACCGAAAAAAATAATACAACCTTATGGCAAAGAAAAATAATACAGCAGATATTGGTTTTGAAAAAGAAATATGGAAAGCAGCCGATTTACTACGAGGAAACCTCGATGCTTCAGAATATAAATCCGTAGTTCTGGGACTTATTTTCCTGAAATACATTTCTGACCGCTTCGAAGCAAAATACAATGAGCTTGTAGAAGAAGGCGACGGCTTTGAAGAAGACAAAGATGAATACACTTCGGAAAACATTTTCTTTGTACCGCAGGAAGCACGCTGGGCTGTAGTGGCAGAAGCTGCACATACCCCCGAAGTAGGTACAGCCATAGACAATGCCATGCGCCTGATTGAAAAAGAGAATCCACGCCTGAAAGGCATTCTGCCCAAAAACTTTGCCCGCCCCGAGCTGGATAAAAGACGACTGGGCGATGTGGTAGACCTTTTCACCAACATTCAAATGAAAGAACACGGCGATTCAAAAGATATTTTGGGCCGTACATACGAATATTGTCTTTCAAAGTTTGCCGAGGCTGAAGGCAAACTGGCCGGAGAGTTCTACACCCCTGCCTGTATCGTCCGCACGCTGGTAGAAGTGTTGCAGCCCTATAGCGGCCGCGTATACGACCCCTGCTGCGGTTCTGGCGGTATGTTCGTACAGTCTGCCAAGTTTATCAATGAACACCAAGGAAACATAAACAACATCTCTGTATTCGGACAAGACAGCAACCCTACCACATGGAAAATGGCACAAATGAACTTAGCCATTCGCGGTATAGAAGCCGATTTAGGCAAGTTTGCAGCCGATACCTTCTTCGATGACCAGCACCCTACCCTTAAAGCCGATTACATCTTGGCCAATCCGCCTTTCAATTTGAGCGACTGGGGAGCCGATAAGTTGCAGGATGATGTACGCTGGAAATACGGTATTCCCCCTTCAGGCAATGCCAACTTTGCATGGATTCAGCACATGATTCATCACCTCTCCCCCCACGGACGCATCGGCATGGTGCTGGCCAATGGTGCCCTTTCTTCGCAATCAGGCGGTGAAGGCACAATCCGTGAGAATATCATCAAGGCAGATTTGGTAGAATGTATTGTGGCGATGCCGTCACAATTGTTTTACACCACCGGTATTCCCGTGTCACTCTGGTTCCTCAACCGCGCCAAAAAGCAACCGGGAAAAATTCTGTTCATCGATGCCCGCCAGATGGGAACAATGGTAACCCGCAAGCTGCGTGAACTGACGGAAAAAGACATTCAACGTATCGCTAAAACGTACAATGATTTCCAGGCAGGAACATTGGAAGATGAAAAAGGATATTGTGCAGCAACTACTCTTGATGAGGTAGCCAAGCAGGACTACATACTTACCCCGGGACGTTATGTGGGCATAGCCGAAGCGGAAGACGACAGCGAACCGTTCCAGGAAAAAATGGAACGACTCACTTCGGAATTGTCTGAAATGTTTGAGAAGTCACACCAGTTGGAGGAAGAGATTAGAAAGCAGTTGGGGAGTATTGGGTTTAAAATCCGGTAAGATGTAATAAACTTTCTCTGCATAGTGAATAAATTTAAATCATAGTTTCTCGATTCTTCCACAACCTGTGGAGAGATTATACTCTAATTTTAATATACAAGATATCGAATATCGGATAATGTTATTTATAGACAATAGCGAAATAAAACGATTTGAATCCTACATCAAATTTGCAGAAGACATCTTTTTAATGAATAGATAACAGAATTATTTATGGAAGAGTGGAATCAAGATAGATTGATAGATATATTAGAAACTTTAATTGACTACCGAGGTAAAACCCCAAGAAAGATTAGTTTTGGAATTCCTTTAATTACAGCTAAGATTGTAAAGAATGGAAGAATAGAAACTCCTTCAGAATTTTTACCGATAGAAGATTATGAGAGTTGGATGGTGAGAGGCTTTCCTAAAATAGGTGATGTACTATTAACAACAGAAGCCCCCCTTGGAGAAGTTGCCCAAGTAAATGATGAAAAAATTGCTTTAGCTCAAAGAATAGTATGCCTTAGAGGTAAAAAAGATATTTTAGATAATACCTTTTTAAAATATTATTTTTTATCTCCCAAAGGTAAAGCAAAACTCAAAGCAAGAGAAACAGGAACAACTGTAACCGGAATAAAGCAATCTGAACTTAAAGAAATGCTTATAGATTATCCATCATATAATGTACAAAAACAAATAACATCTATTCTTTCCTCACTCGATGAAAAAATCGAACTAAACCGCCGCATAAATGAAAATTTAGAGCAACAGGCACAAGCATTATTCAAGTCTTGGTTTGTAGATTTTGAGCCATTTAAGGATGGAAAGTTTGTAGATTCAGAGCTTGGTATGATACCGGAAGGATGGAAAGTTGTGGAAACAAATAAAATTATGAAAATTTCAAAAGAAAGTATCAACCCAACAAAAAATCCAAACCGATTTTATGCTCATTATAGCATTCCTGCATTTGACGAAATAGGTTTACCTATTTTTCAATATGGAAATGAGATTAAAAGTAATAAACAAAAAGTATTAGACAACATGACATTAGTCTCAAAACTTAATCCAAGAATTAAACGAGTTTGGTTTATAGACAAGGCTTGCGAAAATGCTATTTGCTCTACAGAATTTATACCTTATCTGTCTTTAAATAATAGACCGTATTTTTTATTTTGCTATTTGAATAGTAATATATTCTATGATTCAATTATGAGTTTTGTAAATGGAGCAACAGGAAGTCATCAGCGCTTTCAGGCTAATGATACATTAAAGTTTTTATTCCCTTATAATGAAGAAGTAATATGTAAATTCAATTCAATAGTAAGTGGAGTTTTGATACATAAAAGTAGATTGATTGACGAGAACATGAAGCTTTCCCAGCTTCGCGACACCCTCCTCCCCAAACTCATGTCAGGTGAATTAAAGATAAACGATTTTAACGATTAAAACTATAATGAACGAACTTAAATTCATAAAACAAGGATATCTCACTTTTAAGATAGGTGACTCTTTATCACAAAAAACAAAAGAAATACCTAATGGATATGGGGTCTATAGAATATATGCAAACTCCATTGAAGGTGAATTACTTTATATTGGAAAAGGAGGTACAGTTCATACAGATGGAAGTTTCGATAAACAGCCATTAAAGGAGCGTCTAAAGAATAAACAGGAAAATATGCGTAGAGAAAAATTCTTCATCAAGAAAATGAACGAAGATAAACAGCTAAAAGCTTTATATATAGAGTGGTTTATTATAGACGAGAAACTTTTTCTTCCAACATATTATGAAGCAGCCTTAATTCAAAATTATTATGCAAAACATTCCAAACTTCCTAAATGGAACAAAAAATATTGACAATTAAATATAGAAAATAGAAATATGATAACTGAAAAACTTTTAACTCCAAACATATTGCAGACAATCATAATCTGTTGTACAATTATCATTATTGCAACTATCGGTGTTTCCGCATATCGAGTATATCAAAAGCAATCAAGAAGTTGGGGGTCATACATATACTATGCAAGTATTTTGACTTTGATTGGTATTATAGTATTCTCAAACGCTTTTTATGGAAATAGGAATGTCCTGGATTTTGTATCATTAGCTTCTGCCTTGATATCCATTATATTAGCTGTAGTTACAATTTTATACTCCTTTTATAGTAATAGCCAATCTGCAGGCCAAATAGAAACCTTAAAAAAAGCTGCAGACAGTGTAGAAAAGGCCACATTGTCATATTCGGAATCTGCTGAGAGTTTGCAAGAAAACATTCGAAAAATAATTGATGCTGTAAATAGGGTTGAAAAAAGACAGATCAAATTATAGGAATGAAATCCAGCTCTCGTTCTAACATTAGGGAAAATGATAATTTTGAATATTTGAATAGAGACTCTCAGAATTTTGACCTAGGGACATACATCAAAACTTATATAAATACAGTATCCCCCTTAGGCATTATGGCTATGTATGCATGCATTAAATCAAAAGATTACAATAAAACATGGAATTTAAATTTATTTACAAATGATTCAAATCAGAATTATTGTTGTGGTTTCATGATTTCGATTAATGGTACAGGATTTATATCATTGAATATAAATTTCAATAATAAAGATATCGTAGTCTTCAATTATTTACCTAAAGTAAAAGATTTTGTTACATCATGGATTAATAATACAGACTTTTCTAAAATAGAAGGTTTGCAAGAAATAAAAAATTGCATAGATCAATATTTTGAAGAAAATAAAGAAGAATAATTTAAAGGAATTAAACATGAAAGCTAGTGATGAAAACATATTGAATGATAACAGTATATCCATTTCTTCTTTATCGGAATACATAAAGGCTATCACTTTAATTAGAGATAGTATTATTGAAGACGGAAAATCTGAAACACTATTCTTTCGTGGGCAAAGTAATAAATCATGGGATATAAGGCCCAGCATTTTTAGAGATGGTTTAATCTCTGTAGAACATAAGATTATACAAACTGCAACTGCTCGAGTTCCACAAGAGTTTCGAGAATGCTCTTCAGCATTCGAAGAACTTACCAAGCTACAACATTATGGGCTACCGACACGACTATTGGACATTACAATGAATCCTTTGGTTGCTTTGTATTTTGCATGTTTGCCCACAGCAAAGGTTAAAGATGAAAAGGAGAATGACGTATATCCTGATGGAATTGTTTATATATGTACAGGTTATGAGGAACATGAAAAATCATATAAAGCTCAAACGCTATCAGAAATTACAAAAATAGGCTTTGATGGTAATTTTACATTAAAAGATTTAAGAACAAGACTAGGTATAAATAAAGATATTGATCCTGAATCTTTTATAAAGCTAATCCAAGATACTATTTTTGTAATGCCAAGCTACAGCAACTCAAGATTAATACGGCAAAGCGGAGCTTTCTTAATTTCAGGGGCTATCAATGTTATAGTAAATGAACATGATTTATGGAATAGCAAAGTATCTAAGAGTGTAAAAAATCTGAACCAGGATGTGGACAAAAAACATATAATCATTCCACAGGATTCAAAAGAAAAGCTGCTGGATGAGTTGGATTTTTTTAATATTAACGAAAGTACATTGTTCCCTGAATTGGAGCATCAGATGTCCCATATCAAAAAAGTTGGGGCAAAATGGGTAACGACAGAAAGTCCTTCATTCGTAAAATATGAATCAGAAACAAATGTTTCACATCCTGTTTCTAATAATAGCACCAAGAAAATAGATGAAAACGAAGTTACTAAAATATTTCTAAAACTCTCTATACCAAAACTTTATAGGCCTAAATTGCTTAAAATAATTTTAGATATTCAACAATACCCAGATTGGAATTACAAAGAAAACACCTACAATGAATTAATAAAAAATTTGAAGCACGTTATAAAAGACTTCGATAAAAATAAATCAAAAACTCTAGCAGAACAAATAGCTAATAAGTTAATATCAATAAGTAAATAGCCATGTCATTCACAGAAGACAATTACGAAAAAGCCGTGACAGCCCTCTTCGAACAGATGGGCTATACGCATCTTTATGGTCCTGACATAGAGCGTGATTACTATGTGCCGTTCTATGAAAAACAGCTTATGGAAAGCCTGAGCAATGTGAACAGAGGAAAGCCACAAACAGCAATAAATGAAGCTGTATCCAAGCTGAAAGATATTGACACTGGAAGTCTGACACAGAAAAACGAGCTGTTTATGGACTATCTGCAACATGGCATAGAAGTTTCCTTTTTTGACGGTAAAGAGCAACGGAATGATATTGTCTATCTGATAGACTTCGCACACACTGAGTGTAACGACTTCCAGGTGGTGAACCAATGGACTTTTGTGGAGTACTCCGAAAAGCGGGCAGACATCATCATTTTCATAAATGGACTTCCCCTTGTGGTTATGGAACTGAAGTCTCCTTCACGCGAAGAAACGGATGCATCGGAAGCCTATTTACAGCTACGCAATTACATGAAAGAAATTCCATCACTCTTCATCTATAATGTGTTCTGTGTAATGAGTGACATGGCATGCTCAAAGGCCGGAACGCTAACAAGCAAGGAAGACCGCTACATGGAGTGGAAGACCAAAGATGGTGATTATGAAAGCACGGACTTTGCCGATTATGATACTTTTTTCGAAGGCATCTTCCAGAAAGAGCGCCTTTTAGATATTATCAAGAACTTTGTCTGCATCTCGAAAGACGAAGCAGGAGCCGCAAAAATTCTTGCCGGGTATCATCAGTATTTTGCAGTAAAGAAAGCTATTGAGCGAACGAAAATCGCTGTACAGAATGACGGTAAGATTGGCGTGTTCTGGCATACGCAAGGCAGCGGAAAATCGCTTTCCATGGTGTTCTATGCTCACTTGTTGCAAAGTGAACTCTCCCAGCCTACCATCGTGGTAATTACAGACCGCAACGATTAGCTCTATACTCAGTTTGCCAAGTGTAAGGATTTCTTACGTCAGGTGCCCGTACAGGCCAAAAGCCGCGAAGACCTGAAGGCTCTGCTGGCCGGGCGTGAAGCAAACGGAATTGTATTCACCACCATGCAGAAATTTGAAGAATCGGCCGAGCCTTTGTCGCTCAGGAAAAACATTGTGGTGATGACCGACGAAGCACACCGCGGACAATACGGATTTGAAGAGAAAATCCGCATGACCAAGAATGAGAAAGGAGAAGACATTGCCAAGCGTGTCATAGGTACTGCAAGGATTATTCATGACTGCCTGCCGAATGCATCGTACATTGGTTTTACAGGTACGCCTATATCTACAAAAGACAGGGATACGGTTGAGGTTTTCGGTAACTATATCGATGTGTACGACATGACTCAGGCGGTGGCTGATGGTGCCACTTGTCCGGTATATTATGAATCGCGCGTAATCAATCTGAACCTGGACGAAGCCACATTGAGAGCCATTGACGAGGAATATGATTTGCTTGCTGAGGATGGTGCTACGGAAGAACAGATTGAGAAGAGCAAAAAGGAAATGTCGCACCTAGAAGAGATTTTGGGTGCTCCGGAAACAATCGATTCGCTGTGCAGGGACATTCTGAAGCATTACGAAGAAAACAGACAATATGAGCTGACGGGTAAAGCCATGATTGTGGCCTATTCACGCCCTATCGCAATGAGCATTTACCACAAACTGCTTGAACTGCGTCCTAACTGGACGGAAAAGGTGAAGGTGGTAATGACCGGCAGCAACAAGGACCCTGAAGAGTGGCATGATATTATCGGCAACAAACAGTATAAAAAGGAACTCGCCAAGCGTTTCAAAGACAATGAGGACCCGATGAAAATTGCCATTGTAGTGGATATGTGGCTAACCGGTTTTGACGTGCCATCATTGGCTACAATGTACGTGTTCAAGCCCATGAGCGGACATAATCTGATGCAGGCCATTGCCCGTGTAAACAGGGTGTCCAACGGGAAAGCGGGCGGACTGGTGGTAGACTACATCGGCATAGCCAAAGCTTTGAAAGAGGCCATGCACGACTATACCCGCCGAGACCGCAAAAACTTTGGAAATCAGGATATTAAAGAAACGGCCTTACTTAAATTCAGGGAAAAATTAGAGGTTTGCCGCGATTTGTTCTATGGCTACGATTACAGCAATTTCCAAACGGCATCCGATATGGAATGTGCTCAAATCATAAAGGGCGGAGTGAACTTCATCATGTCACCAACCAAGCAGGAACAGCACCAGATGTTCCTGAAAGAAGCACTGCTTCTGCATAACTCCCTCACCCTGTGCCGAAGCTTGTTAGACGAATCACAGCGATATGAAGCGGCATTCTTTGAAACAGTCCGTACCCTACTCTCACGAATGACGGGAAAAGGGAAAGTATCCAAACGCGAAATTAACGCAAGAATTGGAGAGTTGCTCAAACATAGCATCAAGAGTGAAGGAGTGATAAATCTTTTCTCTGATGTAAAGGCTGAATTTTCTCTGTTTGATGCGGCATTTCTTGACGATATATCCAAAATGAAGGAAAAGAACATAGCTGTTGAACTGCTGAAAAGGTTATTGGCAGAAAGAGTGACCTTGTATCAGAAAACCAACATCGTGCAGGCTGAAAAGTTCTCTGACCTGTTGAATCGTTCTTTATCGAACTACCTGAAAGGGCTGCTTACGAATGAAGAGGTAATACAGGAACTTTTGAAATTGGCAAAAGAAATTTCATCCTCCGAAGCTGCCGGAAATGACCTGGGGCTGACACGTGAAGAAAAGTCATTCTACGATGCTCTGACACAGCCTCAGGCCGTACATGATGTATATACCAATGAGGAACTGGTGGCCATGACCAAGGAACTGACGGAGATTCTCAGGAAGAACCGTACCATTGACTGGCAGAAAAAGGAATCAGCCCGTGCCGGCATGCGCAAAATGATCAAGCGTTTGCTGAAGAAGTATCATTATCCACCTGAAGAAGCTGCAAATGCGCTCGAAACTGTTATTGAGCAATGGACAGACAATGAAATGCCTGCAAATGAGCCGAAAGTATATCACTTTGATGAGAGTGATTATCCTATGGTTGCGGAAGAAAGGGTGGAATATAATAAAAAATAAGATTTTATCAAACACAATAAAAGACGACTAAATATGAAATGGATTACATCTACAACTATCAAACAATGGGCAGATACAAGGTCTGCACAAGGATTGTTACCAGAATTAATATTACGATTGATAAGAGCAACCTTAACCAACACAAGTAATATTAGATTTCCCAATGGAGACGCAGTTCATTTAACAGGTTGGGACGGCGTAGTAGAATCGGCTGATGCAATCTTTAATATTTCTCCCGGAATTTCACTTTGGGAATGTGGGGTTAACGCAAATCCCCTTCAAAAAGCGAATGAAGATTATAATAAACGGACAAAGGATCCATTAAAATATGACAAAGCATCTGCCACATTTGTATTCGTAACACCACGAATATGGGATAAAGCTACTGAATGGGTACAAGAAAAGAAGCAATCAAAAGAATGGAAAGATATAGTTCACATTTGCCCATTTTGAACGAGAATAACAGGCAAACAAAAAGACAAGAAATGAAACCGACCACCGGATACGACTTTACCATATTCCGATGATCGGTGTTTTTTTTGATATAAAGGCTTCTGAGAACTGATGCCACAGCCTTGTCGTTTACCTGGGTTGCCGGTTCGGTAATTTTCATCAATTACGTCTTATCGCATTTCAGCCATCGTCCACGTTTCAGACGTACAAGGAAGATAAGTCCACGAAAACACAGTTCTACGCACATGGCAATCCATACGCCTTGCAGTCCCAGTGTCGGGGCGAGCCAGGCAGCCAGAGTCAGACGTACAGCCCAGATGCTGAATAAGTTCATCAGACATGGAACCAGTGTATCGGCTGCTCCGACAAAGACACCGTATGCAACAATAGAGGCAGCAAACATGGGCTCAGCAAAAGCTTCGATGCGTAAAGCCATTACCCCCAGCAGACGGATTTCTTCGACCGGAGTCATCATCCCAATAATCTGAGGGGCGAACAGATACATAAGAATACCCATTACGCCCATGATGGCCATTCCCATCAGTACGGTAATATGGGCAAAGCTGCGGGTCAGCTTCTTCCGTCCGGCTCCGATACTCTGGCCGACAAGAGTGGTGGCCGCATCGGCAATTCCGTAGCCAGGCATATAGCAAAGACTTTCGGCCGTAATGGCAAAAGAATTGGCTGCAATGGCAAAGACTCCGAGTGGCGCTACGATGACTGTCGTCAGAATCTGTGCCCCGCAAATGACCACATGTTCTATTCCCATCGGGAAACCGATACGGAGTGCTTTCCTGAACGTATCGGCTTTCAGCCGAAAGCTGCCTTCCCTACTGCGGTAGCTCAGTTTCTCTGAACGTGTCAACAGATACCATAGTAACACACCGGCAACGATGGTCTCTGCAGCAGCCGTACCCAAGGCAGCACCGCTCACGCCAAGTCCGGCTCCCGGAATAGTGAATTGCATGCCTGCTATGCTACATCCGCGTGTCGGGAAAATCAGAAAGAAGTTAAATACCACATCCAGTACGCACATGATGACGCCCAGCAGACTGGGGATACGCATATTTCCACTACAGCGCAGCATACCGCCTGCCAGAAAAATCATTTGCAGGACAGGCAGGAAAATAGAAAATATGAAGAAATAAATGGAAGCATCCCGACGGATGGAAACATCGCCTCCCAGCCATGCCGGCAGTGAGGAGCTGATGCTCGCGCCCAATATGGCCAGCAGCAGACTGAAGACCAGTGTGCCGGCAAGTGACTGCAGCAGAATCATACGTGCTCCCTTCAGGTCGCCTGCTCCGACTTTGTGGGCCACCTGTACAGAGAATCGGGTAGCGGCAGCCGTACAAAGTCCCCAGAAAAGCCATGTAGTGGTCGATACCAGTCCGATGGAAGCAGATGCCTCTGCACCGATACGTCCCACCATGGCTGCATCGATATACTGCATGATGATGGAAGACAGCTGTGCTATAATGGCCGGAACGCTGAGTTCTACGGTCAGGCGCAGCTGCTGTCGCAAGGTCATCGGACGGCCGTCACGGATAAGGTCAAGCAACACATCTGTTTTCTTTTTTGCAGCCGGATGCTCCTTGGATTGCTCCGGTAAGGCTCCATTTGTGTCCGTTTCAGGTAAGTTACGTTTCATCGGGTCATTCTTCTGTTGTTAAGGCATCGACAAAGCCCTTGAAACGCGACAGGGCATCCTGTAATACCGAACGCGGACAGGCAATGTTCCAGCGCAGGAATCCTTCTCCTTCGGCTCCGTACATGGTACCGCTGTTGAGCCAGAGTCCGGTAGTTTCCAGCAGACGGGTCTGCAAGGTATCAGACGGCAAATGCAGTGCCCTGCAGTCTGTCCACACCAGATAGGTTCCTTCCAGCTTTGTCACCGGTATTTCAGGCAGGTGGGTACGGAAGAATGCACACAGATAGTCATAGTTGCCCTTCAGATAGTCCAACAACTCAAGAAGCCAGTCCTCACCTTCATTATAAGCGGCGATGGCAGCCTCAACCCCGAAAGGATTGACATCGCACACCTCGTTAATGTTGATGGCACGGTCTATCCGCTGGCGCACGGTCTCATCGCGGGCTATAATGCTGGCTATCTGCAATCCTGCAATATTAAAGGATTTACTGGGTGATACGCAGGTCACGGAATTCCACAAATGCTCCTCACTGACAGATGCATACGGTATATAGGTATATCCGGAGAAAACAAGCTCACAATGTATCTCGTCCGATAGAACGGTCACATTATTCTGCAGACAAATCTCTCCTATCCGGCACAGTTCCTCACGGGTCCATACACGTCCTGCAGGATTATGCGGGTTGCACAAAAGCAGCAACTTTACGCCCGGTTCTTTCACTTTACGTTCCAGGTCGTCAAAGTTGATATGGTAGGTACCATCTTCGTATATCAGAGGATTGGTGACAACGCGGCACCCGTTGTTACGGATGGATGAAAAAAAGCAGTTGTACACAGGAGTCTGCACAACTACACCGTCTCCAGGTTGGGTCAAAGCCTTGATGACAGCAGATACGGCCGGAACTACTCCGGAAGTGTATATCATCCACTCTTTACGGAAAGTCCAGTGATGGCGCCTTCCAAACCAGCGGGTTACTGCCGTATAGTATTCATCGGGGACACGCACATACCCGAATATGCCGTGCGCTACACGTCTGGTTAGTGCTTCAGTAATTGCCGGCGCCGTACGGAAATCCATGTCGGCTACCCAAAGGGGAAGTATATCTTTATCCGCCGGCAGACTGTCCCACTTGTAGGAATTGGTTCCCCGGCGGGAAATAATTGTATCAAAGTCGTATTTCATGGTCCTCACATTTTAGTCGGTAAAGCAGGTACGTTCATCTCTAAGCCGGATTTCGCAGTCGGCAGGAGCCTTGATGTTCTCGTCAATGGTTATGGAGCCGTACTCGTCGGCTACGATACGTCCCGATGTAGGATTCTTAATGTTGGTTATGGCACCACGGATATCGGCATTCAGCGTGCTGTACTCAAAGGCACGGTCGCAGTCTGGCCCAAACGTACAGTTTTCCAGTATAAGGTCGTGTGCATAGCAAAGCGGCTGCTCGCCCGTGATGTGGCAGTTCACCAGACGGAGGTTTCTGGAGTGCCAGCCAAGGTATTCGCCGTTAAGCTCTGAATCGTAGATAGTCACATTCTCCACTTCCCAGAAAGCATCCTTGGTGGTAATCTTGGCATTGTGAATCTCCACATTCTTCACATACTGGAAAACATACTTGCTGTCACTCTCCAGTCCGTCCACATAAATGTCATTGCTGAACATGAAGGGATAAGTTCCTCCATGCAACTTAAGGTTTTTAATACGGATACCGTTGCAACGCCAGAATACCTCATCAGCATCGTTCATCGTGACGTTTTCAATGTCAACCTCACTCATCTCGCGGAACATTTTGGGAGCGTCAATCACGGTATCCCTCATCTGCAGATGGTCGGAATACCATAACGCCGAGCGTCCTCCCACATCGAAATAGCAACGCTCAATCTTAAAACCGTGAACATGCCAGAAAGGGTAATTCCCCTCAAAACGGCAATCTACTGCCTCAATGTTGCTGCACTCCTTGATGGCCGATTCTCCGGCACGGATTATTACGTTTTCCAAACGCAGATTATGCGACTCAAACAAAGGGCGTTCGCCCCCGAATTCTGAATTTCTGATAACTTCCATATAATTTTCTCCTCCAATCATATCTGTTACTTATCAATTAACCGATACAAAAATAGAAAAGGGCTGAATGACGGATAGTATACAAATCCTCGGACTATATACCCATGTTACAGATTCTAGGAAAAGGCAGACAGAGCTGGCTTTGCATATACAGCAGAAGCTGAATCATATTCCACGAGTCAGGAGGAGTACTTTGTCCACATTCCCGCCAAGATTCGCACGAAATTTTGTAGCTTTGCAGACAATTTTGAAAAAATGACAATGAAAAATAAACTCATCCAAATTTCTGCATGGATTGCAGCCCACATCACCCTTGTGGTGGTGCTAGTGACGGCCGTGGCTCTCTTCCTTCCCTCCTCATTCAACTGGATAGATACATCGGCCATCACACCGATGCTGGGCGTGGTGATGTTCGGCATGGGACTGACGCTTCGTCCGTCCGACTTCCGACCAGTCTTGCAACATCCGAAAGACATCCTCGTCGGCGAACTGGCACAGTTTCTTATCATGCCCTCGCTGGCGTGGCTGCTCTGCAAGTTATTGTCGCTGCCGGAAGAACTCGCCTTAGGAGTGATTCTCGTGGGATGTTGTCCGGGAGGTACGGCCAGCAACGTCATCTGCTACCTGGCCAAAGGCGATGTAGCCCTGAGCGTGGCCATGACCGGAGTTTCTACACTGCTGGCTCCCATCGTAACGCCTGCACTCGTATGGCTACTTGCCGGAGAATCGGTGGAAGTAGACGTGGCAGGCATGTTTTTAAGTATCGTACAGGTGGTGATAGTGCCCATCGTACTGGGAGTAGCTGCCAATCATTACTTCCAACGCACCACCCGACGGATAGTACCGTTGCTACCGATGATTTCCACCTTGTCCATAGCCTTCATCATCGGCATTATCGTAGCACACAATGCAGCCAGCATCCTAGCTTGCAGCCTGATAGTGGCCGTAGCGGTGATTCTGCACAACGTACTCGGACTGGCCTTGGGCTATGGTCTTTCTGCCATGACCGGAAGTGAGCCGTCCAAACGGTCGGCCATTGCCATCGAGGTAGGTATGCAAAATTCAGGTCTGGCCACTTCACTGGCCGCCACCCATTTTGCCCTGTTTCCCATGGCGGCCGTACCCGGAGCCATGTTCTCGGTATGGCACAACTTTTCGGGCAGCATTGCGGCACAGATTTTCAGAAGACAGGCAGATAAAGAATAAGGAATCAATGCCTGCACATGCAGCATGAGAATGACAGCATAAAAAAAGCCTGCGGTTCAAAGACGCATCTGAACCGCAGGCTTATCATGTTTCAGTAACTGATGTTACTGCGCTTTTCCTAACAGCACTTCTTCTCCCTGCACAAAGGTAATGTCACGAGGAATGCCTGCTCCGTTAATCCGGTCAAGGTCGGCCTGAAGTGCCGGAGTGATTCCACCGTTCTCTTCTCTGTATTTCTTCGCAAATTCCACATTGCCGTCGCCCTGTGTCTGAAGAATCAACGTGGCCCAACCGTTCATGGCTTCCTTGGCCTTTGCAAAATCAATCACATACTGACCTTTGTCATCGCGTGAAAATGCCCCTGCTTTCTCCATGTAGTTGAAGCACATCATATTGGCTTTTCCGTGTGAAGAAGCTGCTCCAAAACGGACTGAACGCAGAATGCCTGCAATGTAAGTAGCCATCGCATCTTCAGTTGTAATGTTCGTGATTTCGCCCATTTCAATCAGCTTGGTCACCATGAACAGGCCCAGAATGTCAGCCTTGGCTTCTTCCCAGGAAGTCTTCTCTGTGCCCATCACTGCATCTACGCTTTCATTGGTACGGATAGTCTGCTTCACACCCAGTCCGTGTGCCACTTCATGGAAAGTCACGTTCCAGAAAAACGCATCAAAGTTGAGGTATTTCTGCTGTTCGGGCGTAACGACAAGCTGTCCGATAGGCAACAGAATCTTGTCGAACTTAGCCTTCATGGAGTTACGCAATTGCAGACGGCGTGTACCTTTCAGCGCATGTACCCGCTCGTCGTTCGGCAGGTTGATGGCAATGGTCTTGCTTCCCGCGTTACAGTCGCCGGCATAGTACACTGCATCATACACATTCAGGTCGGACGAGGTACCCGGCACAAAGGTTTTATATTCCGGCGGACAGGGCAACTCTTTCTGAAGGGCCGGAAGCATGGCTACGAACTTGGCCAGTTCCTTGCTGCGGGCTTCATCCTTCAGCAGGATAAACGACTCGTACGAAGCCTTGGTTTCACGGAACTTATCATCGTAAGTTTCAATAGGTCCTGTCACGAAGTCAATCTTGCTGTCCTTCATGTCCATCCATGCCAGGTCACTGGCCAGATAATCATCAGTCTTGAATGCTTCGATACGCTTTTCAAGGTAGGTTTTCAGGCCCGGGTCCTCTGCCAGTGCCACCGCTTTCTCCAGCAAAGCACAGATACGTTCTATTTCCGGGGCATAGGCTTCATGATACCATACGCTCTTTGGAGAACCGTCTTCGTTGCGGCGGATAACCGTGTACCATGAGTCCTTGTTTTCATCTTCAAAGGCATTAAACTCGGCTTCGGTAATATCCAGCGGGTAATAGTTGCATACATCCGGTTTTTCGCCATAACCAGCCAGGAAAGGCTTGTTATTGTCCAGACGGTTCCATGCGCCATAGTGAATCATGGCAAACTCTTTCGCATAGCTGTCGGTAATGGTATCGAGCTTGCTTTTATCACCGAATGTCTGCTTCCCAAAAAGGTCGTCGGTAATTTTCCCCACCTGGAAAAATATTCTCACCAACTCTTTTTCCTTGTCGCTCAAGTTGTTCACAAGATCAGACTTAAGTTCAACAGATGCATACTCCTCTACCTTTGCTTTCATCGGCGATTCCTTCTGCTGGCTGCTGCACGAGCACAGGCTGGAAGCCATCGTGGCAACTCCCAACAAGGCTGCCGAAAAATTAATCATTCTTTTTCCCATACTTCATTGATTGTTTTGTTTGCGAAGATACGAAAAGTCCCTCATATTTCAGGCATTCAGGAAATCACATTAAAGAGTTCCCCGCAAATCAATCTTTCTGGTACAATTCTTCCAGATATTTCTTCGCTTCTAGAATCACCGCATCGTCCATGCGTGATGAATTTACGATAATTTCCAGCGCCTCTGCCTCATAACCGTTTCGGATGATACTGCGTGTAGACGACAAACAGGTCCTTTTTGCATTCTCTGCTTTACCTTTCTTATACTCAGGATACACCTTCTCTACCTCTTCTACGGTAATATCCAGATTTTGCTTGACCAAAGGATAAAGCTTTATAAAAGTGGCCTTGCCAACAGAACTCAGCCTGTTATCCAATGCATACGCTTTATCCTCATCATATTGATCTTTCACTTTCTTACTGCGCTTCTTTAAAGTTATCTTTGGCTTGTCTTTAAAAATTGTCTTCCTCCATTTCTTGATTTGATATTCCGATACCGCCCAGTGAATCTTGCCTACCGTGTCCGTCACTTTTTCCTGCTCAGGAATCTGCATCAGTGTCTGCAGCTCGGCATATTCCTTAGGAAATTCCGCTTTCACATAATCCTGCACTATATTGATAAGCTCTTGCTCTTCACCCAGGTTTTTCCCATCATAAGCCACATAGTCTTGCTTAGGTATCACAAAAGAATTAAGAGGGTGTACCAAGCGAAGAAAATGCGCTACAAGTACAGCGTATTCATTCTCCGTAAATGAACGGTCGACACGCCGGATGTGTGCCGGGTCCAATTCCCACTCCGCTCTTTTAGGATTAGGAAATACCTTAGTTAACCGTTGTTTCCCGGCAAAATTATAACCCACAGGAAGAATATGCGCCAAATACCACCCCGAATCATTCAAGTTAATATGGCTATAGTTATTGCACTTATAATAAGCAAGTTTTCGTTCTTCTTTGTCTATTTTAAAGCCGCACACTACATTTTTCTGATTGAGATGCTCCACTAAATCGGATGCAGTATAACACTTATCATAAAGTTTCAAAGCAGTAAAAGGCATGGCAAATGTATTGTCACAGAAAAAGGTTTTCAACCCATCCTGATATTCAGACAGGAATCCCCTGCGCAGCAAGAAATATTGCTTTCCTGGCGCATCTGCATAAAGACGGATAGCAAACACGGCATCCGGACGTTTCACATACTCAAGTAGTGCCTTGTGTATAGCCTGAATGGTTGCTTTATGCTGAAACTGCCACTTGATTATCTGATTGAAGAAATCAGTGGCATTCTCTGCAAGCCCTTTTTTAGGAAAACTTACCACACCTTTTTTCTTGATGTCGAAAATCATATCGTTTATCGCTGAAGAATACGGAATGTGCTGATTTTTCATACCGGTATTATTTGTTATTCAAGTATTTCTTTTAGTGTGGCAATATTACAAATAAACCGTAACACCTCCACTATTTGCCTTTAATAATTTTCAAGAGATATTCTATACGCATAATTTTCACTCCACACACGAGGAAAGCTGCACAGAAATCCATAACTTTGAAGAAAGTTTATCAGAAAAAATCAACCCAAACAAGATAACATGAAAAAAGTAATTGTGATTTCAACCAGTCTGCGTGCTGGTTCCAACAGCGACATGCTGGCCGACAAATTCATAGAAGGTGCCCTCCAGGCAGGCCACGAAGTAGAAAAAATCTCACTCATCGGAAAAGATATACGTTTCTGTCGCGGATGTTTAGCTTGCCAGAAATTGGGCAAGTGTGTGATTAATGACGATGTAGACGCTATCATGCAGAAAGTACTGCATGCAGATGTCATCGTATGGGCTACCCCGATTTATTATTTCGAGATGAGCGGACAGATGAAAGTACTCATCGACCGTATGAATGCAATGTACACCCTGAATTACCAGTTCCGCGACGTCTATATGCTGACCGTGGCAGCCGAAGAAGAGCCGGAGGTTCCTCAACGTGCCGAAGCGGGTCTCACGGGCTGGATTGACTGCTTCCCGAAGAGCCGCTTGGCCGGTACGCTTTTCTGCGGCGGAGTAGCTGACTCACGCGCCATCAACGGACACAGCAAGCTGAATGAAGCTTACGAGATGGGGTTCCATTGCTGATAAGATTTCAGAAAAAAACTACGCCTGACAAAGTGATTCATGCGACATCACTACCTCCAGAAAAATTTAATAACTCTTGTTCCGGAGCTCCAGCGTCACGTCCATATAGCTACGCTTGCCTTCAATGTAGTCGGCATACAAAGTTTCCGCATCCTTACCTTTTAGGATGCGGCACTTGCCGCACGACTCGCAATCGTGCAGGCACTTCCAGGCATCGAGCACATACGCCCTGCGAGCTTCCCAGGTGGATTGTTCAATTGGAGGAGGTGTCATAGATTCTGTTTTGCTTCATACAATAATACGCAAATATATCAGTTTTGTTCATTATCTTACAAGGAAAAATCACCGTAACCATGAAACAAGAACTCCTACACTCCTGCCCCGAACTTATTGACTACATCAATGAAACGGGTTTCCTTCCCTTGCTAAGCATGGGCATCGCCGGATGGTCGGCCGAAGAAGTCACGGACGAAGACTGCCAGTATACCCGTTTGCCCGACGGCGGATGGGAATGGCCGCTTTGGGAATGGAAAGGTGCCATCCTGCAAGAAAGCGGTTGCGCATACGGCAAGTTCTTCAAGGACAAAGCCGCATTCATCAGTCGCGAGTGGTGGCCCGACTTCTGCAATTACCGGCGGAGTCTGTTTCCTTATCCGGAGGCGGGAAGCATTGAAGAAACCATCCTCGACATACTAAGATGCGAAGGCAGCCTGATTACACGGGAACTGCGTGCGGCATGCGGATTTACCGGACCAAGGATGCGGAGCCGCTTCGATGCCTATCTCACCCGACTGGAAATGGGTGGCTACATTGTGACGGAGGATTTTATCTACCCCCTCGACCGCCACGGAAGGGAATATGGCTGGGGCTGGTCACTGCTCACCACGCCCGAACGTCTCTTTGGACGGAAGGCCTGCCATCCCGACCGCAGTCCGCAGGAATCACGCGAACGGATGCTCACCCAGTTCCAGAAGATACTGCCGCATGAATCCGAAAAGATGTATGCAGCCCTGCTGAAATAAGTCTACAGGAACATCGTCAGCAACGGAATGCTCAGTACGGAAAGCAAGGTAGTGAGGAAGGTTCCTTCTGCCATGATGATCTCCCCTTTCTGATACTGGATACAGAACAGGGTGCCGTACGAAGCTACGGGCATGGCCGCCAGCACCACATTGATATTGGCAATGGTTTCTTCCACCCGGCAAAGGCGTGAGAGATACAAAATAAGGAGTGGAACCAGCATCAGACGCAAGACCGACATCAGGTAGATGGCCGTATTGCCAAACATCCGGCGAATGGGTACACGGGCAATGGACGAGCCGATGATGAGCAGCGCAGCAGGCACGGTGACATTTCCCAACAGGACAAACGGGGTACTGATGACACGGGGAGGCACCCATCCGGTCACGACAATCAGAATGGAGAGGTACGACGCAATCATGGCCGGACAGTAGAGAGTACGCCAGTCAAAACGCATCTTTCCCTGACCGCCTGAAATAAACAGGGTACCGAACACAAAAATCAACAACGTGCTGGGGAAATTAAGAATGCTGGCATAGAACACCGCACTGGCTCCAAAAATGGAAGCCACAATGGGATAGCCGATGAAACCCACATTGCCGAATGCCAACATGAAACTGTAAATACCGCGGTCGGACAGTTTGACGGGCAAATAGCGCGGAAGCAGAAAGGCTAACCCGATAAGCACCACGTAGGTAGCAAAACCTACCACGAGCAAAGGCAGAATCAACGTCTTGTCGGGAAGCGTGTCGCCCATCACCGACGAAAGTATCAGACTGGGACACGTCACGTTGATAACCAGCCCCGAAAGTTTGCGGTCGAAATCCGCATCCATCATTTTCTTCTTACTCAGATAATAGCCGATGATTACCAGAATAAACAGGATAATCATCTGTGTAACGATTGCATCCATTGTTTCTTCTTACCTTAAAAAAAGTCGTGCAAAGATACAGATTTTTCTTTACTATTTCATGTTCACCATTAATCGGCTTTTCGTACATTTGCACCGCATTTTAAACGTATTGAACACACACCGGGCTATTTCTTTCGGGAGGTAGCCTTGTTTATATAGAACCACTTAAAAACGAAAGCAATGGAAACTTTTTATGACGTAGTAGCAGGCAATCAGCTTGTATTGGTGGACTTCTTCGCCACCTGGTGTCAACCTTGTAAAATGATGCACCCGATTCTGAAACAGGTGAAAGACGTGCTGGGCGACCGCATCCGTATCATCAAGATTGATGTGGACACACACAGCGTATTGTCTCAGAAGTACCAGATTCAGTCCGTCCCCACCCTCATGCTGTTCCGCAACGGAGAAGTGCTCTGGAGAACCAGCGGCGTGATGCAGAAGGCCGAGCTGCTCAGTACGATTGATCCGTTTCTGAGATAATAATCCGCACGAAAAACAACATCGCACGAAGTACAATAAAAAATGACGAGAAAAGAAAAAATCATATCTTTTGCCTGGCAACACTTACTGCTCTTCGTTGCCTTGTACATCATGACACTGGGAATTGCCGCCTGCGTAAAGAGCATGCTGGGAGCAAGCGTCATCAGTGTATTGCCCTATGTATTTCATGATGCGGGAACCGGCGGACTGACACCGTCACTGACCATCGGGCAATACACCTTCATCATGAATGCCCTGCTGGTAGTGGGGCAAGTGGGAGTACTCCGCCGGCACTTTGACCCGGTCCAACTATTCCAGTTGCTCGTGGGTTTTGTATTCGGCATGTTAATCGACCTGAACCTCTACCTTCTTTCATGGCTGCAACCCGAAGCTATATGGGAGAAAGCCGTGGCCCAGCTGGCCGGATGCACCATCCTGGCAGCAGGCATTGCACTGGAGGTAAGATGCGGCAGCGTAACCATGCCTGGAGAAGGCTTTCCCGTCGCCATCAGCAAGGTGACGGGCATAGAATTTCCGAAGGTCAAGATTGTGGTAGACGTTTCACTTGTGCTTCTCGGTATCGTCTTCTGCTACATATTCTTCGGAAAATGGCAATGGCACATCATCGGAGTAGGTACGCTGTTTGCCATGTATTATGTAGGATGGACCGTACGTATTGCCAGCCACCACCTGAAATGGTTCGACCGTCTGCTTAAGTACCGTCCGGGATTCCGGAGATACATCTACGGACTGGCAAGATACATTTACAGAAAGTAGGCACACGAGAAGAATCTCCCCCGCCACAAGCGCAGGTTTGTCATTTAATAATTAATTTTGCACCCCGATTACACAATTACATCTACCCGCACATGAAAAAACTAAGCAAAAATGCCATTATAGGCTATCCGGCAGGAATTATCACCGGTATTACTTACGGATTAAATCCCTTATTTGCGGTTCCGCTGATGAAGAACGGTGCCGCCACTGAGTCCATACTTTTCTTCCGCTACGCTTTCGCAGTGCTGCTCTTAGGCCTGTTCCTGCTGCTCCGCAAACAGAGTTTCCGGGTTTCAGGAAAGCAAATCGGCGTATTGTTCATCCTCGGACTGCTTTACACCTCCAGCAGCATCTTTCTTTTCGATGCATACGAATACATCGCTTCCGGACTGGCTACTACGCTGGTATTCCTTTACCCCGTCCTCGTGGCCATTATCATGGTGTTCCTGAAAGTCGTTCCCTCATGGCCGGTATGGCTTGCCATTGCCGCCACCTTCGGAGGTGTGCTCATCATGACACAAAGTGACGGTTCACAAACCATCAACCCCATCGGTGTGCTGCTCTCCATCGCCTCGGCACTGGTGTATGCACTCTTCATCGTCATCATCAACCGCAGCAAGGCCATTGCCGGCATATCCAACTCCCTCCTCACCTTCTATGCACTCATGGTAGGAGCCATTGTCTTTATCGGAAAAATCCTCAGTTCCGACACTGCAATTACGGCTGGAATCACTACCGGAGCAGACTGGCTTAACCTTGTGGGACTTGCCCTGCTGCCAACCATCGTTTCTACGGCCACCCTCGCCATTGCCTCCCGTAACATCGGGGCCACCAAGGCTTCTGTACTCGGCGTATTCGAACCCATCACCGCCATCATTGTCGGCACACTGATGTTTGGCGAACCGCTGACCACCAACATCATTGTCGGCATTTCCATTGCCATGGTAGCCGTCACGTTCATGATTACCGTGACCAAGCGATAACGCATATAGAGCAAGTAAAGACATGAGAGACTTTGCCGCAATAGATTTTGAGACCGCCAACAACCAGCGCTCATCCGTATGCTCGGTAGGCGTGGTCGTGGTGCGCGACGGCGAGATAGCCGATACCTTTTATTCCCTCATCAATCCGGAACCGAATTATTACACATACTGGTGCTCACAGGTACACGGACTTACCCGTGAAGATACCGAAGACGCACCGGTTTTCCCCGCCGTATGGGCACAGATTGAGCCGTTGATAGAGGGACTGCCGCTCGTGGCACACAACCGTCCTTTCGATGAGAGCTGTCTGAAAGCCGTCTTCCGCGTCTATCAGATGGACTATCCCGACTATGAGTTTTATGACACTCTGTGCGTGGCACGCAGAGTATTCCCGGAACTCCCCAACCACCAGTTGCACACCGTGGCCGCTGCCTGCGGATACCGCCTGGAAAACCATCACCACGCACTAGCCGATGCTGAAGCCTGCGCGTGGATAGCCAGAGAAATTATGTAATCTAGTTTCCCATGATTACACGTTCAATCCAATAAGCAAGGACCCATACTATATCTCCAGCAATTAATGCAATAAGCCGTTGTTTAAATTTCAGGTCATATTTTTCTTCTCTCAACTGTCTCAACTTCGGGAAAAAATTATGAGGTAAATAACATCTCCTGCACAAATAAAATGGTGCAAATACAAATAAAATCAGTAATTCCCACCATTGATAACTTATATTCCTGTTCTTTTCGTTTCGTTTATCTATCCGGGCCTGCTCCGCACGTGCAGCAGCATCCAACCTTTTCATAAAAGCCTCTTCTTCCTCCTTCACAATGTCGGCTATTAACTCGTCATTTATTCCTCGCTTATATAACTCTTTCTTTGCCAGTCTGACTTCCTCTTCAGAATACTCTTCAGTTACATTATTGGCCATCATCAAGAGCTCATCTGTTGAATAATCCCTCACGTTCATTATCCCTATAAATGATTATAATAATTTAAACCAAACAGTTTTACAGCTTCTCAATATACAATATTAATCCATCCTTGTTTACCATAAATCCATATCTCTAAACCACATATTACAATTGGAACCAACAAAAAGAAAATAGCACTGATAATCTTTATTTTCTTAGGATAACGATAATGTTTCATCAGAGCTGATTTTCTTTTCTTCCTGTATCGAACCCATGAAAATAGAAATGGAAAAAGGAAATTAAATCCTATATAATACAATGGGAAATTATCAGCTCTACCTATTTCTTGTATATGTAGCAGAAGAAAATATACAGGAATAACAAAAATGAATGTGTAATACCAAAAAAGTAATATACTGCCACACATCCGAGATTTGCTTTTTTCCCATATTTCGCCTATATAATACAAATAATCAAATAAATAATACGTGTATGCCTCCGGATATGGAATATTTTCCTTTTCCTCGTTTTCCAAAACGAAATCACGGACATGTCCATCTCTCCATACAAAACTGAAACTATGATTTAAGTCATATGTGGAAAAAGTAATCTTCACTCCATTAGTTCCAGCTCCAAACACATCGACAGACTCCGGGTAAAAGCACTCTTTCCAATAAATAAAAACTTCCTTATTTTTTATATAACGAACATGTTTAGGTATAATTCTGCTTATCTGACTGCGTATTTCTTCCCAGTTGTTGAGTACCTCTCTCAGGCAGAATATCTGTGGCTGAAATGGAGCATCTGAATCTCCATTTATACACAAAAAAGTCTCTTCCCGATATACCGGAAATTTCATGGACGTGAACCAATAATAGCTTTCATTTTTCCAGCAATTCCAAACTTTAGAATGAAATATACCCAGTTCTTTCGCATCATACGTTTTACGTTTGCCAAACAGATTATTGGCTAGTCGTTTTATAAATTCCATGGTTCAATTTTTATAATAAGGAAAATGGTTCATAATGGTTTGCAGGGAATGGGGCCTTATGTTGTGTTATCCGTGCTATCCTTCAGATCCTGCCATCAATAATGTCTCCACAATCTCATTATAGCCTCGTTCACCTGCATAATGCAATGCTGTCTGCTGAAAATTATCCGCAAGGTTTACGTCTGCTCCATGTGCCACAAGCAGTGTGACAAACTCATTGTTGCCTTCCCTGGAAGCAAGAATAAGTGGCGTTTCCCCATTCTTGTTTTTAACATTAACTAGTGCTTGTGCCGCTATCAGGCTATTGCCTATAAATTTATTTCCAAACCCAGCTGCAAAGTGCAAGGGGGTATTTCCATTTAAAAGGGCTTTATTTACTTCTGCCCCAGCATCAATCAACAGATTAACGATGGTCAGGTTTCCTTTCATGCAGGCGATGAGCAAAGGAGTTTCCCCAGCATCATTCGTTACATCTATCATGTCGGGAGTTGTAGAGAGCAACAAACGGACTATTTCCGATTGACCATTGAAAACCGCCTGATGGAGAGGTGTATTACCTTGGATATCGCTTGTTCCATCCACTATCAGGCGTATCACAACTTCTTTCAGCCCGTGGGCAGTAGCGTAATCTATCGGCTTATGACCAGAATTATCAGTGATTTCTGTGTCTGCCCCTTGTTCTATCAGAAACAGGGCTGCATCGGTACGCTTGTTATCAAGGAGACGAATCAATGGAGTTCGTCCCTCATTATCCGTTACATCCAGATTCGCTCCATATTGTATCAGTTTTCCGATTATCTCCTTATTCCCGTTCCTTGCAACTGCATGTAAGGGTGTTTCCGAACGGTTGTTAGCAATGGAAACATCCGCATCGCTATCGAGCAGAAGATTCACAATGTCTCTGAATCCTTTCAGGCAAGCATGATATAACGGAGTATTACCCTCTACATCCCGTTTGTCCACATCAATACCACCTTTTTTCAGGAATATCTGTACAATACCTTTCTGACCGTTACGGCAGGCATTCAGGAAAGTCATATTGTTATCCATACAAATCTCAACTATATTTCAATAAAAATTTTACAAGAGTTTCGTCATTTTTTTTCGCTGCGATGTCCAAGGCTGTCAAGCCTTCATTATTCACAGCACTCACATCTGGAGTACCGAACTCCATGACCAATTCAGTCGCCTCCTTTGAACCGCTCATCGAGCTTCCCGCTATATAATGCAACAAAGTATTACCCCATTTGTCCTTGGCATTGATGTCTGCCCCAGCTTCAAGCAACACCTCAAGCGTCTCCGCATCTTGTTCCGTACAAACTCGCCCGTCGTATGGATACGACCTTGCGAAGCCAGAAAAACGCGGTATGTTTCCATCCCAGTAACGTCCTCCATAAAGATTCATCATAGGGGTCTGTCCCTGCATATTGGCTGCATTCACATCCGCTCCGTTTTCTACGAGATAACGAACAGCCCATATTCCCGTGTCATATTTTACCCCGCGACAGGCCACGGATAAGGCAGTGTTTCCTTCTTTGTCGGCCGGACTTTCCAAATCCCACCCATACGCTGTCAGGCATTGAAGAAAATGCAGACATGACTCCTTATACTCACAGCCATGCCCTCTGTTACTCATCCATACTGCAAAGGCTGTCCGCTCCTCCGAATCCCTAAAATTCGGATCGGCTCCCCCTCTCAGCAATAACTCTGCTGCTGAAAAATTCTCCCATGTCAGAGCACATCCCAACGGGGATTTTCCCTTGAAATCAGTCATACCATTATCCTCGCACACAACTTGAGTATCCGCACCGGAACGTAGCAGAGCGTCCAAAGCCTCTTCGGCCCCATACCACAATGCCTGAAACAGGTTTAATCCCCCGGTAATGGCCGCAAACTCGTCTGTTTCGGGTTCTTGTCCTGATAGCAAGGCTCCAATTTTCCAGGCGCCTCTTTCTGCTGCTATAAGAAAGGGTGTTTTCCCGCAATTGTTTTTTTCCTCCGAATCTATCTGCCCGCTTTCCAGAATAATCCTTGCAGTATGGCAACACTGCTTGTCCAATACCAAAAGGCTTTCCAGCTCTTCATAAGTTTCCTGCTTGTCCTTGTCCGAATACCATCTTTCAGCAAAGTCAGCTATCCGTTTTTTTCTGGACTTAATATTGTTTGCAATGTATCCTGCGGAGTCGCAAATAGCGTGTAGCACATTGTCACCATTCCAGTCGGTAGAATCAATACGGTTTCCCGTCATCAGAAGGACATCAGCCATCAAAAAATGACGATTGCGTACTGCTTCTATCAAAGCAGTTGTATTTTTACCTGAGCGCGTTACCTTTGCCCCTTTTGAAAGCAATAGTCCGGAAATATCGGCATACAGGGTATCATTCGGACACGAGTTCCGCTTCGCCATGACACACAACGGTGTGTCACCGTCATCATTTCTCACATTCGTATCCGCACCTCTTTCCAAGAGGATAGCCACAGCGGTAATGTCTGCAAAATAGCAGGCTGTATGCAAAGGAGTGTTGTTTTTATGTATTTCGTCCCGACTGTCAAGCGGTACATTCCTGTAAGCATCGCACAAATCTGATTTTTCGGTATCGGATGCGTACAAATCGAATATATCTTTACAAGTCATTGTTATTATTTTTAAAGTTAATCAGTTTTTCTATGTGTTTGTACTTTCCTCCCAGACGAGCGGAAATAGCTTTCACTTCACTATATAAATGCAGCCGGAAAGCCGTTTCCGCTTTCAACCGAAGCAATTGTTTGTATGCCCCGAACACTGGAATACCTTGCGGAATGGGGTAAAAAGGGAAATCTTCATCATAATCGTAGCGGAGAAAAGCTTCAGGCAACTGCGTTTCGCATGCAATATCCATTCCATGCAGGAGCCGTTCCGCCTCACAAAGCAATCTGTAACATTCGTCATACCATTTTACCATAAAGCAACACAATGCCTTGTTGTACATTACTGCGAAGTGCTCTTCCTGGATACGGTCAAAGCATGAATAAGCGTCCGAATACGCTTTGCCAAGCAGAAACAATACTCCGGCAAAAAACAAACGTTCCTTTTCCTTGTCAGTTGTTCGTTGGGTATTGACAAATAGTTCCATAAGCATAACCTTTTATGTTGTATCACAATTATTACCATTGAAGTCTTACCCACGGACTTTTTTCATCGGAAAGTAATTTATCAGCGTTATCCTTCATTACTGAATTATAAGATTTCTTTCCTCCCCACATTGAGCGCCCTATAATATAACTCATTGCCAGGTCATGCCATGAAGCGAACTCCCGATGTACCAGGTCATACGCTCTGTCAATATACTGCCAGGCTTCTTCTTCTGTGATATAACACATCTCGCAACAGGCACGTGCAAGGAAACATGCCCTACCTGCATCCCATCCGGCAACACCATAACGCTTCAAGTCTTCTTTTGAAGATATGACTTTATTCTCAATCAACTCATCATAAGTCTCTTCCAGATTCTGAAGCTGAGATACAGCCTTATCATAATCTTCCTGCGACTCCATATACTGCTGAAACACCTCATCCTGTTGCTTCGAGTCGGAAAGAAGAAAAGCCTGCCACACATAAGGGAAATAATATCTGAATCCTTTTTCCAGCAAATAATCCATTTTTTCCCTGGCATCCTGACTGTTTTTGATTCCCCACCATTCACCAAGTATCTGTGGAAGTTCATAGTCTATACCGGTCTTTATAGAATTCTGGTATACTCCTTGCTGTGAAGCATACAACGCACCGACAGCAAGCTTCTTATATTGCTCATCGGCAAGAGAGGATGCCGGATTAATATTTACAACCTTAAACGCACTTCTGATTTTCCGTACCATCATGTATGCCCCTTTACCTTTCCGGTACAGCCACGTACAGCCTACAAAAACGGCAATACCCGACATTATATAAAATTCGTAACTCATTTTTTCCGCTCTTTTAAATAATCAATCACTCCATGAAAGCTGTAACCAAGGTGAATCTTCATTCTTCAGCAATTCCGCAACAATCTCGTATGCAGTCTGACAATCGTCTGTATCACCGTGCCATACACCACGACCCAAAACGAAACTCATGCCATATTCTTCCCACGAAGAGAAATTTGCAGAAGCTGTTTCATCCGCTACACACATGATGTTCCACATATCTTCTTCTGTAATATAACCACACTGGAAAGCCCAACGCCCGAGGTTGACAATACGTATCAAATCCCAGGCAATGGCTGTATGAGGTACAGAATTCATATCACAGATACTGTTTTCCAACATGTAGTCCGTTATCAACGACACATCTTCTACCTTATCTTCATCAATATCTTCGGTTTCCTGCCCGTTTCTCATGGCAGCAAGAACCCTATCCGCTTCAGCATGATGTCCTTCACGAAGCAGCCAGTCAACAATTTCAAAGGCAGACTCTCTGTCAGTTACCTCCCACCAGCTTCTTATCTGTTCCTTCAATGAATCCACATACTCCTGGTGTCCTATGGTATCTGTATATTCATCATTATAGACCAATATCGGTGCCCCAAGAGCCAACAAACGAAGCTGTTCGCTGTTTAAGGTACCATCCTTGCTTCTTTTTATCTCCCAACTATCATTATCATCAAAGAAATCATCAGCATTGAAATCCAGGTTCATCAAAGATTGTGTTATATCCACAGCATCATTCATGTTTTTCATACCAGCATTACGTACTGTATCCGTATCCACATCTCCTAATGTCCCCATCGTAGCCTGTTGAGCTTGTATATCGGCAAGATTCGGAACAGCAGCCTGCATCTGAGCCATAATCTGTGCCTGCATGTCCTGCATGTTCATACCTGGTATATTTCCTAACATTAATTGCGCCTGTTCCATGGCTGACTTGATAGCCGCTTCCTGTGCGGCTCTTGCTATTTCTTCCGGAGTCTGTTTTCCATACGTTTTTCCGTTTTCCATAATACTTTGATTTATAATTAGCCTTCTTGTCTATCAAAAAAATCCTATCTCTCCGTTTTCATCAATCTTAAATGAAGCGGTATAGTAATTGGTCCATATGTGTTTTCCACGTACTTCAGGTGCCTCATCTTTCTTGATGAAATTCAAGTCAAAGTAAGAAACCATGGTGGTATATTCCTTTTTGAAAGATTCATTCTCAGCAAGCAAATGCTCACGACCGACTTTTACCGGATAAATGTAGAACCTGTACTTCCCGACTGATTTAAGATCATATTGTGTACTGTCTTCCTGTGTCATAAACAAGTCATATCCCTCTTTGACCATTTTTTTCAACAAACCGGCATTTATATCGTCAAGATTCAGTGCCGTTGACTTTTCATACGAATATTTCCATTTTTCATTCTTATCCGGTTCACCTGCAACAAATTCTCCGTCTTTTAACTCTATAATAAGTTTATAATCATTATTTTCTTTATCAATGTAGCCAACAGTGATACTTGAAAGCATATTTTCCAACTTATGCTCACCGTTATCTTCCTCCCATTGTAATTCATAGATTTTGTTTTCATTCATATCGACATTGGTTTTTACGAGCTCCTTTATTTTCGAAATACTCTCTTCTGAGCCCATTCCTAAAGGTTCACTTCCATTACAGCCAACAAGTACCGATGCAACCATTGAAACTACCAGTGTTACCTTGAAAAATTGTCTAATCATAATATTAAGTTTTTAAATTGGTTATTTTATCCTAAAATCGCACGAAATTCTTCAAACTCATCGTATGAGTCAAAATATTTGATTTCAAAAATCACATACTTATCAGGAAGACTGACCTTACACTGATTCTCATCTTCATCATCTTTAATATATTCTATATCTGAAATGAGGAATGAACGATATTCCACCTTGCCTTTTTCAATGGATGGATATGTCACTCTGTTACCTTCTACCTTGATTGTTCCTCCTTGTGCAATCAACGCTTTGGCCTTCCGCATACTCTGCAAAGTAAACCACAGAAGCAATATCCCTCCTATTACAAGAATTGTTGACAATACTGTAGGCGACAATATATGAACACGCCTGATACGAAGTCCGAAAGGATATATCAATGGAACGACAACCATACCTATGCCAAATGCCAGACTGGACCACTGATTCGTAAAAACACTGTTTGGAGTGTAATTGAACGTTTTGTTTATGCTCTCAAATTTTTCCTTTTCCATAATATTACCGATTGGTCATTTTTGCAAATATAAAAAATAAAAAAGCAAAATATGACCAACCGGTAATATTTTGCTTTTTTTAATTGAAAAGGATTATTTTATGTCATTGCTTCAACGCATCATACAAACACATAAAACTTGAATAGAGCAAATCGGTATCAAGTCCGTTAAACAAAGACATCTCATAAGACATACCCATGAAAACATGATGATAAAGCAGTATCACATTCTCCACATCTATATCTTTTCTCAATTCCCCATTCTTAACAGCAGCATGTATAGCCACACGCCAATGCTCCTTATCATTTTCAATCATTTCCTGTAGCTTGCCTGCCCCATCCGGATAATACAATCTTACTTGCTGCAAAAGATGCAAATATCCGGCATTAGGAGATTTACCTGGCATAATATCTTTACTTAAATTGCCTAAATTGACAATCTTAGCCATCGCATTCTTCACACCCTGAACATACTTCTGAATAAAATCCCTGAAAGTGCCATCATGTATCTCATATTTGTTTTTAGGGTCCTGCACCTTAAAAAGGAACTTATCAGCTACGGCTATAAACAAATCAAGTTTGGTAGGGTAATAATTAAATATACCTGTTTTAGTAAGCCCTACCTTTTTAGTTATCATTTGCAGACTTACACGCTCATAATTCATTGCCATAAACAACTGAAAAGCACTCTCCAATATTTCGTCCCTATTTGTTTTCATATTTATATATTATAATCCATCTTTCTCCCAAAGATACATGATTAATTTGATTTAATCACATATCGCACATATAATCATATATCTATATTTTGAATTTATAATTATGTTGTAATCAGTTATAGCCTGGTAATCAATAGTGTTAAGTTGTTATCTCGGCCTTGTTAGTTGCTTACTATATATTTACTTAATGATTTCAATGTCTTGAATAGATATATAACCAATAGGAGCATTAAAAATGGAATTTATTCTGCACCAGCCATTTGTTAATTCACTTATGACAACAGGCATTCCAAATTGGACTGCTATGCCATCCTCACCTTTGGTAGTTTTTTCTCCATCAGGTAAAGAATAAATGCAAGAACTGCATAGTATGGCACTATCTCCAATTTGTGGTATAAAATTCGTCCTTTTAGCATTGGAGGAGCTCTGTAATATTATATTATATTGAGCTTCTATGCTTTTCATAGACAGGAATAAGTATGCTTCAAAACAATCGTTACATTCATTCTCTTCAGGGAAATGCTCTATGTGAAAACCCGAAGCATCAGCATACAACTTTCCGTGAGTTTCATCGCCTTTATTATATATTCCATATACCAATCGCCCATTAGAATTATAATATGCAATACTATGCAATGCTCCCCCGTCAGCCCATCGCTTAAATACTTTTCTTATTTTGTTATCGCTATCAAAATACATCGTGAACAATATATTGGAATTCTTGATTTGACCATCATCTAAGATTTTGTATGAATGGATTTGATTAAACTCCATATATTCATCCTCTATCACTTTCCCTAAACTATCCAAAGGAACAAGGTATGCAATCCACAAAGGCATTTCGTTTATTGCATCAATCTCCTCTTGAATAGTTTCCTTATAGCTTTGTCCGAAAGTATGTTGTTTCATCCATTGCAAAAGCAAATCTTCTACTTCTTTTGCACCTATTTCCTTTGCTAAAGCAAGAGGGGTGTTGCCGTTACTGTCTTTTATATTAAGATTTGCGTGATATTCTAAAAGCAATTTCACCAGTTCTATGTTATTATTGGCAATGGCTTCCATAATCGGATATACTTTATATGTATCGTATGGACTTTGGTAACCATTTACGCTAATGCCATGCTCCAGCAATATACGGGCTAACCTCACGTTAGACAATTTACAGGCGTATGTCAAGAGCGTCAGCCCGTATTCGTCACTATATAATCTATTATTAATATCCTTATATCTGGCAAGAGCATATTTCAGCACATCTTCTTTGTCAAAGTAAATTGCCGTATAAAATATATCAAACTCATAAAAATCGTTACCCATTGCCATAGGTTCATCTTCTCCTGCAAGCAGCCGTTTTATGGTTGCCATATCATTGTTACGGCATGCAACACCCAACGGATAAAGTTGATAAGTTACATCCCTTATAGTATCTTGCTGTAATGGATTTGCTTTCACGCTATCTAAGCAACAAAAAAACATTACAAGAAAAAGTAATGTCCAATTTATTATCTTCATATTTAGTTTTTTAAGTTGCACGTTAATGCTAATGGTTAGAAAAGAGCATAGTCAGATGCTTTCTTTCGTTGTTACCAACCTATTAAATCTTTATTATATTATTTTCAGCCAATGCCGATGTGTTATCATGAAATAAAGCAATACAGCTAAAAATGGGTAAACCATCCAAGAGATAATGAACGATAAACGTTGGCTTTTAAACAATAAAGGTTTTTCTCGTATTATCTCAATTCCCTTTCCCTTTCTTACATAATATCTATTTAAAAAATAATATAGAATATAAAATATTGGAACAAAGAAAATAAACGGCAAATCATAATTGAAATTCTCTTTTATCAATGGATAAATCAATGCAATTATCGGTAGAAATAATATTCCACAGAATAGTAATATTGTTCTCTCATGTGGATCTTCCAACTTAAATTTATCCCTATTGTATATAAAGAACTGATAATACATCGCATCAAAAAAGAATTTAATCATAAAGAATTATTAGTTTTGTTAGTGATATTTTTACCATAATTCTTCTGCAGAGAAATCGCCTAAGAAGAAATATAGCAACATAATTATTTGCAACAAAATATACAGACCTGTCACAAAGCATATTGTTAGTATTATTATTTTCTTTACACCTTGATATTTCTTCTTTCTTAATAAAAAGAGTAGCAACAGTGAAATCGCTATAAGTATCATATTTAATACACATGCAATCATATCTATTATTTATATTTTGGATTTATAATTATGTTGTTATCACTAGTGGTTTAGCAGGGAACACTGTAAGCGTTATCACGCTTTGTTATAAACTCAATTTACTTTGCATGATTGGCTTTTATTTACCCACCATTTCTGTTCTTCCACTCCACGAGCCTTTTGTATCTCATCCGTTGTCAGATTCTCATTGTGATAGGCATTATATAGATTATCCCAACCATTCTTACGATATTTCGGTGATACAACCCATTCTCCTGCATCATTAAACAGACAGAAGTTTGCAGGAGTATCTGGTATAATTTCATCTGCCCAGGAACAGACTTTTGTCAGTCCCTTTGCAGATTTCCACTTACCCCGATATTCAGATAAGTTCAATTTCAGTTCTACTATTTCATTCCGTCCTTTCTCTATTTGTTGTCCTCTCATCCGATACCCTTGCTTAAAAGAACCGGAAAATGTACCACTATATCGTTTATCTCCGTATTCCTCAAATGAGTAATGCCCGTATATGAAACCGTCCACTTCCGTACATTCACTTTTCATTATTTGGAAACAAGAAGAAATACTATCTATAAAAATATTTCCTTCAAACGGACAGATTAAAGACAATCGGGTACGACTGGCACCTTTTATCTCATATTCTCTATCATCTATTTTCCGAACTTCGGCAAAATGAATATCAATTCGGCTACAATCTTCTCCTAATATGCCAATCATACTTGAATTGTCAAACAAGCCAGAAAGGTCTTGCTGCAAAATATCCGCTTTGTGATTTTGTGGATATGTTCCGTATCTTACATTCAAATAAACAATGTAATTTTTCAATCTTGAATTTTTTACATAGGCAAAGACATCACCGAAAGCCGTACACATGAATGGCAGAAACGATGTGTCATAGTCCATAATATAAGAAGAGTTTAGTACATCTTGGTAATCTGACGGATTAATGATTTTAAGCATTCCATCACAATAGCTGCCCAGTCCAACTTCTTGCCATAGAGTAGTCAGTTCCGGATAAGACAAATCGGCGTATTTAGAAATAAAGGCATCATCAACTGTTTGCCTGATACTATTGATGTTCTTTTCTAAAAAAATCTCGTACATACATTTATTTACTTTATAGTTGATAATGGCTAGACAAGAAGCTGCGTTTAGCAGCTAACTTGGCATATTAATAATAAATAACGATATAACTGTTTTCATACGCTCTATCATTAACCGGCCTTTCCAACACACAGGATTATTAAACCATAATTCCTATTCTTCCCATTCCATCTCCAGTTTTCCATTGATGTCATAGCGTTTCCATCGTCCGGTGCGATGACCATTGCGATATGTACCTATTTCTCTTACTTTATCGTTCTTTACATATCGTGACTCAAAAGGACCAGTCTGTCGACCATTGACGTATGTACTTATTTCCCAATAATCGAAACGGTTATCGCGTACCAATGATTTTGCTTTACCGTTAAGACGTCCGAACTGGTAGGTTGCCTCATAAATAAGTTCTCCAGTTTCAGGGTCGTATTCTCTATAAAATCCGTCATAACGGTTATTCTTTTTGTAAAATTCCTTTACTCGTGATCCGGTCGCTCTGTCGAAACGAACCTGAAGTCCTTCTTCGTTTCCGTTATTGTAAGTCGTTATATGAAGCGTATCTCCACTTTCTGCTATCTGTATCCAGGTACCATCCTTTTGACCATTATTGTAATGGCCGATAGTACGAGGCTGACCGAACAAGTAAAGTTGCTCAAAGTCACCATCAAGCAGTCCTTGTTCATTGTAATAGGATGTTTCTTTCAGTTCGAATGTACCCTTTATGTATGAATATTGTTTGCCAATCTGTTTCCCATTCTTATAGTTATGTTCCCTCCGCAGAGTTCCGCCAAATTCATAATACAAATCCTTCCCATCCTGTTTTCCTTCTTTGTAGAAACGCTCCATTTCCAGCTTGCCGTTTGTATAGAATGTACGATGTGCCCCATCAAGTTTTCCGTCCTTGTAGGATTTTTCTTCTGTCACTCTGCCTTCATCATCAAACTTCTTGAAGATTCCATTCTTCCATCCCTCTCTGTATGAGCCTTTGGCTTTCAGCTTATTGTATACATATTCCTCATAATCACCATTGTAGAGACCATCTTTGAACCCGGCAAGAATGTAAGCAGAATGATAACCGTCAATGATACGATGTTCGCCATTGAGAGGTTTATTGCCAGATATATCTCTGTGAAGAATACGCCCGTCTCCCAAATTGATTACAGTGACACAATCTATAGAGTATTCTTTCTGTGCATTTAGTGATGATACACACAGCATGGTTGCCAGAAGCAGCAGATAATAGTTTATTCGTTTCATGTCATTTGTTTTTAAAGTTGATTTTATTCTTTAAACCCTTTAATATCAATCACCGCTTTCATTTGAAACGGGTGTGCCATCCTTGTTCAACCACACCTGCACATATCCTTCATCCGGACCTTTCAGCTTGTACTCTAAGAGAATGGAATAGTCAAGTCCTAAGACAATGGTTTCAAGCGCTCCTTCCTGATTTTCTGTAGTACGATGTGCAGCCCAGCGTCCGTCATCCAGTGCATCTTTCACCATTACCAGCCAGTCGGCCTGTAGTTTAGAAAGCCCCGCCTCGTTCATCTTGAACACTACTTCTACCTTGCCATGCTGCGTCTGATAGTTGAAGCGGCAATAGGGTGAATTCTTCACATAATCAGTAACCAGTCCGGGGGTAAATATCCGATGGAAACGAGCAAGACCTTCCGGATTGACTGTCAGACAGGAAATGGTACATCTCTTATCGTCAGCCTCTTCATCCAGCCCGTTAAGCAGGTCGCGGTCTGCATCCGGATTTATCCAGTGGAACTCCATCTGTTCAAGTGAGGCTCCCAGCTCTATCTCCCGGCCCAATGTCAGGAACTCATAATCGCCCGGTTCAAGTGAAAGCCCCTGCTTTACGGCTTCCAGCGCGCCTTTCTTATCGCCGAAATAATAACGGAGTTTTCCTACCTGAAGCCATATCCAGGGATAATCGGGCTCTTCCTTTGCTCCTTGCTCGGCATATTTCAGGGCCTCTTCCAACCGACTGCAATACATCAGCGCACAAGAGTAACGATAATACCATGTGGCACATCCTTTAGCATTCTTTTCCGAATCGGGCATCCACTGCATGGCACGGTAATAATATTCATAAGAGGTCAGGTTGATACAGCTATACGAATACCACAAGGCTATCTGGAGGTCAGCCCGGGCCTGTTCTTCTGTAAAACGGCCTTCCTTGACACCTTTCCTTACAAAATCTACAATGTAGCTGAACATTTTTCCGAAATAACCGGTGGCCCCTTCATGAAAAGCTTCCAGCGCACGAAGGTCTTCTGCCGAGAGCAGGGAACCGGTGTCCAGATGTATGCCCTGTTGAGGAGCTTCTTCTTCGACTGTACGTTCCCATATTCTTACCGTACTTACATCACGGCGGAAAGAATGGAAGTATGCCCACAGCAGATTGGTGTGTGAAAAGACATCGGCAGCAACCTCTAATAGTTTCCTTAAATCCCAGGCCATAAAATCCAGGTATCCGCAATACAGTCCCGTAGCTCCCCCCAGAAAAGCTACCACATCATCGCCAGCCTGCTTCCGGATTTTCTCCTGCAAGTCATCCCTGAGTTGCTGCATTTGTTTCGTACGTTCCTCTCCTTCTACAGCTTCAATTGCCGGATAAATAAAGAATCCAGCCACAATGCCATCCTGATGAAGCTCATCCATGGCATCTGGTTCCGCACTTAAATAGCCGTTGATAAGTGCAGGCACACAGGCACCCCCTGTAAAGACATCCAGACGCCAGTCGGCATTTTTGTCTTCTTCCGGGCTCAAGTTATAGTTGATACGATTGTGAATCAGAAATTCTTCTGCATCTTTGTAATCGGGCAGATTCATTGCCTTCAATGCGTCAGAAAGTACGGACAGCTTAGTGCTGATTCCCTTTTTAGGTGTAGCCGTCAATTCGAAACTGCGAATCAGAGACAGGTAAGCAATTTCACCCAGCTCGTGCGACATCAGGTTGGCCACCATCCACCAAGCCTTGTTTTCGTTTTCTTTCAGCAGAGGAAGCAGTTTCTCACAATAAAGAGTAAGCACCACCTGCTTGCCTTTTATCTGTTCTATCCACACATCCACATCTTTTCCTTTTACTTCATATTCATCTATACGAATTGTGGAATGAGGATTTTTCTGACGGCCTACTATAATGTCCCAGTTCTTACGCACGGATGCCGGAGCATGTTGTTGGAAATAAACCAGTGGAAACAGCTTCATCCGTTCTCCTTCAGGACTCAGCACCAGTTCATATCGGTCTTTTTGACAACCAAGTTCGAATGCCGTGTCACTCAGGGCGATGGAAAGGACACGCTCACAACGGCTAATCAGTTCTTTGCTACGCTCATGGCGTATATCTTCGCGCATAATCTTGCGCAGCCTTGCTTCTTCCCGTTCAAAAGCAGCCCACGCCTTTTCTGTACGTTCACGAAAGGTCTTGTTAAACCGGGGCAACGACAAATCCTTACGGCATGCTTCTATCATTTGCCGGGTATCCTCATCACCAGGACGTGCATCCAGGGCCTGCCGGAAATAGTGGAGCGCTCTTCCCTCTTGCTCTAAATAATAATAAGCATAGGCTATGCGGAAATTCCAGCAATGGTCCCCCTTGAAATAGTTTTCATGGGGTTTCAGTAAGGCAAGGGATTTTTGAAAAAGGTGCCTGTCGGTAGGTTCGGCCAAATTGTTATAAGCACGGGCCAGTTCACTATCCAACTCCGGAGTGCGCTGGTCAGCTGGAATAGCTTCAATGGCATCTATTATTTTTTGAAACTCGTCTTGTTCATTCCACTGTTGGCATTGTTCTATAAGGTTCATAAGTTTTGATTTTCTGTGTTTTACATCTATTTTCATTCATCAGGATTCAAGGAAGTTCGTCAGGGGCAAAAAACGCCTTTACGTTTGTGTGAAAACGCTTTGACGTTTTACCTGAAACGTACTTGCGTTTTACTTGAAACGCAAAGGCGTTTGACAGCAAATGCACTTGCGTTTTTTTCACTTCATTTGCATGGAGTGAACACAGACCAAGGCACAGCCTCCATAGTCCCCATATCAAGTAAACCGACTTCAAGTAATTCTTTCCTACCTGTTTCCTCCTTATTTTGTCTGTACCCTGAGTTTTCTGTCCTAAATTCTGTTACACAAAATTTATTTTGCACACACACCAACCATTCATTTGCTCAAAAATACCACAAATTGATTACCATACCTCATTTCTCCACTTAATATGTCTTAAAAAAACGACCACGCGGTCATAATTTAAGTTTTTTATACTTTTCAGTCTACAAATGAAGTTCCCAAGTATATTTTCTTATTAATTACATAGTTTTTTGCAATTATTAAAAATATATTAAAACTTTCCGAAGAAGTTGTTTTTATCAATTCATATACCTAATTTCGTTTCGCACGAATTAAAACAACCTTTCATACCATTAAATGTCCGCTTCCATTTTATTAAGCCTGGACCCTTCTGTAAAGCACACACCGAAAAGCCAGCATTTGATTTGAAACAAGAATTACTACACTAAAAAATTCAATTATGGCAATCGGATTTAAACCTAAAGCAGAAATGACACTCAGTCTTCCCGGCTGTAGCCCAAGCGAAATCCTGCTGGTTGCGGCAGAAGCAGCCAGACAGTTAGGCTGGCGAGCGGGAGGCATGACACGCACAGAAGCTGTATTCTATACTCCCATGAGCATGAGGTCGTGGGAGGAAAAAGTAACACTTTGCGAAATAAACGGACAGATTGTGGCCACCAGTGCCTGTTCTACCATACAGATAATAGACTGGGGGAAGAACAAATCCAATCTTAAAAAGCTTTTCAAAACCATGCAGCGCTTACATGACAGCCACTGCATTACAAATGACAAGGAGAGCGTGCATCCCTACATTGCCTATACCAGTGAGCAGAAAGAGGCGGTACAGGCACACATCCGCAAATATTTCGGCAGCATCAATGCCATTCTGCGAAGCGAAGAGACAAACTCTCCGGTAGAAATACTTCTCGTAGCTCCAACCAACCGATATGATTATTACACGCTGGTCACCTGTGGAGCGGGTGCCAGTTCCATGAAAATGCCACATAAGGATCTCCCCTCCCGGTGCGAGTTCTGCATCAGCCTTCCACCGGAATGGAACCCCGAAAGCAATGAACCGGAAGACAGATGGCCCGTGGAGTGGCTGTTCCGGTGTGCTGAACTTACCCGGCAGAAAGACATCTGGCTGACATGCGGACATACGGTATCCGACGGTAGCCCATTGCATGAAAACACAGCCATGGAGTCCCTTTTGCTCCTTTCCCCTGAAAAGCGGGATGAGCAGGCCGGAGAATGTACATTGCCCGATGGTGAGAAAGTAGCGTTCTACGAACTGTATCCCTTATATAAAGAAGAAACCGAATTCAAGCAGGCTAACGGACTGGCGAATCTACTTGACAAACTAAAAGACTGTTCACACATTGCCCGCACTGACCGTAGAAACACCTGTGAAGGTTACAGCGCGTTTCATTCCGCAGAAAACGACGGAGTCATACTGGACGATAGCAACAGAATGACATTCCGTTCCATACTGACCCCACGAAAAGGCAATATGGCCACCCCTATTTTGGTATACATCAACGTAGCCATCTTCCTACTGATGGTGCTCTGCGGAGTAAATTTCCTATTCCCGACGGGTATTTCCATCCTTAAATGGGGAGCCGACTTCGGTCCGCTTACCCTCTCCGGCGAATGGTGGCGCACGTTTACCTGCAACTTTATCCACATCGGGGTCATTCATCTCCTGATGAATATGTATGCCCTGCTTTATATCGGTGCCTACCTGGAACAACTTGTGGGTACCGACCGGCTGAGTGTGGCATACGTGCTCACCGGACTCTGTTCTGCATCCGCCAGTCTGATGATACACCCTGACAGTATCAGTGCAGGGGCTTCTGGAGCAATCTTCGGATTATACGGTATCTTCCTCTCCTACCTTCTGTTCCATCGCATAGAACGTCACCAACGGCGGTCGTTGCTGTACAGCATCGGATTCTTCGTCGTGTACAACCTGCTCACGGGAGCCCGAACGGAGGGAATTGACAATGCAGCTCATGTAGGCGGACTGGTAAGCGGCTTGCTGCTGGGAGCAGGGTACGTGCAGGCCGACCGCATGCAAACAGACAGCCGGGCCATTTCCCGCATCGCCGAAGGAGTGCTTCTGGTGCTCTTCATACTGGCATTTACCGAACAGACACGTCTTGCTCCATCAGAATACGAGGAAATACAGGCAGCATGGAAAAGCGGAGAACTGGAAAAATATGCCACTGAAGAAACAGATGGAGAAGAAACTGCCAACTCTGACACTCCCATCTTGTCTCCTCCCACCACGACCGACCCTGACAAATGGGAAACTTATACCGTCGACCAGCTTGGATTCAGCTGTTCCTATCCGGCACACTGGATGACACAAAAATCAAACGAACAATGCATTCTCTATTTGCTGGATGAACAAAACAGCATAGCAATCAATCACAACAAGTTTGATACTGAAGAGGAACTGGACGAGATGCACCGCACCATCCTGCATTCCATGCAAGGAGAACCTGTTGAGAAAATAAACATCCAGGGAAAGGAGTTCGAAAAAATATCTGTTCCCATGGACTATCCGGTAGCTGGAGGAGGCACCATCCATGTTCAGCAAACCCTGGTATTCCGCCTGGACCGTGAAACACTCGAAGGCTATCTGATTATCTGCTTAACCACAGACGACAGCCATGAGGCTGAAGCCCAGAAGCTGATAGAATCCGTACAATTGAAATCCTGACAGAAATACTCACCTTAAAAACACATATCTTATGAAAAATCAAAATGACATGATAAAGGAAGTGCAGGCACTTCTGGAAAAAGGACAAATAGAAGAAGCCATCCGACTGATGGAATCTGTTCCCGAAGCAGAACGAGGTTATGAACTCACCGGTCTTCTGGCACGTGAATACGCAAACTATGGTCACAGCATAAACCATGGAGAATCTTATCTGCTCAAGTCACTGGATTTGTTAGAATCGACCAGAAAGGAAGGCCGGAACGACCCGAACTGGCATTGCAGAATGGGATACGCGCTGATGCACCTGGAACGTGAAAAAGAAGCTATACCCTATTTCGACGCCGTCATGCAAATGATAGATGACGACCCCGAAACCCAGGAATTCTGGAGCGATGTGAAAGAAGCACTGGAAGAATGCCGGCATGTGACCGACTTCCTCGCCTCTCCTTCCGAACAGCCTTTATCCTATTACGAAGAAAAATCATACATGCTCGCCATTCCCTGGAGCGACCAGGAAGACACCCTTTTCGACCGCGAAGAAAAGATCAGGCGCATCAGCCAGATGGAGGGAGTAGAAGTATTGTCCGTGGCTTCCGAGAACGACGGTGAGCAGCCTTTCATTACCATCAGCTATCATGGAGAGACTTATGCTGTCGACCTCTCTCCTTATCCCGCTTACGACAGTTACAAATCAATACAGCGCAGACACATCTTTTCTGATGAAGAAAATGAAGAACTGGCAAAGGCTGAATTCGGCCTGATGGTTATCATGCCTTTCGGAAAAGACCATAAGTCATCCTTCCACTTCCAGCTCAAGCTCATTGATGCCCTGATGCCGGAACCGGTGGCCATCATTGACGAAAGTGCCGAACAGATTTTCTCCGGACAATGGGCCCACCTGGCAGCTGCTTCAAATACTCCTCCCAGCCCGCAGTACATCTATCAGATACATGCCGTGACGGATGAAAAGGACGAAGTCTGGCTTCACACACACGGACTGGCCCGATGTGGCTTGCCGGAAATAGAAATTCTGGATGCCGGAAAGAAAAACCTGAACGAAATTGGAGAAGTGATGAACACCATGGCTTGCAGCCTGCTTGACAACGAAGAAATTCCGGAAGCAGGAGAACCGGTATTGCTGGCACGATTTGCTGACAATTCACCATTAGTGGGCACACTGATACCATGGCCTGAAGCACTGCACCGATACCCTCAGGAGGTAAACGGAGGACTCCAGCAACGTAAATATGGACACAACACCCGCTCCTGCATGCTTTTTGCCTACCCAAGCGAAGAAGCCATGAATCAGCATCAATATGTGCCTATTACCGACCTTGCGGACAAAATGGACGATAACCTGCTGTGCATGATTACCAATGCCGAAACACGGCGTATGAAAGAAATGGCCCTTGAGCGCCTTGACTATATGAGAAGGGCTTGTGCATCCGACCCGGAATCGGCTATCGTCAAACTGGGGCTGACGGTCGATCCGGAATTCGCAGACCCCGATGAAAAGGAACAGAAAGAACACATCTGGTTCCGCATGAAAGGTTTCATCGGCCCCGACACATTCCGGGCAGAAGCACTGAACGAACCTTACTATATCAGCTCTTTGCATTGTGGTGACGTAAATGTGTATCACGTCTCTGAAATCACCGACTGGCGCATCCTGACGGAAGACGGACAAATTTCTCCGGATGACATTTACCTGCTTAACTACACCATTTCCGATTCCAAAAGCTGACATCCCCCAATGTACTTGCAGTCTTCCACCTATTTTTAGTAACTTTGCAAAAGTTACTAAAATCCACTCACTCATGCAAATTCTGCTCGCCATCGATTCCTTTAAAGGCTGCCTCTCTTCCGAAGAAGTGGAAGCCGCCTTCTCGCAGGCCCTCACCGCCCGCGGGGCAGAAGTCCGTTCCCTCCCCATGTCCGACGGAGGCGAAGGGATGCTTCCGGCCTTTATCACCGCCCTCCACGGGCAACTTCTCCAAGCGAAAGTACACGACCCGCTGATGCGTCCCGTCACCACTTGCTACGGCATTGCTCCCGATGGAACCGCCGTCATTGAAACCGCACAAGCCTGCGGACTGACGTACCTGTCTGCCGAGGAACGCAATCCGTTAGTGGCCACCACCTACGGCGTAGGCGAACTCGTGGCACACGCCATACGGCATGGATGCCGGCGCTTCCTCATCGGACTGGGTGGAAGCGGTACGAGCGATGCCGGAAAAGGCATGCTTCAGGGCCTGACCGACTCGCTGGCTCCCGGCGGCACGATAGAAGACGTGTTGAACGGTCCCCTGTCCGGCTGCCACCTCATTCTGGCCAGTGACGTACGCAATCCGCTCTACGGACCCGAAGGCGCTGCTCACATCTTCGCCCCACAGAAAGGAGCCACTCCCACGATGGTGGAAGAACTGGACCGACGCGCCCGTCAGTTTGCCGAAGAATCCGCCCGACGCATGGGCAGAGACGCATCCTTCCAACCCGGTGCCGGAGCTGCCGGCGGACTGGGATACGCCTTCCTGCAGTACCTCCAAGCCATTACCCAATCAGGTGCCGACCTCCTGCTCGACCTCTGCGAATTCGACACCCTCCTGACACATACCGACCTCGTCATTACCGGCGAAGGACATGCCGACCGTCAGACACTCATGGGCAAGCTTCCCGAACGGGTGATGCGGCGGGCACAGGCACAGCATGTCCCCGTCTGGCTGGTAGCCGGAAAAGCCAGCGATGCCGAATCCTTGCTGAATGCCGGATTCAGTCGGGTGGACAGCCTTACGCCCGACGGTATGCCCCTTGAAGAAGCCATCCGTCCGGAAGTCGCCCGGAAGAATATCCACCGGTGGGTAGAAACCGTATGGAATCAGCTGAAAAAGTAGTATCTTTATCCCGAAATACACACATCCAAATTCCTAAAAACATGAAAGCTTATTCGTTACTATATCTGTCGCTGTGTTCTTTGGTAACACTCTATGCGTGTCAGTCGTCACATACTACCCAGATGGAAAAGAAAGAACTGAAAATGCTGGAAGATTCCCAGCCGAAATCTGAAGAAGAAGCCTTCGAGAATTTTTACACTCCCTCCCACGAAGCTCTGATTAATTGGGTACTCACCGACACCGCCACTTTCTCCCATCCTTTCACTCAAAGCATCAAAAAGGAATACGTCACCATTGCTACTTCAGACGACAAATGCCTGCGCATCTATTCATGGAATACGGGCGAAGGCGGAACCATGATCTGCTGGGGCAACCTCATCCAGTACAGAAGCGGAACGGAAATAAAAGCTGTCCACCAATCGCTCGACATGCTGCTGCATCCCGACGGCGAGCACGATGAAATCGATTTCGGCAGCTACATCGACACCATCTATACCTATCCCTGTACAGACGGCAGCAAGCTGTACATGGTCGACGATTATTTCAGGATATCCAGCAACTACTCCGCCAATTCCCTGGTGGCTATGCGGATAAAAGACGGAAAACTCGTCAGCGCCCCTTGCTTCGTACGCCACGGTAAGCGCACAGACACCGTAGGCTTTGAACACACCGCAGCCGACTGGTACTTCCTTGCGAATCTGGGCGAAGGATGGGACTGGCTCTTCCAATTCGACCCAAAAGCACAAAACCTGTACGTGGCCACTACAGACAGCATGAGCAGCATTACCGACCGGTACGACATCTACCATTTCAATGGCACGGACTTCGTCTATCAGAAAACCGGAGCTCCTTTCTGGCTGCATCCCCAGTTGCATCACTACCAGCGTCTGGAACTATTTTTCAGAACGAAAGATTACATCATCCGCATCGACAAGCTGGACGAAGAAACCATGCGATATGCTTCCTGGAAAAGCACACAGCAGATGTCAGATACTCCCGAACTGGTGCTGACCGGCAGCTACGTAGAGAAGGACAACACCTTCCTATTCTCAAAAGGCAGCTACCGCTATGTGGTGACTATGGGCGATAAAGCCATCCTGAAAGTGCAGCACAACGGAAAAACGATTCTGCAACAAACGCAAGAAGCGAAAGAGTTCTGATACGCCCGATGCAGACTTTATAAGGCAAACAACCGGGGCCGGCGGCACAACCTGTTACAGTTGTCCAGCAAGGCCCTATTGGAAGTACCTGATAATTGAAGAATTCTCATAAGATAAAAATATCACGTTATGTTCACCAAATCCGTAGCCACTGTTCCGATGACGTTCCCACATACATACAGACTACAAAATGAATGATCCAAACGATTGCTAAGATTATCATCAAGATACGAATTAAATTCTTTTTAGTGGTTAATTTCATTATTTTCCCCCTTTTCTACAAATATACATTAACCCATCTTAATGATTTTCATAACGTATGGGAAATATACACCTGGAGGTATGCCATATATAGGGATATGAATAAATTCTCTTCTCTTAAAGCATTAATCTGCCATAAATCTGAACAAGTTGCACAATATAAACAATAATTTCATCTGTTGTAAGTCCTGCATAACTGTAATATTATGCATATGTCAACTGTTAATTATACCATTATACAAATTTTTGTATTGAAAAAACTTTCACTATTATAATATTTTATGTAAAATTGCGCCATATTTAGTTACAAAGAACTGTATATCTGTTAATTTTTTATTATGAAAACACGCATCTACTGGTTATTTATGTGTATTGCTATTTTATGTATTGGATGTACCGATAATACAGAAATATGCAAATACAATCCAAAAATCTTTGAGAATAATCAATCTGGTACACAAGAATTATCCAATCGTGTAAAAGAAATTTTTTTAAATTTTGACTATCCTGCAGGAGTTATTCCCATATTGTATTACACTCCCGAAATTACTCCTTTAATAGAAGTAGGTAGCTACGCTGATGAGAAATTCGATGAACTGACTGCTCAATTGCCAGAAAAAAATGATTTTGAAGAACGAGGAATGCTAATCATAATATCTGACTCACCTAAACTCATTCAAATCAGAATGGGAGACCGCTATCGTGTTTATTGTAATATGTCAGGAGCAACTATGGGACCCGATTATTTAGAACTTCAAAAGCAACTATCAACAAAAACAATAGCTGATGTCTTACCAAGCTTTTTACAACAAACATGTGTTCGTGTCACAGAGCTAAACAGTCTATCTACTTATAAAAAATTCCGTACTAAGGATGTTCTTGCTTTTGTATCAAACTTTTTGGATTATACTAGCACTCCAACAGAGAATTTTTATGGGAAATTTATCATGAGGCCGACTCTCATATTGCAATCATTTTTCTATCACTTTATAGAAAATCTTGTAATTAGCATAGGATTATCCATTCTCATATTATTAATTATTCGGTATGGCTTACATATAATAGTAGACTTATGTTTTCATAAAACTCCCTCATTGCAGACTATCCTCCATTTTTTATTAAAATGGGGATTAGGAATTTTATTTTCTGTCTCAATGGCAGGATCAGCAATGCTATTATCAAGTGGACGAATGGAAGATATTATAGCCTTACATGCATTGAATATTCCTTATATTGAAAGTATCTCATACAGTTTAGCAGACTATTCTGTAGGGGCATCTATTTTTACTATTATTTCCTTTGTATTCCTATATATATTAAAAATGACTTTTTGTAATGATTTATTTTTAATGAACCTTCTACCAGAATCACAACAAAAACAACAATTCAATCAACAAAGTGAATGGCAAAAAGCAATATTAGTAGGATTGCATCAAGCTGACTTAAAAAAAGTAGAAGAAAGTTCTACTCCATACAGCGAGATATTTCAAACCAGTTTTGGACAGAATGTAGGGATTCGTATAACCAGTCTAACTGTAGCTGCTTTATTTTTGCTACCACAATGCGTACTCTACGTTGGAATAGCTTTAGCTTTAATATCGTTAATTAAAACGGGTATCCACATATATAGATTAATCTATTTAGGAAATATTCCCAAGAATGAACGACTTTACTCCAAAATTTCGATAATTGGATTCATCATCCTGGTTATAGGTATCACGGGATTCAGCTTTATTCTTGCATACATATTTAACCCTTTACCAGATAAAAAAGAAATTGATTTCTCACAAACGACCTCTATAGTAATCAATCCTACAATTCTTGAAGGAAAATATACCATAGAGAAACGATTTAACGATAAAAGTTCTTACGGAAGTGCAGTAATAAAAAAAGAAAATGAAAATACATATCGCTTATTAGTTACGGGAAAATCAGATCCGCAAATTTTTATACTCATATTAGATGAAAAAAATCTATGTTTTACATCTGAGGATTTAGGTATAGGACAGATTCATCATGACAGAGAACTTAATACAACAAAAATAACTTTTAATAATAATAACTTACTATGGGAACTTTCAAAATAAATGAATGGGGATTTGCGATGGCTTTTGGAATATTATTCTCTGCCTGTGGTGGAGGAGCATCTTCAAGTATAGAAATGGTATCTAAAGAAAAGTATGAAAAAAAGATTGAGGAATACCAGTCTCTAAATAAAAGGCAAGCAGCCATTATCGATGATAATTTAGAAAAAAGCCAAGTTATCAATAATGTCGTATCCGAATTAAGACAACTTACAGGTATCACTACCTCCTTACGTAAGAATATCGAACATGGTGAAGGTAATACAAATCAAGCTGAAGAGATAAAAGAGCGTTTGAATATTCTGAAAAACAAATTAAAAACTTATTCACGTTCCACACCCAATGATAATAATAAAGAATTATTGGCTACAATTGCTAACCTCCAACAAATTATTGAACAAAAAGAATTAGAAATTTCCCAGTTACAACAACAAATCCTTGAACAGGAAGCAACAATTCGAGGACAACAAAGTCAAATTGAGCAACAACAAATTGAATTATTAAAAAAACAACAAAACTCATGGTATGACCTTGGGAATGAACTATATAAAGTTACAGCTGAATTACCCAAAGTTAAAGGTAGAAAGGATAAAAGAAACATCAAAAATACCCGTTTTTACATTCTAAACAAAGCCAAAGAATGCTTTGAACAAGCCTACCAATTAGGTCATCCTCACGCAGCTATCATGCGTACTAAAGTACAGCAGGATATGGATAAGCTATAATACATACCCTTTTATAGGTATTAAAGCTATTTTAAAGCACCGAGAAAAAATCACTCTAAAATAAAATTATTAATATCAAAAATAAAATCTCCTACTTTCAGCTATTTAACTAAAGTAGGAGATTCTTATTGTAAATTATTGTATTAAAAATCTATATCAATCTACCATCACCTTCCACGGATATTCCTTAATTATACTTCCATCACTGCCAATCACCCTCACATACAGCCAGTGCGGCACAGCCGTAATCGGATATATTCCCCTTGACGCAGCCTGCTCGTCCGGTGTCCAGCGCACCGTAACTAGACCATTCTGGTCAGATAGCGCATATCTGTTGCTCAAGCTGCCATCGCCTACAAAAGTCACGAAAGCTCCCGGACAAGGCACCTCCTCCGTGCCACACAGGGCAGTCACCTTAAACGTAGCCTCTATTTCTTCATTCTTACTGAACAAATCATTCTGCGGCGATACGAGCAACAAGTTATAAGGTGCCTCGTAAAGTCACTTCCATCCATTCCTCCTGCACCGATAACGACCAGCTTTCGGTAGTGGTGAACTTAACCGTCAGCGTCTCCCCTGTTCCGTTAGCAGAATAAGAAGTACCTTCTTGAAATGTAATCCACTGCCCTGGAGGAGCAGGTTCGCCTTCACTTTCCTTCGTACACGATGTAAACAGCCCCATAAAAATGGCCAGCAACAATAAAAGCAGAAAATTTCTTTGTCTCATAGTAATAAAATTAAAAATGAATGTATAATTGTGTTCCCCAAGAAAATATCTCTACTTCCCAACCAAATACTACTTTTTCAAATTCTCATAGCATCAACTTTATACTTACATATAACAATATTCGCAAAATAATTTCACATCTACAAATAAACGACTAAAAAACCAATAATTTTACAACAAAAATAAAACTCCAAAGGCATCGTGAGATTCTTTACACCCCACATATATTCCAAGACAATGCCTTTAACTAATCTTCCCCAACTTCTTCAAGCGGCTGCGGATAGCCCCTTTAGTACGTTCAAACATCTCGGCAAGCACACTTATGCTGTTCCCTTCATCATACAGACGGCAAAGCAACTGGTCGGCCTCTTCTTCCCAAGGGATATAAGCATTCCCATGCTCATTTCTCTTCTCTTCAATGGTATAAGCTTTCTTTCTCTCCGGCAGTGCAGGCGAAGAAAACCCCTCATTGGCATCATAACTCTGTTTTGACGGAATCACACCCCTTACCCCACCTTTCGGATTGGGCACATCGCCCTTGTAACGCGGAATCAGGTGCATGTGTACGTGAAAGACCGACTGCCCCGCCGCCTCGTTCACATTAATGCCCACATTGTACCCATCCGGATGGTATCGCTCATCCACCTTCTGCTTCACGTACTGAAGCACCACATTCATGGCCTCCCGTTCATGATTAGTCAGGTCAAAGTAAGAAGCCACATGCCGCTTGGGGATAATCAGTGCATGACCTGGCGATACCGGATAACCGTCATAGAACGCCACACAAGTAGCCGTCTCACAAATAATTTCCACTCTTCGCGACAGACGGCAGAAAGGACAAACCTCCCCTTCCTTCCGGGGCAACTTATTGAAATGCTGATACTGATAAAGTTCATAGCTCGAATTACGTTCCAAACTCTGGAAAGGCAGCCGCACATTACACTGATAGGTGTACTGGCGATGAATGGCATGCAACCTGAATCCTTCTTCCGTCAGGTCACGACGCACGGCAAAAAAGGCCGTTCCCGTAGGAGCAAGAAGGTTCGTGACATTCATCATCACTTCCGCCTGTGCGTATGGTTCCAGTACATTCAGCACATAGTTGCACAAAATGGTATCAAACTTCCCGTCCGGATATTCAGGACGATAATAATAGTCGTACCCCGTGATGTCATACCCCTGACGTTTCAACTCGTCTGTATCAAAGCCATACCCGCAGCCAAAGTCCAAAACACGTCCCTTCAGCAGATTATGTTGAAGCAGGTAACGGGTGGGTACAGAAAGACTCGTACGCCTGATGGCGGTGAGGTAAGGATGGTTTATCTTTTCAGGTTCCATAGTATTTAGTATTTCCAGGTTTCAAATCCCATGTTCAAGGCTATTTGATGCATTGGAGTAAAGGTCTGAAAGAAACAATCTAATAAATGTTCCTTATCCATCTGCACAATATCTTGCACAGTGTATCCTAAAGAAAGATAATCTTCAAGTAACTTATTTTGTCTCCCTGTTTTCAGATAAATCCTCAAAGCCTCTTGATGTGCTTCGGCCAATTTGGGAAGATACAATTCCAAATCAGGCAATTTATTACTTTTCGAGCTATTGATACTTGGGTCTGATGGCATCAAATTCCAAAGCAAATCATGAGATACAAAACTCCACGGTATAAAATGATCCAAATCATACTTACGTATTTCCAGGTGCTTATTTGTATAAAGACATCTCACTTCCATACCTTGGTTTATTACCACATTCCAGAACTCATGCTGATTCGACAAGGAATTTCTCTCTTCTCGTTTTACCAATTTATTCGGTATATTGGGTACATTAGGATTCCTAACTTGAAGAAAATTAGTCAGTCCCCAATATGCAAAAGCACTTAGAATATCATAATTTTCTTTCAGATATGTCAACCAAACCGGATTCAATTCTATCCATAGTGATCCATCTGTCTTCTCTAATTTGTAAAGGCATCCATTTTCAAATGTCTGAGAACGAACTACCATTTCCCGGTCATCCGAAGTATCAATCCACGGTCGTAGAAACCGGAAAGGTACATTCTTTTGAAGGAAATTCAACTGTTTCCGTATGTCAAACTGCTGGATAAGTTTCTGTAACAAATCTGTCAGTTCCTTTACTCCCAAATTGATAGGAATATTGTTTTCCTTCTGTAAAGCTAGAATAGCATCATAAAGTGATTCCGATTTACCGAACGAAAGCCGAAAATAGTTAACAGGATACCAAGCATTTGCAACCATTGTTATCATAATTTCCCAGACATTCATTCTTGTTTTCCCTTGTTTTACATATAAATCAAGTATACCCAAAAACCAATAATATTTATAAGTCGCTACAGTCTTATCAAATACTCTGTTAAGGTATCGGGTGGTAAGTATTTGTGATTGTGGTATCTGCATAAATAATCATATTAACAATCATTTATACAAAAATAATAATTTCAGTCCTACAATATATAACTTTACTAAGCAAAAAATAGAAAGTTGTCATATCAAACAACATTAAAAAAAATGTATCAACAAAAATCATCAAAAACATCTCCCCCTTCCCACCTTTCCCCAATAGCTAAGGTAAAATACTTCAACCCACCCTCCTCGTGAAAAAAAGACCGCTCACTACAATGAATAAAGTTACCATCTTTATAAATCACCTTTGCAAGAGCATATTTTTTAATTCCAGATGATTTAGTTAACACAATCAATGCCGACCTATCTTTATTTAAAGCATATTTATTGACCATTGATTGATACAAATTATTTTTACAAAAGATTTTTCCCTCTCTAAGATTTCTCATATAATCTTCAAGCGGCGTACTCGAGATTGAAACAGGAGTATTAGGAAATTCAGAAGGAATATTCCAATTTAGTTGTAATGCATTTTCTGTTAGAGAAGTCTTTAAATTAGAATAATAATTATCTTCCATTATATCAAATTCAGAATTCATTAATTCTTTTTTATTTTTACTTCTACTCTCAGCCTTCCAGTTTTTCATTAAATATTCAGTCCTATTTTGGTCAGGTTGTTGATATAGCCAATCATCAATATTACTTTTTTCTTTTACTATATGTTTTGTCGGATTATTTGCCCAACTCATCCACCTGTCGTATGATATTTTAGCCTCTTCCAGAGTTACAGAACGCATCCAATGAAAGTTAGGGTTTTCATTTTCGTAAAACCTTAAAATAGAAGGATCTTCAATAAATTTCTCTATGCTACCACATATAAATTCTATTTTAGCTCTTGTTATTGGATTATTCAATACGTTTTCTAATCTTGTTATCCAATGCAAGTTTTCCGGTCTATTATTACACCGATTTGTATCTTTGTGATCTACAACCATATTTTTATCTTCAGGAATACCATGAAATGCCGTAGCAACAATCTGATGAACACGAACTCCACCAATAAACATATATCCATTATTTTCATTCTTCTTACCAAATGTCCATAAATTATCAAGTGGCCTTAAATGATTATGTTTTTTAGGATGTCTCATTACTGCCCCATTATCACGAACAGAATAATGTTCTCCCTTATAGTCACATTCTTTTACTTCACGGAACAGATCTATCAAGTTATTCATTATATAATTATTTTTTATTATCGTATATTTCAAAAGCAAATTTCATAATTTCATACCATTGTTCTTCTGTTTTATAGTCCAATTTAATATTGATATCTCTCGAACCATAAAGTCTATTGTAGCAAACCTCTATCTCAAGACCTTCATCATTTATCTTTTTCTCTATATAAAGGAGTGGAGATGGTTTCATTCTATCACTTAAATTCTCCCCGATTGTAAATGTTATTAAATATTTAGGTAAACCTAAGTCAGGAACTCCACAGTCCTTGAATTCCTCTGTTTTTTCTGTAAAAACAATACTATATGATCTTCCTAATTTTGTAAGAATAGATGGCACAACATCAAAAAATTGAGAAACAGCTCTTCCTTGTAAATCATCCATATCTTCTGAATCACATATTAATTCAGCATCATGCGCTAAGTCTTTAAAAAAATTATGCTCTAATACTTGAGAAATCTTCTTAAGTTGTACTATATCTATTTTACTTCTTTTAAAAATATCATATACATTATTCCTCTTACAACAAATTTTATCAGCAAATGAAGTAATAGATATTTGTTTTTTGCGAACTTCTTTTTCTATTAATTTACCTATTGTTTCCTTCATAGTTATTTAAAATTTAAAATCTCATCTTTACTGATTACAAAACTACTGTATTATTGTATAGAATTAATGAATAACGTGTATCATAAAATTGTGCAAATTTAATCTGATACCCTTCTGAGCTTCTATAATGTTCTAAATGTGTCATTAATTCTATAAATAAAAAATCCACATACGTCTACATAATTTTTTTGGTAGAGGCATAAACTTGAGAGAGAGATAAATAATAAATAGAAGAATTTATAAGTGGCCGAAGTGGTATCAAATATCCGACTTAGGCATCGGGTGGTAAGTGTTTGTGATTGCGGTATTTGCATGGTTTGTTACATTATTAGCAGAGATTCATCCAAAGTTAAGACATAAAAGGGATAGTTAGTATTGAGTAAAATTACAGAAAAGCTCCATATAACTGATATTTTCCATCATTTTTTTGATAATACTACATAAAGTTCTCGTATTTTTTGTGTCTTCAGGTTATAATACTTACCTTCACTACATAAATATAATCTCCCAACAACTATGAAAAGACTTGTTATCTTCTGCATCGGGATTTTAAGTTTCCTTCCCGTGCAAATTCAGGCACGAAAATATTTCTGTGAAATCAAAGGAATGGAGAAAGGCTTGTCCAATGGACTTAAGATAGTATTTGATTTTGGAGAAAGCCCCGTCTATTCAGTCTGGAGCGGGCTGAAAAGCAAGCAACAACTGGTAGACGAAAACGGCAAAGAAATAGACTTCAACAGTATGGTCGACGCTGCAAATTATATGTCTGAAAAAGGATGGAATTTTCAACAGGCATATACCTCTGTATATGCTGGTAATGTGATACAACACTGGATTTTCTATAAAGAAGCTGAAACGCAAGAAGAAGCTGGCAAAGGGATAATGACGAAAGAAAGTTACAAAAAAAAATGAGACAACTACTTTATTGTCTCACTATACATTACAATAGAATTATATTTTTACTATATAAAATTCCCATCTACACAAATTAAATAAATATCATAAGCTATGGATTTGATTTATGTAAAGGACATTGACAAAAGTCTACTCTACCAAGGATTTACAATACGTACCTCCTTACTAAAATATTTCATGGAAAAATTTAAGAAACTGGCTATTGGAGAAAATAGAAAAATTTCGATCATATTGAATCATAAGATATACACAGACATACAAGTTATTAATCAAAATTTTAACAGAGAAAAGTATCCCAATCACCCAGAAATGTATCAAGTAAGATATAGTCCACAACATGAATTCTCTCAGGCATTACGAATGCTCTTCTCAGAAATTACAAATTATGTAGATTACAAACTTGTACAAAACAATATACTAAAAACGCAAGGAATAAAAACTACCAATATAAAAATCCCAGAAGAAATGCGTTGTTCAATAGCCTTCTATACGACAGAAAATCCTAATATATGGGAAGCTATTCCTGTTTATGCAACAGAATTTAATCAATTAAAAAATGAAATAGCACAATACTCTATGACTGAACCAGATTTTGAAAACCTGTTGCTTAACGATAACACGGCGCACATTGTTCAAGAGTCTCATATAAATAAAATTAGAAAACTAAATAAAAATGTATGTGATAATCTAAAAAAAATATATGCTTATCGATGCCAGATATGTGGCCAACTTATAACCATACCATATGGAAATGAAAAAAAGGTTATTGAGGCACATCGGTAGTGTAAAATAAACTGTGTCACGCATTATTTCCTATTAGAAAACTCATCGGT